>Ga0116183_1000045_pt1 | contig 116036 bp, 82 predicted proteins | sample AD_UKC078_MetaG_FD_89753 | JGI IMG/M metagenome (GOLD analysis project Ga0116183, IMG submission 89753) | Active sludge microbial communities of municipal wastewater-treating anaerobic digesters from USA - AD_UKC078_MetaG | ecosystem: Engineered > Bioreactor > Anaerobic > Digestate | place: USA...
CGAGACATGGGCACAAGGGCACCTCAAGGAACTTGTTCCCGAACTTCAGAAGCCATCAAAGAAAAAAGATCCGGCCTATTCCGGACAGTACGACTTCTGTCTCGATGACAGGATCGCCATCGAGGTTAAAGCTTCGCGTGCCGTGGACTTCGAACTTCAAGCCCCTCTCTATGTGAAGGCTCTCGCGTCGGATTCCACTCGCCCATTTGACATGAACTTCCAGCAGGTGAAACCCGGTTGTTGTGATGTCTTCGTGTGGGTTGGCGTGTGGCGTGACAAGATTCGGTACTGGGTGCTCGCGTCCCGAGAAATGGAGTCAAACCGTTATTACTCCAAGGGACAACATCGTGGTAACGTTGGTGAAGGGCAACTGCACCTGCGACACGATAACATTGCGGAATTCGCTGACTATGAGGTGATCGGCAGAGACCTTCTTCAGGCGATCAAAGCTGCGTATGACCGGCAACATGCATGATGTCCAGCAAGACAAATTCAGCGGACGTGCCACCGCAAACAGCATGTGCCGGAAACCGCCGAAATGTAGCCGGAACAGCCATTATCCGGCTCGGCTTGAAAAAAATGGGGTAAGTCCGCGTTACGGTTGGAATTGATGTTGCGGGTGGAATCCGGTAAACTTCCCCCTGTTATCCCATTTCAGGGGAGGGGGCGATCTCATGAGCAAGAAAAACAGCGGGACTGCGTATCGAATCGCGTGTGAACGCTATGCGGAGATGGGGGTCAACGTGGAGGCGGCTCTCAGGAAGTTGGCTCAAATCCCGATTTCGTTGCACTGCTGGCAGGGCGACGACGTGCGTGGCTTCGAGAATCCCGAGGGGGATCTCACGGGCGGGATCCAGACCACCGGTAATTATCCGGGGCGCGCGCGCACCCCGCAGGAGTTGCGCGGCGACATTGCGTTCGTGCTTTCGCTGGTCGGCGGCTCGCACCGCGTGAACGTGCACGCCTGTTACGCGGAGTTCGAGAAGGGCAAGAAAGTCGACCGCGACGCGTTGCAGCCGGAACACTTCAAAAACTGGATCGCCTGGGCCAAGCAGAACAGGCTGGGCATGGATTTCAACCCGACCCTCTTCTCGCATCCCCGGTTTGACGGATTTTCTCTGGCCAGCCGCGACAAACGCACCCGGAATTTCTGGATCCGGCACACTCAGGCCACGCGGCGGATTGCCGCGGCTATCGGCAAAGCACTGGGCACGCCCAGTGTCAACAACGTTTGGATACCGGACGGCTACAAGGACATCCCGGCTGACCGCGCAACCCCGCGCAAGATCCTGAACGACGCGCTGGACGAGTGTTTCGCGGAGAAGTTGAACCCCAGACACATGCTGGATGCGGTCGAATCCAAACTCTTCGGCATCGGTGCGGAAAGTTATACGGTCGGTTCCCACGAGTTCTACATGGGGTACGCCGTGAAAAATCAGAAGTTGCTGACCTTGGATGCGGGGCACTTCCATCCGACTGAAACGATCTCGGACAAACTCTCCGCCTGCCTGCCGTTTGTTCCGGGTATTCTGCTGCATGTGAGCCGGGGGGTGCGGTGGGACAGCGACCATGTGGTGCTGGTGGGGGACGATCTGATCGCGATCGCGCAGGAGTTGGTGCGGCTGGACCAGTTCCGGCGCATACACATCGGGCTGGATTACTTTGACGCGAGCATCAACCGGATCGCGGCGTGGGTGCTGGGCATGCGCGCCATGCAGAAGGCGTTGCTGTACGCTTTGCTGGAGCCGTTCGAGACCATGCGCGAGGCGGAGCGGGAAGGCGACCTGACCGCGCGCCTGGTGTGGACTGAAGCCGCGAAGACGATGCCGTTCGGCGCGGTCTGGGAAAAGTTCTGCCTGGAGGAGGACGTGCCGCCTGATCCGGCTTGGCTCAATGAGGTCAAACGGTATGAGGCGCAGGTGCTGGCGAAACGGTGAGCGGAGGGCAGTGCGTGGGGTGGGAGAGTAGAGTGTTACTCGAAGCGGTTACCGAACTGTCGCATGCGTTCGGATCCGCGGCGTATGTCAAAGGCGGCGGGGGCAATACCTCCTGCAAGCAGGCGGACACCCTCTGGGTGAAGCCCTCCGGCACCACGCTCGCCGCGCTGACCCCCGACCGGTTTGTCGCGCTGGACCGCGCCCGGCTGGCGTGCCTCTACCGGGAGACGCCGCCGGACGGAGCGGCCGCGCGCGAGGCTTGGGTCAAGGAGCGGATGGATGCGGCGGTGCGGCCAGAGACGCCCGGACGCGCCTCAGTGGAGGCGCCGCTGCACGACACGCTCGCGGCCCGTTTCGTGGTGCATACGCATCCGGAGGCCTGTAACGGCATGACTTGTGCGGTCGGCGGTGAAGCGGCTGCGGCCCGTCTCTTTCCCGAGGCGCTCTGGATTCCGTATGTGGACCCCGGTTACACGTTGTGCCGGGAGGTGCGGTGCGCGGTTCAGGACTATGCGCGGGAACACGGTGCGGAGCCTGCGCTGATCTTTCTCCAGAATCACGGTGTGGTCGTTTCAGGGGACACGGTGGAGGCGGTGCGTGCGGTGTACGAGAGCCTGATGGAACGGTTGTCCCGCGAGTATGCGGAGGCGCATCTGGACGGCGGGGCGCACGTTGGACCGGAGCCTGCGGAACATGAGGTGGCCGGTTGGCGGCAAACGCTGTCAGAGACCTTCGGAAGCGAGGCGGCGGCGGTCGCCGTATCCGGCATGCTGGATGTGGGGGCCGGACCGATTTCTCCGGACCATGTCGTGTATGCGAAGTCGTATCCGTTTGAAGGGCGCGTCACACCGGAGAATCTCCGCGCGTTCCAGTCGGTGCGGGGCTATCCGCCGCGCGTCGTGGTCACGGGTTCGGCGGTGCTGGGCGTCGGGCCGCGCGAAAGCGTGGCCCGGGTGGCGCTGGATCTGGCCCGTGACGGTGCGGAGGTCAAGCGGTTGGCGCGCGCGTTCGGCGGGTTGCGGTATCTGAGTGACGCGGCGCGCCAATTCATCGAGAATTGGGAGGTTGAGTCCTATCGGGCGCAACAGATGTGAGCGGAACGTGTTGGGGAAGGTGTATGCGCGGGCCGGGGGCTTGGGGAAGCCGTAGGGATGTGCGGACGAAAGGTTTTTTTGGGGGGCAAATGAGGCGTGCGGGATCATACCTGCGAAAGGTGCGTGTCGGACACGGGTTGACCGTGTTTGGAGTGGCGGGAGTCTGTCTGCTCGCTCCGATCGCCTGCATGACGCCGGGGCGGGCGGTGCTGGAGACGGATGAGACCGGCACCCGGTTGGCGACCGCCTACTGGCAGCAGCAGACCGGATCGACCAACACGTTCGACATGAGCCGTCCGGCGGATACGCTGACGTTGCGCATCGCGTTGCTCGCGGCGGCGCGCGGGGAGCAGAACGTCATCTTCCCCGCCATCCCGAACTTGGGCGAACTGAACGTCTCCAACGAAGTCATTGTGCTCACGTTGCCGCATGCCCTGTGTCTGGCGGCAAGGAATGACCGTTCGTACCAGAAGCTGAAGGAGGCGGTGTTTGACGCGGCGCTGGATCTGGATTACCAGCAGTACCGGTTCGGCACGACCTTCAGCGGTATGATGTTCGGTCTGCTCTCCGGAGATCCGGGGATCGAAAAAGCCAGCGGCGGGGTTTCCGCTGGCGCGGCCAGACAAACCGAGGCCGGGCTGGCGGTTGCCGGGCGGTTGGCCCTGAATGTGGTCAGCCTGTTGCGTGACGATTGGCGTTCGATGGGACTGACCGGCGATCTTTCCATGACCCTTCCGCTTCTGCGCGGCGCCGGGCGCGAGATCGTGCGCGAACCGCTAACCCAGGCGGAGCGGAACCTCACGGTCGCGATCTGGAACTTCGAACGATACCGCCAGACGTACGCGTATTCGGTGGCCAGCGCGTTTTATAACGTGTTGGAATACGGGCAGCGTCTGAAAAACGCGATCGACAATGAGAGCCGCCTGCAAGAAAACAGCCGCCGTGCTGAAATGTGGTTCGAGGCGGGCCGCATGGAGCGCATCCAGGTCGACCAGGCGCGTTCCGACCTGCTGAACGCGGGCGAGAGCGTCATCAACACCCGTAAGAATGTGGAAGAGAAACTGGACGCTTTCAAAATCCAGATCGGTTTGCCACCGGAGGCGAAGATCGTTTTGGATGAGCGCGAACTGGACGAGTTGGAGAAGGAGATGGAGCGGATAGCTGAACGCAGTCCGAATGCGGTCGAAGCGTTTCCCGAAGAGGACGAGGCGTGCCGCATCGCGCTGGCGGAGCGGCATGACTTGCTCATCACGCGGAGCGCGCTCGAGGATGTGGCGCGTAGCGTGAAGATCGCGGCGGATGCCCTGCGGGCCGATGTGACGCTTCAGGGGGGGGGCAGTCTGGATCGCCTGCGTGAAACCGGGAGGAGCGGGTTTAAGGGCGGCGAGGCGCTTGAGGGGGGGCTTTCGGTGTCGTTGCCGTGGGACCGGCGGCGCGAACGCAACGCTTTCAAAAAGCGTCTGCTCGAGCTGGAACAGGCCAAACGGGCGTTGGAGGCTATGGAGGACACGGTGAAACAGGCGGTCCGCAGCGGATTCCGGAATCTGATCGCGGCCCGCGCGTCGTATGAGAACCAGCAGGAGACCATGCGCGTGGCCCGTCTGCGGTTGGAAAGCAACAATCTCTTTCTGCTTTCCGGACGTTCCTCGATGCGTGACATTCTGGAGGCGGAGAGCGCGATGCTCACGGCGCGCAATGCGTTATGCTCCGCCGTGATCCAGTGGCGGCTCAGCGAATTGGCCCTGCGCCGGGATATGGGCGTGTTCGGGATCGGGGAAGACGGGATGTGGCGCGAAACGGTGGACCGAGGCAATCATGGTTAAGAAGACATCCAAGAAAAAAAGAATCGCGGTCGGCACGCTTCTGGTGCTCGGTGCGGCGGCGTGGTTCTGGTTCGGCAAACGGGACAAAACCAGCGAAGCCGTGCCGGTTTTTGCCGTGCAGCAGGGGCCTCTGACGATCGCGGTCACCTCGGGCGGATCGATCCAGAGCCGCGACAAGATCGTGATCGCCAGCGAATTAGAGGGCAACAACACGGTGATCTGGGTGATCGACGAGGGGGTCAGCGTGCAGCCGGGCGATTTGTTGCTGGAGTTCGATTCCAGCGACCTCATCGAAAAACGTAACGAGCAGGAGATCGTGGTGGCCAACGCAGAGGCGAACCTGATCATCACCCAGGAGAAACTCGGCATCACTGAGGGGGACTGCGAAGCGGCGCTGCTGGACCGGGAAGTGAATATGATGCTGGCCAAAATGGCGCTGGAAAAATATCAGGACGGCGATTATCCGCAGCAACTGCGTCAGTCGGAGGCGGATGTGGCGCTGGCGGACGAGGAGTTGAAGCGCGCGGATGAGCGGTTGGAGTGGTCGCAGCGGCTCGCCAAGGCGAACTTCCTGACCCGGACCGAACTGCAGGCCGACCAGTTGGCCCTGCAGCGCAAAAAGCTCGATCTCGCCATGGCGGAGACCAAAATGAGCGTGTTGACCAACTTCACGGTTTTGCAACAGCGCGCGACTCTGGAAAGCGCGTTGCGGAAAGCCACGCGCGCGCTGAAACGTACCACTTGGCAGAACAAGGCTACGCTGCGTCAGGTGGAGACGGAACTGCAAGCGCGGCAACGGGAACTCAATCGGGCCACCAACCGCATGGCGGAACTGAACTTCCAAATCGAGAAGAGCAAGATCTACGCGCCCACCAACGGAATCGTTCTGTACACCTCGACCGTCCTGATCTCCCGGCGTCAATGGTGGATCAAGCCGCTGGCGGTGGGTTCCACCGCGGTGGAGCGTCAGGAGCTGATCTACATCCCGCTGGAGTCCGGAATGGTGGTGGAGGTGATGGTTCCCGAGGCCAGTCTGAACAAGATCGAAAACGGGATGGAGGCGCGTGTCAAGGTGGACGCCTTCCCGGGGCGTGTGTTTGAGGGGCACCTGGTCAAGATCGGGATCCTGCCGGATGGCCAGAGTTCACAGTTGAATCCGGATCTGAAGTTGTACAAATGCGAGATCGAGTGCGATTTCAAGGAGGTCAACATCCGTCCCGGCATGAGCTGTGATGTCGAACTGGTCAAGGAGACGTATGAGAACGCGCTCTACGTGCCGGTGCAGTGCGTGGTCCGCGTGGAGGGCGTGCCGCGCGTCTATGTGCGCGATGACGGCGAATGGGTGCCGCGGATCGTAAGCGTGGGCATGGACAACAACCGGATGATCCACATCCGGGAAGGGCTGAAGGTCGGCGAGGAGGTCATGCTGGCGCCGCCAGTGAAGGAGCAGAAAAAAGAGGCTGTGGAGGAGGCGGTTCCTCCGGGTGGCGCGCCCGCGCGTTCGGAAAACCGGAACGGCTCGTCCGCCAAGCCCAGACGAGCCTCCGCGCCCTCGCCGGCGCGGCGTGGGGAGGGGCCGCCCGCAGGCGGCAGGATGCCATGATCATGCAGCCGACAGCGTGGGCGGCATCCGATCCCGATGCGGTGGTGCGCTTGGATACGGTGAAACGGCATTACCGGGTCGGCGACGAAACGGTTCGGGCTCTGGACGGCGTTTCCTTCGTGATCCGCCGGGGTTCCTATTGGGCCATCATGGGCCAAAGCGGTTCTGGAAAAAGTACGCTGCTGAATATTTTGGGGTGTCTGGACCGGCCTTCGTCGGGTGCGTATTGGCTGAACGGTGTGAATGTGGCGGAGATGGATGATGACTCGCTGAGTGATCATCGTCTGCGGAATCTGGGTTTCGTGTTTCAGAGTTTTCATCTCATTCCGCAACTGACGGTGTGTGAAAACATCGAAGTGCCGATGCTGTATCTGGGGCTTTCGCAGACGACGCGCAGGGCGAAAGCGGAGCAACTGGCCGAACGTGTCGGCATCGGGCACCGGCTGCGCCATCTGCCTTCCGAACTGTCGGGCGGGCAGCGCCAGCGTGTGGCGGTTGCCCGCGCGCTGGCCAACGATCCGGCGGTCCTGCTGGCCGATGAGCCGACCGGGAATCTGGACAGCGCCACCAGTGTGCAGATCATGGAGTTGTTTCAGGAGTTGTATGAGCAGGGCAAGACCGTGGTTCTCGTGACGCACGAGGCGGACATCGCCGCCTACGCCAAAGCCAGCATCCATCTCAAAGACGGCAAGATCCTCTCGGTCACGGAGGCGGAGGCGTGAACCAGATCACCTATTTTTGGCCGTTCGTGAAACTCGGTCTCTCCGATGTGTGGCGGCATAAGACCCGCTCGTTTCTGACGATGCTCGGCATGGTGTTCGGTGTGGGCAGTGTGATCGCGATGCTGGCGGTCGGTGAAGGGGCCAGTCAGCAGGCGCTGGAGTCGATCAAGCGGCTGGGCAGTGAAAACATCATGGTGCTCTCCGTGAAACCGGGGTCCGAAGAGAGCGGCAGTTCCGGCGCTCAGCGCGGCAAACTGGCCGTATACGGGTTGCTGTACGACGACGAGAAGCGCATTCGTGAGACGGTGCCGGGTGTCGTGATGACCGTGCCCGCGCGCATGACGCGCCGGACCGCGCGTCTGAATGAGCGCCAACTGGAGATGCGCGTGGTGGAGACTGTCCCCGAGTGGTTTCAGGTGGTGCAACGGCCGATCTTGGCCGGCCGGGTTCTCACGGCGCACGACATGCGGATACGCGCGAATGTCTGTGTCCTGACCGAACATGGCGTGCGGCGGTTGCTGGCGGCCGAGGAGACCATCGGCCAGCGGATCCGCATCGCTTCGGGCGTCTTCGAGGTCATCGGCATCGTGCAGAACGAGACAGGCGGGTCGGTCCGCGCGCCGGACAGCGAGGCGGACGCGTACATCCCGATCACCACCGGAACGAAATTTTTCGGCGAAGCCAACATCCGCTATTCGGCGGGCGGCATGGAAGGCGAGAAGGTCGAACTCAGCCAGATCATCGTCAAGATGGCGGACACCTCCGTGGTCGAATCCGGCAGCAAGGCGATTCAGGCGGTTCTGGAGCGGTTCCACAAGAAAAAGGATTTCCGGATTGATGTGCCGCTTACGCTGCTGCGTGAGGCGGAGCGCACCAAACGGACGTATAACATTGTGTTGGGGGCGATCGCGGGCATCAGCCTGCTTGTGGGCGGGATCGGCATCATGAACATCATGTTGGCGTCGGTGACGGAGCGCACCAAAGAGATCGGGATTCGGCGGGCGATCGGCGCGCGCCGCAGCCGGATCGTGGTGCAGTTTTTGATCAACACCTGCGTGTTGTCGATCGGGGGCGGGTTGGTGGGGTTGATTCTCGGCGTGGCGATTCCGTTTCTCATCACCCTCTTCACAGACATGCCCACCGTTGTGCAGCCGTACAGTCTCGTGCTGGCGTTCGGCATCAGTGCGGGGATCGGGATTGTGTTCGGCCTGTATCCGGCGATGCGGGCGGCGGCCCTGGATCCGATCGAGGCGTTGCGGCGCGATTGAGAAACATGGCGGTATGGACGGGGCCATGCCCTTCCGTGCGCACGACGGCGTTTTACACAAAACGCGCCCTCCCCGCGCATCTCTCGTCATCATTCGATTCCCTTTCGGGTAACGCTTTGCCGTGCCGGGAGGGTCTGCTATACTGTACCGTGTATCGGGTTGAAAAAGGGGGACGCACATGTCAGATAATCGGGACACATCGAAAACGGGACGCGGATGCGGGTTCGGCTGCGCGTTGGCGATCGGGATGTTCATTGGGTTCGGGCTGCTGGTCGCTGTGCTGGTGACAGGAAGTTTTCACGTGCTTGGCGTGGCAGGGGAACACGGGGCCATGGAGTGGTTCCGCTCGTTCCGCACGCGTCCGGAAGCGGGTGTGGATGAGGCGCCGAACCTGATCGAGACTTGGTCTGCGGGCGACGGCGAGGTTAAGGTCGTGCGTATCCCGCTTAACGGGATGATCATGCTGGGGGATGCCTCGTGGTATGCGGGGAATGCGGCTGCGGCTCTGCGCGCCATTCGGAAGGCCAGGCATGACCCGGAGGTCGCGGGGCTCATCCTGGAGATCAACAGCGGCGGCGGCGGCATCACGGATAGCGATATCCTGTATCAGGCGCTGTGTGATTTTAAAACATCGTCCAAAGGCCGTGTGGTGGTCTCGCTGCTCGGGGATGTGGCCGCTTCAGGCGGCTATTACGTTGCGCTGGCGTCGGATGTGATTCTGGCCCACCCGACCACGCTTACCGGTTCGATCGGCGTTCTGCTGCAAGCGTACAACATTCAGGAACTCGCCGCAAAGATCGGGATCCGGGACGTTACCGTGAAATCCGGGGAAAACAAGGATCTCTTTAATCCGTTTCAGGAAGTGAAGTCCACACAGCGCGAGATGGTGCAGAAGATCATCACCGCGATGCACGAACGGTTTGTGGGGTTGGTGGCGAAAAACCGAACGCTGCCGCTCGAAACGGTCCGGACGCTGGCGGACGGACGCATCTTTCTGGCTGACGAGGCGCTGCGGCATAAACTGATCGACGGGATCGGGTATCAGGCGGACGCGCAAAGCCGGATCGCCCAACTGTTGGAGACGGATGCGGTCAAGGTCTTCCGGTATGAAGAGCAGGTCACGCTGATGGATCTGTTTACGCGTCGGGGGATCGGTCTGCAGACCGATCTGGGGCGTTTTCTGCGGGATGACGCGCGGGACGCCCGTCTCCTGTACCGATGGTCATGGTAAGGTGGAACCGCGCGTGAACGTGAAAACCGGAGAGTGGCGGGTGCCCGGTCGTGTCCATCTGCTGGGGATCGGCGGAGTCGGTATGGCGGGGCTCGCCTATCTGCTGGCGCGGCAGGGTTGGCGCGTGAGCGGTTGCGATGCGCGGCCGAATGCGCTTTGCCGGTGGCTGGAAGAGGCGGGCATTCCGGTGGCCGGAAAGCACGCCCCGGAGCATCTGGACGAGGCGGAACGCCTGATCGTCACGCCGGCGGTCGCGCCGGACGAGCCGGAATGGGTGCAGGCTCGTGCCCGGGGGATGCCGGTCTTCTTTCGCGGGGAGGTGCTGGCGGCATGGGTTTCATCGCGGCGCGGTGTTGCGGTTTGCGGGGCGCACGGCAAAACCACGACCGCATGTTTTGCGACGCGGCTGCTCGGGATGTTGGGGCCTTCGCCCGCCTGGTGTGTCGGGGGCGCGACGCGCGCCATGGGGAAGGTCGCGTGGGAGGGTGCGGAGGGTCAGGAGGTGTTCGTCGCCGAAGCGGATGAGAGTGACGGTACGCTGGCACTGTACCGGCCCGCGGTGACGGTGGTCACCAACATGGATCTTGACCATCTCGACCATTTTGCGAACGAAGAGGCGCTGCTCAATTGTTTTCGTGCCGTGGCGGCGCAGACCCGGGAGGGTGTGGCGTTCTGTCGCGACGATCCGCGCGCTACACTGGCGGCGCAGGCCGCGACCGTTCCGGTATTGGGTTTCGGTTTCGGGGAGGCTGCCGATTTGCGGGCCTGTGCGGTGGAGGCTGGGGCGGAGAGCGTCGCGTTCACCCCGGTTTACCGTGGCCGCGAACAGGCGCGGGTGGTGTTGTGCGTCGCAGGGCGCCACAATGTCCTGAATGCGTTGGGCGCTGCTGCCGCAGCGCTGATTTTGGGGTGCGATCCGGCTGCGGTTTTCGCGGCCCTGCCGCAGGCATGCGGCGAATTACCGGGGCGGCGCTTCGAATGCGTTTCTGACGAGGGCGGGATCCGCGTCGTGACAGATTACGCGCATCATCCGGTGGAGTTGGAGGCGGCGGTGGCGATGGCCCGGCTTCAGGAGCCGTCACGGCTGGTGGTGGTGTTTCAGCCACACCGCTATTCGCGCACAAAAGCCTTGGCGCACGCTTTCCCCCAGGCGTTGAAAGGGGCCGACGAGGTGATTCTTCTGCCGGTCTACGCAGCATCGGAGCCGTGGATCGAGGGCGGGGACAGCGCCGACCTGTACGCGCATTTCCGTGAGGCCGGGATGGGGGACACGCGTGTCATGCTTGCGCGCTCGCAAGAGGAGGCGTGGCAGTTTTTGCGGCAGACGCTGCAACCGGGCGGCCTGTTGCTGTTGGCGGGCGCGGGCGACGTGATTGGCATGGTGGATGGGATCCGCGAGGATCGGCAACGGGGATGGCCCGCCTGCCGTGATCCGGAGGGGTTTGAGAAGCGCGTGCGTGCGATCGAAGGACTTCACGTGACGCCCTTCGGCACGTTGTCGGAGTGGTCGTTTTTCAGGACAGGCGGTTGGGCGCGCTGGCGGGTGGAGGCGGCTGACGAAACCGCGTTGGGTGCGCTGCTGAAGCAGTGTCGGCAAGACGATGTGCCGTGGCGGTTTGTAGGCGCGGGAGCGAACAGTTGGTTCAGCGATCTGGGCGAACCGGGGTGCGTGATCCGTCTTGCGGCGTCCGCCTGCCGGGAGTGGGAAACGGCAGGGGACGAGATCCGGGTTGGATGCAACTGGAAGGGGGCGGCGCTGCTGGATGAGTTGGAGCGGCGCGGATTGACGGGGCTCGAATTTTTGGACAGCGTTCCCGGTTCGCTGGGGGGGTGGCTCGCCATGAATGCGGGCGCGCACGGCGGGGAAATCGGCGAACGGGTGCGTTGGATTCGTTGTTTGAATTCGGATGGCGAAATCACTATACTGCACCCTATGGATTTCGGTTTCGGCTATCGGCGGTGTGGCGGGCTTACAGGGTGTATCGCCTTGTCGTGCGCTCTGCGTGTGGAACGCGCCGATGCGGGTGCCGTTCGGGTCCGGCGTGAGGCGTTCCGCGCCCGCCGGATTTCGCTGGCGGGGCTCCGAACCGAGGGGTCGGTGTTCCGTAACCCGCCGGGTGATGCGGCGGGACGGTTGCTGGACACGGCGGGATGCAAAGGCATGCGTGTGGGAGGGGCCCGGGTAACGGCGAGGCATGCCAATATCGTGGCGGTAGAGGATCCGGTGACCGCTTCGGATGTGCTGGCTTTGGTTACGCGGATGCGTCGGCGTGTCGAGCAGGTCTGGGGCGTGTCGCTGTCACCGGAAATCTGCGGGCTGACGGGAGGGGTAACGGAAGAGGGAATCGGATGAAGCGGATCGCGGTCATGATGGGGGGCACGTCAAGTGAACGGGAGGTTTCGCTCCGATCGGGCGAGGCGGTGGTCGCCGGGTTGCGCGAAGCCGGGTTTGATGCGGTGCCGGTGGTGTTGAATGCCGACCGGATCGACACGTTGCCGTCCGCTGTCGATGCGGTCTTTCTGGCGTTGCACGGCGGTTATGGCGAAAACGGCGGGGTGCAGAGTGATCTGGACCGTCTCGGTCTGCCTTACACCGGACCGGGCGCGGCCGCGAGTCGGATCGCGATGGACAAAATCGCGACCAAGCGCGTGTTGGAGGCGGCTGGTGTGCCGACGCCGGCGTTTGAGGTGTTGTCGCGCGGCATGGAGGATTTCTCGCTGCCGTTGCCGCTGGTGGTGAAACCGCCGCGGGACGGGTCGAGTGTGGGAGTCGTCAAAGTGACGTCCGCCGATGCGTGGCCCGCCGCGTTGGAGCAGGCGCGTGCGAAGGATCCGCGGGGCGAGGTGCTGGTCGAGGCGTATATCGACGGACGCGAATGGACGGTGAGCGTGTTGGACGGTGAGGCCCTGCCGGTTGTGGAGATTGAGGCGCCCGGGGGCTGGTACGGGTTCACCGAGAAATACACCTCCGGCATGACGCGGTACACCTTTCCGGAGGCGGTCGAGGACGCTCCGCTGGCGGCGCAGTGCCGCGTGTTGGCCCTGCTGGCTTTTCAGGCGGTGGGTTGCCGGGGTGTCAGCCGGGTGGATTTCCGTGTCACCTCTTCGGGCGAGGCCTATGTTTTGGAGATCAACACCATTCCGGGATTCACGGCCACCAGTCTGTTGCCCAAAGCGGCGGCCAAGGCGGGACTGTCATTCTCCGAGCTCTGCGCGCGGTTGATCGGGACGGCGACATGCGGATGAGACGAGGCACGAAACGTATGGCATGGGATTTTTTCAAGCAGGGCGGAACGCAACGGAAGCGCATGCAGGCCAAGGGGCGGCGTGTGACGGGCGTGGTCACGGACCTGCCGCCCGGAGTCCGGTTCGCGATCCGGGTGGCTGCGGGTATGGTAATCCTGCTCGTCGTCACATGGGGCGGCTGGCGCCTCTTCGAGGCCTATTATTTCTGTTCGCGCCGGTTGTTTGTCCTGCACAATCTGCGCGAGAATGTGATGATCACGACCGGCAGGACCCTGACGCCGGATCTGATCTGCGAAGTGCTGGGGTTGCGCGAGGGGGTCAATCTCTTTTCGATTCCGATCCGGAAGAAACGCAAGGAGTTGCTGGAGCAGGCGCCCAATATCCGGGATATCACGATCGTGCGCCGGATGCCGGATAAGATCCGGATCAACATCATTGAGCGTGAACCGATCGCCCGGGTGGGGTCGAACGGCCGGGTTGTGGATGAAGAGGGGGTTGTGTTCATCCGGTATGCGGGTACCGGCGGGTTGCCGATGATCAAAGGGGTGGACGCGTTTGAGCAGATCAAGCCCGGTGACCGGCTGAGGGGGAACGAGTTGGCTGCGGTGCGGCTCGTGAACAACGCCCAGCGGCCGGAATGCCGTCTCCGCCTGCTGGTGGTGGACACATCGAAAGAGGATTATCTGCTGTTGACCCTGTTCGACCACCGTCAGGTGAAGTTCGCTTGGAAGGGCATGCGGGATGAGGCGAAAGACACGGTGTCACGCATGCAGCGTCATTTCGACCAGCTTGCGCAGGCCATGGAAAGCGAGATCGGCCGCGCTTGTCTGATGTGGGATGCGACACAGCCCGGACGGATTTTCGCGACGCCGTCCGGATTGAATGAACCGTAACCGTAGGGAAGGGATGGTATGGCGATTCCTCCAATTGCAGCACTGGAGATCGGTACGTCACGCACGGTTTTGTGCGTGGGCGAGTCTGATGACCGTGGACGGGTGAAAATCACCGGTGTCGGAACCTATCCGACGACCGGGGTGCGTAAAGGCCAGGTGTTTGATCTGGCGCAGGCGCGCGTGGGTGTGGAGCTCGCGGCCAAGCAGGCGGAAAAACAGGCGGATGTCAGCATCTGGCAGGTGCTGCTGGCAGCTTCCGGCGGCCATATTCAGGCCGTGGCAAACCCCGGCATGGTCCCGATCCGGTCAGGCGATCGCGTTGTGACGCAGGAGGATGTCGAGGAAGTCACGGAAAACGCGCAGACGATCCAACTTGACGCGGACCGGCAGGTGTTGCACACGATCAACCAGTCCTTCACGGTGGACGACCAGCCCGGCATCGTCAAGCCGGTCGGGTTGCGCGGCAAAATCCTGACGCTGAATGTGATGGCGGTGCATGGGTTGCGTAATCACATTGAGAATGCGATCAGTGTGGCGAAGAGTGCACAGCTTGAGGTGACGGATGTGGCCTTTTCCGGCATCTGCGCCGGATTGGCGGTGCTGACTCCCGAACAGCGCCGCAGAGGAGTGGTTCTGATCGATCTCGGCGGCGGCACCACCAATTATCTGGCTTACGGCAACGGGGTGGTCTCGGCGCTTGGCTGTGTGGCGGTCGGCGGGGATCACATCACAAACGACATCGCGTTGGCCTTCACCATTCCGCTCAACCGCGCGGAGGAACTCAAGTGTGCGGAGGGATGCGCCCTGATCGAACCGGAAAGCGGGACCCGCCGCATCACTCTGTCCGCAGATATCGGGTTTGAGGAGCGGGTGCTGAGTTGCAAGGCGTTGCATACCGTGATCCACGCGCGTATGGATGAGACGTTCCGCATTGTGCGTTCCAAACTGGACGAGGGGGGGGTGCTGCCGCATCTCGGTGCGGGAGTGATTCTGACCGGCGGCGGCGCGTATCTGCGGAAAGCCACTGATTTGGCGCAACGGATTTTTGGCCTGCCCTGCGGGATCGGCTTGCCGGTGAATGTCAGCGGACTGGATAACGTGCCTCAGGCTGCGGCCTTGTCCACTGCGGCCGGACTGGTGCTGTATGGCCGGATGACCTATGAGGACCGCGGGATACTCTCCCCGCTCAAGAATCTCTTCAAGGGGGTGTTTCGCCGATGAATCAGGAACCGATCTCAGGCATGCTTCTGATGGGTATCGGCGGCGGCGGTTGCCGTCTGGCCGCGATGGTGCAATCGACGTACGGCGATGGCATACGTGCGTTGGGGATGGATACCGATGCGCTCTCCATCCGCACGGCCTCCGAGGGCGGGCTCACCTGTCTGCTGCTGGGAGGTTCGCGTCTCACGGGACATGGAACAGGGGGTGACGCGATCATGGGACGGCTGGCGGTTCAGGATGATTTGCCGAATCTGACCGCGCACATACAAGGCGTCCGGAGTGTCGTGCTGGTGACCTGTCTGGGTTCCGGCACCGGCGGCGGCGCGACTCCGGAGGTGGTCAAAGCTCTGCACAGTCAGGGAATCGCCACGCTCTGTTTCGTTACCTTGCCGTTCGCGTTCGAAGGCGAGAACCGGCGTAAAGCGGCGGAGCGCGTGTTGCCGATGATTGAGGAACACGCAGATTCGGTGGTGGTGCTGCCGCTGGATGATCTGTTTGCCGATACCCGTGAGCCGGTGCTGGCGACCGCGCTGGAAGCCGCGGACCGGGTGCTGGCCACTGCGGTCACTTTGCTGTGGCGGCTCGTGTCCACACCGGGATTCATCGCGCTGGATGAGGAACGGCTGCATGCGATGGTGGTGAAAGGCGGAAACGCCCGCTTCGGTTTCGCAAGCGCAGCGGGACCGGACCGCGCGCTGCGGGCCGCGGAAATGTTGCGGGAATGCCGTACGCTGCGTCATGGCGATGCGCTCAGTAAGGCGAATGCCCTGCTGTTCGGTATTCTGGCGGGACGGGATTTGCGTCTGGCCGAGATCGGTGATCTGATGGAGCGGATGCGCGCGTGCTGCAAAAAAGAGTGTGTTGTGGAGATGGGCACCGTTCTGGATCCGGATTTCGAGGGACGGGTCGAACTGGTCGCACTGGCATTCGAAAGTTGGACGGCCGCCTCGTTGGTCGCGCCCATCCCTGACGTGCCCGCTGGGCACGAGCCTCCGGTGGCGGATTCGTTCCCGATCCGGCCCGGTGGCCGCCGAAGCCGTTCCAAAGGAAGTAAACTCTCCTTCGGCGCGACCGGGCGCGGTAAGTTCGATCAGGTGGAGCCCACGTTGCACTCGGGTCAGGATCTGGATATCCCCACGTTCATGCGCCGCGGGATCACGCTGGAACGATGAGCATCGCCGATGATCAAGTGTCCAGTCAGTTACAAATGGGCTGTGGCCCTGCTCCTTGCTGCCGCCGCCGCGGTTTCAGGGTGCCGCATGGTCCAGTCCGCGGCTGATGCGCCGGGACAGGCTGTCCGCGCCGTCACTCCCCCCAGCGCTCAGGCCGAAGAAGGCCCCGACCCCGTCGAGATTCAGTCGTTGGTCATGCGCTTTGGCGACGATTTTATCAGTCGCTTGACTACGGGCATCGACGCGCTCCAAATTAACGGAGAGCCCATGCCGACGACCGAGAAGCTGCGCAGCAAGCTCGCAGTGGGCTCGGCCGTCTGCGCCATTGCCTCGGGGCCCAACATCCAGGCCAACCTCCTCGACATGACGGCCTTCGTGATGGAGACGCGCATGTCGCTCGAGACACCGCAATATGCGGAGCGCTTCGGTGCTACGGCACTGCCGTTGGTGGAGACGTGCCTCAACGCCGAGACCGGCCTCTGGCGTGTCTGCGAGCGGATTCTTAAACCGGCGCAGCAGGCCGACCTGCGCGAGGCGATCGACCTCTGGCATCGTCAGAACTCGACAGGGGATTGGCCGCCCGGCGTGCGCACGGTAGGACTGGCGATCGAGATCGTGCAGGCGAGACGTCAAAGTGGCGACCAAGGCGTCAATCTCCTCGGAGCGCTGTTGCTCGACCCGCTGGCGAAACTTGACCCCACCCGCCGGGAGCTCGCCGAGATACGCCTTTTTGCCGAGCGCGCACTCTTCGTCGGGCGCAATATGCCCTACCTGCTGCGCTGGCAGGTCGAGCTGCTAAGCCAGACGACGCTGGAACAGCCCGTCATCCAGATGTGGACCACCAACGTGCCCCATTTGGTGCAGGCTGCGAACCACATCGGGGAGACCGTGGCCCACGTTGCCGAGACCGCCGCGCGCCTCGCCACGACAGCCGAGAAACTGCCGGCTCAGGTCGCCGCCGAGCGTGAAGCCCTGGTAAAGACGTTGCGCGACGAGCAGGAAAAGACTCTCACGCCTCTCGTGGAAGGCGTACGGGAGACTCTGCTGGCCGGTTCCGGACTCGCCACGAATGCCACCACCATGCTCGCTACGTTCGATGGCGTACTGGAACGGATGGGGGTTGACGGCTCGGAGAGCGACGCCCCGCCGGCACAGGTGGCGGCGAAGGAGGAGGGCACACCCTTCCGCATTCAGGACTACAGCGAGGCGGCCGAACGGCTTGAGGCTTCCGCGCTGCGTCTGACCGAACTGCTCCAGACCTTTGATCAGACCCTCGGCGCCAACAGCCGCGAAGCGCTGGCGGCACAGCTCGACCCTGTTGTCCGGCGCACTCGCGCGGAAACCGAAGCGTTGGTTGACCACCTCTTCCGCCGCGCGTTGCAACTCACAGGCGCCCTGCTGGCGGCCGCTCTGGCCTACCGCCTGATAGCAAGCCGAATATCGCGTACGCCGCGCGCGTGAGACCAGGCTCAGCCGTCTGGTAAAGGCGAGGCAGGGGAATAGGGCGGCAACCGGGATGCGCGTCTGCTCGTTCGCAGGCAAACGAACGCTTGCCTGCACGGGATGGAGAACGCAATGACGACGGTATCAAGCCATGCGGCTCGTGAGGACGCTCGCCCCCGAAAACCTGCGTCCCCCTACGTAATCTGCGGATGAAACCCTTGAACCCCTGAAACCCGATCCCGATAGCGATCCCGACCCCGATTTGGATGAAACCCAGAAACCAGAAACCAGAAACCCAGAAACCCTGAAACCCAAGAAAGTTAAACAATCGATCCCGATAGCGATAGCGATCCCGACCCCGATTTGGATGAAACCCAGAAACCAGAAACCAGAAACCCAGAAACCCTGAAACCCAGAAACCTTGAAACCTAAGAGAGGTGAAGGTTCAACTGCTCTTTTTAGGTTCCACGATCACCGAGACGCCGTCAGGGATCACGGTGATCCGCGCTGAAGTCCCGTGCTCGTGCCAGGCGAGCGCCAGTGCCTCGTCCAGCGAAGCGGCGGGCGTGATGTGCAGAGCCCGGATCGCGTCGGCGTCCCAGAGGTCGGTCACCAGAATCACGCGGTGTCGGCTGAGGATACGGGCGAGAATTTGATACTCCCACTGGTCGGGCGGGGTGAGGGCTTGCGGTACGCGCAACACCTCCGCCAGCAGTTCCGCAGGACTTCGGGCCCCGGCCAGTGCGCGGTAAAAAGATTCGCCGCCTGAACCGTCGCAACAGCCTGCCACCATGATGATGGTCCCGCCGGGCACGCAGCACGCTTCGGCTGCGGTCATGCCTTTGACCGCTTGATACAGATTCTGGTCAAGCGGGTAGCCGCCATTGCCGGTGATCACGATTTCCGCCTCGGCGCGGGGCACGGAGACCGCGCGCCGCATGTCGCGGCATCCCTGTTCGTGCGCTGCCTCGGCATGTCCCGCCACAGCCGTGCGGATCGTCTTGTCGGGATGGAGGGTGACATTGAGGATGAACGCCAGACGCGCCTGGCGCGCGGCGAACAGCATGTCGCGGTGGATGGGGTTCCGCTCCAGTTGCCCTGCCCGCGCATGGGGGTCGGCAATGAATGCCGCGCAGTGGTTGGCTAGAACCGTTTCCCGTCCGGCGATGCCGGGCAGCACGCTTTTCCGCCCTCCGGAAAAACCGGCGAAAAAGTGGGGCTCGATGAAACCTTCGGCCACCAGCAGCTCGGTCTCCAGCGCCAGCCGGTTCAACCAGAGTGCGCCGCCCGACGGCAGTTGATCCAGCATCCGGAGATTTGCCGTGTCGGTGCAGTCGTGCATCACAAACGTTTCGCGCGCCACCAGTTCCGCGCCGAATTTCTCGCGCAGCTCCGCATCCGAGGTTGGCCGGTGGCAGCCCGTGGCCACGAGGATTTGGATCGCGATGCCGGGGTTGCCCCGCCGCAGGCGCTCCAGCAGGAGGGGCAGCGTGATGCGGCTGGGCACCGGACGGGTGTGATCACTGGTGATTAGGACGGCGGAGGCTTTGCCTGCGGTCAGGGTTTCGAGCCGCGGCGTGCCGACGGGATGATCCAACGCCGCGCAAACCCGTTGGCGCTGTTCCGCTTCCGAGGGGGAGACCGTGCATGCGGTGCCGGTCGGCTCTAACAGGGTGAGGCGCACGTTTGCGGGAAGCGTCGCCTCCAAATGACCCCGGTGGTAAGGAATGCGGATTGTGGGCATGGTATTCCGGGCGTGGTTCCGGACGCTTCTTTTCCATGACGACCGTATGGACGATCCGTTGCGGGATTGCGGCGTCCTTCTGTTATGAAGCAACAAGTTTATCGGTTTGGTGCCCGAATGCAATCGCGTTTTCAGGATCGTCCGGCCTGCGTTTCCCATGCGGCGCGGCTTGACGCCGCGCGGTTCCGCGCCTACCATACCAGGCTTTCGTTTATCGAAATCCGCAGGCAACGGCCGTACGTGTGACAGGGGCATCTTTGCATTGCAGTCGGAGCGGCGTCGCTTTATACTTCTGAGTAACGATTGCAGTTCAAACGGAACCTAACATGGGAGAACGCGGCAGCATGGCTTATCAGCATATTCAAATTCCCTCTTTCGGTGAACCGATCACCCGAGGCGACGACGGGCGTCTGCATGTGCCGGATTGTCCGGTCATCCCGTTTATCGAGGGTGACGGCACGGGGCCGGACATCACGCGTGCGGCACGGATCGCATGGGATGCCGCGGTGCAGACGGCGTATGGCGAAAAACGGAAAATCGCCTGGATGGAGATCTATGCCGGGGAAAAGGCGAATGCGGTGTACGGTCCCGGCACCTGGTTGCCTGATGAAACGCTGGAAGCCTGCAAGGCGTACCTCGTCTCGATCAAGGGCCCGCTGACCACGCCGGTGGGCGGCGGCATCCGTTCGCTTAATGTGGCGTTGCGGCAGGAGCTGGACCTTTATGTCTGCCTGCGTCCGGTGCGCTGGTTCCAAGGCGTGCCCTCGCCGGTGAAACGGCCCGAGCTGACCGACATGGTGATCTTTCGTGAAAATACGGAAGACATCTATGCCGGGATCGAATGGCTGGCGGAGAGCGACGAAGCGCGCAAGGTCATCGCGTTCCTGCAAAACGAGATGGGGGTCAAGAAGATCCGCTTCCCCGGGAGTTCGTCGATCGGCATCAAGCCGGTTTCCATAGAGGGGACGCGGCGATTGGTGAAGGCGGCGCTTGATTACGCGATCGACAATGACCGCTCGAGCGTCACGCTGGTCCACAAGGGCAACATCATGAAGTTCACGGAGGGCGGGTTTCGGGACTGGGGCTACCAGCTCGCCCGCGAGGCGTACGGTGCCGCGCTCATCGGTGACGGACCGTGGTGCCGGTTCAAAAACCCGAAAACCGGCCGGGAGATTACGGTTAAGGATTGCATCGCGGATGCGTTCCTGCAGCAGATCCTGACCCGCCCCGCAGAATACGATGTGATCGCCACGCTCAATCTGAATGGCGATTACATTTCCGATGCGCTGGCAGCGTGTGTGGGCGGGATCGGTATCGCGCCGGGCGGGAACATCAACTACACGACCGGGGTGGCGGTATTCGAGGCCACGCACGGCACGGCTCCGAAATACGCCAATCTGGACAAGGTCAATCCCGGCTCGTTGATCCTCTCGGGTGAGATGATGCTGCGTTACATGGGATGGACCGAGGCGGCGGACAAACTGATCAGCGCCATGGACCGCGTGATCGCGAATAAGACGGTGACCTACGATTTCGCGCGCCTCATGGAAGGGGCGGTTGAAGTCTCTTGCAGTGCGTTCGGCCGCGCGCTGGCCGACGCGATGCAATAGGCATGAGCGCAACAAACGCAATAAACAAGTCGTTTTTCATGCGAAGGGTGCGAATGGGAAGGGTTTGTCATGAAAAAACCTTTGTGCCTTAGTGTGATATGAAAAGGGTTTTTAGGCTGAAAATGCGCATGGACAAAAGGAAGGCGGATGAAATGAGTCGGAGCCAGTATGGTGCGGTCCTGTTCCTGTTGTTTGCGGGATGGATCGTTGCGGCCGGGTGCGGCAAACAGGAAACCACGGCTGCGGACGGATCGCGGCCGGTGAAGCTTACGTACAGCGTTTTCTTCCCGCCCACGCACAAACAGGCGAAACTCGCCGAGGCGTGGGCCGAAGAGATCGGGCGTCGCACACAGGGCAAGGTCCGGATCACGGTCTTTTGCGGCGGCTCGCTGACGAAGGCTGACCAGTGCTATCAGGGTGTGGTGGATGGCATCTCCGATATCGGCATGAGCGCCTTCGCGTACACGCGCGGACGGTTTCCTTTGCTGGAGGGGTTGGATCTGCCTGTGGGATATGCGGACGGGGTCAGCGCGACACGGATCGTGAACGAACTCTGCCACGCCTTTTTACCGAAAGAGATCCGCGATGTGAAACTGCTTTACGTGCATGCGCACGGCCCCGGTATTCTGGCCTCCAAACGTCCGATGCGCACGCTCGCCGACTTGAAGGGGGCCAAGGTTCGGGCGACCGGGTTCTGCGCGAAAGTGGTGGAGAGTCTGGGCGGTTCGCCGGTGAGCATGCCGCAGGGCGATACGTACGAGGCGCTCCAGAAAGGCGTGGTCGATGCCACCTTCTGCCCGGTCGAGACGCTGAAGGGATGGAAACAGGGGGAGGTGATCCGCAATATCACCGACTCGCGCTGTATCGGGTATACCACCTCCTTTTTCGTGGTGATCAACCCGGCGCGCTGGGCCTCGCTGCCGGATGAGGTGAAGCAGATCATGGAAGATGTCAGCAAGGAGTGGGTGGAGCGCCACGCTCAGGCGTGGAACGAGGCGGATGACGAGGGGCTGGCCTTTGCCCGGTCGCTGGATCGGGAGGTGGTTCCGCTCGATCCGTCGGAGCAGGTGTTGTGGCGGAAACAGGTCGAGCCGCTTCTGCGGGAGTATGCGGAACGTGCAGAAGCGAAGGGCCTCCCCGGCAAGGATTTTCTGAACCGGCTCACCACTGCGGTCCGGGAGGCTCAGGAGGGCTCCTCACGATGAGTCCTGCACAAAAACCGGTCCGAAAGCCGTTGGGTCCTTTTTGGCAGTCGGTGGTCGGCCTCTGCCGGTTCATGACGGGAATCGCCTGTTGCGGATTGGCGGTCATGACCGCGTTGGTGTGCGTCGACGTGGTGCTGCGGCTTGCGGGTCATCCGGTCAAAGGTGTCTATGATCTGGTGCGTATTGTCGCCGCGGTGACGGTCGCCTGTTCCCTGCCGATCACCACCGCCAAGAAGGGGCATGTGGCGATCGAGTATTTCTTCCTGAAGTTGAATCGCGTGGGCCGGCTTGTGGTGGATTCCGTCATGCGGCTTCTGATGATCGCGGCGTTTTTACTCACCGCTACGGAATGCGTGGGCTATGGGTTGCGCTTCCTGCGCAACCGGCAGGTTTCGGATACGATCGAGGTGCCGATCTTCTGGGTGCCGTGGGTGATGGCCGTGGCGTTTGCCGTGACGGCCTTGGTGGTGGTTTTCCATTTGGTCTATCCCGGACGGGAGATGGTGAAGTCATGACGCCTGTGATGTTCGGTGTGGTCGGGTGTGTCGCGCTGTTCATCTTGCTGCTCTGCAGCATGCCCGTCGCGATCGTCATGGGGTTGGTCGGCGTTGTCGGATATGCCGCCGTGGTCTCCGGCAAGGCGGCGCTGGCCATGCTTTCGGCGGATCTGTACGATGTGTTCTCCAGTTACAATCTGACCGTGATCCCGCTTTTCATCTTCATGGGACAGGTGGCGTTTCACACTGGGATCAGCGGGAGGTTGTTCACGGCGGCCAACAGCTGGCTCTCCGGGCTGAAAGGCGGGTTGGCTATGGCGACCGTCGGTGCCTGCGCGGCCTTCGGCGCGATCTGCGGCTCCGGACCGGCCACTGCCGCGACCATGGCTGCGGTGGCATTGCCCGAGATGCGGAAGCACAAGTATGATGACGCCCTGGCCAGCGGTACGGTTGCGTCAGCCGGCGGGCTTGGGATGCTGATCCCCCCGAGTGTGGTTTTCATCGTGTACGGGATTCTCACCGAGCAGTCCATCGGCAAGCTCTTCATCGCGGGCATTCTTCCGGGGATTGTGGTGGCGCTGCTCTTCTGTCTGACGATCCATGTTCTGTGCTTGGCCAACCCTGCGTTGGCCCCGAAAGCGGTGCGGACCCCGTGGCGGGTGCGTTTCCGTTCGCTCTCCGGGGTTACGGAGACCATGATCCTCTTTGTTCTGGTGATGGGCGGGATGTTTGCGGGATGGTTCACGCCTACGGAGGGCGCGGCGATCGGTGCGGCTGGCAGTGTGGCGATCGCGGTATGCGGCGGACACGGATCGTGGGCCCTGTTCCGGCGGGCCGCGCAGGAGACCATCCGGACCTCATGTATGGTGCTGGTGATTGTGGCGGGCGCCACGATGTTCGGCCATTTTCTGGCGGTTACGGGACTGCCCACGCAGTTCGCCGCCTGGCTTGCGGCCCTGCCGTTGCCGTCATGGGTGGTGATGCTCCTCATCCTTTTCTTTTATCTGCTGGCGGGCTGTTTTGTCGACTCGCTGGCGCTGATCCTTCTGACCATTCCGATTTTCTATCCGGTGGTCATGGGGTTGGGGTTCGATCCAATCTGGTTCGGGGTCATGATCGTGCTGGTGACGCAGATGGGGGTGATCACCCCGCCGGTGGGGGTCAACGTCTATGTCGTGAGCGGTATCGCACGGGATATCCCGCTCCAGACGGTTTTCCGCGGTGCGATCCCGTTCCTGTTCGCGCTGATCGTGGCGTGCGGGATCCTGATGCTTTTTCCCGGTCTGGCCACATGGCTGCCCGGGGTGGTGCGATAGTCAATTCGGGAAGGAGGACGTATGGACGGATCAACGGCACGGCACGGAAATTACCGGAAGATTCTGTTTTGCACGGATTTCTCCGCGAATGCGGATTTTGCGTTTCATTTCGCGGTGGATGCCGCCCTGCGGAATACCGGGTCTACACTCTACCTGCTGCACGTCATTCCCGAGCCGGACGCGCAATTTTGGAAGGGGTACATTTACGAGGTCGGCGATATGGACGCGAAGGCGCGCGCCGATATCGACCGTATGATTGATACGGTTTACCGCCCGCGCGTTCCGTCCGATGTCACGTTTCAGATTGCGATGCGGATCGGCGACGCCGCCCGCATGATTCTGGATTTCGCCGCATCCCAAGATGTGGATCTGATCGTTCTCGGGAGGCAGGGACGAGGCGCCATCACGCAGTGGTTGCTGGGGAATGTGACCGGTAAAGTGGTCCGCAGAAGCACATGCCCCGTGTTGGTTGTGCCGCAGGCTTTCAAAACCCGGCAGTCGGAACCTGCCGCGGCGGACGAGCAGTGAACGGGCGGCGCGTGCCGCCGGGCCTCATTGTTTTGCGAAGGCCTGACGCGCGGCCGCGGCGGTCACGCCGCAGAGGGCCACGCGTTTGAGCCGTGAGGTCTCGCCGGACAAAAGCACGACGGATCGTTTGGGCACGCCCGCCACTTTGGCGAGAAACGCGATCAGGGCGGCATTGGCCTTGCCATCCACCGGCGGGGCCTGCAAACGCACGCGCAGCCAATCCGCATCGACCCCGGCGATCTCGGAACGGTTTGCCCGGGGCGTGGCCTTGACCGTCACGACGCACCCGTCACGGGTTTCAACGACCCAACTCATCTTCACCTCAGTTGAATAATGGGGAATGGATCAGCATGTACAGTCCGCGGCAGATGCCGTTGTACAGGAAATCCACAACAAAGAAATAGATGAGCGGCGTGAAGTCGAAGCCCATCGCGCCGGTGCAGCGCCGGGCGAAGCGGCCCAGCAGGAGATCCACGGCCTCGCTGCATAAAACGGCGAGGCCGCGCGATTGGATGATGGCCGCACCGAGGCTGCCGATGATCAGCACAAAGAGCGAGCGCGTCATAAATATGAGGCCGTCGGAAAACGAGAGGACCGCGAGCCAGCCTGTTTTCAGGAGCTGCAGGAGGAGGGGGCCGGTCAGGAAAGGCGAGACGTCGGTCGCGGCGGGCGTTTCCGTCAGCCGGGTCAGGATCCGCAGTTCGGTTGTGCGGGTGAGAGCCAGGGCGATCAACCCGTGAAGCGCCAGCAGCAGGAATGGCTGGAACAGGAGCGGGATACGGGAGAACGGCCGTGCGAAGAAGGCCAGGGCTTCGGTCGCGCGGGTGACGCGGAAGGGGGGTGTGATCAGGCGGACCAGCAGATAAACGGTCCAGAGACGCACCAGAAACAGAGCGTTTTGGAGCAGGGTGAACGGGAGCGGCAGGAGGGGGTTGTCGGATACGGCGGGCGGCGTGAAATGAAAGGTCGTGCCGAGGGTCACACCCAACGGAAACTGGAGCCGTGCGGCCAGCAGCGTCTGCAACAGGACCACGACAATCAAGATGACCAGTGCGGTCATCGCCTCGGGTATCGCGAGCACTGGGCGCAGGAACAGGATGACACGATCGGTCAGATTGATGGTGCCCGACACGAACGGATTGAAATAAAACTCGCGCTCCGGTGCGGACCAGAACCGCAGCCAGAACAGCAGAAAAACAAAATGGAAGAGAAGGAACAGATAAAACATAGGACACCGTGGAGCGTTTCCCGTATGACGGAAACAAGCGTAACAGGAGACGTAGGGCGTGTCGAGTGTAACAACTCATCGGGGGCGGCACGGTGATGCGATCCGCCTGACCAGACAACGCTTCGTGGGAGCGGGGGACAAACCGGGAGAAACTGATCTTCGTTAGACGAGACCGCAAACAGGGGGGGGGCACGAAAACGCCGGGCGTAAACTCGACAATCCGCAACCCGAATGTTATATTTTGGACAATCCGAGACCAAAGTGGTTTTTTTAGTGCGTTTTGTTCTCCCTCGTTCTCTGGGAAGGGCCGGGGTGAGGGGTACACGAAAGGTTGTGATGATGAAAAAAATGATGCTCTCGATTGCCGGTGTGATGTCCGCGCTGGCCGTTTCGGCGGTGAATATCTCCGCAGATATCGCGAAGGCGGCGTACTATACCAACGCGACGGTGATCACGCTCACCAATTCGCAGGATATCATGATCAGCGGTTCCGGTACGATCGACGTCATCCTCATCGGCGGCGGTGGTGGCGGTGGCGCGAACAGGGTCGATCTCTCTCAAGGCGGCGGCGGCGGTGGCGGCGGAGGAGTGATTCTGCGACGGGATGTCGCGGTCTCCGCCGGTGTTTACCCTATCGAAATCGGCTCGGGCGGTACTACGGGCGTGATCGGTAATGCGACCGGAACCGCCGATAACGGTGGCAACACAACGGCTTTCGGTATTACGGCCCAGGGTGGCGGAGGCGGCGCGAATTACAGCAACAACGGTCAGGCTCGGCAAGGGCGGGCCGGGGCTTCGGGCGGCGGTTCAACGGCTTACAACGCTACGGCCGTGGGCGGCGCTTCGATTGCGGCGCAAGGCGAATACGGTAATGACGGCGGCGGCAGCAATCATCTTTACGGACCTGGCGGCGGCGGCGGAGCCGGTGCTCCCGGCGTAACGAGCGGCGGATCGGCTCCGGGCGGTGGCGGCGATGGTATCGAGCTTGCGGTTTACGGTGATTACGGTGTCTACTACGGTGGCGGCGGTGCTGGCTACAGACAAGGGACGTTTGCGTCCGGGGGCAAAGGCGGCGGCGGTTCCCGCTATGAGAAGGGCGTCGACGGACTCGGCGGCGGCGGTTCTGGCGGCTATGATGGCGGATGTGGCGCGGTTGTCATCAAATTTACGCCGACTCCGGTTTCAGACACGAAAGATTTTCTGCTGACGGGCGGTGACGAAAAGATACTGCTCACCAATGGAACCGTGCACGTCTTCCGTCAGAGCGGCAAGTTGACCGTTGCCGGCTCCGGTTGCGTCGAGGTGCTGATGGTCGGCGGCGGCGGCGGTGGCGGTAATCATACCTACGCCGGCGGCGGTGGCGGCGCCGGAGGTCTCGTGCATATTTCGTCTGCACGTATAACCGCAGGCGAATACGACATCATCGTCGGTGCCGGTGGCGCGGTTGGTGCGAACGGCGGTGACAGTTCGTTCCTTGGAGCGTTAGCCCACGGCGGCGGTGCCGGTGGTTACAACAGCACCGGATCTTCAGGTGGCAGTGGCGGCGGCGGTTCTACCATTTCCGCAAATAAGGTGCCCGGCGGTTCCGCAGTTTTTGCCATAGACGGAAACATCGGCGATGTCGGCGGTGCGAGTGGTGCCAACATCTACGCTCCCGGCGGCGGCGGCGGAGCCGGCGGCCCCGGGGAAGACGGCGTCGACAGTACCAGCGGGACCGCCAATATCCCCGGTGACGGTGGCGACGGACTCGCCTTCGACATCACCGGTGACAACGTCTGGTATGCGGGCGGCGGCGGTGGCGGAGAGCCGAACCGCGGGGCGAAGGGCGGCAAGGGCGGCGGCGGTGATTCACACGTCGCGGGCGTTGACGGACTTGGCGGCGGCGGCGGCGGGTATGCCGCGGGCGGCGACGGTATCGTGATCGTCCGTTACGCGAAGAAATCATTTTATCGCGACTACATCGAGAACGCGACGGGCGGAACCGTTACGCGCAGTGAGGGCTGTAATATCCACACCTTCACTGAGGACGGAACCTTCTCACTGCCGGAAGCCGGTGTGGTGGAATTCCTGATGGTCGGTGGCGGTGGCGGCGGCGGAGTGAATCTCGATACCGATCCCGCTCAAGGTGGCGCGGGCGGTGGTGCGGGCGGTCTCATCTACCGTGATGTCGTGGTGCTCAATGCCGGAACCCATCAGGTGAAGATCGGTGCCGGCGGTAATGTGGGCGAGAACGGCGGCAATACCGAGTTCGTCAGGTTCGTCGCCTACGGTGGCGGACACGGCGGCGGTCGTAGCGGAAACGCCCGGAAACCTGCATCCGGCGGCAGCGGCGGCGGCGGAATCTGGATCAGCGGAGGAGCGTATGTGCCCGGACAGGCGATTCACGGGGAGCAGGGGAACCTCGGCAATGACGGCGGCGAGTGTTCTCATGTTTATGCGGCGGCCGGCGGCGGCGGAGCCGGTGCGGTCGGCGGGAACAGTAACGGCACCAGCCCTGGTATTGGCGGGGACGGTCTGGCTTTCGATATTTCCGGTACGCTGACCTATTATGCTGGCGGCGGATCCGGTTACCGTAAAGGCAGCGGTTATCCGGCGATGTCTCAAGGCGGACTCGGCGGCGGCGGACCGGGCGGACAGAACGGTGTCGACGGACTCGGCGGCGGCGGCGGCGGTAATGCCGCAGGCGGCAGCGGCGTCGTGATCATCCGCTATCTTCTGCCGAAGAAGGGTTTCGTTGTGATTTGCAAATGACCGTGACCTGCGGCATCCGGCCTGTTTGGCAGGACAACGGATCCGACTGATCCGTCCGGTCCGGCTGGTCCGCCATTGCGGTCGGGGATGCCCGCGCTTTCGACTCCCGCGCCAATGCGGATGGCAGGGAACGTGTCGGAACCCGATCCCCATGGTTCGGAAAATCGAGGGGGTGGGTTCGGATTATCGAGATTGCGGAAACGGCTCCGGGTGCGGTATAGTACCGTATGGTTTTGCCGTGTTAGAAAAGATAAGGGGCTCGATATGCGACGTTTGAGTTGGTTGGGGTGCGTATGGCTGGCGATGGGATGTCTGGCGGCGGATGTGGTGTTGTTCGATGCCGCAAGGACGCCGCTGTCGGCGGTCGCGTCACATTCGGGCGGAACGTTCACGCTCACGGACGGGTTGCTCGCGATTGAGACAAAAGGCAACTTGGGTTATCCCGGGGTACGCATCGCTGGCGAATGGGATCTGTCGGGCTGCAACAGCGTCACCTTCGAGTTGGAGCACTGCGACGGGAAGGGGGAGTTGCCGCTTACGGTTCGCTTTGACAATCCGGGCGCGGATCCCGGCAAGTCCACTGGCGTGTTTGTTGACCGCATCAAAATGCCGCGCAAGGGCGCGCACGCCTGTACGGTCACACTGCCGCCGACACTGCCTTCGGGGCGTGCGATCAGCAGCAAGCTGACCGGCATGCGCACCACGCCGTTTCAAACGACTGGCGTGGTTGCGGATCTGGACACCGCGCGCGTGGTCGGCGTGGCGGTTTACATGCGGCTGAACAAGCTGGATTGGAAGTGGGGTGTCCGGCGAATCGTGGCGCACACCGGGCCGGTCGCGGACGTTCCGTCTTGGATGAAACTGACGGAGAAGGAGTTCTTCCCCTTCATCGACGTGTACGGTCAGTTTAAGCATAAAACGTGGCCGGGAAAGATCCATTCCGACGAGGAGCTGAAGACGGCGGCACGGCGTGAAGAGGCGGACTTGGCAGCCCATCCGGGGCCGAAGGGCTGGAGCCGTTTCGGTGGATGGGCGGACGGGCCGAAACGTGCGGCGACCGGGCATTTCCGCGTCGAGAAGATCGACGGCAAGTGGTGGATGGTGGACCCCGATGGATATCTGTACTGGTCGCACGGGCCGGTGCGCGTGACGCCTTCGACCGCGATCACGCCGTTGGACAACCGGGAGTTCTATTTCGAGGGGCTGCCGCCGCGCGAGGGATCGCCTTTTTCGCTCTTCTACACCACGCGCGACGAGTTGCTCTATCCCTATTACGTCAAACGCAACATCCAGCGGACTTACGATTTCTCGGCAGCGAATCTGCTGCGCAAATATGGCGGAACCTGGTTCGAGACCTTTGCGGATCTCGCGCACCGGCGGTTGCGGAGCTGGGGCATGAACACGATCGCGAACAGTTCGGATAAAAAGATTTGCCTGATGGACCGCACGCCCTATACCGACCGGTTCGAACTCAAATCCAAGCCCATCGCGGGGAGTCATGACGGCTGGTGGCCCTTCCGTGACCCGTTCGATCCCTCTTTCCGGGCGGATGTCCGGCGGCTGATGAACGAGCACAAAGCCGAGATGCAAGATCCGTGGTGCTTCGGCTTTTTCGTGGACAACGAGCTGAGTTGGGGCGGCGAGACCGATCTGGCGGCGTGGACGCTGGAGTCGCCGGCGGATCAGGCGGCCAAGCGCGTGTTCCGCGAGCGCATGCGGAAGGCCTACGGCACCATTGACAAACTCAACGCGGCGTGGGGCACGGCGTATGCGGATTGGGAGGCATTCCTGACGACCCGCACGCGTCCGGGCAAATCGGCGGAACCGGATCTCAAGGCATTCACGCTGGAGATCGCGGACGCCTACTTCCGGAATATCCGCGAGGAGTTCAAGGCTGCGGCTCCAAACAAGCTCTACATGGGGTGCCGCTTCGCGGGACGGGGTCCCGAGTTCGCGGTGCGCGTGGCGGCCCGGCACTGCGACTTGATCAGCTACAACATCTACGCGCGCCACCTCAATGACTTCAAGTTGCCGGAGGGTATTGATAAGCCGGTGATCATCGGCGAGTTCCATTTCGGGGCGCTGGATCGCGGCCTTTTCCATCCCGGTCTGATCAAGCTGGAAAATCAGGAAGAGCGCGGCCGGGTCTATGTGCAGTATGTCACGTCGGCATTAAAACATCCGCACGTTGTCGGCGTGCACTGGCACCAGTTCGGCGATCAGGCCACGACGGGCCGCTTCGACGGTGAGAATTTTCAGGTGGGGTTTGTGGATTGCTGCAACACGCCGTATCCCGAGACGATCGCGGGGATCCGTGAGGTGGGATACCGGTTGTACGAAATCCGTAGCGGAAAATGAGGCGTGAATTGACAATGGGTGAAACCAGAAAGGCAGAAGGGATGCGTTTTAAAGGCAAAGTTGTACTGGTGACCGGAACCAGCCGGAACACGGGTGTGGGAATCGCCGCGCTTTTTATCCGCGAGGGAGCGAAAGTCTGCGTGTGCAGTTCATCTCCGGAAAGCACGGCCAAGGGTGCGGCAGAGTTGCGCGCGATGGGTTTGACCGAGTTCACCGAGACGCCGGCCGATATTTCGGATACCGAACAGGTCCGCGCCATGTTCCGCGTGATCCGGGAGAAGTTCGGGCGATTGGACATTCTGGTGAACAACGCCTGCAACCAAGGCATTGGGCCGGCGTTCGAGGAGATGGAGCCCGCGTATTTCCTGTCGGTTGTCAAAACCAACCTCTTGGGCACCTTCCAGGTTTCGCAGGAAGCGGTCAAGATGATGCTGGCGCAGGAGAGTCGCGGCGTGATCGTCAATCTCGGCTCGAACGTCTCGATGCGGGCGATCCGGAACCGCACGGCCTATGTGGCAAGCAAGGGCGGGTTGGATGCGCTGACCCGCTCGATGGCGGTGGATCTCGGCCCCAAGGGGATCCGCGTGAACATGGTCGCGCCGGGGTATATCTATACCGACCGTTGGGATAAACTCAACGAGGCGACCATGAAGCGCCGCCGCTTGAACTGCCCGATCGGCATGGAGGCGACGGCCGAGGACATCGCGCAGGCCGTGGCTTTCATGGCTTCGGACGCCGCGCGCAACATTTGCGGTGAACGTCTGGTGGTGGATGCCGGGTGCAGCGCGCAACACATGCCGGTGGATGTGGATATATGAAACCTTCAAAAAGCTACAAGTGGGAGTTGCTGGCGCTGCTGTCGTTTGCTTTCTTTTTCCATCAGGCAGACCGTGCCCTGTTCAGCGTTGTGTTGATCCCGATTCAAACGGAACTTGGCCTGACCGACGGCCAGATGGGCGAAATCGGTTCATGGATGTTCGCGACGTTGGCGGTGATGGTTCCGATAGCCGGGTTTATGGGCGACCGCCTGAGCCGTAAGTGGATTATCACATGCAGCCTGATTTTTTGGAGCTGCGCGACGGCCATGACGGGAATGGCCACGGGGGTGCTCGGCCTGATTCTCTTCCGCAGTGTGGCGACGGGCGGTGGCGAGTCCTTTTATGCGCCGTCCGCTTACGCGCTGTTGGCGTCGTACCACAAGGAAACGCGTTCCGTGGCGCTTTCCGTCCATCAGGCCGCGTTGTATGTCGGGCTGATGTGCAGCGGCTATCTGGCTGGTTTGGTCGAGGCGGCCTTTGGCTGGCGGTCGGTCTTTTATCTGTTCGGTGGTGCCGGTGTCCTTCTCGGCCTTGTTTTCATCTTCCGGCTGAAGGACGCGCCTGCCGAGCCCCGGCCGGACAAGCCTGCCGCCGTCAATAAGCCGTCGGTCTGGGAATCGGTCCGCGTGCTGGTGAAGACGCCCAGCGCGCTGTTGGCGACAGCCGGGTTCTGCGCCGTGGTTTTCGTGAACAATGCCTACGTTTTCTGGGCGCCGACCTTTGTGATGGAGAAGTTCAAGAGTTCCGCGACGCCGATGACGCTCACGCAGGCGGCGGGCGGGGCGATGCTCTATCACCACTTGGCGGCGTTCGGGGCGATCATGGCGGGCGGGGTGCTGACCGATTGGGCCGTGTCACGCTATCCGCGTTTTCGTTTGTTGCTGCAGGGTGCGGCGTTGTTGCTGGGGGCGCCGATGATCTACTGGATCGGCGTGGCGAACGGCATCACGGCCACATGGATCGCAATGGCGGGATACGGGATTTTCCGCGGTCTCTTCGAGGTCAACACCCATGCGTCATTGTTCGACGTGGTGCCGGCGAAATTCCGTTCCACCGCAGTCGGGCTGATGACGATGACGGCGTTCTTTCTGGGCACGGTGCCGCCCAAGCTGATTGGCAAGTTCTGCGACCTGCACGGCAAGGTGGCCGGTATCCAGCAGGGGTTCACGGTGTTGGCGTTTGCCTACGTTCTGGGGGCGGTCGCGATATTCTGTTCGATGCTGTTCACGTTCAACCGTGACCGCGTGTTAGAGTAGGACACGGTTTTATGAAAATCACTGGAATCAAAACGTTTGTCTGCAACGCGTACCGCACCAACTGGGTGTTTGTCAAAGTGTTGACAGACGAGCCGGGCTTGTGGGGAGTCGGCGAAGCCACTCTGGAGTATAAGGAGCAGACGATCGTATCTGCCTGCATGGATCTGGAGCGTGACCTGATCGGCAAGGACCCGCGCGACATCGAAGCGATCTGGCACAGCAATTACCGCGACGCCTACTGGCGCGGCGGGCCGGTGTTGATGAGCGCGATCTCGGCGATTGATATCGCGCTGTGGGATATTTTGGGCAAGAGTCTGAATGCGCCGGTCTGGCGGCTGTTGGGCGGGTGCATGCGCGACAAGGTGCCCTGTTATGCCAACGGCTGGTTCGCAGGCGCGAAAGAGCCGGAAGAGTTCGCTGCGAAGGCCGTCGAGGCGATAGAGACGGCTGGCTGGAAGGGGTTGAAGTGGGACCCGTTCGGTACCGCCTACCGGCAGCTTGAGCCGGAGGCGTTCCGCAAGGCGATGCGCTGCGTCGAAATGCTCTATGAGGCGGTCAACGGCCGCGCGGAGATTTTGATCGAGGGGCACGGGCGCTTCGATCTGCCGACTGCGCTGCGCATTGCCAATGCGCTGGAGGCGTTCGACATCCTCTGGTTCGAGGAGCCGATCATTCCGGACACGATCGAGGCACTTGCCGACCTGCGCAGCCGCGTCAAGGTGCCGCTCTCCTTCGGCGAACGCCTCTACGGAACTTGGCAGTTTCGTGCGTTGCTGGAGGCGCGCGGCGCGGACTTCGTGCAGCCGGACGTCTCGCACGCGGGAGGGATCACCGAGTTACGTAAGATTGCGGCGATTGCCGAGACCCATCACATCCCGTTTTGTCCGCACAATCCCAGCGGGCCGGTGGCGAATGCCGCCACGCTGCAACTCGCCGCGTCGCAGCCCGGGTTTTATCTGCTGGAGACCATGGCGAGCGATGTGCCGTACCGCCGCGAGATCTGCGATGAGGCCGTCACGCTGCGCGACGGGTACATGCACATTCCCCTTGATCGTCCGGGGATCGGCGTGGAGATCGACGAGGCGGCGATTGCGAAATATCCCTATCAGCCAATCTCGCTTCGCCACTATATCGGCACGCTCACCGAAATCCGTCCGCAGAACGCGACCGCCTATTTCACGAAGTGACGCGTTCTCCGAATGCGCCGGACGTTGCGCTCTGCGCGAAGTGTCGGTATGATACGGGTATGTCAGAGCGAGGAAGGGAGAAGCCGCGGCGCACGGGGTTCGTGCGCACGGCGGTGCGGGTCGCATTGGGTGTGGCGGCTGCGGTGTGCGCCCTGCAGGGGGTCGGTCCTGCTTGGCTGTCGGTGGTGTTCCCCTCGCTGAGTCCCTTCACGGCACTGCTCGCGGCGGCGGCCGGTGCCGGCAGTGTTTTGCTGTGGGGCGCGGCGGCGGTGGCTGCCGTGTGTCTTTTCCTCCCGCGTTTCTTTTGCCGCTGGATCTGTCCGGCAGGCACCTGTTTCGAGGGGGTTGGATTCCGTGCGCGGCGGCGGGCGTGGGTGGGGCGGGTGCCGCGGATCGGGGTGGGGCTGGTGCTGGTTGGCACAGGGGCTGCGGTGTTGGGGTATCCGCTGTTCGGGTGGTTGGATCCGCTGGTGATTTTTCAGGCGTTTTTCGCTTTCTTCCGGCCAGGCGACGTCGCGTGGGAGAGCATGGCGGCAGCGGGTTTGCCGCTGCTGATCCTGATGTCGCTTCTGACGCCCGGCCTCTGGTGCGGCAGGCTCTGCCCGTTGGGTGCGACACAGGATTTGCTGCGCGCCGCGGTCACATGGCAACGGGCGGACGGCAAGGACGAGGCGTCCCGCACGGTACGCGGTACGGGGGCGGGGCGCAGGATTTTTTTGGGGTTGGGCGCGGGTGCGGTCTACCGGCTGTTGTTGCCGCCGGAACGCGCGGCGGCAGGGGCCGGGGTAATCCGTCCGCCCGCGAGCGGGACCTCCGCGCGGTTTACGCGGTTGTGCGCGCGCTGCGGCAACTGCGTGCGGGCGTGCCCCAGCCATATTTTGCATGGCGGCGGGGTGGGTGCCGGACTGGCCGGCGCTCTGGCGCCGGAAGTCCGGTTCGGGGAGAATTACTGCCCCACCACCTGCACGGTATGCGGGCAGGTCTGCCCCACCGGTGCGATCCCTCGGTTTACGCGGCAAAATAAATTCCGGAATCCGATGGGGTGCGCGCAGGTGAACCCCGCGATATGCCTGCTGACGGAAGGGCGTGAATGCGGATCGTGTGTGGCGGCCTGTCCGGATGCGGCCTTGGATTTCGCTTGGGATCCGGTTGATCTGGTGAGCCGGGTGACGGTAGATGCGAAAGTGTGCACGGGGTGCGGGTATTGCGAGTATGTCTGTCCGGTGGCTGACAAGGCGATCCGGATCCGTGCGCCCGGGCGAAAGGAGGGAGCAGGATGAGTGACACCACGGACGTGAAGAAGACGGTGTGGGAACGGGTGACGACGTTTCTGCGTCACGACTTATGGGAGATGCGCTCCAGTGAACTGCCTTGGTTGTACCGGAGCGGGGTGTACCTGCTACGGATGGGGCACTTGGTCGTGGACGGCTTCAGGCGGAACGCCTGTTCGTTGCATGCGGCCTCGTTGACCTTTTTCACGCTGATGGGGCTGGTTCCGATTCTGGTGCTGGCTTTGGCGTTGGCGCGGACCTTCGGCGGCGCGGATCTGGCCAAAGAGCAGCTGGATCGTCATCTCAACGCGTGGATGTCGCAGATGGAGGCGGCGGTGGATGCCCGGACCGCAGAGATTGCGGAGGGGGACGCGGAAAAAAACCAAGTCCACGAAGAAGTGACGAAAGCCTTTTCAACTCAGGTCAGGGAGATCGCGGACCAGTTGTTCGATCAGGTGAACTCCATCAGTTTCGGAACGCTGGGGGGGATCGGCGCGGTTATGTTGATCTGGTCCGTGGTGGGCATGCTCGGCAAGGTCGAGGATAGTTTCAATCGAATCTGGGGCGTCGAACGTTCGCGCGTGCTGGTCCGCAAACTGGCAGACTACCTGTTCGTCATCATCATCCTGCCCTTTCTGATCATGGTGGTTTCCTCCATGCCGATCGCGAAGATGATCACGGACGCAATGGACAAGACTGTGGGGGGGGCGGTCTCCGATGGGGTCCGGATGGTTGTGAACAGCAGTCTGCTGAAGAGCGGGATCACGCTGACGGTCGGCACACTGACGTTCGCCTTTCTGCTGGGGTTCATGCCGAATGTGCGGGTTCAGACCGGCGCGGCGCTGGTGGGTGGGCTGGTGACGCTGGTTCTGTTCGGCGGCTGGCTCAAACTGTGTGCGATGCTGCAGGTGGGGATCGCCAAATACAGCGCGCTGTACGGCGGGTTCGCGGTGCTGCCGATTCTGCTCATGTGGGTATACACGAGTTGGCAAATCATTTTGTTGGGCTCCGAGATTGCCTTTGCGGTGCAGAACCGCGACACCTATGTGCTGGAGCAGAATGCGTCGCGGGCCAGTCTGCGTTCGCGCCTGCTGTTGGCGCTGACCCTCTGTGCCGAGGCCGCCCATTGCGCCAAGGATCCGGCGGGCGGGCCGTTCGCGGCCGAGGCGTTCGCCCGGCGTCGGGGGATTTCCAGCCGCTTTGTCAAAGACATCCTTGAGGATCTCGCGAGGCACGGCATTCTGGCCGAGGTGGCGGGACGGCCGGGCGACTATCTGCTCGCCCGCTGCGGCAGCAGCCTCACGGCTGCGGAGATCGCTAAAGCGCTGCTGGACGAGGGCGAGCCGCCCGAGGCGTTGGGGTTGACGGCTCTTAGTGCGCCGCTGCTTGCCTTCAACCAGCGGGTTGACGAACGGATCGAAGAAGGGTTTGGGCAGCCCGTTGCAGCCTTGAACGGATGATCCGCAAGGGAGTGTGGGAGTTTTTGTGGAACCGATGCGACAGAAGCCGGGGGTGTTCGAGATTCTTAAAGAGGACCGCCATACGGGTGCGCGGCTGGGACGGCTGTGGACCGCGCACGGTCAGATCGACACGCCGGTCTTCATGCCGGTGGGGACGCAGGCTACGGTTAAGGCGCTGGAGCCGCGCGACCTCACGGATTTGGGCGCGTCCGTGATCTTGGGCAACACTTACCATCTGCTGCTGCGGCCCGGCATGGATGTCGTGTCCGCCTGCGGCGGTCTGCACCGGTTCATGGCGTGGGACGGCCCCATTCTGACTGACAGTGGCGGATTCCAGGTTTTCAGCCTCAACTCCCTGCGCAAAATCCGCGCGCACGGCGTTGAATTCCGTTCGCACATCGACGGGGCGTCGTTCTTTCTGGGGCCGTCCGAAGCCATGGCTGTGCAGCGCACGCTGGGTTCGGATATCGCGATGTGTTTTGACGAGTGCATCCCGTACCCCTGTGACGAACAATACGCTTGCCAGTCTGTGGCGAAGACCCTATCATGGGCCGCTCTCTGCCTAAAGCAGGAACGCGCGCCGGGACAGCTCGTGTTCGGCATTGTGCAGGGCGGGGAGTACACTGCCCTGCGTGAACGGTGCGCGCGGGAACTGGCGGCCATGGGCTTTGACGGGTATGCGGTCGGCGGTGTCAGCGTAGGCGAGCCCGAGGACGTGATGTTGCGGGGAGTGGAGGACGGCGTGCGCGGCTTGCCGCGCGAGCGGCCGCGTTATGTGATGGGGCTGGGTGATCTGTATCAGATGAGCGAATCGGTGGCGCGCGGGGCGGACATGTTCGACTGTGTGATCCCGACGCGTGTGGCGCGGCACGGCACGGCCTACACGCGGACCGGTCAGTACCCCGTGAAGGCCGGACTCCATAAGGCCGATACGCGGCCGGTCGAAGAGGGGTGCGACTGTTATTGTTGCCGGACCTTTTCGCGGGCCTACGTGCGGCATCTGCTGAACGTGGGGGAAATTTTGGGGGTGCGGCTGCTGACGATCCACAACATGCACCGTTACCTCGGGTTCATGCGGGAGATGCGCGAGGCGATCGCCAACGACGCATTCGGTGAATGGCGGCGCGCGCTCGCCGCCGTGTTGCGGCCGGACGGCCGGAAACCCGTCCGGATGGGCGCCCGGGCGCCGCAGGCAGGGTGAGGGAAAGCGCGCGCGGCACAGGTGGTGGCGCGCGGGTTTGGAGTGAGCGAGAAAGGATACGTGATGACGACAGGGTGGTTTTGGGCGCAGGCGGCGCAGCAGGGTACGGGCGGGGTTGGCGGGATGCTGATCCCCATGGTTCTGGTGTTCGGTCTTTTCTATTTCATGATGATCCGGCCGCAACAGCGTAAGGAGAAGGAGCGGTTGCGCATGATCGCCGAATTGCGCGCCGGAGAGCGGGTGATGTTCGCGGGGGGTCTGATCGGCACCATCAGCGAGGCGCGCGAAACCACGTTTGTGGTTGAGATCGCCCCCAAGGTGATGGTTGAGGTCGCGCGCGGCGCGGTCACGCGGGTGTTGAAAGAGGGGGATGTCGCCACTCTGGAAGAGGGCAGGTGAGCCGTTTTTTCATTTCTTGGGTGAAATGGCCACGGCTTTTTGATAATTTAAATCTTTCTCCTGACCCTTTCCGGGTTCCGGGTAAATTGTGGAGTTGCTGAAATGAGTAGAAACGATCTCTGGAAATGGCTGATACTGGCTTTTCTAACTGTTTTGTCTGCCTATGTTGTGATTCCGCCGAAGGAGAAGATCCGGTTGGGGCTGGATCTCTCGGGCGGCACGAGTTTCACGGTGGCGATCGATGAGGCGAAACTGCGCGCCAATGTAAGGGCGGCCGCGGACACGGAACTCACCGACGTGGAGGTCGAGAATCAGGTGAACGCTGTGCTCAGGGATGCGGATGCGCGGGCCATTGAGGTGATCCGTAACCGCATCGACGGGCTGGGCGTCAATGAGCCGGTCATTCAGGGAGGCAAGAATCACCGCATTGTGGTGCAGCTTCCGGGGGCCAGTGCCGAGCAGCGGGATGCCGCGGAAAAGAGTATCCAGAGCGCGGCTTTTCTTGAATTCAAGCTGGTGCACAAGCAGAACGAGCAGCTTGTGGACAAGGTGCTCGCCTCGGGCCGTTTGCCGGAAGGGTACGTTTCATCTGACGACGGCCGCGGCTATAAGCGCGCCCCGAACTATACCGAGCTGGTGAAGGACCCCGAGTATATGCACCGTCTCTCAATGTTCGAGGTGCCGGACCCCCGTTACGCTTTCATGCTCGAACGCGAGCAGACGGCGAATGGGCAGGTGATTTACCGGCCGATCTATGTGCTGCGCAAGGCCGAAATGACCGGAGACGCGCTTTCCAGCGCTTCGGTGGAGATCGAGCCGATGACCGGCCGCGTGCATGTCTCGCTGGTGTTCAATGCCAAGGGAGGGGCTGATTTTGCCCGGCTGACCAAGGCGTACGCGCCGCGCGGTTCGCGCAACAAAGACAGCGACGTGGGACGCCGTCTGGCGATCGTGCTGGATGATACCCTGTATTCCGCGCCGGTGCTGAAGACCGAAATCCCCAACGGCCGCGCTGTGATCGAGGGCAATTTCTCCTGGTCCGAGGCTGCCGTGCTGCGCAACATCCTCAATGCCGGTTCTCTGCCCGCGCCGATGAAGATTCTGGAGAAGCGCTCGGTCGAGTCCACGCTGGGCGCGGACGCGATCCGGAGCGGGATCCAAGCATCGATCCTCGCCACCGTGCTGGTCGCGCTCTTCATGCTGGTCTATTACGCGTATTGCGGATTGATCGCGAATGTGGCGCTGCTGCTTGACCTGCTGCTGCTGCCGGCCGGATTGATCATGGCCTCCAGCATTCTGGGTGTGTTCGTCAAAGACACGGCGATCGCCAAGCGGGTGTTGGATCTGCCGGTGCTGACCATGCCCGGTATCGCGGGTATCGTTTTGAGCCTCGGTATGGCGGTCGACGCCAATGTGCTGATCTTTGAGCGGATGCGTGAAGAGTTTGCGCTGGGCAAATCGGCGCGCGCCGCGGTGGCGGCAGGCTATGACCGGGCGTTTCTGGCGATCTTCGACTCCAACATTACCACGCTGTTGACCGCCGTGATCCTGTTCATCTTCGGCGCGGGGCCGATCCGGGGCTTCGCCATCACGCTGACCGCCGGTATCATCATCAGTATGTTCACGGCTTTGGTGGTGACGCGCCTGATATTCAACGCCACCGTGCCGGAAAACCGCACCCGGCCCTACAAGATGCTGCAGTTCATGAAGAACTCGAATGTGGACTTTTTGCGTTGGGGCAAGCCGACCGGATACACGTCGCTGGCCATCATCGTGGTCACGCTCGCGATCTTCTTTGCCCGAGGATTGAAAGATCCTGCCAGCGTCATGGCGGTTGATTTCACGGGAGGCGTCTCGATGACCTTTACCTACGAGCAGAAGGCGGATATCGGCACCGTTCGCAAGGCGGTCACGGATGCGGTGAAAAACGACGCCACGATCCAGTACCAGTCCACCCTCGACGGTTCGGGAAACCTGTTGCTCGTGAAAACCAGCGTGACCCAGATCGGTGAGGAGAGCGCCTCCAAAGTGATCCAGAAGGCGTTGGCGAAGGAACTGCCCGAGAGCCGTTTCACCCTTGCGGGCGAGGAGGATGTGGGTTCCGAGATCGGCGGTGACCTGAAGTTATCCGCCGCCAAGGCGATTCTCTTCTCGCTGATCGGTATCTTGATCTATGTCTCCCTGCGGTTCGAGTTCGGCTTCGCGCTCGGCGGTGTGGTGGCGTTGGCGCATGACGCCTTCATCACGCTGGGGCTTTACAGCCTGTTCGGGCGGCAGGTGAGCCTGACGGTTGTGGCCGCGCTGCTCACGATCGTGGGATATTCGATCAACGACACCATCGTGATCTTCGACCGTATCCGCGAGGATATGCGTAAGGACGTGAAAATGCCTTTCCCGGAGTTGTGCAACCGCGCCATCAACCAGACGCTGAGCCGCACGATCCTGACTTCGTTATCCACGTTGATCGCAACGGTGACGCTGTTCATATTTGGCGGCGGATCGATCAACGATTTCGCGCTGGCCATGATGATTGGTCTGATCGCGGGCACGTATTCGACGATCTTCATCGCCACCCCGGTCATGCTGGCGTGGTACCGCGGACGGCGTCCGGCGTTTGTGACAGCCAAGTGAATCAGAGGGAACGGATGGCGAGGGTGACCTCGCCATTGTCGGCCCCCTTCTCCAGCAAGAGCGAGCGGCTCACGCGCGGGCGGCTGTTGACCGTGCGGCGGGAAAGGCGCGCCAAGGTGCGGGCCGCGGTCAGGCGTACGGTCAGCAACCGCTCCCGGCCGCCGGGCGGCAGTTCGGCGGCGTTGATCTCGACCAGCCCCTCGACGAGCGGCAGTGCGCCGGGATATTTGGCGATCGCCTTGGCCGCGTAATCCAGTGGCGCGGCGGCGAGTTTTCCTGCGGGGGCGGGTGCCGCGGCACCCGCGAGGTCGGCGCCGACCGCGAGGAAGGCGCCGGTCCAGAAGCGCAGGAACTTCTCCATCTCTTCGTCATCCAGCGCCTCGGTCAGGACCAGTCCCAAAGCGAAACGGCCCTCCACCGCCTCTTTAAAGAGAATGCGCCGTCCCCAATGTACGGTTTCGAAAGATGATTCGCCGTGTTGCAGTGCGCAGGGTTGGCTGGCGCTTTTGCCCGCCACGCCGAGACGCGGCCAGATCAGGGTGGCGGTCAGCAGGTGGGAGGTGTCGGTATCGAGCCCCGTGCCGGTGACCGGAACGCGGATGCTGTGTAGCGTGATCTCCACTTCGCGACGGGGTTTAGCCATTTTGCCTCCGTGATTCGACGAGATTACACCGCCAGCTTGGCAGACGGTGCGGTTTTGTTCATGGACAATTATCCGGCACCACCGCATACTTTTCCGGGGCGAGCATGCCGCCGGAGACGATCATTTTAATGCCCTCTTCGATGGGGATGTCCGTGAATTGAACATCTTCCGGTGACATCAGAAGCAGGAACCCCGAGGTCGGATTGGGTGTGGTGGGAATGAAGACCCGATAGAGTTTCCGGTTGTCCGGCGCAAACAGGGTGCCGGTGATGAACCCGATCGCGAGCGATTCGCGGCGGGGGAACGACACGATGACAACCGCTTGGAACGAGGTGGTCTGGTGCGAGGAGAAGGTTTCCACCACCTGTTTGGATGCGGCGTAGATGGTTTTGACGACCGGGAGCCGCAACAGCAGCCGCTCGCCGAAAAGGATCAGGCGGCGGCCCACGATATGGGTGGTGACCAGACCGGTCAGATAGATCAGCAACACGGTGAGGGTCAACGCGATCAGCGTCAGAACGGATTCGGGCAACACCCCCAGCAGGGGTTTGAGCAGGGGCCGGGCAAAGGCGGTGAGGGAGTTGAGGAAGATGTTCAGTACGAACAGGGTGATGGCCAACGGGATCAACACCAGCAGACCTGAAACCAGACGGGTCCGCAGATGCTTGACGATACGGGAGGAACCGGGTGTAGGAGAAAGGTTTGACATGATTACGCCCTTGAGCGTTATACCCCCAAGCGGATGGATAAAAGATGGAAACAGGATATCACTCCGAGCTTCACGCATCAAGGGGAATGGCTTTTTTGGCATGGCGCGGGGGATTTGTTTCATGGTGCGAAACCCGGAACCAACCCGATATGCCGATTACCCTGTTTTTCCTCTTGTATCCGCATTGTTCATCCCCTGTTCACGGTGCGGGCCGTCCCCGGCGGGAATCCGTACCCTGGAGCCCGCCGTCCTCGGCGGGTCGTCCCCGGCGGGTCGTCCCCGGCGGGCCGTTCCTGCAATTTTGGGACAAATGGACGAATCGAGTTGGGACAAATGAAGGAATGAATTTAGGACAAATGAAGGAACGGCCTTGTTTTCGATGGATCGTTCTGCTAAGATTTTTCTCATGAGAGCATACAAGGATCGCGTAGTCGATTCGCTTCTTCGGCGTAAACTAGAAGGGACGGGGGCCGTCCTGATCGAGGGGCCTAAGTGGTGTGGAAAGACAACAACCGCTGAGCAAGTTGCCCAGAGCGTCATCTACATGGCGGAACCCCAGAAGCGAGACGACAACATCGCCATGGCGCGGATGGATCCGGGACGCATCCTGTCGGGTGCCCGTCCGCGACTGATCGACGAATGGCAAATCGCCCCTGTCCTCTGGGATGCTGTCCGGCACGATGTGGATCACGCGGGAGACCTCGGTCGTTTCATCCTCACGGGTTCTTCCGTCCCGGCCAACGAAGACGAAATCAAACATTCGGGTACGGGTCGGTTTGCCTGGCTCAAAATGCGCCCCATGTCGCTATGGGAGTCCGAGGAATCTTCCGGCGAGATTTCCTTCCGGGAATTGTTCTCCGGCGCGAATGTCCAGACCGCTTCAGCAAAGCCGCTTGAGTTGGAAGAAATCGCCCGAATCGTCTGCCGCGGCGGGTGGCCGCAAGCCGTCTCTCTGTCCGGAAATGCCGCCCTTGATCAGGCCTACAACTATGTCGATGCGATAACGAAGAAGGACATTTCGCGCGTTGACGGCACTACGCGCGACGAAGATCGGGCACGTCGTCTGATGCGATCGTATGCCCGACTCCAAGGTACGCAAGCATCCGCAAGTGTCATCAAAGAATATCTGTCCACGAATGAAATGACGTCCATTGACAACGGCACCATCTACGCTTACCTCAATGCCTTGAGGCGTCTGTTCGTTGTAGAGGACATGCCTGCCTGGAATCCCAATCTTCGTGCGAAAGATTCCATCCGGATCTCCGATGCACGTTATTTTGTCGATCCGTCGGTTGCTGCGGCCGCCCTGGAAATCGGCCCGGAAGACCTGATGAACGACCTCACGACGTTCGGCCTCTTGTTTGAAACGATGGCCGTTCGCGACTTGAGGGTCTATGCCGACGCCCTTGGCGGGACGGTGCGCCATTATCGCGACCGTCATGGTCTGGAATGCGATGCCGTCGTGCATTTACGCAATGGTGCTTACGGTCTGATTGAAATCAAACTCGGAGGCGACAAGCCGCTTCAGGCAGGGACGGAAACGCTGACAAAGCTCGCGCGCCTGATTGATTCCAAAAAGGTTCGAAAACCGGATTTTCAAATGCTCCTGACCGCCGTGGGCAGTTTTGCTTATCGTCGTGATGACGGCATTCTTGTCTGTCCGCTGTCGGCTCTCCGTCCTTAATCCGCCAACGAAGGGACAGGTATTTGGACGGCTCTATCAAAAAAAGGAGGATTTAGGAATTAGGATTTAGCCCGCCGCGCGCCGGCGCCGCGAGAAAACTCTGGATAAGTTTAGGACATGATTTCCGGCAGCGTCGCTTCGGCGGGGAGAAATCCATGATTAACATGATGTTGTTCAATCCTGAAAATCCTGTCATCCTGTCAATTTATAGGCAAGGAGATCATTTCAGAACGCATGCCGGACGAACGGGAATCCGTACCCTGGAGCCGTCCCCGGCGGGACGTTCCCCATCACCAAAGGAGAACATCATGCGCATTCATTTATGCATAACATTATGCACCACTCAGGGACGCGCGTGCAACAGGTTTATTGGTGGTCATGTAATCGGTTGGTGACAGGGGGCATGCGAGTTGAGAACGTGGTTTGTGTATGCGCAATCGGGAGCGCGGGCGTCCTCGCCCGCAAAAAAGTTGGGCGTTGAGAGTTGAAAGTTTTTTAACGCAGAGACGCGGAGACGCAAAGGTTTTTACGGTGTAGCGGCGTGACCGCAAGTCTGGCGAGAGGACTTGGTGTGTGTCTCCGCGCACAGCGCGGCTCTTGTCACCGCACTCCAAATTTTGCGCACTTACTTGAGCGTTGAACGTGTAATCGGTTCGTGACAGGGGGGTGAGGGTTGATGCAATTCAAGTGCGAGGGGGGGAGCGGGGAAAATTTGGGTGAGGATACAAGCCGTTGACTTCCGTGTGGGGAGCTTGTAGATTACGTTTTATAAAAGGGATCATGAAATGAGTCGGTTTTTTTGTGTGACGATGATGTTGATTGCTGGCACGGCATTTACGAAGCAACCGCCGAACAATGCCGATATGAAGGTCTCATCCAGTGGACTCTGGGCGATTTTCGGTAGTTTCGGCAAGATTTGTGGCGATGCGGCGGTTGTGCCGGACGGGTACCGTCTTGAGGAGAGCGGCTGCCGGATCGAAACGACGGTCGAGACGGATAAGGGCGTGAGTCTGCGGAAGACCGTGCTCAAAAACGTTTCGGACAAAACCATCACCGCATATTGTCTGATGGATCGCTTCCCGATCGAGGATGGCGAGTGGGAGGTCTATACGCAGGTCAACTACTGGGAGAATGAGAGTCAGGGGCAGTGGCAACCCCTTCACACTGCGGTTGAAGTGCGTAACCCGAATCTGCGCTCTTCCCACGGTGCGGCGCCGATGTTGGCGGTGTGGAACCGGCAGGCGGGACGCGGACGTGTCTTCCATCTGCTCTCAGATTCAGCTTGGGAACTGCATGCCGTCTGCTCCAATCCGGGCGGCAACCGGACGTCCTTCGCCGTAGAGGCGGGCATGGATTCGCGTCAGCTCGCCTATTCGCTCGCGCCGGGCGAGCACGTGGCGTTGCCGGAGGTGCTCTCGTACGAATTCGAGAACCGCCTCGACCTCGATTGCCACAAGCTCCACGCATGGTGGAACCGCCATCATCCGGGGCGGCCGCCAGCGGCAATCTACAACACCTGGCTCTGCCGGTTCGACAAACTCGACGCGGACTTTCTGCTGAAGCAGGTCGCCCGCGCCAAAGACCTCGGCATGGAGTACTTTGTGATCGATGCCGGATGGTTTGGCCCTGCGGCTGGCTGGGCTAGTGTGCGCGGCGAGTGGGCGGAGCGTCCCGACGGCCACCTCAAGGGGCGCATGAAGGAGATTTCCGCTGCCGCGCGCAAGGCGGATCTGAAGTTCGGGTTCTGGGTGGAGGCGGAGAGTGTGACGGGGGAGACCCGCGTCGCACGTGAACATCCCGAATGGTTGCTCCCTGCGAACCGCTCGTTCCTCGATTTCACGAATCCTGACGCCCGTCGCTACATCACGGAGACGGTGTGCGCGCTCGTGAAGGAGTACGACGCATCGTTCCTCAAGTTTGACTTCAACCAGAATCTCGACCATGACCCCACGGGACGCGCCTTTGCTGCCTACAACGCTGCCTATCGTGCTTTCGTGCGCGATATGCGCCGCCGTAACCCGGGCATCTATATCGAGGGTTGTGCGAGTGGGGGGTATATGATGGATCTTGGCTGGGCGCGCGACTTCGACGGGTTCTGGCTGAGCGATAACCAGAGCATTGGTCACGGCCTGCGCATTGTACGTGAGACGATGCTGCGCTTCCCGCCGCGCCAGATCGAACGATGGTTGACGGTACGGTCGCTAACGGACATTCAGCCGGATTACGGCGGCGGCGATGAGCGGCTCGTCTCGACAGAGGACGCTGTTTGGCGGAATCTCCGGTCCTATCCGCTGGAAAGTGCTGCGGCTTTCACGGCAGGAGGTCCGCTTTGCTTCAGTTGTGATCTTACGGCGCTTTCAGAAAACCACTTCGCTTATTTCCAGAAGCTCGTTGCCGCGCATCGTCAGGATGCGGCATTCTGGGCGCGGGCTGTCGGCCGCGTGCTCTGCGCGGAATCGTCGGTTCAAGCTGTCCAGTATAGTGACGAAGCCCTCACGGATGTGCGGATATTCGTCACGGCCGACAGTTCGACTCAGCGGACCGTCACCGTAACGCCTGTTGTGGATCCATCGGCACGCTATGTCCGCGACGACGGGCATGAGTCAACTGGCGCTGCGCTGAGGGCCTCCGGCGTGTCGGTTGCCTTGGACAGACTGGCTGCAAAAGAAATCCGACTTCGGAAGTGTATGGGTTCATCCGTAACCTCCGTAAAAAAGTAATCGTGGTTTTACGGATATTCAACGAGCGAGTTCTTCATGAAAGAGGTAAAGTAAAATCACTATTCGAAAACAACTGATTAGCCAAGGAGGGTTTTTTTGATGTGCACTTCAATGCTCTTGGCGGCGGCCGTATCCGTATTCACCGTGGAGAATCCAAAGGGTTACAACTCATGGCCGATGATCGGCGAGACGGGCGGCAAGCTCGTCTGTGCCTACTCGAAGGGCCTCAAGCACGCTATCGGTGAAGGCGAGCGCGGTGCTTACGTGCGCACCTCGTCCGACGGCGGACGGACGTGGGGTGAGGAAGTCTGCCTCGCCAATGCGCCCGATCTCGGCGAGGTGCCGATCGGAAAGGGCAAGGACGCGACGGGGGCGGCACTTTTCTGGAATCGTTGCTGCGGAAGCACGTCGCGCCATGATCTCTACCGCACGACGGACGGGAAAGCCTTTGAACGTCTCGCCTCGCTGAAGCTCGATCCGCACCCGACGCAGATCACGGATATCTTCGAGGTTGATGGCAACCTCATGTCCTTCTGGTTCCGTTGTAGCTACGGCGACAAAAAAGGACTCAATGCCTGGGGAACGGTCATCTCGAAAGACGGTGGCCGGACGTGGGGACAGGTTCTTGTCGAAAGCGGGCTCACCCCGACGGAACTGCCGACCGAACAGGCAGGCTTTTACGCTGGGAACGGGCGCGTTTTCGCGATCGCCCGTACCGAGGGGGGCGCGGGACAGTTCCAGCTGACGAGTTTAGACAGCGGAAAGACCTGGAAGAAAACGCGCACGAACATCAAAGACGTCTACTGTTCGACACCCTCGCTCATATACGATGCGAAGACGGACACGATCTATAACTACTACTACCAGCGCGGAGCCGGAAAGCTCAAGCGTCGCGTCGCTTTTCTCGCAGACGTTTTCGGCCACCCGACACGCTGGCCGGAGCCGGACGTCCTCGTGACGGACACTCCGGTGCCGCCCGCGTTTGACTGCGGTAACGCCAATGCCGTCCGCCTTGGCGACAAGCACGTCATTTCCTATTACACCGGCAAATATCCCGACACCGGGGTTTTTGTCTGTGTCGTGGATGTCGGTAAAACGGAGGTTGTCGCACGTCCCCTTGGATTTTGAGGCTCGTTTGCGAAACATAAGGTTAAACCTAAAAAGAGCAGTTGAACCTTCAACGCTCTTGGGTTTCAGGGGTTTCTGGTTTCAGGGTTTCAGGTTTCTGGGTTTCAGGGTTTCAGGGTTTCTGGTTTCAGGGTTTCATCCAAATCGGGGTCGGGGTCGCTATCGGGATCGGGGTCGCTATCGGGATCGGGATCGACTGTTTCACCACGGAACACCACCGCCTCACAGCCTCACCGCCTCACAGCCTCACCGCCTCACAGTCTCACAGCCTTTGAGATTGCGGGCTCCGCCCGCATCTCAATACGGTGGGGTGGTGACGGGGGCGTTAAACTTTAAGCCAGGATTACAGGATTAACAGGATTCTGATTGAGGTTATCGGTAAGCCGGTCGTCCGGGGTTCCGGGCGGGAACGGGGTGGTGACGGGGACGCTTACCCGTATGCAGTGAAGAGGGGGGGAGGTGCGCGGGCGGATGCCCGCTGGCGGGTGTTGGGGCAGGCAGACGCTCGTCCCTCCCGATCTGAGACATCGCTATCGGATCGATACGTTCAAGGTGACTTGCAAGGGTAAATGCACGGAGGCGGAAGAGCGGAGCGATGATTTTTATGCGGCGAGGTTCCAAGAAGCCCTTGCCGGGTGTCGCAATATCGTTTACAATTTCCAGTACAGTGATGGTGGGGAATGTGAATGGTCTGCACCCATCTCATCCACCTCGCTGTATTGGACCGGCATCAACGGGAAGAGTCCGGGCTGACGGGACAATGAAACGGTAAAACGGGGAAGGATGCGAAATGAACGGATCGATCAACCAACTGCTTATGCAAAAGGGGTGCGATATCATCACCATCGCGCCGACAGCGACCGTATATGAGGCGATCGCGCTGATGAATGAGAAAAACATCGGCTCTCTCTTGATTCTGAATGCCAACGGCAAGTTCGCGGGAATTTTCGCTGAACGCGATGTGTTCCGAAAGGTGATTCTGGCCGGTAAAGACCCGAAAGAGGTGCAGGTCAAGGCGGTCATGACCAAGAAGATGGTCTATGTGGCGCCGGAGAGCACGGTGGACGAGTGTATGGCGCTGATGACTGAAAAGCGTATCCGCCATATCCCGGTGTTGGACGACGGCCAGAAGGTGCTGGGCATCGTCTCGATCGGGGATCTGGTGAAATTCGTGGCCTCCGAACAGGATGCGCTGATCAAAAATCTCGAACGGTATATCGAAGGTTCCCTGTAAGGACGTTTTCCGTCCGTTTTGGAGCAGATCGGGACTGTTTCAGGCGCGGGCGGTTTTTCGGTTCAACGTTCCCCCGCAGGGGACAACGGAGGAAAGAATGAGTGATATCTCTTCCGCTCCAGCCGCACCGTGCGGCTGCGCGTGCACATTTGATGAATCCGATCAGGCTCTGGTCGCGAAATTACATGAGGTGATCGCCGACTACCGCGACAAGCCCGGCGGGCTGATTCCCGCGCTTCAGACAGCCCAATCCCTTTTCGGTTATCTGCCTGAGCCTGCTATCCGCCTGATCGCTGACGGTTTCGGCAAAACCGTCAGCGAAGTGGCCGGTGTGGTCACGTTCTATTCGTTCTTTACCCTGCATCCCCGCGGCAAGCATCTGGTGCGCGTCTGTCTCGGTACGGCCTGCTATGTGCGCGGTGGTAAAGAGGTGTTGGACGCCTTCCGTAAGAAGCTCGGAATCGACGTGGGGGAGACCACTCCGGACCGTCAGTTCTCTCTGGAGGTGGGGCGCTGTTTCGGCGCGTGCGGCATGGCCCCGGTGGTCATGGTGAACGACACGGTGTATCAGCGTGTCAAACCGGCCCGTGTGGGTGAACTGATCGGTCAGATTATTTCGGTATCCGCCGCAGGCGGGGAAAAGGAGCACGCATGAAGAGCCCGACGCTGAAAAAACTGCGGGACGTTTCCGAACTCGATGCTTGGCGGGCGAAGCTTCAGGCCGCGGCGGGTGCCACGGGCGCCGACGCCGCGCCGCGCCAGATCCTGATCTGCTTTGGCGGCAGTTGCCTCGCCTCCGGTGCCAAAGAGGTGCGCGACGCTCTGGCCGCCGTGTTGAAACGCGAGGGGCTCGCGGAGCAGGTGGCGCTGGTCGGCACCGGCTGCATGGGCCCGTGCGTCATCGGTCCCGTGCTGATGATCACTGAGGACCGTACTTTTTATCAGGGCGTCAAACCCGAAGACGCCGAGGAGATCGTCACCGAGCATCTCAAGGCTGGCCGTCGGGTCGAGCGACTCTTGGTGAGCGACCCTTCCGGGCAGACTCCCGCGCCTTGCCGCGAAAGCATCGAGTTTTTCAAGCGCCAGACGCAGATTGTGTTGCGTAACTGCGGGTGGGTCGATCCCGGCCGTATCGAAGACACGATCGCGCGTGACGGGTATGCGGCGCTGGCCAAGATCCTCTCCGGTATGAAGCCGGATGAGGTGATCGCGGAAATGAAGGCCTCCGGATTGCGCGGCCGTGGCGGTGCCGGATTCCCGACGTGGCTGAAGTGGCACCTCGCCACCCAGACGCCCGAGGGCGAACGCTACGTGCTCTGCAACGCGGATGAGGGCGACCCGGGCGCGTACATGGACCGCAGCGTGTTGGAGGGCGATCCCCACAGCGTGATCGAGGGGATGGCCATCGCCGCCTACGCCATCGGCGCGCGGCAGGGGTATGTCTATGTGCGGGCCGAATACCCTCTTGCCGTGGAGCGGCTCACTGCCGCCATCGAACAGGCGCACGCCTGCGGACTGTTGGGCGAAAAGATACTCGGTTCAACGTTTTCGTTCGATCTCGAAATCCGCATGGGCTCCGGGGCGTTCGTCTGCGGCGAGGAGACCGCGCTGATCGCCTCCATCGAGGGCAGGCGCGGCGAGCCGCGGCCGCGGCCGCCTTTCCCGGCCCAGAAGGGGCTGTGGGGGCGGCCCACGGTGCTCAACAATGTCGAGACCTACGCCAACGTGGCCGCGATCCTGCTGCGGGGCGGCGCCTGGTACGCCGGGATCGGCACGCCCAAGAGCAAGGGCACCAAGGTGTTCGCGCTGGCTGGCGCGGTGCGCAACACCGGACTTGTGGAGGTGCCCATCGGAACTCCGTTGGGCGAGGTGGTCTATGATATCGGTGGCGGCATCCGCAACAACCGCCATTTCAAGGCAGCCCAGATCGGCGGGCCGTCGGGTGGTTGCATCCCGCGCGAAAACCTCAATGTGCCGCTTGATTTCGAAACCCTCGCCGAACTCGGCGCGATCATGGGTTCGGGCGGTCTGATTGTGATGGATGAGGACACCTGCATGGTGGATGTCGCGCGGTTCTTCATCGAATTCGTGCAGGAGGAGTCGTGCGGCAAGTGCGCGCCCTGCCGGGTCGGTACACGTCGTATGCTCGAAATCCTTGACCGCATCTGTTCCGGTCAGGGCGAGGAAGGGGATATCGAGCGGCTCATCGAGTTGGGCGAGTTCATCAGGTCCGCCTCGTTGTGCGGACTCGGCCAGACCGCGCCGAATCCGGTGCTCTCCACGATCCGTCACTTCCGCCACGAATATGAGGAGCACATCCGCGACCGGCATTGCCGCGCAGGGGTCTGTGCCGGTCTGGTGCGCGCGCCCTGCCTGAGCGCCTGTCCCGCAGGGGTCGATGTGCCAGGCTTCGTTTCGCTGGTCGGCGACGGACGGTATGCCGAGGCGTTGCGGCTGCACCGCGAGAAAAACCCCTTCGCATCGGTTTGCGCGCGCGTCTGCTTCCATACCTGCGAAGAGAAATGTCGGCGCGCCTCGCTGGACGAACCGGTCGCTATCCGAGGCGTCAAGCGTTTCATGGTGGACCAGGAGGTCATCATCCAAGTGCCGGAAGTGCGCGAGAACGCCGTAAATGCGCAGCGCAAGATCGCGATAGTCGGCGCGGGGCCGGCGGGTCTCTCATGCGCCTATTTCTTGGCGCGGATGGGGTACAAACCAACGGTTTTCGAGTCTGAACCGCGGCCGGGTGGTATGCTGGTGCAGGCCATTCCCGCCTACCGCCTGCCGCGTGAAGAGTTGGCGCGCGAAGTGCGCATGATTGAACGCCTTGGTGTGAGCATCGAAACCGAACGCAAACTGGGCCGCGATTTCACCCTTCAGGACCTGCGCGAACAGGGGTTTGAAGCGGTCTTTCTCGCGATGGGCGCGGCATTGGGCGTAACGCTTGACCTGCCCGGCGCGGATGCGCAGGGTGTGACCGAAGCCATGCGTTTTCTGCGGCAGTACAATATCCGCGGTTCGGTGCCGGTGGGCAAACGGGTGGCGGTGATCGGCGGCGGCAACGCGGCCATTGATGCGGCCCGCACGGCGATCCGCCTCGGGGCCGAGAGCGTTACCGTGCTCTACCGGCGCACGCGCGAAGAGATGCCCGCCTACGCCGAGGAGATCGAGGAGGCGCTGCAGGAGGGGGTCGTTCTCCGCACGCTGATCCATCCCGAGGCCTTCGAGGTCAAGAACGGCAAGGTGACGGGAGTGCGTTGCCACCCCATGCGGCTCGGCGAGTTCGACCGCTCGGGCCGTCGGCGTCCCGAGGATGCGCTGGATGCCGAGGGCGAGGTGATCCCCGCAGATCAGGTGATCGCGGCCATCGGTCAGGCGCTGGATGCGGAGGCGCTGGCTGGCGCGGTTTCGGTCGAACGGAATCTGCGCGGCTGGATCGCCGCGGATCCGCGTACAGGCGCCACTTCGGTGCCCTGGCTCTTTGCGGGCGGGGACGCCGTGACCGGACCGTCGTCTGTGGTGGAGGCGATCGCCGCGGGCGAACGGACCGCGGTGGCCATCGACCACATGCTGACCGGCGAGGAGCACGCCTTCTGGCGCGGGTATTGCGATGCAGGTGCGAATTTTGACCCGAATGCGGACCCCGTACCCTATGCGCGGGAGAAGTTGCCGACGATCGCACTGGAAAAACGGCGGCAGAATTTCACGGAGGTCGAACAGCCGTGGAACGAGGCCACGGCATTGCGTCAGGCCAAGCGCTGTCTGCGGTGTGATTACGGCAAGCAGCCCTGCGGAATTGAAAACGCCTAATTTGGAGAAGCCCATGTTAAATGTGACAATCAATTTGCAGACGATCCAGGTGCCGGAAGGCACCACTCTTCTTCAGGCGGCGGGCATGATCGGGGTGCGCATCCCGACGCTCTGCAATCTGGAGCATCGCGAACCCATCGGCGCATGCCGTGTCTGCCTTGTGGAAGTCGAGGGGGCGCGCACACTGATGGCGGCGTGTTCCACGCCGGTTTCCGAAGGCATGAAGGTGCGGACGCACAGTGCGCGGGCGCGCGCTGCGCGGCGTCAGGTGGTGGAACTCCTGCTGTCAGAGCATGACGGCGACTGTCCCACGTGCGACCGCGCCGACGATTGCGAATTACGCGCGCTGGCGACGGAGTTGGGCGTGGCGGTCGTGCCGTTTCAGGGGGTGCGCGCCAAACCGCATCGGGACGTTTCCACGCCTGCTTTGGTGCGCGATAACGGCAAATGCATCAAGTGTCGGCGGTGCGTTTCAATCTGCAGCGAGGTGCAGGGGGTCGGCGCGCTCTTCCCGCAGGGCCGCGGCTTCCAGACTGTCATCGGTCCGGCCTTCACGCGGGATCTCGACAGCGTGGCTTGCGTGCAGTGCGGCCAGTGTGCCGCGGTCTGCCCGGTGGGCGCGATTGTCGAAAAGAGTAGCATCCCCGAGGTTTGGAAGGCGCTGGAGGATCCGACGAAACACGTGATCGTGCAGACCGCGCCAGCCATCCGTGCCGCGTTGGGCGAATGTTTCGGCTACGAGCCCGGTACGCGCGTGACCGGCAAGATGGCCGCCGCGCTCAGAAGGCTGGGGTTCGACGGCGTGTTCGACACCAATTTCACGGCGGATCTGACCATCATGGAAGAGGGCACCGAACTGCTCACCCGCCTGAAGAAGGCGCTGGTCGACAAGGAGCCTGTGGCCTTGCCGATGTTCACGAGTTGCTCGCCGGGCTGGATCAACTTCGCGGAGTTCTATTTCCCGCAGTTTCTGCCGAACATCTCCACCTGCAAATCGCCGCAGCAGATGTTTGGCGCGGTGGCCAAGAGTTTTTATGCCGAGAAGATCGGCAAAAAGCCTGAAGAGATTGTGGTGGTCTCGGTCATGCCTTGCACCGCCAAAAAGTTTGAGGCCCAGCGTCCGGAAATGTCTTCCAGCGGTGTGCTTGACGTGGATTACGTTCTCACCACGCGTGAGCTTGCGCGGATGATTAAGGAGGCGGGGATCGAGTTCACGTCGCTGCCGGATGAGGCGATGGACGCGCCGCTGGGGCTCTCCTCGGGCGCGGCGGACATTTTCGCGAACACCGGCGGGGTCATGGAGGCCGCGCTGAGAACCGCGTACGAGATCGTGACCGGCCGCGAGCTGCCGGTCGAAAACCTGCATATCCAAGCCATCGCGGGTCTCGATGGGGTGAAGGAGGCGGCACTGACCATTACCGGCACGGTGAAGGAGTGGTCGTTTTTGGAGGGGGTCGAGCTGAAGGTGGCGGTTTCGCACGGCCTCAGCAACACGCGGCGTCTGCTGGAGCACATCAAGGCCCACGGCTCGCCCTACCACTTCATCGAGGTCATGACCTGCCCCGGCGGTTGCATCGGCGGCGGCGGACAACCGCGCTTTACGGATGACGGCGTGCGGCTGAAACGTATGGCCGCGATTTACAGCGAGGACGAGAGCAAGAGCCTGCGCAAGTCCCATGAGAATCCGGACGTGCAGAAGCTCTACAAGGAGTATCTGGGTAAGCCGCTCGGTGAAAAATCGCACCATCTGCTGCACACACACTACGCATCCAAGGCGCGGTGAGGTCAGATTGAGGAAACGCTCAACACTGGCATAACCACCCCCGGTCCTGTTGATAAGGTTGGCCTCACGGGGCCTTGAGGGGCCCCCGGCCAACTTACCAGCAGGCGTGTGGGGGTGGTTATACAAGATGCCCCTGCTTTTCAGGGGTTTCTGGTTTCAGGGTTTCATGGTTTCAGGTTTCAGGGTTTCATCCAAATCGGGGTCGGGATCGCTATCGGGATCGGGATCGATTGCTTCACCACGGGACACTTTGTTGGGTTTCATGGTTTCAGGGTTTCAAGGTTTCAGGGTTTCAAGGTTTCAGGGTTTCATCCAAATCGGGATCGGGATCGCTATCGGGGTCGCTATCGGGATCGGGATCGATTGCTTCACCACGGGACACTTTGTTGGGTTTCTGGGTTTCATGGTTTCTGGTTTCATGGGTTTCAAGGTTTCAGGGTTTCTGGGTTTCATGGTTTCTGGTTTCAAGGTTTCAGGGTTTCAGGGTTTCAGGGTTTCTGGTTTCATGGTTTCATGCCACGCATGCGGCGTAAATTGTGGCCGGGGGAATAAGTCTTCCGTCAGAAACCAACATCTGAAGTGGCGGAGGCCCGGGCTTGTGCTATACTGACCGAAATGTCCATGGAAGTGACTTTTTTGGGTACCGGAACGTCCGTCGGGGTGCCGATGATCGGATGTCGTTGCGCGGTCTGCACTTCGGCAGACCCCCGCAACACGCGTCGGCGGACTAGCCTGTACGTGCGGACGCCCGGAGCCGCCCTGGTGATCGACACGCCGCCGGATTTCCGTCAGCAGGCTCTGGACTTCGGTGTGGATCGGGTGGATGCGGTGGTGTTTACCCACGCCCACGCGGATCACATTTTCGGTTTCGATGACATCCGGCGTTTCAATACGCTGCAGCAGAAGGTGATTCCGGCCTATGCGGATACGGAGACGCTTGCGGATGTGCGGCGCGTCTTCAGCTATATCGGCGACCGCCCGTCGCCGTTAGGACTCTACCGGCCGCTGGTCGAGTTCATCGAGGTCCATGGACCGTTCACGGTGGGCGATGTGCAGTTGACGCCGTTGGATGTGTGCCACGGCAACAAGATGACGGGGTATCTGCTGGAAAGGGAGGGGTGCCGGATCGGGTATGTGCCCGACTGTCACACGATGCCCGATGCGACCGTCCGGAGGTTGCGGGGCGTGGATGTGATGATTCTGGATGCGCTGCGCTATAAACCGCATCCGTCGCATATCTGCGTGGAGGAGAGTTTACGGCTCCTGTCCGAGATCGATGCGGGCCGCTCGTATCTGATCCACCTCTGCCATGATGTGGATCATGCGGAGTTGGAGGCGCGTCTGCCGGAGGGCGTGCAGGTGAGTTTTGACGGATTGCGGATCACGGTGGACGAGACTGCGGCGGCGCGGCCGCTTCCCGTCCGCGAAAGGAGTGCGGGATGACGGGGTTCTCAAGAATACGGAGGTGCGCGTGTTTGGCGGGGGGCGTAATGTATGCGGCGGCGGTCGCGGCGCAGCAGGTGGAGGTCAGACTGACGCTCGCCTACAACGGGTTTGTCATCGGCGAACCGGTGCTGGTGGAGGTGGAACTGCTGAACGCCACCCGCAATCCGGTCGTGGTGGGGGAAAAGGGTGCCCAGAGCGCGTTGTTCATGGACGTGTCTTTCGGTGACGCCTACAATCTGCTCGCCCCGGTGAATCCGGAACCGCTGGCCGGGGCATTCACGCTCAATCCCGGTCAGACGTTCCGCCGGAAGCTCGAACTGGACAAGTGGTATCCGCTCGTTCGCGAGGGACGCTACATGACGCAGCTCGTGCTGGCGCATGAGGGCATGCGGTATGAGTCCGTTAAAAAGAGCTTCGATGTGGTGCCCGGCATTCCAGTGTGCGAGGGGGTGCAGATGTTTGTCAACCGGCAGAAGTTGAAACGCCACTTCAAACTGGTCTACTGGCATCGTAATCAGACCGACCGGTTGTTTTTGCGGACCGAGGATGAGCCTGGGGCGCTAATCTGGGACGCGATCGATCTCGGTATCTTGCTGCGCGGCACTACGCCCAAACTCGATATCTCGCCCCAGGGCGAGGTGACCGTTGTCCATCGCTCGACGCAGGATGCGTTTCTCCGCACGGTGTTGTGGTCGCTGCCCGACAGTCTTGAGATCGTGGAGCGCAACTCGCTGATGGATCCGGAAATTTCGGCGTCGCAGCGGGTCAAGTCGCTGTACGGGGAGATGGCCGAAGGTCAGACCGGGGAAGAGAAGAAGGCGTGGTGGAAGTTCTGGTGAGCCGCGGGAGGGCGGTGGGGGTGCCCGGCGCATGGTGGTTTTAGGGATCGAGACGTCGTGCGACGAAACCGCGGCCGCAGTGGTTGCTGACGGTCGGCGCGTGCTGTCGAACGTGGTGTACAGCCAAGTGCCGCTGCATCAACCCTATGGCGGTGTGGTGCCGGAGATCGCTTCGCGCAGTCATGTCGAGAAGCTGCCCGGTGTGGTTGCCGAGGCGGTACGCGCGGCCTTCGCGCCGGAGTCTCCTGCGGGATCCGCGCCGCCACCTGCGGCGTGGCGGGAGGTGGATGCGGTTGCGGTGACCTACGGGCCGGGATTGGCGAGTTCGCTGATCGTGGGTCTGTCGGCTGCCAAAGGGCTCGCCTTGCGGCTGGAACGGCCGTTGATCGGGATGAACCATATCGAGGCGCACATCCACTCGGTCTTTCTGAACCCGGAGGCACCCGATCCGCGCGAAGCCGCGCCGCTGCTGGCGTTGGTCGTATCCGGCGGGCACTCATGCTGGATCGAGACGGATCGGCCCGGGAACTACCGGATGATCGGACAGACACTGGATGATGCGGCGGGTGAGGCGTTTGACAAGGCGGCCAAACTGTTGGGGTTGGGGTATCCCGGCGGTCCGGAGATCGACCGTCTGGCGCGTCAGGCGGCGCGTGTGGACGCGGTGGCCTTTCCGAAAGGGAGTCCGCGGCCGGGCAATCCCGCGCTGGCGGGATTGCGCGCCGAACTGTGCGTGAGTTTCAGCGGACTCAAAACGGCGCTCTTGTATCATCTGCGCTCCCATCCGCCGCAGGATCAGAACGAAGTGGCCGAGGTGGCGGCCGCCTATCAGGAGGCGATCGTCACCGCACTTGCCGAACGGTCGGAACGGGCGTTGCGGGGCGGGCGATACGCCGCGTTCGCGGTGGGTGGCGGCGTGTCGCTCAACCGGAGGTTACGCGAGCGTCTGACAGAGGTGGCCCGCGCGGCGGGCGTGCGTTTGCTGTTGGCTGAGCCGCGTTTCTGTGGGGATAACGCCGCGATGATCGCGGGACTCGCGGGGGCGGGCGGTGGTGTGCGCGGACCTGCCGCGCAGGAACTGGATGCGTCGCCGGCACTTGCGGCCGGGGAGGAGGGAACGGCATGGTGAGGGTGACGCGGCGCGTTTTGTTGTCCGGAGTCGCTGTGGCGTGGTTGCTGTGCTCCGGTGTCCTTGCGGCAGATCCCGATCCGCTGGTGGTGGCCAGTTGGAATGTCGAGAACCTCTTCGACACGGAGGATGACCCGGCCAACAAGGGAGACGACGGCTTCACGCCGCGGGGCTGGATGCGCTGGACTGCGGCGCGTTACCGGTTGAAGCTCGAGCATCTCGCGGAGATCATCGCAGGCATGCGGCCGGATGTGCTCTGCCTGATGGAAGTCGAGAACCGCCGTGTGCTCGAGGATCTGGTGCAGACGCTGGAGCGCAAACACGCATTCAGCCTTCCGGTGATCGTGCATCGGGACGCAGAGGAGAAACGCGGCATCGATGTGGCGCTGCTGGCACGTGCCGCGCCTGTTGCCACGCAGTGGCTGCGTACCGCGCCGGGACAGCGCGAGGTGGTGGCCTGCGATTTTTCCTTTGGCGGGCGGCGGCTGACGGTGTTGGTGAACCATTGGAAATCGCAGTTCGGAAAAAAGGGGGAGAGTGACGAGATCCGACAGCGGGAAGCGCGTGCGGTACGGGCCTTTCTGGACGAGCGGTTGCGCGCGGAACCGGCCGCCGCGATTCTGGTGGCGGGCGACTTTAATGACGCGCCGGACTCGCCGATCCTGACCCAGGATGCCGGATTCGTCATGGATGAGGCGCGGGTGCGCGGCGACGCATCCGGTCGGCTGCTGTTCAATCTGGCGGGTTCGCTTTCCGAGTCGGCGCGCGTGACCTACTATTATGCGGCCAGCAAGAAGTGGTACACGATGGATGCCATCAGCGTGACGCGCGGCATGCTCGCCGATGCCGTGCCTGCGGCGCCCTGGCGCGTGCGGAAAAGCGGGTATACGGTTTTCAAAACTGCGGCGCAGCAGGACTCGCAGGGCGCGCCGATCCCCTTCCGGCGTGTGCGAAACAAAAAGGAGGGCGATTCCTTTCGCACCGGCTACTCGGATCACTTCCCGGTGCGCGTTGAATTGGAGCCGTCCGCAGCGCCGTAAGGGTGCGGCCGGGGCGCGGTCCGGGTGTCACGGTATGGGCACGGAGTCGACCATCAGGCGCACCTGGCGGATTTGGCGCTCGTCCCCGGCGAATGCGCGCACCGCCTGTTCGATCCGTTGAAGGTGGTTCCGGCGGATCTCAAACAGGTGGGTGGAAGAGGTCACGAACACGAACAGGATGCCCGCGTCGTATTTGCCGGGACGGGTGAAACGCGACACCTGCGGCGGCAGAATCTCATGCCAGGCCGCAGCCAGGTCATCGAGCCAAGGGGTGGCGCGGAGTTCGAGACGCTGCAGGATGGTTTCAATGGCGTGGCCGAGCGGCGTCGGTTCCTGACGCAGTTCCGGCGGGTCGCTGTCGATCGGCAGGCCCGGTTTGACGCGCTGGAACAGCGTGCGGACCGCGGCGAGGCGGGCTGCTTCGCGTGGCGTGGGGGTGCACCGCGCACGGCTGGCGGCGGAGAGGAAAGCGGACTCGTCCGGAACGGCGTAGCCCTCCGACTCGCTCTCCCCCGGGATCGGTTCCCCTTCCGCAAACGGATGTTTGCCTTTACGCATGCGGACAGGGTATCATATCGGAACCAATCAGGTGGAAAGAAAATGACGACATGAAAAAAGGAAACATGCTGATCGCCCAAAGCGGCGGTCCCTCGATGGTCATCAACCAAAGTCTGGTCGGCGCCGTGCTGGCCGCTCGGCGCAGCGGCTCCGGGGTCGGTAAGATCTATGGGGCGCTGCACGGGATCCGCGGGATCCTCGACGGGGCGTTCATCGATCTGCGCAAGGAGACGACGGCTACGCTTGAGGCGGTCGCCGCTACGCCTTCGTCGGCTCTGGGTTCGGTGCGTCACAAGCCTTCGGCAGAGGATTGCCTGGCGGTGTTCCGCCGGTTGCGGCAGCGCGACATCCGTTATTTTTTCTACATCGGCGGCAACGACTCCGCCGAAACGGTGCACATTCTTCATGAGGAGGCGGTGAAGAATGAGTGTGATATCCGTTGTTTCCACATTCCCAAGACGATCGACAACGATTTGTGCGGGAATGACCATACGCCGGGGTACGGCAGCGCGGCCCGTTTCGTGGCGTGTGCCGTGAAGGGAGACGATCTCGACAACCGCGCGCTGGGGGGGGTCAAGATCGATGTGATCATGGGGCGCAACGCGGGTTTTTTGACCGCTGCCGCGGCGTTGGCCCGTACGGAAGAGGATGACGGCCCGCACCTGATCTATCTGCCCGAGCGGCCGTTCAGCGTCACGCGTTTCGTGCGTGACATCAAGGCGGCGATGCGCGACTACGGACGGTGTGTGGTGGCGGTCTCGGAAGGGATCACGGACCGGCGCGGCACGCCGCTGGTGGCGGCGTTCACGCGCGAGAAGGATTCGCACGGCAACGTGCAGTTGAGCGGCACCGGTGCGCTGGGCGATCTGCTGGCCAATGTGGTCAAAACGCGTACGGGCATCACGCGCGTGCGGGCCGACACGTTTGGATATCTCCAGCGCTCCTTTCCGGGGGTGGTGTCGCCGACGGATGCGCTGGAGGCGCGGAAGGTGGGTGAGGAGGCGGTCCTTGCGGCGGTCGGGAAGAATATGGCGAGCGGATCCATCGCGATCCGGCGAAAACCGGGCAAGCGGTACGGGGTGCGATTCGAGGTGGTGCCGCTGCATTGCGTGGCCAAAGTGACGCGCCGCATGCCCGATGCGTTTATCAGTCCGGAAGGCAATTACGTGACGCAGGCGTTTCTCGAATATGCCCGGCCTCTGGTGGGCGCGCTGCCGCCTTGCGCGAGATTCTCTCAGTTGCGGCGGTGCGGCGGCGGTCCGACCCCGGGCAAACGGAAGAAGGCGTGATGATATGATGGCAGAGACGGGCTCAACAACAGAGACGGGCGGGACGCAAGAGACGCTCTCCAGAACCGAGTTGCAGATTGAACAGGAGAAACTGAAACTCGAGCGGGAGCGGATCCTGTTGGAACGCGAGCGTCTTGAGGCGGTTCGCGACCGGATGCGGGCCGAGCAGAGTTTGCGCACGGATGGCAAGGGGCGCCTCGCAGTGCCGCTCTCCACGCTGGCGATGCTCTCGATCATCTGTCTGTTGGTCGGCGGCATTCTGGGGGCGTTCTCGACCTCCCTGCATGTGGACCGGCGCAATACAGCCCGGCTGCAAGAGGTGATGCAGACGTTGGCCACCGCTTCGCCGGAATCGATCGGCGTGGTGACCAATGCAGATCACGCGGCTTCAGCCGAATTGCCCGCATGGCTTAAGGCGATGAAGCCCAAAGGCGCGCATGCGGGCATTTCGCTGGTGGTGATCCAATAGACGGGAAAGGGCAGGATGGCATTTTTCAAGGCTTATGATATGCGGGGCGTGTTCGGTCGCGATTTCGATCTCGACATGGTCTGGCGCATCGGGCGCTGGCTACCGTCGGTGCTCGGTGCGCGACGCATGCTCGTGGGGCGCGACGCCCGTGTCTCCTCTGAGCCGATCGCCGAGGCGTTGTGCCGCGGACTCACGGAAGCGGGGTGTGCGGTGGAGGACATCGGACTGGCAACCACGCCGATGGTCTATTTTTTCACGGCGCAAGACGGATATGACGCTTCGGTGCAGATCACGGCCTCCCATAACCCGGCGCACCACAACGGCATGAAGGTGTCGCGTGCGGGTGCCGTGCCGGTGGGGTACGATACCGGACTTGCGGAGATCAAGGCGCGCGTGGCCTCGGGCACGCTGCCACCGCCCGCGCCGGTTCCGGGACGCCGCAGCGATATTGACGTGCGCGACCGTTTCATCGCTTGGTTGCGCGAACGGTGTCCCGACCTCACGGGACTCAAGCTGGCGGTCGACTGTTCCGACGGGATGGCGGGACTCGTGATCCGCGAGGTGCTGGGAGAGGGGCCGCTGTATCTGAACGCGACGCCCGACGGGCGGTTCCCGAATCATTCGCCCAACCCGCTGGAGGCGGAAAGCCGCGTACAAGTGGCGGAGGCTGTGCGGAAGCACGGGTTGGATGTCGGCGTGATTTTCGACGGCGATGCCGACCGGGTGATGTTTGTGGACGAGACCGGCGGGTTCGTGCAACCGGATTATCTGATTCCGGTGATTGCGCGCACCTTTCTCCAGCGTGAGCCGGGGGCCACGGTGCTTCATGACGTGCGCACGTCACGCGGGGTGATCGAGGCCCTGCGCGAGGACGGCGCGCGGCCCGTGATGGGCCGTGTTGGCCATGCGTTCGCCAAAGTCCGGATGCGCGAGACCGGGGCTGTCTGCGGCGGCGAATTGGCGGGGCACTACTATTTCCGCGATTTTTTCTGTTGCGATTCCGGCGAACTGGCGGCCTTGATGGTGCTGGGCGTGTTGGCGGAGCAGCGGCGTCGGGGCGTGACCTTCAGCGCGCACATCGCGCCGATCCGGCGGTATGCGAATTCGGGCGAGTGCAACTATCGTGTCCGCGATCCGGATGCCGCGATCGCGGCGGCGTTACGCGCGGCCGAGGCGTTCGGGACGGTGGTGGGGCGTAGCGAGATCGACGGGGTGCGGCTGGAATGGACGGACGGATGGCTGAGCCTTCGCCCGTCCCATACCGAGCCCTATCTGCGGCTGATTGTCGAGGCGGAGGACGGTGAACGGCTGGCGCGGCGCTTGGACGTGCTGGAAACCGCGTTGGCCCCGTTTGCGGAGGAAGGGAGCGTCGCGGTGCGCGGCGCGGACGGACATGCTTGAGATTGACCACATCTCGTTTTCTTATGGACGGCGGCGGGTGATCGACGACCTTTCGTTCGATGTCGCGCCAGGGGAGATCGTGGCCCTCACCGGTGCCAACGGCGTGGGCAAGACGACGCTGCTCCAGATTCTGGCGAACCTGCTGATACAGGATACCGGAAACATACGGTTGGACGGGGTGGATCCGTTGGAGCGCCCCATCCGGTACCGCCGCGGGATCGGTTACCTGTCCGAAATGTGTCCGCTTTATGATGAAATGACGGTGGAGGCCTATCTGACGTACCGCGTGCGGCTCAAAGGCGAGCGCACCCTGCGCATACGCAGGCGGGTTAGCGAGGCGCTGGAGTTGTGCGGACTCGATAAGGTTGGCCGCGAGCCTGTCCGGCTCCTTTCGCAGGGGTATCGCAAACGGCTGAGTCTGGCGGACGCGCTGGCGCTCCGCCCGAAAGTGCTGTTGCTGGATGATCCGCTCGCCGGACTCGACGCCCAGTTGCGCAGGCGACTCGGCGCGATGCTGAGCGCGATCTCATCGCGTTCCGCCGTGGTGGTGGCGGGACATGAGATTCAAGAGATGCTCGGCTGGTGTACGCGGGTCGTGTTGCTGCGGACGGGCGGTTCGGCGCTGTTCTACCGCACGGGTGAGCATTCGCGTGAAGCATTGACGGAGCAGGTCGGGCGGCAGGTGGCGGCCGACACCGGGGAGGAGGAGGCATGCGTACCGTCCACATGATCTGGTCGCGGGAGGTCCGGGCCTTTGTCCGCGCGTTTTCGTGCGGGGTGTCGGTGGCGGCGTTTCTGGCTGTCGCGGGCTGGACCTTTGTTATGCTGATGCGGCGTTACGAGGGCAGCGTGTTGCAGGTGCAGACGCTCTGGGGTCTCTCGGTGGCGCCGTGGCTGCCGCTTCTGAGCGCTGTGGTGACGATGCGTCTCTTTGCCGAAGAGCGCGCCAGCGGCATGATCGAGCTGTTGCTGGCCGCGCCGTTGCGCGAACGCGATCTGGTGATCGGCAAATTCCTGTCGGCCCTGACGATCATCGCCGTGGCACTGTCTGTGGCCGTGCTGGTTCCGGCCTTGGTGTTGCCGTCGCTCTGTCCGGCGGTTCAGGGGTTGGTGCGAGCGAGCGCGCTGGCCGCAACGTCCTTCCTGCTCTTGGCGCAGGCATCCGCCTGGTGTGCCGTTGGTACGCTGATTTCGGTGCTTTTCCGCAATCCGGCCGCAGCCGCGGTGTGCGCGATGGTCGTGTGCGGCGGCCTGCCGGTGGCGAGCTACGCGGTGGTTTTGGCCTGGATGCCTTCGGTGCGGTCCGGGGTGGCTTGGATGCCGCTGCTGGCGCAGGTCTATGATTTTTCGACCGGGCAGTTCTCCACCGGCGTGCTGATCCTTTACGGATCGATCACGCTATTCTGCCTGTTCGCGTGTTCAAAGGCGTTGGCATGCCTGAGGTTGCGGGGTTGATTCCGGGAAGACGGAGGAAAAACGTGGCGAGGGTGCGCATCAATCAGAAACGGGTCCGGAACGCCGGACGGCGTGGGCTGCGGGCCACGTCGATGCTGGCGGTCGGTCTGGGCGCGGTTTTGGCCCTGCTGGTCGTGATCCTGGGGTACCGTCTTGACTTGACCTGGGAGGTGCCGGTTGGGCGGGTGCGTGTGGTTTCGGAGCGTACGCGCGATGTGCTGGCCGACACGCAGGGAACCATCCGCATCCTCTGTTTCATGGACCGGCGGCATCTGTTGTTCCGGCCGGTGTCGCGTCTGCTGCAAGGCTTCCGCCGCGCTTCGCGCAGTGTCGCCGGAGCGGAAATCCGCATCGAATATGTGGATCCGCGATGGGATCTGACGCGGGCCGGACAGTTGGCGGCCTGGGGCGTGCCGGAGAATGCGCTGGTGTTCGAACGCCAGCGGCGCCGGATCATTGTGACCTTGGACGAGATGATGGCCGAGCCCTCGCCATTGCAGGACGGAACTCTTCCCGACCGGCGGCGTTGGCAGGGGGCGGGGCCGGGCGTGTTCCGCGGAGAACGCGTGTGCGCGGCCGCTGTGGCGCGACTTGCGTTGCCGTACGAAAGGCCGGTGATCTATTGGCTGCAGGGCCACGGCGAGGGACGTTTCGACGAGTACGATCCGCTGCACGGATTTTCGGATATCGCGCGTGAGTTGAAGCGTGACGGCTTTGACGTGCGCGAACTCGCGTTGCCCGGACTTGACCGGATCCCCGAGGACGGACAGGTGCTGATCATTGCCGGTGCCCGCCGTGCGCTGGCTGCGGAGGAGGTCGCGTTGATGGACTCCTTTCTGCAGCGGGGCGGCCGGCTGCTCTATCTGGCGGCACCGGACGCCAACACGGCCTTGGAGCCGTTGCTCGAGAAATGGGGCATCCGGGTCTTGCCGCTGGTGGCGGTCAGTCCGCGGACCCTCTCGGGCACCGAGGTGGTCGTCACGGATTTTGCGGATCACGGGATCACGCGTAACCTGCGGAACGCGTCGGTGGTTTTCGGACAGGCACGTTGCCTCGAGATGGTCGCCGATCCGGCGTTCACGGCAGGCGCGGACCGTCCGCAGGTGACGCCGCTGGCGCAGACCGGACCGGAAGGATGGGGGGAGTCGCGTCCGGATGTGTTTCCGCGCGTGTTTGACGCCCAGAGCGAATTGCGCGGGCCGGTCACGCTGGCTGCGGTGTCGGAGCGGGGCGGCACGGTCGCGCGCGATGTGGCGTTCAAGCCCACGCGTCTGTGTGTGATCGGCGAGGCGAATTTTGTGATGAACGGGACGCTGGCGGCGCAGGCCAACGCCAACCGTGACCTGTTCATGAACGCTGTGACCTGGCTGGCGGGTATTGATGTCGGTACCGCGCCTTCGCTCGGCGGCGATGCGACACTCCACACCGGATTCGGTCGGCGGCAGTGGGTGGTGTTTCTGGTGTGGTCGGCTTTGGCGGTGCCGGCTGCGGTGCTGGCGCTCTCGTTTCTGATCTGGGCGCGCGGACGGTGGTGAGGGAGTTATGGGGAATCGTCGGGTTTTGTATTTTTTGGCCTCCTGCATTCTGTTCTGCCTGGCATTACTGTGGGCTATCCAGCAGCGCCGGGTGCGCTCTTTTTCCGAGTCGGACAAGAGCCGCGCCCGATTGATCGAACAGGCGCTGGACGGGGTGGAACGGATCACGGTGGAGCACGGCGATGCCCGCATCGGTCTGTTGCGGCGGGGTGCCGAATGGGAGTTGGTCGCACCGTTTCCGGCGCGGGTCGATCAGGGTGCGGTGGCGCGGATGCTGGACGGGTTTGAAACGGCCCGCGTGACCGACGCGCTCAGTTTTCAGGAGGTCCGGCGCCGCGAGCTTACGTTGCGCGATTTCGGTCTCGCTGTGCCGCGTACGCGGGTTGAACTGGCTGGGCGCGAAGGGGTCAACCGGGTTTTATTCGGCGCGTTCACCCCTCACGGAACGGATGTCTACCTGTTGATGAACGGACTGGAGCAGGTGCTGGCCGTGCCGTCGCCGCTCTACCGGGTGCTGCCCCGCACAGCGGATGAGGTCCGCTCGCGTAGCTTGGTGTGCGGCAACCGCGCGCGGATCCGTTCGCTCGAAATGCGGATGTCCGGCCACCCGTTCATCCGGTTGTCGAAAGAGCAGGGGACCTGGCGTCTGACGCAACCTGCGGCCGCGCCGGCCTCGGATGCGCGGGTCGAGGCTCTGCTGGATGTGCTGTACCGCGAACCCGTGGAGCGGTTCGTCTGGCCCACGGTTTCGAATGTGCTGGATGTCGCGGGCTCGGAGGCTGATTTTAAGCTGCGTCTCGAACTGTACGGACTCGGTGCGGAAAGCGGTTTGCAGGTGCAGGTGGAGGAAGTCGGTGGCACGGCGGCCGAACGTGTGGTGTTCGGCCGGACGGTGGAGGGTGCGGCGGCGCTGACGTATGTGCTTCTGCCGGGCGGTAATGCGGTCGGTGCCGTATCCAACGCGGTTGCGCAGGCATTCCGGTTGCTGCCCGCAGACCTGCGTGACCCGCGGGTCTTCGCGGGCGTGCGTGGAGTCGTCAGGCGGCTTGACATCTATGTGGGCGATAACCTGTTCGTGCTGTCGCGGACCAATGCGTTGTGGCGGATTGAGGCGCCGGTCTCGGATGCCGCGGATCAGGAAGTGGCTGATGAAGCCGTGTCACGGCTTTTGCGGCTTGAGGCCGAGGGAGTCGAAGAGGCGGCGTCTCCCGAGGCGCAGGCTGGCACGGCGGCCCCCTCCAGATATGCGCCGGTCAGTCATGTGGTGCTCTTCGGCGATCAGGGCGAGACGCGTTTCACCGTCACGCGCGCGGAGCCGGACGCCCCATTCGTGCGCCTCGCATTCACCAACTCGGCTGCGCTGTATCGCGTGGCCGCCAGCAATCTGCCGTCGGTTTTCATGAGTCAGGACGGGCTGATGTCGTTGCGGGATAAGACCGTGCTGGCCCTGCCGGAAACAACGGTGCGGCGCGTCACGCTCAAACGTGCGGACGGGAGCGTTGAAACCGCGCAGCGCGACTCTGCGGCCGATGTCTGGCGTCTGGCTGATGGACAGACGGGCGTGTTGTCCGCGGAACGGCTCGGACGGTTGCTCAAGAGCCTGACCTCGTTGCGTGCCGAGCGTATCGAAAAGATCGGCCTGACGCCGGAAGAAGGCCACGTGTATGGGCTGACGCGTCCTTGGCTGGAGATGAGTGTCGATGTGGACGCGAAGGATTCGGTCCGCAAGACGCTCTTGGTGGGGGATGAGGCGGATCTGGGCAGCCGGTATGCCGTGGTTCGCGGGCTTGATGTGTTGTTCGTGCTGGGAGGCGATGCGGTGGCGGAGCTTGCGGCGCATTGGATCGAGCCCCTGTGACGCGTGGGGCAGGGGGTGGAATGCTCGAAACCGTGATGGAGTTTCTGAACGGACCGCTGGGCCGGGAATGCTTTCGCCTGAACCGCGTGCTGTTTCTCGTGTTCCTTGCCCTTGCCACGCTCGCCGTGTGGCGCGCGCCTGCGCCGCGTCCCGGCAAAGTGGGGTTCGGTCTGTTGCGGGGATTGACTACGGCCGCATTGCTCGCGATTCTGATCTATCAGGCGACTTGGCAGATCTCGGGCTTTCTGAAACCGGAGTTCGTTCATTTCCTGCGGCGGTACAACAAGCGGCCCGGGGCGGCCGCGATGCAGGTGATGCGCGGTCCGTTGCTCGACCGCCGCGGCCATGTTCTGGCGGCGCCGGTTCCCGGTGATGTGTGGGGCCGTCGGTATCCCTTGGGGGAGGCGGGGGTTCATCCGCTGGGTTATTACCATTCTCAATTCGGAATCACGGCGGTCGAGCGCGTGTGCGATCCGGAATTGAGTGGCTACTCCGTTGAGCGCCGGGAGGGTTTTCCCGGTGCGACGTTGTTTGCGGTGCGGGCCGAAGAAGGCCGTGCGGTGACGCTCACGCTGGACGCGCGGCTGCAAGCGCGCGCCTATGACCTGTTGGCGGGACGCAAAGGCGCGGTGATCGTGATGCGCCCGCGTTCCGGCGATTTGCTGGCGCTGGTCAGCTCACCGGGATTCAATCCCGGCGATCCCGGTCCCGCCTCGCGGGATGAGGAGAACGCACCGGTCTTCAATCGCGCGACACAGGGCCGTTACCCGCCTGGTTCGGTCTTCAAGATCCTGGTGGCGGCTGCGGCGTTGGACAAAGGGTTGGCACCGGTCTACGCTTGTCCGGCCATGGGGTATATCGCCGGCCCCAATACGCCGCCGATCCGCGACAGCGAATATTACGCCTACGCCCGCAGGGGCGCGGTCTGGCCGGGATGGGGACGGCTCAATCTGGAGAAGGCGCTGGTTCACTCTTCGAATGTCTACTTTGCCCAGTTGGGCGTGGCGTGCGGTGCCGAAGTCTTTAACGCGATGATGGCGCGTGCCCAAATCAACGCGCCGCTTGTCTATCTTCAAGCCGCCTCCGGCGAACTCCGGAGCGCCGCGGGTTCGGCACCGACGGTGACGCAGCCACGCAAACTCGCGATGCTCGCGATCGGGCAGGGCGATCTGTTGGTCACCCCGCTGCATGTGGCCTGTTTCACTGCGGCCGTGGCAGCGGACGGTGTGATGCCGCGGCCGCGGTTGCGTACCGATGAGGCGCCGGGACGGATGGCCACGCTCTGCTCGCCTGAAGCGGCGGGGCGTCTTACGGGGATGCTGCGTGCGGCGGTGCGTAACGGCACCGGACGGGCTGCGGAGATCCCGGGACTCGAAGTGTGCGGCAAAACCGGCACCGCGCAGGCCGCTGGCGGAGATGATCACGCTTGGTTCACTTGTTTCGCCCCGCGCCGCAAGCCGCGTCTAGTTGTCACGGTGCTGGTCGAGCGTGGCGGTTTCGGTGCCCGGAGCGCACTGCCGGCCGCACGCGCGTTACTTGAGGAAGCGGTTCGCCTGGGCCTTGCTCGACCCGAAGGGGAGGGGGAGTCATGAGCGCGCGCCGTACTCGTGTGGTGTCGCCGGTCGGAGCGGTCGCAGGCCTGTTCCTGCTTTCGTTTCTGGCGGTACTCAGTGCCAGCCTCTCCGTGCTCGGTATCAAATTGGGCAACGCGCCCGTGATGCCGTGGGAACAACTGATCCCGCTGGGAATCTACGCGGTCGGCGTGCCCGCCGTACTGGTGTGGATGCGCGTCAACGGGTGGAAAGGCGACGCAGGTTTGGCGGGGGCGGTGTTTCTGCTCTGCGGGCTCGGGGTGACCGTTCAATTTCGGATGGGCAGTTTCTCTCGCGGGCTGGCAGATCCGATGGCGCTCGCGCCGCTCCCGTTGGGTCTGCTGGCCTTTGCGGCGGGCGTCGCGCTGACCGCCAAGCGGCGCGGCGCGTGGCTGGCGCGGACCGGTTGGGCGGCATATCTCGCGGCGCTCGGTGTGTTGGCCGCCTTACTGCTGCTGGGCCGAAAATATCGCGGCGGACTCTATCTGGCAGGCAACATCAACCCTACGGAACTCGTCAAACCGCTTCTGGTTCTGTTTCTTGCCTCCTTCCTGAGCCGCAGACAGAAAGCGTTTTCGGAAACGCAAGTCGGCATTCCGGTTCCTTCTCTGGACGCCTTGCTGGTCCTGATCTTCCTCTGGGCGGGACCGGTGCTGCTCACTCTGGCGGTCAAGGATCTCGGGCTGTTGCTCCTGCTCAACGCGATTCTGGTCGTGATGCTGTTTGCTGTGGCGCGCAGCACCGGATATCTTGCCCTCGGACTGGCGGCGGTAACTGCCGCAGGGTATGGCGTGAGGTTCCTTTCGCCGCACGTCCGCGCGCGTTTTGACGTCTGGCTAAATCCGTTTGAAGATCCGACCGGCAAGGGGTGGCAGATTCTGCAAGCGCTTGCGGCGATGTACTCGGGTGGCTGGTGGGGTGCGGGTTTGGGTTCGGGCGTGCCGCAGACCGTGCCGATCGTGACTTCCGATTTTGTGTATGCGGCGCTGGCGGAGGAGATCGGACTGGCGGGGTGCGCGCTGCTGCTGGCGGTTTATGCCGTGCTCTTTTCCCGCGGGTTCCGTTGCGCGGGCGCGGCGCGTACGCCGTTTGAACGGCTGCTGGGTGTCGGCATGACCGGTGCGTTGGCGATGCAGACGATCTTGAACGTTGCGGGCGTGACCAAGGCGTTGCCCATGACGGGAATCACGCTGCCGCTGATCAGCCACGGCGGCAGCAGTTTGATCACCACGCTTCTGATGGCGGGGCTGGTGACGGGCCTGTCCGACCGCCGATGATGCCGCGTCGTGTTCGCGTTACGGCATGGGCGCGGGCGCGGCCGGGGCTGTAGGGGCCGCCGGTTGCTGGGTGAAGGGCAACGCCTGCTCGGCTGCGGGTGCCGAGGGTTTCACCCCCTCCATGAGGGATGAGCCGGTGTGCGCGGTGAGGCGCGAGAGGGCCAGTGTGTTGATCAGGAAGATCGCGCCGAGAATAATGGTCGCTTGAGTCAGCACATTCCCCATCTGCGCGCCGAACAGGGCCTCACCCATACCGCCGCCGAAACTGACGCCCAACCCGCCCTCTTTCGGCTTCTGCAGCAGGATGACGGCCGCCAGCAGGAAACAGACAAACACTTCGATCACATACAAAAAGCCAATCAGAATCTGCATGATGCGCACTCCCCTTCGTTTTCCGGTAGCCTTTGCCGTACGGAAAATGTCTTTTTATAACAAATAGTGTGCATCTCCCGCAATGGCAAAAAACGCGTCCCGAGCTTTTCGGGTCAACAAAATGTGGGCTTGATCAGATCCGTCCGGATGACTAACATAACGGTACCAACTGGGGTCTGCGCATCTTTGTTTGGAATCAGATGATGAGATTCAGAATGGTTACAGACTTGGCCTCATGGACGACCGAGCGCTTGATGTTGAGCCTTCGGCGTCAATTTGCATATTCGGTCGGCGTGTTCTTTCTCATGCTCCCATTCTTGGTACGGGGCGAGATTCGTGGCATCATCACGTTCTCGGTTCTGGAAATCTGCGTCGGGTTCACATTCCTTTGGCACTGGCGGGAACTACGGCGAAGACAGAGCCGAATGGAGACGGATACCAAGTAGCAATCGGTTGCAAAACCGCTTCCATAGCGGTACCTTTCTTTTCGTGGGTCACGGCTTGTCATTCCTTTCTTTGTTTTTGTGGCACAAAAAGAAGAAGGATAGCCGTGGCCCGCCTTTTTCAAGCCAGCGGTTCCCGAAGGGGGGGCCACAGCCCCTATAGGTGGGGGGAATTTGGACAGGATTAACAGGATTTACAAGATTGGAGATTAGGTTTCAAGCCAGCGGTTCCCGAAGGGGGGGCCACAGGCCCCTATAGGTGGGGGGATTTGGACAGGATTAACAGGATTTACAGGATTGGAGATCAGGGTATACTGGTTGAGGGCGTTGGCTGTATAACTATTGGTCAGGGTGTTTACCGCCGACCAGACGCGGTTGCCGATGGCATCGTAGCTGTAATCGTAATTGTCAGCCCTCAGAACCGCGTTCGTAACCTCGCCAGGCGCGTTGTAGAGGAATGCGTTGTGACTGTGGCATAACCCGCAGTCTTCCTGCCAAACGCGTCTGCCCGTAATGCCATGGCCGTAACCGAACACCGAAACAGTCACGCCGTCCACCATGTTGCTGACCCCCGTGACAAGATCGGGGCGGAAACCGTCTCGCCAAGCCTTTCACCCCCGACAGTCACACGCGTATTCTCAACCCTGTTGCGCCCGTCAAGAGTTCTGTCCAGAGTAAATAAGGTGTTGCCGAGCGCGTCGGTCCGGGACACGGCGCGGCCCGTCCGCCCGGCCTGCGGGCAGGGCGTGCGCCGCCGACACCTCGCGGTCGGCGAAAGGCGGCACCGGCAGGCGCGGCGCGTCCAGCGTGGCGGCGGATGCCGTCAGCGTTGCCGCCGAGGCGATCATTGCGTATGCGGCGCGTTTCATTTTTCGTTTCCTTCCCTGGTTTTCCGGCAGGGAAAAGGCGCGGACCCCGTTCCGTGCCTTATCTGAGGTGCCACCAAGCACCCGCCAGGAAGCCCGGCAACGAGGCCGCGCCCGATCGGGCGCGTCCCCGTGCATCCCGCTCCTCCCAAAGATTTGACGGCTTTTCGTAGGGAACGTTTTGCGCGAAAACGCAAAAATCAGTTTTTAGGTTCCGGTCTCTTCCGCATGCGTTGTCCTTGCCGATTCAATCAATCCAGCCAACCATCAGAATGAACATGCTCCTTTTTGCGGGGACTTTGCACCCGTTTTTTAGGGTAAGGGTTTCTGCCGTCGACAGTGCGATTGAAACGCATTGACAAGAACGGCACGGGACGCCTATCGTGGAGGCATGAAAGGAAAAACACAAACCGTTTCACCGGAACGCCGTGCTCAGCTGCAGGCCGAACTCCGCGATGCCGTTGCGACGCGCCAGACGGGTTACCGCGAAAAGGCGTTGCGTATCCTGCCTCACGTTTGCGCGAGTTGCGGACGTAGTTTTGAAGGAAAGCGGCTCAAGGAACTGACGGTTCATCACAAGGATCACAACCATCGCAACAATCCGCCGGACGGCAGCAACTGGGAGTTGCTTTGCATCTATTGTCACGACCATGAGCATGAGAAGACCCTGCTCGGCGGTTACTACGAAGACGCGCCCGCCCGGAAGGATGTTCTCAAACCCTCGATCTTCTCGCCTTTTTCCGTGCTCGACGACCTGTCGCCCGTCACGCCGGACACGGATGCCGCCACGCCGGATGCGACGCCCTGAACCCCGTGCGCGCATGTCGGGCCGTAACAGAAAAAAGGGTTGTTTTTGACGGGTTCGAGGCTTGTTGGATTCGGGTTCCTGTGCGAATATGACTGCGGTGGATTGTGCGGTCCGAGTTGGATGTGACCAAACGGTTGCCGCCAGATTCTGGAGATGCTCGGGGAGCGCGCTCGAAAGGTGGAACGGGAGGACGAGATGGGATACGCCGCAAGGTGGAAAGGGGGGGACGGGATGCGTGGTGCGGGAAGACGGATACGGGGCGTCGGATGGTTAGGGCTCGCGTTTATGGCGGGCAGTCTGGGGGCGCAGTCCATAATCGATGGTGTGCTGCAGGGTGTTCCCCCGCCTCCCGCGCAGCCCGGCGATGAGACCTGGACTTTTGTCAACGATCTGCAGCAGCCGTTATGGGCAGAGAACCATGCTTGGCCGCAGCGCGCGGCGGAGGCGGGGGAGGCGGATCTGTCGCGCGGGGCGCGCGTCATACAGGGATTCCCGGATCCTGAAGGGGTGCTCGAAACAGCGGTTGACGATCTGCGCGCGTTTCTGGCTGCGGGCCGTGTTCTGCCGGACGGGCCTTACGTGATCGAGACCGGCCGGATCGAGACACCGGTGTTTGAGTCTTATCGGATCGAGGTGGAACCGAATCGTTGCAGGATTCTTGCCGCCGACACCGAGGGGGTTCGGCGCGGAATCGTTTATGTGGAGGATCGTATGCTTGCGGCCGAAGGGCCGTTTCTGCCGCTGGGTTCGGTCACGCGCAAACCGTTCATCGCTTCCCGTATCTCCCGTTGCTTTTTCGGGCCGATCAAACGTCCGCCACGATACCGCGACGAGTTGATGGATGATGTGGATTATTATCCCGAAGCGTACCTCAACCGGCTGGCGCACGAGGGCATCAACGGCCTCTGGCTGACTGTGACGTTCCGCGACCTGTGCCGCACGGAGATCACGCCCGGATTCGGCGAGCAGGCTGATCGGCGGTTCGCCAAACTGCGGCGCACGGTCGAACGGTGCCGTCGGTACGGCATTCGCATCTACCTTTTCGCGATTGAGCCTGCGGCGTGGGATGCGGATGACCCGGTACTCAAAAACCACCCGGAACTGGGCGGCGCGAAGGCAGGCGGCAAACTCATGTTCTGCCCGAGTTCGGAGACCGCGCAACGTTATCTGTATGAGGCCGCGAAGGGGATCTTTTCGGCGGTCCCGCACTTGGGCGGTCTGATCAACATCACGCACGGCGAACGGTACACCAGTTGCCAGAGCGTGGTCGTGGCAACCAGTAACGGCCGCACGACCTGCCCCGTCTGTGCGAAAAAAGAGCCGTGGGAAATTTTCCAGGCGACGCTGGAACCCCTCTCACGGGGTATGCGCGAGGCCAATCCGCATGCTGAGCTGATCGCGTGGTTTTACATGCCGCAGGACGCGGATCCAGGGAAGTGGGTGTACGCGATCCCGCAGCATGGTCTTTCGAACGTTGTCTACCAGTTCAACTTCGAGTCCGGGGTCACGAAAACGGATTTCGGACGAGTCCGGCTGGGCGGGGATTACTGGATCTCCACGCCGGGACCGAGTGCGCGGTTTGAGCGGCTGGCGGATTTGGCACGGGAGTCAGGCGTGGCCTTTTCGGCCAAGATCCAGACCGGGTGCTCGCATGAGGTGGCGACCGTGCCGTTTGTGCCGGTACCGGGATTGCTGTACCGCAAATTCCGGGCGATGCGCGAGTTGGGGGTGAGCCGGGTGATGCTCTGCTGGTATTTCGGCAACTATCCGGGGATCATGAACAAAGCCGCGGGTGAACTCGCTTTCGAACCGTTCCCCGAAACGGAACAGGCTTTTGTATCGGAGCTGGCGCGCGCCGAATGGGGCCGCGCGCGAGCCGGAACGGTGGCACAAGCCTGGGAGCGGTTCGCGGAGGGGTATGGGCACTATCCGCTGGTCACACCGTTTCAGTACTGGGGACCCATGCATGACGGGGTGGTCTGGCCGTTGCTGCTGCTGCCGCAGGACGCGCCGTTGGCACCGACCTGGCTGATCGCCGCCAACCGGGGGGAGCGGGTTGGGGATCCCTTCCCGCCCAGCGGAGACCGCATCGCGGAGGCTTTGGGCGGGGCTTACACATTGCAGGAAGCGATCGAGGCGTGTCGCGCGATGAGCGTCATGTGGGATCAGGGCGTGGGGCTGTTGCGGACGCTGGAGCGCGATTCCGGCCTGCCGAAGGCGCGGCGGCAGGATATCGGCGTGTCGCGCGCGCTGGGGTTGCAGTTCCGCAGCGGTCTGAACATCTTGCGGTTCTATGATCTGCGTGAGCGGCTGGCGCGGGAAACCGTGAAGGCGCGGCAGCTCGCCCTGCTCAGCGAGATGCGCGGAATCGTTGAAAAGGAAGCGGCCGGAGGTGTCGAACTGAAGGAGTTGTGCCGGGCCGACTCGCGTATCGGCTTCCACTCCGAAGCGGAGGGGTACAAGTACTTTCCGGCCAAGATCGCGTGGCGCGGGGAGCAGTTGCGGCGCGTGCTCGATACCGAAATGCCGGCTCTGGAGCGTTCGTTCGCCGAGGGAAAGGATGTGTTCGCCGCGTATGCGGGCAGGCAGCCCGAGGGGCCTTGCGCGCGCAGTGTGTTTCGCGCCGACATTGCGCGGCAAATCGAAGAGGGTTCCGCGTGGTTGAAGGAGCAGGATTGGCAGATGGATTCCACGACGAACACCTTCCGCTGGACCTGCCGCCACGATCGCGATGCGCTCTATCTGCTTTTCACATGCGACAACACCCCTTCCGCGAAGCGTGCTGACGGAACGGTGAGCCTGATCCTCGAACCGCGTCGCCTCTGGCCGAGTATGACCTGCCGGGTATCCGCCGACGGGAAGGCGCACTCCTCTCCCGATGTCATGGGGGCGCACTACGCGTTCCAGTCCGGGGTTCGACGTGAAGAGGGCGGCTGGAGCGGATGGATGCGGATTCCTTTCGTTTCGATCGGCATCCCGTCGGAAAGACCTGCGCCGGTGCGGATCAATGTGGTGCGCGTCGCGGCTGGCAGCCGCGACGAACAGGCCTGGATCACGCGGCGTCCCTGGCCCTATCGGCTGAGGGTGAGCGGAGGCAATCCGGCGGATCTCGGGTGGCTGCTCTTTGACGGCCCCTGATCACACAAACTGACGGCAGCGTAAGAAAAGGATGCAGACGTGTTGGCAACATTTCATAACCATTCCGTGTGGAGCGACGGGGCGGACACCTTGGAGGCACTTTACGAACAGGCCGGACGACTTGGCGTGTCCCTGCTGGGCATGTCCGAACATTTTTGTGCCTATCCGGATGGCGCGGCGGTTGCCGGATACCTGCCGGCCGACCGGATCGACGCGTATCTGAGCACGCTGCGCGAAGTCGGACAGACCGGACCGGTGGAGGTTGTCGCGGGACTGGAGTTCGACTGGACGGAGGCGGGAGCAGAGTGGGTCCGGCCGTATGCGGAGGGGCTGCCGCTGGATTACCGCATCGGGTCCGTGCATTACGTCGCGGGGGAAGGGATCGACATCGACGCATCCTTCTGGATGAGCAAGACGCAAGAGGAGATCGACGCGGTGTATGCCGGGTATTGGCGTCTGATCCGCGGGATGGCGGAGAGCGGTCTGTTCGATATCGTCGGGCATCTGGACCTGCCCAAGAAATTCGGTTTTGTATCCGGTCCGAGTCTGCGCGGTTTGGAAGACGAGGCGTTGGACGCGATTGCCGCGTCCGGAATGACAGTGGAGTTCAATACGGCGGGGTTCGACAAGCCGTGCGCGGAAGGGTATCCGTCGGAAGATCTGCTGAAACGCTGTCGGCAGCGCGGCATACCGGTCACGCTCTCGTCGGACGCGCACCGGGCCGCGCATGTGATCCGGGGTTTTGAACGGGGTGCCGCGGTTCTGGCTGCGGCGGGGTATGATCGTGTCGCCCGGTTCCGCGGGCGCGAACGGTGGTTCGAGGGTCTGGACGATGCGGTGGTCCGTTGAGGGGGTGCGAATATCCGGCATAACGGATGGTTGACATCCGGGCGGGGGTGACGCATGCTAAGTCTTAACTGCTTTCAGTGTTTTCAGGAGGCGACACGCATGTTCGGGACAGGAATGATATCAATCAGCTTACCGCTGGCTTCGTTGATCGGCGGGTTCATGGAGTCCAATCTGATGGGCAAGGGGATCGTGCTGGTCCAGCTTGCCTCTTCGATTGTGGCGGCGGCGATCATCATCGGGAAAAACCGGGAGCTGAGCAGTGTGATGCGCAACAGCAAGCGCTTCATGCGCGAGTTTCTGCTGGGACACGATGTGCTGGATTATTACCTGCTGCGAAAAAAAGGTTCGTTCTCGGCGCTGGAACTGATCTATGAGCGCACATGTGAACGGATGGTGAAGCTGTTGGACCCTGACATGCGCCGTTCAGTGATCGGACGGCAGCGTGACGCGGCTGGCGCGGCCCTTTCGGCGCGCGAGATCGAACTGGTGCGCAGCACCTGCGAACATACCGTGCAGGATGAGGAGTTGCGGATCGAGTACGGGATGGGGCTGTTGGCGACGATTGTGACGGCTTCGCCGATGCTGGGGCTGCTCGGCACGGTGTGGGGCGTACTGGATGCGTTCGCGGACATGGGGTCCAAGGGGACGGTGCTGCTGTCCGTGATCGCGCCGTCGATCTCCTCGGCACTGGTCACCACGGTGGTGGGTCTGCTGGTCGCGATCCCGAGTGCGATTTGCTACAACAATCTGGCAGCGAAGGTGCGGCAAATCACGACCGATATGGTCGGGTTCGCGGATGAACTGATGGGCCGCATCGCCTGCGAGTTCCAAGGGAGGACCGACTAATGGCCCTGCGTCGACTTGGGCGCAGGAAACCGTCAAAGGTCATCAACAACATCGACATGACGTCGCTGATCGACCTGACCTTCCTGCTGCTGATCACGTTCATCATCACCATGCCGGCCATTGAACAGGGGATTTCCATCCGCCTGCCTCAGGGGAAAGCGGACGAGTTGCCGGTCAAGAAATCCAATGTCGTGACTCTGGACGTGGAAGGCAAGGCGTACCTCAACAACCGCGTGATCTCGCTGGAGGATCTCGAACGGACATTGGGGAACATGGCGGCAGAGGATCCGGAAGTGGCGGTGTTGGTGAGGGGGGATGAACGTCTGGAATACGGAAAGATCATGCGGGTGATGAAGATCCTGTATAAGGTCAAGATCACGCGCATGGCATTGGTGACCCTGTCGGAGTGAGGCAAGCGTGAGGAAGGGTCCGTTAAACAGCTATTCGCTCGGCTGGTCGCTGGCGCTGCACGGGGTGTTGCTCGTGGCAGCCATCGTGTTGCCCTTGCTGTCGTTTTTGCGGCCGAAACCGCTACAGATTCCGATCGATTTCACGGTGGTGCTGGAGGAGAATCTCGTGGAACCGAATGTGCCGGACACGCCGCCCGCTCCTCCGACGGAGCCGGAGGCCGCGCCGGAACCGGATCCCGCGCCGCCGAAACCCGCGCCGCTGCCCGATCCGCCGAAAGATGCGGTGGTGGTCGAGAAGAAGAAAGAGCCGGAAAAAAAGAAAGAGCCCGAGAAGAAGAAAGAGCCGGAAAAAAAGAAAGAGCCGGAGCAGAAGAAACCCGCGCCGTTCAAAAAAGGCAAACGCATCGAAGCGCCTAAGCAACCTCAGCAACCCAGGTTTGAAGATCTTTACAAGCCGTATGACCCGAGTAAGCCGCAGAGTAGGAAACCGAAGACCGACAAAATGTTGACCCGCGCAGAGATCGAGAAGGCGCTACGTGACGGCGCGCGGCCGGGCAGTCGGAATGTCATTCCGCAAGACGAGATCGCGCGTTGCGTCACGCTGGTACGGCGCGCGATGTACGAAGCGTGGGAGCAGCCCGGCTCGGGCGACGCTGGCTCACGTCCCGCGCTGCTGGACATTCGTCTGGATCAGGCAGGGCGTGTGGTGAGCTACCGCATCCGGCAATCTTCAGGCAGCCCGTATTTCGATCAGACGGTACTCAAGGCCGCCGCCAACGCCGCGCCGATCCGGGGGCTGACGCCGGCTTTTCTCAAGCGGTACGAGACGCTGACGGTGGAATTCAAACTGGAGTAAAAAACGGCGGCATCATTGCGTGTGCCGCTGTGGCATGTGCCGCTTCGGTTCCCGCGCCTACCCGCGTTCGCGACGCTTGCCGCCGCTGCGGAATCCCCGTTCTTCGCGGGGTTTGGGCTGCGACGCGTTCACGCGCAGGGGACGTCCTTCACATTCGTAACCGACGTGCCTGCGCGGTAACGTTCACGGCGTTTTCCGCGTGTCCACGGCACGGAGGATGGCTTCCGCCAAGCCCGGCGAGATGCCGGGAACGTCGGCCACCTCGGCAGCCGAAGCGCGGGCGAGACGGTAAACCGAGCCGAACCGGCGCAGCAGGGCAGCTTTTTTGGCGGGGCCGATGCCGGGAATCTCATCCAGCGCGGATTCGCGGATGAGCCGGTTGCGCAGGCGGCGGTGATAGTCGAGGGCGAAACGGTGGGCCTCGTCACGCAAACGGATGAGCACGCGCAGGGCCGGGGAATCATACGGTAGCCGGAGCGGGGGCGCACCGTTGTCGAGGACGATCTCTTCCATTCTTTTAGCCAGTCCGGCCGTGGGCACGCGACCGAGCCCGAGAGTATCGAGAACCTCCCGCGCGGCGCGGAGTTGGGGGATGCCGCCGTCGATGAGGACCAGCCCGGGCAGGGGGCGGTGTTCCCCGCGCATGCGGGCATAGTGGCGGCGGATGACTTCGGCTATGGCTCGCGGATCGTCCGCACCCTCCACGGTGCGGATGCGGAAGCGCCGGTACTGACGCCGCTCGGGCAGGCCGTCCACTGCCACCACCATGCTGGCGACCGAATGCGTGCCGAACAGGTTAGAGATGTCGAAGCCTTCGATGCGTGCGGGCACGTGCGGCAGGCCGAGTCGGCGCTGCAAGTCCAGAATGCCGTCACGGGCATCCTCGGCGTGCCGTTCGGGCGCGGCGACCGTGATCGCGCGCCGACGGACCATCTCGCGCAGTGCCAACCATGTGTCGCGCAGCGAAGCGGCCTTTTCAAAATCGCGTTTTTGCGAGGCTTCGTCCATTCTGGTCCGGACCTCCTCAATCACGGCGGGCCGTTCGCCGCGCAGGAATGCGCAGGCCTCATCGAAACGCTTCCGGTACGCTTCGCGGGAGATGCGCCCGATACAGGGGGCGGAGCAGAAACGCACGATATCGTTGATGCAGTGGCGGTACGTTTCGGCATCCGGTTCCAACGGGGTACATTTGCGGAGACCGTAACGTTTTTCCGTGAAATCGAGCACCGTGCGGACGACGGTGGCAGAAGGAAAGGGGCCGAAGTACATTGCGGAGTCAGCCCGCACGATCCGGCAGGTGGCGAGCCGGGGGACCGGCTCACGCGGGTCTGCGCGCAACGCGAGATACCGTTTGTCGTCACGCAGCACGACATTGAAACGGGGACGGTACTGTTTGATGAGCTGGCTTTCGGTGAGGAGCGCTTCGGCCTCGTTGCGTACGGTGAGGATGTCCAGATCCGCGACACTGCGGAGCATGCCGCGCAGTTTGGGGGGCGCGGCGCGTAGGGTGGAGGGGCGGAAATAACTCTGCACGCGGCGGCGCAGCGAGACCGCTTTGCCCACATAGATGATGGTGCCCGTGCGGTCGCGCATCAAATAGCAGCCGGGTTTGTCCGGCAGGGCCGCGAGTTTTTCTCGAAGTGCGGGGGGGAGATGCATAACCCTCCAAGGTGACACAAAAACCGGGTTCACGATGTCGATGGCGTTAGTTTGGCATGCGGAGAAACCTCCGGCAAGGGGAATTCGGATTGCCTCTGGCTTTTCTGGAAGCGATAGCCTATGATTCTGCCTCGCATGAAGAGAAAAACCTATGTGATCGGACACCGTAATCCTGACACCGACTCAATCGTCTCGGCGATCGCCTACGCGGAGTTGAAACGCCAGAAGGGCTGGACCGAGTGCTTTGCCGCACGCGCGGGCAAACTGACGCCGCAAACGGAGTACATCCTCGGCCGGTTCAACATCCCGGCTCCGGAGTTCGTGCCGGATCTGGTGCCCAAGGTGGGGTATTTTCTCACGGGCGGCGCGGTGACGGTCGGTGAATCGGAGGCCTTCTGGGATGCCTTGGAGACGATGGAGCGGGAGAAGGTGAGCATTCTGCCGGTTGTGGATGCGCAAGGCCGTTACCGGGCTGTGCTTCACCACAACGCCTTTGCCAGCAACATCACCAGAAAGATCAATCCCCACCGCAAGGCGATCATCCCCACCAGCATGGAACTGCTGCAGAAGACGCTTCAGGCACAGCCGATCGTGACTTTCGCCGCAGAGGAGGTGGTGCGGTCGCGTATTCTGGTGGCGGGATCGTCATTCGAATCGTTTCGGGAGCATCTGGAAAATGAAATCCCGGCCAACGCGCTGGTGCTCACCGGTGACCGCGAAGACGTGCAGCGCTTCAGTATCGAGAGCGGTGCGCGTGCCGTGATCATCACCAACGGCATGCCGCTGGCCAAGGGGTTGCGCGAGTTGGCTGAAGCCCGCCGCGTTACGGTCATGATCTCGCCGTACGACACTTCCTCGACCGCCTTTCTGATCCTCTATTCCACGCCGGTGATGACCGTGGCTGACGAGGACGCCATGCCGATCGCGGCCAACAGCTATGTGCGCACCGTGCGCGAACAGCTCGCCGCCGCGCCCTCGCATTGCCTGCCGGTGGTCGACGATGCGGGCATCGTGGTCGGCATCTTCTCCGAGAGCGACTTGATCGCCGAACCGAACATCGACATCATTATGGTCGACCACAATGAGATGGGGCAGGCGGTCGAGGGTCTCGAAAACTACCGCATCCTCGAGATCATCGACCATCACCGCCTGGGCAACTTCTCCACCCGCTATCCGATCACGTTCATCAACCGCGTGGTTGGCGCGACCTCGACCATCGTCGCGGGGATGTACATAGAGCAGAAGGCGGTGTTGACCCCCGGCGTGGCGGCGTTGCTGTTGGCGGGGATCCTGACCGACACCCTGATGCTGCGGTCGGCGACCACCACCGAGACGGATCGCGAGATGGCTGAATATCTGGCTGGATTGGTGAATCTGGACATCGAGTCTTTCGGACATGAGATTTTCAGCAACGCCCGTAAAGTGGCGGATCTGCCGGTTGTGGACATCCTCGGCATGGACTCCAAAGCGTACGCGGCGTGCGGACAGCGTTTTGCCGTCAGTCAGGTGGAGGTCAACGCGGCCGACGATCTGCTGGTGCGCAAAGCCGAACTGCTGGCGGCGTTGCGGCAGCGCCGCACGGGGGAGGGGCTTTTCTTTACGGCGCTGATGATCACCGATGTCACGACGCTCAGCTCGATCCTGCTGGTCGAGGGCGACGAAACCTTTATCAAAAAGATCGCCTTTCCGCGTCTGGAACCCGGGGTCTTCCGTTGCCGCGATATCCTCTCGCGTAAAAAACAGCTTATTCCGCTCCTGATTGAAATCATGGAGACGGTCCTCGGCGTCAATGCGTAAGCAGGCGGGACCACGCTTCGAGTTCAGCGAGCGGGGGACGGAAGGGGAAGAGTCCGTTGCGGGCATCCACCCCGCGTATAAAGACGTAGTGGCCGCCGCCGAAATGGCGCTCGTAGTCGTAGGCCGCACCCAGACACTGCGCGAGATGCGTGTGGAGGGCCACGGCGTAGAGGATCGCCTGAAAGAGATAGTTGCGCTCGGTCATGGCGGCGGCTAGCGTCGCGGGCGTGTAGTCGGGGAGCATGTCGGTCTTCCAGTCCACGAAACCAGTGCGGCCTTCGCAGGAGAAAACCAGATCGATCGATCCGGTCATGAAGCCCCGCCGCGTGCCGCTGTCCGGTTTGAAGGACAGGCCCAACTCCTGAAATCGCGTGAGGTCGATCGCGCGCGGCACGCGGAAAAAGAACTCCCATTCGCGCCGCGTGTCGGCAAAGGGAACCGCGGAGAGCGGGATGCCGCCGCTCATTGGGGCATTTGCGCCGGGATCGGCGGGAGCGGTCGGCAGGGCGCGGGTCAGGGTTTGGGCGAGGAGGTCCACGATACGGGCGCGGCGTGCGGCCGCGAGCGGGGAGTCGGATGTGTAGAGTCCGTGGAAGGCGGCGTGGCGGTCGATCAGCGCGAGGTCGTCCGGTGCGGGTTGCCACGCCGGGGTGACGTGCGTGTAGTCGAGTTGATCCAGGATCGCGTGCAGACAGAGGCCGGTGGTTTTGCCGCCGGGCAAAACATCCCCGGCACGGTCCCGGTCCGGTGCGGACAAGAGGGGGTCAGCGACCTCATCGGTGCCAGCGTCCGGTTTGAGGTGCGGCGGCGGGGCGTCGTGGAGGGTCATGCCGGAGTAACTGAGTACGGCCCAGTCATCGGGCGGCAGCGGCGGGCTTGCGGGCGGGACAAGGTCGCCGTGCGTGTCCGGCGGCGTGTGGCGCGGCTCGGCGTGCGGACGGTCGAGGGTTTCGGTTGTGACCTCTTCCAACGAAAACGGCGTGCCGCCGGTTGACATGGGTTCCGCTAGGCGGGTCAGATGCGCCACCGCGCTTCGGATCGGGGTTTTCTTGTAGGTGATCGCGGTGCCGGTCATCAGAACACAGCGGTTTTCGGCGCGGGTCACGGCGACGTAGAGCAGGCGCAGGTGTTCGGCGAGGGTCTCGTGCAGCCGCTGCTCCTCGAACCGGCGGCGGGCCGCGTCGCCGACCGGCAGGACGAGGCGCATGACACCCTGCGCGTCCGGTGCGTGGACGGCCCACCCCTTCTCCATGCCTTTGCGGATGTCGTGCGTGATCAGGTAGGGTACGAAGACGATCGGGAATTGTAACCCCTTGCTCTTGTGGATGGTCATGAGCGTCACGGCGCGGCGGTCGCTCTCCATGCGCTGCTCGCAGGTTTCGTCGTCGGTGTCGGGATCCGCGATCTGGCGTTTCAGCTCGCGCAACAGCGCATCCGGCGCGAGACGGGCGGCGCGTTCGGTCTGATGCAGCAATTCGGTGAGGTGTCGCAGGTTGGTGAGGCGGCGCTCGCAAGCGGGATCATTGGCGAGTCGTTCGAGGCTGTTGAGACGGGCGAGCAAAAGCGTGAGCGCGGGAACGACACCTTTTTCTCTCCAGAGGCGGCCGCATTCGGCAAAATCACCGATGCGACGCTCCAAGTCGGCGGCGGCGTCCGGGTCCTTCTCCGCCGCGAGCAGATCGCGGACGGTCATGCCGCCGTGTGGCGTCAGCAGGGCGGCCTTGATGCGCGGGACGCGGTTGGGTTCAGCCATGGCGCCGAGCAGACGGCAGAGGTTGCCCGCGTCTGCGGAGGCGTAAATGTTGCCGGCTTTGTAGATCACAGCCGGGACGCCGTGAAGGCGCAGCCGCTGCTGAAGCGCTTCGGCTTGGCTGTTGGTGACAGTCAGAACGGCGATGTCGCCTGGCGTGACCGGGATCAACGTCTGATCCGGCTTTTGGAACATGGTGCGACCGTCCGTCAGCAACGTGGCGATGCGTGCGGCGCAGTCGCGGGTGATGGGCGTTTCCAGCGAGGAGGAGGCAACCGCGCCGCCCGTGTGGTCCCCGGTGAAGCGGACGAGCTCGAACGGCGTCGGATCGCGGTGGCCGTCGCGCAGCAGGGTTCGCTCGGGTTCGCGACCGCTCTCCGAAGGCGGGTGGCCGAGCTGTTGTTCGCCAAAGGCGCCCGGCGGCGCAAAGATACTGTTGACGGCCTCGATCAGTTCGCGGGCGGAACGGAAGTTGCGCGTCAGGGTGAAGCGCGCCGACGGCGCGACCTCGTCGCGAGCCTGAAGATAGGTGTAGAGGTCTCCGCCGCGGAAACCGTAGATCGCCTGTTTGGGGTCGCCAATCAGAAAGAGTCGGGAGTCGGGGTGGGCGAAAACCGTCTTGAAGATTTCGTACTGCACGGGGTCGGTATCTTGAAACTCATCGATCAGCGCGGCCGCGTAGGTGGCGCGTAGCACGTGCGCCAGCGGACAATCCGGGCCAGCGGCCAGCGCGTCGCGCAGGATGCGCAGCAGATCGTCGTATCCCATCTGCTGTCGGCGGCGCATGCGCGCGGTCAGACCGTCCTCAGGGTCGTGCAGGTGATCGCGCAAGCGGGCGAAAACATCGAGTCGGGGATCGGTCACGCCGTCGGCCTCGATCCGTGCTTCCCCGAGGTGGCTCATGACAAGGTGCGCGTGGTTGAGAAGATCGTGCAGTGAAACGAATGGCTCGGCTTTGGCGTGCCGTTCGCGGCGGAAGAAGTCGGCGACCAGATCGCCGAGCAGCTCCGAAGCGGAGGGGATGAGTTCGCAATCGAACATCACCTGACTTTCAAAGGCATGGTGGTCGATCGTACGTTTGCAAAACCCATGGATGGTGAAGATCGCGGCCTCGTCAAACGCGGCCAGAGCGAGTTGCAGGCTCACGCGCAGCGCATCGGGTGTGCGCTGCGCCGCGGCCTGCTTAAGAATCGCGTCAATCAGCGATGGCGGGTTTTCCGGCTCTACCTCTCCGAGCTTCGCCAGCGCCGTTGCGAGGCATTGGCGGATGCGGTCGCGCAGTTCAGCGGTCGCGGCTTCGGTAAAGGTGACGACCAGGATGCGCGACGGTTCGAGATTTTGCTCGAGGATCAGGCGCAGGTAAAGGTGTTGGATTTGGAAGGTTTTTCCGGTGCCAGCGTTGGCTTCGATCAGGAAGCGCGTACCGGGGGCGAGCGTGGTGGTCAAGAGGTCGAACGGGATCATGAGCGCCCTCCCCGCTGGATTTTTACGGGTGTTTTCCGCATTTCACCAAAGAGTGTGCGGGCCACCCGTTCCAGTGTGCGCAGGGGTTCCGAACCGGCTTCGGGGAGCGTCGCGCCGAAGGCGTGTTGCAGGTAGATGTCGACACCGGGATCGGATGGGAACGACGATCCCGTCCAGTCGGTTTCGGTGAGCGGCTTCCCTTCGACAAGTTTGTGGCCGATCGCGGGATCGAAACACAGCGGCCGCGTCATGCCTTCTGCGTGGTGTGCGGCTAGGGCGGCGAGGATACGGCGCGCCGCGTCAGACTCCAGGGGTGGATAACGGGTTACGATCGTTTTGGTTCCTTCAAAGACGCCCCAGGTGGTGACGCCCGGTTTGACGGCGCAGGCGGCGAGGTGGGTGATCCAGGCCGTTACGATATCCTTTGGTTTTTCTTTGGCAGGCCGCGTAAAAAGCTGGGCGTTGCCGGCCCGCAACGCGTTCAGGGTGCCCTGCAGCCGGAACCCGTTGGGCAGATCGAGATCGAACGGCTGGGGGGCGAGCGGCTCGCCGAGATCAAGCGCGTTGACTTTTTGGATCACCACGTCTATCCGGTCACGGGCCTCTGCCATGTGTCGGTCGGCGTCAACCGGTAGCCTGCCGTCAGTCTGCCAACGGTCACGCAGACGGTTTATGGCAAGCTCACCGTCGCCGTGCAACATCGCTGCGGTCAATTCCTGCCGGATCTGGTATTGGACGAGCGTGTCAGGCTCAAGCGCTTCGAGGTCATCCGGCAATTCGTCGTCGCGTTCCGTCAGGGCGGCGTTGAGACGCCGCGTGTAGAAGGCTTTGCATGGCGAGAGGAAAAAAGCGATCAGTTCTTCAAGTTGGAGCGGCGCGTCGGTCGCGGCGGATTCCGCTGACGGAAAAACAACCTGTGCCTCGGGCTGTGGTGATGCGTCTCCGGTCGCGCCGGCCAGGCGACAGGCGATGCGGAAAGCGGTGGCATCGAACGCGCGGAGGCGCGGGTCGGGCTTGTCGCGTGTGAAGTAGGCCGGGCTGAACGGGTGGAGCGGGTGGCGCACGATGAGGGCTGTGGAGGCGGTTTGGGGGACACCGTCGCGAGACGGAAAGGTGAAGGCGGCGTCGATGGCATCGAGCAGTTCGCTGACCAGCACCGAGGGCGGCAACGGCTTGTTGTCTTTGTTGCTCTGTCCGGTATAGGTGATGATCAGACGTTCGCGCGCGGCGAGCAGGGTTTCCAGAAAGGCGTACCGGTCCTCGTCGCGTGGCCGACGGTCGCCGATACAACGGTTTTCGCGTCGGTCCATCAGATCGAAACTCAACTGCGGCGCGTTGCGGGGGAAGGCCTTGTCACTGAGTCCGAGCAGGCAGACCACGCGGGCAGGGACGTTGCGCATCGGTTGGAATCGCGAGAAGGTCACGCGGCCGGTGACAAAGCGTTCGCTGCCCGGTGTGCCGTCGAGCTGAGCGGTGAGCCAGGCGCGTATCACAGAGAAGGGGACCGCAAGCCGCTCACAGCCCGCGTGTTCGATGTAGCGGGCGAACTGATCGAGGGTTTGCCGCAGCAGCAGCACGCCGTAAGACGCGCGCTCGTCCGTGGGGAAGAACCGCTCAAGTGCCGCGTTCAGGTAGGCGTGCCACGCACCGCAGGGACGTGTCGGGCGGGAGAGGCAGAATTCATGCAGTTCCGCGAGGGCATCGAGGAACGATGCGAGACGGCCGATCAGCGAGGCGTGACCTTCGGCTTCGGTCAATGGGATACACTTTCCTTCCGTCAGGTTCAGAGGCGGGGCTTCATCAGTCGGGTCCTGCATGGCGGCACCGAAAAGAAGGCGGTCGAGGGCAAAACGCCACGTGTTGGCATAGGCCGGACTGGCCCCTTGCCGTGCACGAAAAGCCGCGTCGAGGCCCCAGGAAAGGTGCGCGGCTCTGAGCAAGCTGCCGAGGCACGGCATGTCGGTCTCGACGAAGTTGAACCGTTGGCGGAGTGCGGCATGCTGGAGCAGTCCGAGCACCTCCGAGGCTTTGAAGCGTCCGGTAACGGCGGTGAGCAGGGCGAGCCATGCCCGACACTCGTCCACCGTGTGCAGCAGCGACTTGTCCGCGATGGTGTAGGGGATATGGCCGGGTGTGCCGGGCGGAACTTTTCCGAAGACGGCTTCGATGTATGGGGCGAAGGTTTCGATGTCCGGCGTGTAGACACTGATTTCGCGCGGCGCGAGGCCGGGTTTATCGCGGAACAAGGCGAGCAGGTGGCCGTGCAGGGCCTCGACCTCGCGCAGCGGCGCGTGACAGGCATGGATCACCAGGGAGCGGTCAGAGGGGGCAACAGGCTGCCGCGGTTCGAGGGGCGTGTTCCGGAGGATCCCGCGCTGGAGGGTTCCGAGCACCGTTCCTTCAGCGGCATCCGGCTCCACAAACAGGCGTTCGTCGTGGATTTCGTCATAGGCCAAGAGCAACGAGAAGAATTCGCGTCCGCTGCGTCCGAGCGAGCCAAGCAGCGGGTTGGCGCGGATCTCATAGGCGGGGGCGAGTTGGGGACCGATTGTCTGAACCAGAGTGAGCCGGTCGCGGATCTGAGTTTTCAAACTGCGTGCGTCACTCCACTCCTCGCAGCAGGGGTTGGGGGTGAAGAAGTGGATCTCGAAGTCGTCGAAACGCGCCAAACGGATCAGGATATCCAGATGAGCGGGCGGCAGGGAGGAGACGCCGAAATACGCGATGCGGCGCCGGGCCAGCAGCGGGGCGAGGAAGTCGGGCTGCCGGTCGGGGTGCCGGGTGAGCTCGATGAAGCGGCGGTAGAGTCCGGAGAAGTGACGCACGCTTCCGCGGTCGAGCGCGATGAGTTCCTGCCAGAGGCGGGCCTGCCATGCGGCGTCTTCACCGGTCAGCGGTTCGTCACCTTGTTCCCAGGCGGCCAACAAATCGGGCCGGTAGGTCATGTAGCGGTCGTAGAGCGATGCCAGCCGACCGGCGAGTTGGTAACGGCGCAGCGGGTCGCCGCGGGTGAAGGCGTGGACGCGCGCGAACGCGGTTTCCGGTTCGAGTTGTTCGAGCAGTGCGAACAGGCGCCACTCCATTGTGGCGGGATCGAAAGGCAGGTCCGGTTGAACAGCGCGGGAGGTTCGTCCCATCATTGGATCAAACAGGTCGCGATAGAGGAATGCACCGGGATAGGGGAGGTCGAGCGGCGGACAGATTTTCCGCCGGGCGGCGATTTCGAGGGCGAGCCAGCGGGCCAGGCCCTGATTGGGGACCACGATTGTTTCCTGCCGCAACGGATCCCGCACCGCACCGCCTGCGGGCGGTTGGAGGATGAGGTCCGCGAGTGCCGCCGCGAGTTGATCCAGCCGGTTGCCGTGATACAGCGTGAAACTCATAGGGCGGCCCTCCCCATCCTCCCATCCGTGACATGCGTCGCCTCCGGCGTGCGGTTCTGCGCGCGCAGCCTTGTCATGAGGCATTTTTTCTGAGGATTCCGTTTCATCGTCTGTTACGAGAACCTTAATCAAGAATATCGATTATATTGCGGCATCATCACAAACGCAACGATGCGGTTCCGAAAAAGATCGTTCGATTTCGCATGATCATCGTTGACGGAACGTGTCAAACACAAGTACAATCATATGTAATTCCATATCATTTATCGACTATGGGCTGTTTCGCTGAGGTGCGTTGCTCTGAAGTAGGGGAGGGATGACCATGAAGCCAGTTGTTGTGATGACAGGCGTGGCTGTCGGTTGGATCGTTTTTTCTGCGGCGGCGGAGACGAATTATTGGATCGCGACCTCGGGCACGGGCAACTGGAACGAGCCAGCGAATTGGAGCTTGGACCGCGTTCCCGGAGCGGAGGACACGGTAATCATCACAAATGCCGCCACAACGGGAAACGGATATACCGTTGAAATCGACCAGGCCCCGGTCAACGTGTTCCGGGTGACATGCTCCGCGCCCGGGGGCCAGATGCTCACGCTGAATGTCCGGACCAATCTGACTGTGAACAATAACAGTTCTTCTGATGCCGACTGGTCGTTCGGGCCCAAAGGGAATGTGGCGATCAACATTCATTCAAACGCCGAGTTGGATGCGTACTGCCAGATTCTGGGCGCGGGCGAAAGCAACAACTATACCGTTCTTCCCGGCGGGACATTGAGATACGGCAGGACTCCCAGTAAGCGCTTCCGGGTGTATGGCAGCCTGACGGTTCAGGGAAGCGTGATCGCCGGTAATCGCGCAGGCGAACTGATTTACGCGAATCCGCTCATATTGGATGGGGGGTATCTGTTTGCAAAAGCCCTCAGTTCACCTCCGGAGCTCGTGACGAACAATGCGTCGTTGAGTTATTCGTTAATGAGGATTGCGGGAATGACGGTCACGATGCGGGACGGGACGGTCACGAACCGCGCGGACGACGCGCTGCACATCGGAAACGCCGCCTCCGGAAATGCGTCGGCGTTTCTGAATTTGTCGGGGGGGCTCTGGCGGCAGGAGGGGCCCGCCTACATCTGCGAGCGGCCGAACGGGTATCTGGATCTGTCAGGTACGGCCCAATTCGTCTCCACCAACAACGTGTGGGTGGGATCCAACAACACGGGCACCCAACCGTTCCTGCCCGGCTACAGCGGGTTCGTGACGGTTCATTCAGGCAACTTCTGCGTGACCAATTCCGACGGAAGTGCAAGGCTGTATCTCGGCAACATCACGCCCGGCTATTTGACGTGCGCGGGCGGCACTTCGTCGGTGGATCGGCTCGTGTTGTCTAATCGGGGAAACGTTTTAGGGGCCGACGCGGTCGGGCGGATCACGATGGCGGGCGGACGGCTGGACATCCTGCAGTCGCTGTCCGCGACAAACGGCAGTTACTCGGTGCTGGCCTGTTCGACGGGCACGCTCAATGTGGCCAACGCGGACGTCGCCAACGACAGCGCGCTGGTCATCGGTGACGGGAAAGGCGAGGCTACGCTCGGCTTGCTCTCCGGCACGCACCGCTTTGCCGACGGTCTGGTGATCACGAACAACGCCACGCTCAGTGCCGGCGGGGTCGGGAACCGGGCTTCCGCAGAGGTCACGGGGAATCTCGCGCTGGCCGAAGGCGCGACGCTGCACTGCGATTTTCAGGACAACGCGGGTGACAGCCTTTCCTTGGCCGGCAAGCTGACCTTGCCGACGCAAGCCGCAGTCACGCTGACCTCGTTGGACGGCACTCTGCCGCAACACGTTGTTTTGGTGGCCGCCGAGGCGCTTGACGGAGCGGTGGACCTTTCGGGGTGGACGGTCGCGTCAATCGGCGAGATCGGGTACCGCGTGGCGGTGGAAGGGGCCTCGCTGGTGCTGCTCAAGAAACCGAAGGGTATGGTGATCAGCGTGTTGTAACTGAGGCTGGCGTGTGACCCCCCGTCTGTCTGTCCAGTCCGCCCCGATGATATTCAGGCTCCACGGGCCGAAGGAGCGCATGTGCGAAAGGAAAAACCATGAAACGGATGCAAAGATGGATGGTAAAAGTTCAAATGTCCCTCTCGATTGGTTTACTGGCGACGGTGACGACTGGAGCGGAGCCCAAAATCATCTACACCTGGACAGGGGAGGCTGCCGATGGAAATTGGTTCAACCCCACGAACTGGAGTGGGCCTTCCGGATATGGGGTTCCCGGCGACACGCATGATCCGGCTAACCTGCAACTCGACGGAGCCTATTTCGAGTCGGCGTCGAACGTGGTCGGCACGATCAACTACACGTATGTGCCGGGTACCACCCCGCACACGAATCTGTTCTCATATTTCTATCTCAACAAAACGGACGATACGCCATTGACGTTCAACGTCAACGGCGATCTGACGGCGGATCATTTCAATTTAGCCGAACCCGATTGGTATGAGAGCTATAACACGATCGGCGGCGGGGGTAATCTGACGTTCAACGTCAATTCAGGGACGTTCAACACTGGCCTTGGAAAGGTTAGTGTGAACCTTGCTGATCTCTATGTGGCGAGCGGTGCGACCCTCTCGGGGTTTGTGCGTCCTAGTGGGAACATGACGATCACCGTGAAGAATCAGGCGAGGATACAAGGACGGCTGGGCTACGAACCGTTTGCGAACGATTACGCAACCCGTAACAATGTCGTCACGATTGCCGACGGTGAACTGGTGATCGACGGCGGGGTGCTTTATCCCGATTATTTCAGTTGCGGCAAGTATGGGATGTTGTCGGTCACGAACGGTGGCATGGTCCTTACCCGTTTCGGCGGTTCTGGAATTGCCATGAACGGATACCACAATAAGTATTACACGAACCGCATCACGGTGACCAGCGGGTCTGTAACCAATGTCGGAATCTTCACGATCGGTGGGGTCAACACCTATGGGGTTGGGACGCCATGGCCGGGAAGATCTATTGTGACTGTTCACGGGGGCGTCTGGTTTCAAGGCGGAGCAACCTGTCTCGGTGACGGCCGACTTGGTTTCTTGACCCTGTCAGGCGGGACGTTTGAGACGCCTGCCGATTTCTATGTGGGAGGAGGACGAAGTGTGGATTGGGATGTGCCGATCGCCGGAGTGGAATATTCGGGAACGCTAAACGTGGACGGCGGGACCATGACCGTGTGCAATCCGGAGGCGTATGTGCTCCAGATCGCGACACTTGCAGGCAAGGGGTCAAGCTCCGACCTCTATTTCGGTCAGACGGGATGGGACCGTACCTATCGCGGTCAGCGGGTGGTGTTTGACGCGCTGAAATCCGACGGCACCGGTTTGGAGTCAAACCGCGTGTATTTTGTGGCGGACATCAATACCGCCTCTACGATTCAGAAGACCTGCTTCAGCGTCGAGACCAATCTGACGCTCACTAAAACCGGTGTCACGGGAACACCGTACAATTCAGGCACGGGCAACAATATCTATCATACATTCCCGGCGCAGTTGCGTGTCGGCAACTGGATGACGTTCAAGACCGGAACCCTGCTTAATACCGGCACGCTGAATCTGGCGAGCGGTTCGCTGACGGCGGACGAGCTGATCGCCACCAACGGCACGGCGAGCATCCTGAGTTTTGCGGGCGGTACGCTGACGGTCAAGCAGTTTACCGACATCAACAACGGTTTCGCGACGGTCTTCGGCGACGGCGAGTCGTCGGCGCTGCTTGAGCTGGTTGCCGGCACGCACCACTTTGCCGACGGTCTGGTGATCACGAACAACGCCACGCTGGCGATCGGCGGGACCAATGCGATCGGCTCTGTAGGCTTGATGGGTGGCCTCGCCTTTGCGCGCGGGGCGGCACTCGATGTGGACTTCAGCGCGGCGACCAACGACTGGCTGGAGGTGGGGGGCGCTGTGGCTCTGGCGGATGAGGTGACCCTGACCTTGCGCATGTCGGATGATACGGCGCGTTCGCCGGTGACGATCCTGAAGGCGTCCGAAGGGATCGAGGGTTCGGCTGGCGCATGGCCGTCTGCCACGGTCAACAACATTAAGTACCGGGCGGTTGTGGTTGGCGATGAGTTGAGGCTTGAGAAGGTCGCGCAGGGCACGATGGTGAATATCCTGTAGGGGAGGCGGAATGCGGCGCAGGGATTTTATGAAGACAGCGGCGCTGACAGCGGCCGGGGGGGTGGTTTCTGCTGCGCGTGCGCACGAGGGCGGGAAGGGCGCGAAGGTGTGTTTGCATCTCTTCTCAAAGCCGCTCCAATGGCTGGGGGTGGACCGGCTGGTTGAAGTGGTGGCTGAGGCCGGTTATGGCGGGATCGACCTGACAGTGAGGCCGGGTGGTCATGTGAAACCCGAAAAGGCCGGGACGGAACTGCCCCGCGTAGTGGAGGCCGCGCGCAGGCAGGGGCTCAAGATCAGGATGATGACCACCTCCCTGACCGACCCGGAAGATCCGGCGGCCGAGCGTTTGCTGAAGACGGCGGCACAATGCGGGATCCGGATTTACCGCATGGGGTATTTGCGTTATGCCGGCGGGCGGCCGATGGGGGAGGAGTTGGAGCGGTTGCGTCGCGTGTTGGCGGCTTTCGAGCAACTGAACCGGTCATGCGGGATCAGCGGTGGTTACCAGAATCACCGCGCGTGGGAGGAACGCTTGTTCGGCGGCGTATTGTGGGACCTGCACGCGGCGCTCAAGGGGCTTGACCCGCAATGGATCGGTAGCCAATATGATGTGCATCATGCGGTGGCGGAGACGGGCGGGTCGTGGGTGGCGGGGATGCGGCTCATCGCGCCGCACATCACGAGTACCTGTCTCAAGGACTATATCTGGCCAGCGGCCGACAAGCAACGTCATCAAGGCGTGTTCGCAGGCGAGGGGCTGGTGCCGTGGAAGCGGTATTATGAACTGGTGAAGGAACTCCGGATTGGGGGGCCGGCATCGGTTCACTGTGAGTGGGAGCTGTTCACAAAAGCGGAGCAGGCGTTGACGGAACCGGAACGGTGCGCGATCGCGGTGCGCAAGCTGAAGCGCGACAGCGAGTTCTTTACGGCGCAGTATGCGAATTGCGGGCTGACGGTGGAATGAGCCACGGATGGGGTACGGATGGAACGCGGATTTGGAGTGCCGGATCAACGTGTTGTTCAAAGGCGTTCTCGTGGGCAAGGGTTATGCGGAACAATCCGCGTTCCATCCGTGTCCATAACAACAGAAAGGGTGTCATGAAACGCAGGGATTTTATGAAGGCGGCGGCACTGACGGCGGGAGTAACACTGGCAAACGGATGTGTCTCGGCGGGCGCGTCAAACGGAGAAAAGACGATGAAAAAAACGATCACCGTGGCGGACACGGGGTGCGAGTTCGAGCGCGAGCCGCTACTGCGGCCTTTCGGATTCAAGGGGGGGTACCTGACCAACATCTGGCAAAGCGCCGCGATGGTGCAAAGCACATCCGGTCAGCGTGGGATCGGGCTCTGCACACACAGCACCTTGTGGAGCGATGCCGCGGTGTTTGCGGCGAATTCCGAGGCGGGCGGGAACGCGCTGATGTTCGCCATGACCGCGCACGCGCTACGCGTGTTGAAGGGACGGTCGTTCACCGATCCCGTGGCGCTCAACGACGAGCTTTTCAAAGAGGTGTACGCATACGGCAAGGCCATCACCGGCAACCCCCGGTTGCGTCAGACCTTTACGTTGAACGCGCTGGTCGGCGTGGACAACGCGATTTGGCTGCTCTACGCGAAAGAAAACGGGATCACGACGTTTGACGGACTGATCCCGGCGGCATACCGGCCCGCGCTGGCCCACCGCCATCCCAAGGCGGCCTCGATTCCGCTGATGGCCTATGCGATTCCGATCAGCGAGATCAAGGCGGCGGTGGCGGACGGTTCCTTCTTCATGAAAATCAAGATCGGTCAGCCCGGCACACAGGAGGAGATGCTGGCCAAGGACATGGCGCGGATCAGTGAGATCCACAAGGCGCTGGACGGTTGCCGCACACCTTACACGAAGAGCGGCAAACTGCCGTACTATTTCGACGCCAACGGTCGGTACGAGAAAAAGGAAACGCTGCTGCGCCTGATCGATCATCTCAAGAAGATCGGGGCGTACGATCAAGTTGCGGTGGTGGAAGAGCCGTTTGACGAGCAATACGAGTGCGATGTCCACGATATTCCGCTGCGGCTGGTCGCGGACGAGAGCGCGCATACGGAACGGGACGCGGTCACGCGCATCGAGATGGGCTATCGGGCCATCGCGCTGAAGGCGATCGCCAAGACGCTCAGCATGACGATGAAAATCGCGCAGGCGGCACACGAGCGGAATGTGCCGTGCTTCTGCGCGGACCTGACGGTGAACCCGATCCTCGTGGAGTGGAATAAAAACGTGGCGGCGCGGCTCGGTTCGTTCCCGGGACTGGAAGGCCTCGGACTGGTGGAAACCAACGGCCATCAGAACTATAAGAACTGGACGGTCATGCGCAGCTATCACCCGTATCCGGACGCGCCTTGGTCCAAAACCGACCGCGGCGTGTTTCATCTTGATGCGGACTATTACGCGAAGAGCGGCGGGATTTTCGCGCCCCTGCCGCACTACGAGGCGATGTTCCCCAAAACGTGACGGAAGGAAGTGTGGAATGACGGGTGGGGTTAGATGTGGGGGAGGGATCGGGATAGCGCTCGCGCTGTCTGTGACAATGGGGTGGGGAGCGCCGCAAACCTCGCTGACGGCGGGACGGATGCGGGTGGCTGCGACGGCCGACCGGATTTCCGTTTCCCTGGAGGGGGTGGAACGGTTCGCGTTTCCCGCGCGCGTGGCGGTGGATACGGAAGAGGGCGGGGCGGACCGGGATCTGTTTGAGCCCGCCTTCCGGCAGGAGGCGGGGCGCTGCGTGTGGACGTCGCGCACAACCAACTGGGAAAAGAAAGAGGTGACGCTTTCGGTTGAGGGAGGCGCGGCAGTGCTACGCGTCACCGTGCAGGGCAAGGGGAAACTGGGAAAGCTTCGCTTTTTCCCCCAGACCGATCGGACCGGTCCGCTCGCCTACGAGGTGTCGCGCTATCTGTTGCCCGTCGCCTTGGGCGGTTCCCGGTGCGTGCCGCAGTGGCGCAACACGATGGAGAGCGCCGGGATCGAGTTAGGGTACATGACGCCGCCCCTGTTGGCGTTCCCGTTCGTCGGAACGTTCCGGGGTAGTTGTACGGTCGGGCTGGCTCCCAAGCCCGGCGCGTATCACGTCGACCATTTCCGCTGCGAGTTTGCCGCATTTCGGGAGGGGTTGTTCTCCACGGACTTTCTCGGTTATACGGAGGTACAGGGGGAGTATGAGCTTCCCGCATTGATCATGACGGCTGGCGAGGATGCGTTCGATGCGTTGTCAGCCTACTCCGAGTGGCTTTACCGTGAAGGCGGGTGCCGCAGGATAGAGCGGACGCAGGTGCCGCGCTGGTGGCTGGGGCCGTTCTTCTGCGGTTGGGGAGAGCAGGGGTACCATTCGCCAACGAATGTGTACGCGGGTGCCAATCAAAAGGCGTATGCCGCAATGTCCGAACGGCTCGACGCCTTTGGTCTGAAACCGAGCGCGATCATTGTGGATGACAAGTGGCAGAGGCGGTATGGCGAGCTGTTGCCCGATCCGGTGAAGTGGCCGGACATGCGGGCTTTCGTTGAGGCAGAGCACGCCAAGGGCCGCAGGGTGCTGCTTTGGCTCAAGGCATGGGACAACGAAGGGCTCTCTTCCGAAGAGTGCGTGAAATGCCTGTGCACGCCGTACGGAGCGGATCCGACTTCGCCGACCTACCGCAGACGCATTCAGGAAACCATGCGCCGCCTGCTCTCGGCGGAACCCGGTTGCTTTAACTGCGACGGGTTTAAAATCGACTTCGCCAACTGCATGCCGCTGGGACGGAATCTGGCCACGCACGAACGAAACGTCTACGGCATCGAACTGCTGAAGCGGCTGATGACGCTGTTCTACGAGTCTGCCAAGGCGGTCAAGCCCGACTGCCTGATCAACAACAGTTGTTGCCATCCCTATTTCGCCGAGGTCACCGACCAGTGCCGCCTGCACGACTACAACGGGCAACTGCGGAGTTTGTGGGAAGTCCGCGAATTCCGGGCGCGGCTTTTTAAAACCGCTTTTCCGGGGATCAGCGTGGACACGGATGATCCGCACTCCACGTCACACGCCGAGATGATGAATTACCTGCGGCGCGCGCCGGATCTGGGTGTGCCGGATCTCTATCAATTGCACCGGCGCATCCGGGACGAGGATCTGCGGGAGATCGCCGGGATTTGGGAAGCGTATTCCGCGCGTTTGGAGAAGTCCGTCGATTCGAAGGGCGGGAAGCGGTGAAAAAACCGTAAAAATCAAAAGGGGGGGCGGGAATGGGTAAGGGCATGTTTCGTGTACTCTTGGCGGGGTTCTGTACGGCGGCGTCGCTTCGGGCCGCCGAGCCGGCCGTGGTGTGGGTTTCCCAGCCGGTGGCGCCGGGAGAGGCGGTGGTGGTTTACGGCGGGCCGTGGACGAACGTGACGGGTGTGATGTTGAAGGGGCCCTCGGAACTGACGGTCACGCCCGTGCGGGCCACGGACGATTGTGTGACGTTCGTGTATCCTAAAACGTGGCCGCTGGCGGCATTCGATGCGCGGGTAGTGGGCGGGAACGGAACGGCGGAATTGCGGGTGAACGCGCCTGAGGTGTGGTGGGTGCAGGGAGATGCCGGCATGCGGGCGACACCCGGCGGATGGTTGCGTGTGTTCGGCCGCTGTATCGGCTACGATGGCAAGGCCTCTCTGACGCTTCGCGACCATACGGGAAAAGCAACCACATTGGCTGCGGGAGAAAGCGGCCCCTATGCCCTGCGTGTCGACCTTCCCCAGAGTCTTCAGGCCGGTACGTTCGAGATCACCCTCCGGAACGGACTGGACAGTCGTGCGGTGCCGGTCGGGGCGGTCGAGATTCTCGCGCCGCGCGAGCCTTGGCCGGAACGGGTGTTTGACATCACCGCGTACGGCGCGGTGGCGAATGATTTCAATGACGATACCGCCGCGATCCGGGCCGCGCTGGCTGCGCTGGAGCAGGCCGGCGGCGGTGTGCTGTACGTGCCGCGCGGCCGTTTCGGGATACAGGGCGAGTTGTCGCTGCCGCCCAAGACCCTGTTGCGCGGGGCGGGCATGGCGCTCAGCCAACTCTACTGGCTGGACGAGGACAATCCGGTTGGCGCACTGGTGAGCGGCACGCGGGATTTCGGGATCGAGGAGATTTTTCTGGCCGCAGGCAACATCGACCAAGGCATTCTGGTGGTCCGCCCGAAAGAGGGTGAGACCTGGATCAACGAGAATATCCTGCTGCGCCGCGTGCGCACACGGTTTTTGCACACCGACACCGTGCCGCACGAGGAGTCCTTCCGTCGCTTGAGCGGCGGGCAGTCTTTTAGCATTAACGGGACGTATGTGCGGGTCATCGGGTGTGACTTCTACTCGTCCAAAGGATCGTCAGGACTGGGAGGCCGTTATCTCGAGGTGCGGGATAACCGGTTTGACGGCGAGAGTTGCGGTTACACTGGCGGACGGTTCGCGATCTTTGAGAACAACAACCATGAGCGCCAGAGCATGAGTTTCGGCAACGGCAGCCGTTGCGTCTATTTCAAAGGCAACCAACTCGGCGGGATCTACGGCAACGGGGATCGCGAGACCTTTACCTTCGATGGCGGTGACATGGGGTATATCGACGCGCTTCAGGGGGTCGGCCCGGCGAGTGTCACGCTCAAGCCCAAGCCGCTGCGCCGCGCTGCGGAACGGTGGATTGACGAGCCCCTGTACATTGCCGGCGGGCGGGGTGCGGGCCAGTTGCGGTACATCCGCTCCATCGCGGGGCAGGAGGTCAAGCTTGACCGGCCGTGGGATATACTGCCGGCCACGAACGTGCTCGCGGTTATCGCGCCGGTGCGCCACCGTCTGCTGATTCTCGAAAACCAGGTGCGTGACGGCAATCCCTTCGCCATGTACGGCAGCGGTGCGGAGATGGTGTTGGGCGGTAACAAGATGATGCGTAACAGCGGGCTGCATGCGCACGGCATGTGGAAAGGCGTTTCCGAGCCCTGTTGGTTCGTTGAGTTTGTTGAGAACGAATTGTTGGAGGGCAATGCGGTGCGGGGTCCCTTCTCGTTTCAGGTGCCGGCCGCTGATGGCTGGATCGGGTTTTTCGACCGGGGCATCGCGCGGCCGTATTCCTATCCGCAAAACCGGGTCGGCATCATGCGCCGCAACGTGCTCCACAATAACGCGTATCTGGCCAGCCACGGCCGCGTTAAAAACCTGCTGGTGGAGAACAACCTGATCCGGGACGCGGACCGGGGGATCGTGATCGCCGAAAGTGTGGAGGATGCGGTTTTGCTGCGCAACCGGTTCGAGCGGGTCCTGCGCCCGTATGCGGTTGGCGGCCAGACGCGGATCGGAGCGGCTGACAGCCTGAACGCCGGATTGTCGGCGGTGGAGGCGGAGTTGGGCAGCGCGGTGCCGGAGGCGTGGCCCGTCTACCGTAAGGAGGCCGAGGCCCTTGCGGCGATGGGTCTGCCGCAAGAAGAGGAGGCGAAATGGGTCTCCGTGATGTTGTTACGCGCGGTGCGGGCGTTGTCGGAAAGCCTGCGGGGCAGGGCGCTCTCCCCCGCGACGGTGGCGTCGCTGATGGGGATCGATCTCGCCCAAAAATCGATTTGGCAGTTCACCCGGGTGGCCCCGGGCAACCCGAGGAAATTCGCTGTGGGCGGTCCGCTCCTGCCGCAATGGGGTTTGCCTGCCGCACTGACCGGAAGTGCCGGGACGTTTGAAGGTTGGACGGTCCGGGTCGACACGCCGAAGCCGCTGGAACCCGGCAGGCCGGTGGTCTGCGATCTGTACCTGGCGAGCACCGCCGGGCCGTTGCCGCCCTTCACGCTGCCGGTCCGATACACGCTTGCCGGCCAAGGATGGACGCTCGCGTTCGAGGAGCGTTACGGTTGGGATCAGCTTCCGATCCAGTCTTTTTTGGCTGCGGGACCGTTTGCCAACGTGAGCGGCAAGGCGATTGACACGACGGTGCATCCGCCAGAAATCGAGTTGGACATGAAGGCGTCGTACATGACGCGTGACGGGAATCGCCCGTGGGTGCCGGTCACGCCCAATGCCAAGGGCGAGGTGGATCTCTCGCAGGTGTTCAAGTCCAACGAACTCGCCACGGCGCATCTGGTGGCAGTGGTGCGCGCGGCGCGCGGGATACGCGTGAATGTGCCGCCGGGAGGGCACAACGCATTGCTCTTCGTCAACGGCGAACGCATTGGGTCCAGCGCACGGCGTGACGCGCCGCGCTGTGTGGATCTGCGTCAAGGGGACAATCTTTTCCACCTCATCTCGTCGCACACCTCGGGTGCGTGGCCGATCCGCCTCACCCTCACCATGATCGATCCGGTGCGTCCCGGTGATCTGACGGTTGTGCCGACCGATCAGATCGCGTCGTCGCCCGCGCTGACCGCAAGCGCGAACGCCGTGCCGGAGGGCAAGGGATTGCCGGATTCAATGGGCGTCGATTGGAAACTCGTGGTCCGGGACGATTTTAACCGGATGCGGCTAGGGGATCAGTGGCGCGGGCTCGCCGTCAGTTGGATGCCGCAGGGCGTGAACATTCTGGAAGGCGCGATGCGTCCGGAGTTCGGGTTCGGTTCGGTGCTTTTCCATCGCGAGGTCGCGTTGCCGGTGCGGATCGAGTGGAAGGTCCGCCGGGACGGCCCGGATTCCAAGTGGACCGGTGTGTCGCTGGCACCGAAGGGGCTCTCGTACCGGACGTTCTGGTACACCCTTCAGGGCCGCGGGTATTTTCTGTCGCTTGGATGGCACGACGCGAAGAACAATCGGGTTCTGCGGAATACCGAGACGGTGGTGCTGGATGAGAAAGGCCCGATGCTCGAGCCCGGGGTCTGGCATCATGTGGTGGCGCAGTTCGTGCCGCCGCACTGCCGCATGTATCTGGACGGCAAACAGGTGTTGGCGTTCGAGGATCCGGACTTCCTGCCGGGGTTGAATGAAATCGGCCTGTACAGTAACGGGCACGCCTTTGACGACATTCGTATCTACACCGGAAGATGATTGGGGCGGAAGAACGAAGTGCGGGGTGCGAAGGAAGATCGCTCTCCGTGGCGTGAATGGCATGTGATGAAAGGGGATCGGATATGCGCTGGATGCGTTTGGGTCATGCGGCGGCGGGGTTCTGTGCGGCAATTTCGGTTGGGGCCGGAGAACCGGCGGTGGTCTGGCTGTCGCAGCCGGTGGCGCCCGGTGAGGCGGTGATGGTTTACGGCGGTCCGTGGACCAACGTGACCGCGGTGACGCTGGACGGACCCAAGCAGGAAAGCGTGGTTCCGTTGAAGGTGACAGATGATTGCGTCACCTTCGAGTATCCGCACGCGTGGCCGCTGGCGGCGTTCGACGTGCGGATCCGCGGCGGTAACGGCGAGGCGGTGCAGCGGGTGAACGCACCGGACGTTTGGTGGGTACAGGGTGATGCCGGGAAAAACGTGACCGCAGGCGGTTGGCTGCGTGTGTTCGGACGTTGTATCGGATATGATGGAAAAGCCGTACTGGAATGGCGGGACAGTGCGGGGACGTCGCGGAGCCTGCCGGCGAAAAGCGGGGACCGGTACGCGGTGCGGGTCGACATCGATCCGGCTTTTCCGGCCGGCGTTTATGAGGTTTCGCTGTTGAACGGGCTGGACAGCCGTCCTTTTCGGATCGGCAAAGTCGAAGTGGTGGCGCGGCGCGAAACGTGGCCGGAACGGGTGTTTGACATCACCGCGTACGGTGCGGTGGCGAATGACTTCAATGACGACACTGCCGCGATCCGGGCCGCGTTGGCGGCGTTGGAACAGGCGGGCGGCGGTGTGCTGTACGTGCCGCGCGGCCGTTTCGGGGTACGGGGCGAGTTGTCTCTGCCGCCCAAGACCCTGCTGCGCGGGGCGGGCATGGCACTCAGCCAACTCTACTGGCTGGACGAGGACAATCCGGTTGGCGCACTGGTGAGCGGCACGCGGGATTTCGGGATTGAGGAGATTTTTCTGGTCGCAGGCAATATCGATGGCGGCATTGTGGCGAAACGGCCCCAGGCAGGGGAGTCATGGACCAACGAAAACATTTTGCTGCGCCGTGTCCGCACGCGGTTTCTGCACACGGACACCACGCCGATTGCGGTCAGTTACCATCGTTCCCGTTCGAGTGCGAAACCGCTGTTTGTCAACGGGACGTTCGTCCGGATTCAGGAGTGTGACTTTTATTTTTCAAAAGGGAACTCTGCTTTGCATGGCCAATATTTGGACATCCGCGACAATCGGTTTGTGGGGCCGGAGTGCGGATATCTGAGCGGTAAACAGGTCATTTTTGAGGGGAATGACCATGAGTACCGTGGCCTGAGCTTTGGGAATGGCAGTCACAACGTGTTTTTCAAGAGCAACCGGTTGGGCGGCGCGTACGGGGAGGGCGACCGCGAGACGTTCACCTTTGACGGAGGGGATCCCGCCTACAGTGACAAGGCCGTGGCGTGTGACGGAAGGTATGTGACGCTGAAGCCTGGTTCCTGGCGTCACGGCGAAGCGCATTGGATCGGCGTACCGCTCTACATCATCGGTGGACGCGGTGCGGGACAGATGCGCTGGGTCACCGGTATCCGGGAACGTACGGTGGAGCTGGACCGGCCGTGGGATATCCAGCCCGATGACCAGTCCCATTTCGTGTTGGCCCAGATGCGTAGTCAGTTGCTCTTTCTCGACAACACCGACCGTGATGGTAATCCGTTCGCCCTGTACGGGACCGCCAGCGACGTGGTCATCGCAGGTAACAGCTTGGAGCGGACCGGCGGTCTGCACGCGCACGGCATGTTCAAATCTGTGCCCGAGCCTTCCTGGTTTGTCCAGTTTTTCGGGAACCGCATTGTGGAGGGGAATTCGGTGCGCGGCCCCTTCTCGTACGTGGTCCCGGCGAGTGATTCCTGGCTCGGCTTTTTCGACCGGGGTATCCGCAGGCCTTTGACCTATCCCCAGAACCGGGTCGGTGTTATGCGGGGGAACACGCTGGAGAACAATGCGTTTCTGGCTGCGCACGGGCGCGTGAAAAACATGCTGATGGAAAACAATCTGGTTCGGGAAGCGGACTGCGGCATCGTGATCGAGTCGCGTGTGCAGGACGCGATCGTGCGGGGTAACCGTTTCGAAAACGTCTTGCGGCCGCTGGTCTTGCACGATCAGGTTTTATGCCGTGCCTCGGAACGGCTGGTCGCCGGACTCTCCGCTGTGGACGCGCTGGCGTCCGACGTGGTGCCGTCGGCGGCGTGGCGGGAACTTGCCGATGCAGCGGTTTCGCTCTCGCGCCGCAGGCTGCCGGATGCGGAAGAGGTCACGGAGACGCGGACTCTGCTCGCGCGCGCCGCGTCACTTCTTGCTGCGCGCGTTGGCGACCGGAAGCTCTCCGCGGCCGTCGTCGACGCATTGTTCGGTTTGGATCTGACGCAGAAAAGCGACGCTCTCTTTTCGCGTCTCCAGAGTGGCAAGGAGGTGAAGGTTCCTTTGGGCGGCACATATCCCGTCTGGGCGGTGCCGGCCACGCTCTCTGCGGCGGTCGAGGGTTTTGAGGGGTGGGGGGTACGCGTGGCGTCGCCCGTGAAACTCGTGCCTGGGGGACAGTGCGGCTTCGCCCTGCATGTCACCCGTCCAGATGACCGGCCGCAAACATTTGCGTTGCCCGTCCGGTTCACGCTCGATGGGGAGGGGTGGAGCGTAACGTTCACGGAAACCTATCGGCAGGACACGCTGAATGTGACGGATTTCCTAGTCGCCGGTCCCTTCCGGAACGCCAGCGGCAAGCCGATTGACAGTGCGGTTCATCCGCCGGAGAGCCGGCTGGATGTGACCGAGTCCTACGACACGCTGGACGGCCGCAAGCCGTGGCGGGCCGTGCGTGCCGCCAAGCCGGACGGAACGGTTGACCTGAACACATGTTTCCGGAACACGGAACTGGCCACGGCGCATGCGGTGGCCATCGTATACGCGGCGCGTCCTCTGCGGGTTCGAATGCAGTACGGCTCCAACCAGAACACGCTGGCGCGGGTCAATGGCGAAGCCGTGGGCTCCAGTGCGCGGCGTGATGCGTACAATGGACGCCCCGTGGACTTGCGGGAGGGGGAGAATGTGATCCACCTGATCAGCACGCATGCCACGGGTGCCTGGCCCCTGAAAGTCCGGCTGACGGCGGTTGACGCGACTCGTCCCGGCGAACTGCGGGTGGTTTCGTCCGACCGACTTTTCCAGTCTGACCGGCTCAAGGCCGAAGGGCGGCGCGGGGTTGTGGGCGAGCCCTTCACAGATGGGGAGGGACGCGTCTGGCGGTTGTCGCATGAGGACACCTTCAACCGGCTGCGTGTGGGGTTGCAGTATGAGGGGCGGGACCCGATCGAATGGCGTGACCATTCGGTACGCATTCTCGACGGTCGATTGGTGGGTGCGGGACGGATCACACTGAATCTGCGCCTCTCGGCTCCTCTCCGCGTGGAGTATGATGTTCCGGTCGTGAATGGCCGCGCGAACACCGGGCTGACATTGGCCGCGCGCGGAGCATCAGCTGTGGTGCGGGATTGGGGAGAGGCCATGAAGCAAAAACAGGTCGTCACGTTGAACAACGTGCTGGGTGGCCTGACCGGGGAGACCGCGCGGGTGGTGGCCGTGTTTGACACAAAAGGGAGCACGCTCTTTATCAGCGGAAAAAAAATGCGGGAGGTTCCCGACACGGAGTGGGTTCGCGGGTTGGATGAACTCACCCTGAGCGGAACGCTGGACAATCTGCGCATCCATACCGGGGAGAGGGGCAAGCCCTGAAAGACACGGTTCCGCCGGTCGGTCTGTACGATGCCTGATTCTGCTCCCGACAGTAGCGTTTACCGCTCCCGACAGTAGCGTTTACCGCTCCCGACAGTAGCATTTACCGTCCCCGACAGTAGCATTTACCGCTCCCGACAGTAGCGTTTACCGCTCCCGACAGCAGCGTTTACCGCTCCCGACAGTAGCGTTTACCGCTCCCGACAGCAGTGTTTACCGCTTCCGACAGTAGCATTTACCGCTCCCGACAGTAGTATTTACCGTCCCCGACAGTAGCGTTTACCACTCTGGCATCTTGCCCACTTCTCATGAGAAGTGGGCAGATCCGCAGATCCGGTACCGTCACGCGGCCGCTTGACCCCGGCACTCGTTTTTTGATAAAAAAGGACATCCATAGTGGTTCGCACAAGCGTACACCCTGAACAAGGAGTAAAAAGATGTCAATCCAGGCTTCCCGTCGTAATTTTTTGAAACTCTCCACGTTGGCCGGTTCCGGCGTGATGGCCGCGAAAGCCGTGGCACCGCTGACGGCACAGGCGCAGTCGGCCGCTGCGGGCCAGACGGTCATGGGGTTCCGGGCTCCGAAACTGGAGCGTGTGCGCGTGGGCTTTATCGGTCTGGGGCGCGGTAGTGGCCATCTTGGCGATATGCTCAAGATCGAAGGGGCAGAGGTCACGGCGCTGTGTGACATCCACCAGCCCACGCTGGATCGCGCGCTCAAGCGCGTTGCCGATGCAGGGAGGCCGAAGCCGGCGACGTTCAGCGACGGTCCGGAGGCCTACAAAAAGATGCTCGAACGTGACGATGTCGATATCGTCTATATCGCGACCCCGTGGGAACTGCACACGCCGCAGGCGCTTGATACGATGCGGGCTGGAAAACACGCTTTCCTTGAGGTTCCTGCCGCGATCACGACGGAAGAGTGCTGGGCGCTGGTTGATACGGCGGAGAAGACGCGGCGTCACTGCATGATGCTTGAGAACGTCAACTATGGGCGCGAAGAGTTGATGGTGCTGAACATGGTCAGACAGGGGCTTTTCGGTGAGTTGCTGCACGGTGAAGCCGCCTATATCCACGAACTGCGCGGGCAGATGAATCAGGTGGAGCACGGCACGGGCTCGTGGCGCACCTTGCACTATGCGCGGCGTAACGGCAACCTGTACCCGACCCACGGCTTGGGTCCGATAGCGCAGTATATGGGCATCAATCAGGGAGACCGCTTTGATTATCTCAGCTCCGTTTCCTCGCCGGCGCTCGGCCGTCCGCTTTACGCCAAAGAACGTTTCCCGGCTGATCACAAGTGGAATCAGATCAAGGGGTGGCGTTGCGGCGATATCAACACCACGATCATCAAAACCGTCAAGGGCCGCTCGATCATGGTGCAGTGGGATGAGACCTCGCCGCGTCCCTACAGCCGCCATAACCTGATTCAGGGTACGCGCGGCACCTTCGCGGGGTTCCCGAATCGTATCGCGCTGGACTACCGCAAGGAGGATTTGCCCGAACCGGTGCGCAAGGCGCTGGGCGATAAGCCCCGCACGAATTATCACGGGTGGGATCAAAACATGGCACCGTGGTTCGAAGCCTATGACCATCCGCTCTGGAAGCGTATGGGTGCCGAGGCGAAACGGGTTGGTGGACACGGCGGCATGGACTTCATCATGAACTGGCGCGTGATTTACTGCCTGCGCAACGGTGAGCCGCTGGACCAGACGGTCTACGACGCCGCGGCGTGGAGCGCGATCGGTCCGTTGAGCGAACGCTCCGTGACTGAGCGTAGCCGGTCGGTGGATATCCCGGACTTCACCCGCGGGGTGTGGGAACGCACACAGCCCTTCGGCATCGTGTCGTAAACGACGAACCGACCCTATTTCGGAATCAGCATGGGGTCGGCGAGCACCACGTAGTTGGCCTTGGAGCGGTTGATCGGAGAGGCGAGAAAGGCCAGGTTCGTGACACCGGTGATCGGAAGGTCGATCGGTACGCTCTGCGCCGTGCCGCGCAACTCCGTCTTGTGCAGTTCGGCATCGTTGCCGAAAACCCGGAAGGTGACCTGGCCGTCGGTGCCGAGGTCGGCGTGCAAACCCACGCGGAGCATGATTCGCGAAAACAGGTTGCCGGGCAGGAACCAACTGATACGTTTGACGCCGATCCCCAACCCCTTCACTTCGGTGCGTTCACCGCTGATTTGGAGCGCGAGGGGTACGGGATCTTTTCCGTCCCGGAGGATCATGTCGCGTTGCGGATGGCCCCAGTACGGCGAGCTGAAAAACGCGGCCTGCGGGTAAAAAAGCGACGGGGCCTCGTTCGGCCAGTACGGGGTCAGCGCGATCGGCGCGGGCGGGGGCGCCTCCCCGCGGGCAAGCGCGCAGACCGAGCGGAAGGCGTCGGCGACGAGGTCAGCCCCCAGAATAGCGGAGGGGCGCTGGGCCGCGGCGGAGGCCTGCTTGTCTTCTGCATAAACCGCTCGGACGATGTCGAGCACGCGTCCGCGCGCGAAGACCGTGCCAGCCTGAGCGCGTGACAGAAGGCGGAACGCCACCTCCTCTGTGGTGGCACCCAGCGCGACAGGCGTGTGCGTGTAGCCCGACAGATCAAAGCCGCCGCTTTCAAGGTGCGCGTGGAGAAGCATGTGCTCTTTCCCGGCTGGGGCGGGCATGTACTGGCCGAGAAGCCGGTACATGTTGTCGCCCACGGATGAGTGCGCGGGACAAGTCCAATCTTCCAGCATATGCGCGAGCACACCGAGGTGACGAGCCGCAGAGGCCGCATCGTTTGTTTTAAAGGACGCGACCGCATGGCGGATGTAGTATTCGAGCATTTCATAGTTGGATGCGGCATTCCACGGGAGGTGGAAGTTCTCAAAGCGTCCGGAATAGGACTCCGTTCCCATGAAATCCCAAACAAAGCGCTCGTTGCCGTCCTTTTTGTAGACCCAATCCGGAATCAGGCAATATCCGGCACTGAGCGGCTCACGCTCATTGCCGAGCAGGGCCGCGTCGCTGGACGGAAGCGTCGACAGTGCGGCGCGGGTGATGACGCTGTGCGCGTCGCCCCATCCGAAAGCGGATACGGCGGTCAGGATCGCGAACAGAAGAAAGTTCAGCGCGAATTTTCTGTGCGTGTCTTTACGCATTCCTTATGTCCTCGATGAGATGGGAATCGGGGGGGGGGGCACGTTGCGGCACGATCAGGAGGGCGGATCGGACTGCAATGTTTTGAAGACAAGGAAAAGACAGAAACCGGTGATGACCGTCCAGCAGAGTACCATCGTAATCCAGCCAGCGAGGGTCATGCGTCACCCCCCTTCCATGCAGTTGGCAGTGCGTCGAGCACCATCTGCACCACTTGTTCGAGCGTCAAGTAAGTGCTGTCGATTTCCAACGCGCCATCCGCTTTGCGCAGCGGGGCGTGTTGGCGCGTGGAGTCGATCGCGTCGCGCGCCAACAGCGAGCGCTTGACCTCCTCCGCCGACTGGTTGGCGATGCCTTTCTCGACCTCCTCCTTGCGGCGGCGTTCGGCGCGCGCCTCGGCGCTGGCCACGAGATAGAAGCGCGCCGGCGAGTCCGGAAACACGGCGGTCGTGATGTCGCGCCCTTCCACGATCAGGTCGCCGAAGCGCGTCATGCCGCGCAGCCAGCCGGTCACGCGGTCGCGCACGGCCTTGACCGTTGCGACTGGGCTGGCATGGCGGTTGATCTCCGGTGTGCGGATGGCATCGCCCGGCTCTTGGCCTTGCACGCGGTAGAGGATCGCGCCGTCGTGCGGTTCGCACTCGACTTCGACCTTCTGCGCGAAGGCGGCAACCGCCTCCGGATTGGACGTGTCAATGCCGTTCTGCAGGCACTGCCAGGTCATGATGCGGTAGAGCGCACCGGAATCGACATGCAAAAAACCAAGGTGTTGGCCGACGCGTCTGGACACAGACGACTTGCCCGCGCCGGAGGGGCCGTCAATCGCGATGACTCGACTCATATCGGGGTTCCTTTATTGATGGCCTGATCTTACCACTCAGAACGGTGCGGTTCAAGCGCATGGTGCGCACCATGCGGATTTAGGATTTAGGATTTAGGAGTTAGGAGTTTTTCACTTCGGCGTTGAACGTTGGGTGTTGAGCGGTGAAAGTTTTTTGGGCAGTGCCGCAAGTCACAAGTCGCGGGTCGCGAGTCAACCTCTCTTATTGCGACCACGCCACAGCCTTCCCGATATCCGCCTCGGTTATGTTGAGCTGCTCCATTTTTTCATGCACGGCGCTGAGAGGCCGAAGGGTCAATTGATCCTTACTGGTGAGTTTGGCGAGCGTCACAACAACTCCTTTTTTCCTTACATCCTTATAAAAAGGACGCGGGGGCGTCAAGGCGAACGAACGCCCGACGCCGAAGCGAAACCAGAAACCGGAGGAGACGGCCTCCGGGTTACCGAATGTTGGCGTGGTACGCCTGAATGGATTTCACGCCGCCCGCGCTGTCACGCGCCGAACGGATGCCCTGCGCCGCGGCCGCCGCAGCCGCGAGGGTGGTGAGGTAGGGAACCTTGTATTTGATGGCTGCCTTACGGATTGAGGCATCATCGGCACGCGCGTCACGACGCGCGGAAGGGGTGTTGATCACGAGACAGACCTGGCGGTTGACGATGGCATCCAAAACGTTGGGACGGCCTTCGTTGATTTTTTGGACCACTTCGCCGGGTACGCCGTGTTCCTTGAGCCAGAGGATGGTGCCCTCGGTGCCGATGATGCGGAAGCCGAGTTTGACGAAAGCGCTGATGACTTTCGCCGCGGAGTCGGGCTTTTCGGAGAGGCTCACGAGCAGTGTGCCCTCTTCCGTCGGCAGCCGCGCGTTGGCGGCTTCCTGCGATTTGTAATAGGCGAGGCCGAAAGTCGAAGCCATGCCGAGGACTTCACCGGTCGAACGCATCTCGGGGCCGAGGACCGGGTCAACCTCCGGAAATTTGTCAAAGGGGAAAACCGCCTCCTTGGCACCGTAGTGCGGGATGACCTTGGGTCGTAAATCCAGATCGGCGATGGAGGCGCCCAACATCAAGCGTGTAGCGATGCGGGCCATCTGGGTGTCACAGACCTTGGAGACCAGCGGCACGGTGCGCGAGGCGCGCGGGTTGGCCTCGATGACATACACCGTGTCGTTCTCGATGGCGTACTGCATGTTCATGAGTCCCACCACCTGCAGCTCCTGGGCGATTTTGCGGGTGTACGCGAGGATGGTGTCGAGATGGCGGTCCGGAATCGAGACCGGCGGCAACACGCAGGCCGAGTCTCCCGAGTGAACGCCTGCGAGTTCGATATGTTCCATGACAGCGGGAATATAAACCTCCCGACCGTCGGAGAGGGCGTCGGCCTCGCATTCGAGCGCCTCTTTCAGGAAGCGGTCGAGCAACAGGGGCCGGTCCGGGGTGACGCCCACCGCCTTGGCCACGTACTCGCGCAACATCTCCTCGTCATAGATCACCTCCATCGCGCGTCCGCCGAGCACGAACGAGGGACGGATCATGATGGGATAGCCGATGGACCCGGCGACCCGGATGGCCTCATCGATATTGGCGGCCATGCCGGATTCAGGCATGGGGATCGCGAGCCGCTCCATCATTTTGCGGAAGAGGTCGCGGTCTTCAGCGGTGTCGATGGAGTCGATGCTGGTGCCGAGGATCTTCACACCGGCATCCGCGAGTTCGCGGGCGATGTTGAGCGGGGTCTGGCCACCGAACTGCACGATTACGCCTTCCGGTTTTTCGTTCTCGTAGATTTGGAGCACATCCTCGAGCGTGACGGGCTCGAAGTACAGTTTGTCCGAGGTGTCGTAGTCCGTGGAAACCGTCTCGGGGTTGCAGTTGACCATGATGGTCTCGTAACCGGCATCGCGCATGGCGAAGGCCGCGTGCACGCAGCAATAGTCGAACTCGATACCCTGTCCGATCCGGTTCGGGCCGCCGCCGAGAATCATGACTTTCTTGGGGTTGGAGGAGACGGGGACCTCGTTGCGCACGCCGTTGTAGGACGAGTAGTAGTAGTAGGCGTTTTCGACTCCGCTGACCGGAACGGCGTGCCAAGTCTCGACGATTCCGAGCGCGGTCCGACGGGTCCGGATCACGCTCTCGAGGACGCCGAGGATTTTGGCCAGATATTTGTCGGAAAACCCGTCCCGCTTGGCTTGGATGAGCAGGTCGTCCGGCGGCAGGCCTCCTTTGTGTTGGAGAATCCGTTCTTCCAGCTCCACCAGTTCACGCATCTGCCCGAGAAAGTAAGGCTTGATTTTCGTGAGGCCGAAGAGTTGTTCATCCGTCGCGCCTTTGCGTAACGCCTCGTACAGGATAAACTGACGTTCGCTGTTCGGGAATCGCAGCAGATCGAGCAACTCCGGCAAGGTTTTTCTGTTGAAATCCTTAGCGAAACCGAGTCCGTGCCGCCCGTTCTCCAAGGCGCGGATGGCCTTCTGGAAGGTTTCCTTGTACGTTTTACCGATCGACATCACTTCGCCAACCGCACGCATCTGGGTTCCCAGTTTGTCCTCCACTCCGCGGAACTTCTCAAAGGCCCAGCGGGCGAATTTCAGCACAATGTAGTCGCCGGAGGGCGTGTACTTCTCAAGGGTCCCGTCCCGCCAATAGGGGATTTCGTCAAGAGTCATGCCTGAGGCCAGTTTAGCGGAAATGAGGGCGATCGGGAATCCGGTGGCTTTGGAAGCGAGTGCCGAGGAGCGCGAAGTACGCGGGTTGATCTCAATGATCACGATGCGCCCGGTTGCGGGATCATGCGCAAACTGCACATTGGTGCCGCCGATGACACCGATGGATTCGACGATGCGGAAAGCGTACTCTTGCAGCCGTTGCCGTACCTCGTCGGAGAGGGTCAGCATTGGCGCGGAACAGAAGGAGTCGCCAGTGTGGACCCCCATGGGATCGATGTTCTCGATGAAACATACGGCGATCATCTGGTTTTTCGCGTCACGGACCACCTCGACCTCAAGCTCCTCCCAGCCCAGCACGGACTCCTCGATCAGGCACTGGTGGGTCAGCGAGGCCTCCAGACCGCGGATGACAATGGCGCGCAATTCCTCGACATTGTAAACGAGCCCGCCACCGGTACCGCCCATGGTGTATGCCGGGCGCACCACCACGGGATAACCCAGACGCGACGCGATCGTCTCGGCGTTCTCGACGGAATAGGCGATCTCGCTCTGAGGCGTTTCAATACCCAGTTTGGTCATGGTGTCCTTGAAAATCTGGCGGTCTTCGCCCCGCTCGATCGCGTCGAGGTTGACGCCGATGACACGGACCCCGTATTTGTCCAGAATCCCCTTCTTGGAAAGTTCCATGGCCAGGTTCAGGCCGGTCTGGCCACCGAGATTGGGCAGGAGGGCGTCAGGGCGTTCTTGGGCGATGATCTGTTCGATCCGTTCGGCGTTGAGAGGCTCGATATAGGTGGCATCCGCCATCACCGGGTCCGTCATGATCGTGGCCGGGTTCGAGTTTACCAGGACGATTTTGTATCCGCATTCGCGTAGCGCCTTACATGCCTGGGTGCCAGAATAATCGAATTCACACGCTTGACCGATGATGATCGGACCAGAGCCGATAATAAGAACCTTGTGGATATCGTTGCGCAGCATAGGGTGGGCCTGACCTTTCGGACTTGATTCGGACGTCTCCAGCCCGCGCCGACGCGCGGGGAGCCGCCTCAAAACACGCTCATGATGATGCCAGTTTCGCCCGCGCTCGTCGAGTCAAAGCTCGCCCGCTGAGGGATTCGGGTTCCTGGTTTGGGGTTTCTTGTTTTCGGAACCCCCTTCTCCCGCGTCTGTAACCCGGCTGTTTGTTGCGCTAAACGTGCTGCAACCAGTAGGAACGTCCCCGAACCGTCCCTATTGATTGATGACCGAAAGAGATTCATCGCGTTCGTTGTTATCCCCAAAACCGGACTTTCGACATTGACTCGTTTCGTGCCCCTTTGCATAATGACTTTCATTACTGAAAGCAATGTGTTCCCGGTTTACTCCAATGAGGGAGAAGTGGCGTTTCCAACCGCAAAGGGAGGGTGTCATGAAAAAACTTGGACGGCTATGTTGATTCTCGGTTTGATCGGTTTACGTTCCGGTGCAACCATTCTCTATCGGATGACTTTCGATCACACGGGTGCGGCAGGCGGAGAAGCCAACGCGATTTACACGGCAGGACCGGGTGATTTGCTCGACCCGCACCAGTCGGTCATACGCTATGGCACCAACCCCGTACCGCAAATCGTTGCGAGCGACGGTCCGCAGGGCGGTTGCGCGCTGGTCACGGCCACGCAGCTTCCGGGAAGCGGACAAGGGCCGGGATACACCGCAGCCACAACCAACAGCAAGCTTTACTTTGTTCATGGGGGCCACGACCGCGGGTTGACTCTGGAGGCGGTTTTCCGGGCCACAGCCTGGACCGCGAATGGTTGGGGCGGCATGGTGAACTATAACAACCAGCATTTCCTCGGTTTCGCTTGGGGCACGAAAAATAATCCGCACATCAAGTTCGCGGTGAATAACATTGGTGTCATTACGAACGTCCCGGCCGAATCTCTGTGCGATGACGCATGGCACCATGTGGCGGGTGTCTGGACACGGGATGCGGACGGCGTGACCGGGCGGCTCGAAATTTTTCTCGACGGTGTTTCGGTCTCGAGCCACGCGGTGCCGATTCCCGCTTCTGCCATCACCATTCCCACCGGCGGGTGGGGTTTTTCCGCCGAGGGATACACGACTCCGCCGCGTTTGCGCTCTTTCATCGGGGAGTTGGATGCCGCGGCAGTGGCGGATGACGTGCGCGGTCCGGGACGGTTTTTGGTCGCGGGGTGCGATGCGGACGTGTTCCCGGACCTCTATACTGAGGATTTCGCGACTGGCTGGTCTAACGGGGTCGCCGGATTTATGGGGAGTGGCGCAGCCGTTCCGGGCAGGTGGACTTTGCGGGATGGGGAACTCAGCAAGTGGCAGGTGATGGAAACCGGTACGCCACAAGGGCTGGCGCTCGCTTTCACAAACGGGAGTTTTAACAGCAGTTGGTGGCCAACAGGAATGCAGACGCCCTTCCGGTTCCCGGTGACAGGGCCGGTGACCGTGGAGTTCAGTGCGCGCATGCGAATCGCCTGCAATGCAGTGTCTGGTAAAATCTGGGATGCCAGAATCCATTTGATGACCCGTGACCAAAACGGATACGGCCTGTCCCTCAAGCGGAGTCTGGACTCCCTCGCGCATGGCGCGGACAACAAAGTCTACGCCCGGATCATTAAATACAGGGGGTGTACAGTGGCATTGGGTACGGGATCGACTTCGGACTGGGCCGAAGGTGATGGTGCGAGTGCCACCGATGAGGTCATGGTGGCAGATGCCGACGAGACGGGTTTCATCCGCCTGCATGTGCGTCTGACGCAGGAGGAGCCGAACGGACCGGTGACCGTCCGGCTCTGGCATACCGAGAGTGGAGTGGCGGACACCTCACTGCAAAATCCCGACCTGACTTGGATGGATGACGGATCGCGTTTCGGCGCGATTCTGAATCTCCGCGAACTTAACTGGCTTGGCGTCAATGCCGAGGCGCAGGGTTCACCGAATGGCCCCGATGCGGGCGTTTGGTTTGACGACCTGCGGGTGGAACGGATCCGGCGTTCCGGCATGGTGATGGAAATCCGGTGACTCTTTTCGGTGAGCCGTTGGCACGATGCGGCTGCGGCGCGTCCGTCTGGGTGCGATCCGATGACGTTTCGTGCTGTGCGGCGTATCGGTTCGGTGTTGCGGTTTTTCGTTTCCGGGCGATTCCGTTTGACGTGCCGTCTTCCGACTTGGTACAGTCTGCTCTGCACTTTGTATTTTTCGGGGCGTAGCGCAGCCTGGTAGCGCGTTTGCTTGGGGTGCAAAAGGTCGCGGGTTCAACTCCCGCCGCTCCGACCATCTTTAACCTCGTTCTTATTGAAAAACACCAATAAAAGCGGGGTTTTTTGTTTATGCGGCATAGTTACTACGTTGCCTGCTACAATATGAAACAAGCTGGTTTATAAGGGGCATTTACACAAATAAACACACAAATCGTCGGGATTGCCCAAACGCGGTTATATTCACGCCCGCTTGAATATCTCGGTTTTCCGGCTGCCCGCGCCGACCTTTGCCCCCGCCGTTTGTGTTTTGGATTTACACAAACGCCAAAACAGCCCCCCAGCCCAGCCCCTGCCGGGTCGGAAGCCGTAGCGTTGCGCCCATGCCTGAAAATCCGCACAAGCGACAAGGTTTCCCGCATCCGCTCGGCTCGGCCGTGTCAATGGCATGGGTCAGCCGTCCGTGCCCGTGTGCGTGGTCTAGCCGCTGTTTAACGGCATAGAAAAAGCCCGCCTGCATTTCTTCATGACGGGCACAGGGGTAAAAAACTGAAACTTGCGTACTTATGCCTCAGCACCGCACCGCGCCAAAAGGGGGCTAGTCTATCTGTGAATGATACCCCTCCGCGTGTGTAGCATATAGGCAAAAAGGGGGGCTGTGCGCGGGCGCGGTCGCTTATTTGCCTCGCTCGCGCGCGCGAAGACGCGACAATCCGCCCCGCCCTCCCACCCCCGGCCCCGGCCCTATGGGGGGCTTGGGACTCCGGCGTTGAGGCGGGGCAGTTACGGAAACGGGGGACTCTATCCGCTTCCGCCCCATGGCGCTCTTCAGCATCGCAAGCGCCCTAGGGCGCGGGCTGCCACGGGTCCGGTTTCGAGTGTGGTTTGGATAACGCTAGGGCAC
>Ga0116183_1000047_pt1 | contig 115038 bp, 97 predicted proteins | sample AD_UKC078_MetaG_FD_89753 | JGI IMG/M metagenome (GOLD analysis project Ga0116183, IMG submission 89753) | Active sludge microbial communities of municipal wastewater-treating anaerobic digesters from USA - AD_UKC078_MetaG | ecosystem: Engineered > Bioreactor > Anaerobic > Digestate | place: USA...
ATGTTTCTTTAATATTATCGAGCCTATCCATATCATGATCTAATAGACTAACTTCACAGCCCTTCAAAGCCAGCCCCATACTATTAATTCCACTCATACCTGTAAATCCAAAAGAGGGCGCTTCGAGAACTGTCTTTATTTGAAAGTGTTTCACAGCCTTATAGAGTATTCTATTGATAATAAAACGCTCATAAGTTGATCCCAATCCCTCGTCTGGATTGCTAAAATACTTATCCCAAAAGTGTAAAATTGGTATTGCCATTTATCTTTTTTCTCTTTTCATATACCAGTCTATTGACTTTTTAAATCCTGGCACTGTTGTAACCTTCTTCAAGTTTAAATCGCGATAAGTAGCCTCTACATCGTAGTACCAGCTTTTGGAAATAAGTTCAAATCTACTTACCCATAATTCGCTTTTAAAAAAAAGGCTAATGCGCTCACCAAGCTCAAACCAACCCTTATCGATTCTCCTATTTGGAGGATACGGTCGTTGATTAATCTTATTAGAGATAAACTGTACTAATTCATCGAAAACCACGGGCTTATCATCAGCCACATTCCACTGACTGCCTGCCTTGAAATCATTTTTTAGAACTCTAATAAAAGCTTCACTAATCAAATCGATATGAGTCATATGAATTCTTATAGACCGTTTTGGATAAACCAAAAGCTTCCTTTTTATTAATTTCATCAAGGTAAAAGGAAAGCCATAATCCTCTCCCCCATATGTAATTGCTGGCCTGAGTATACATGCATTCAATCCTTTTTCAAGCACATATTTTTGAATAATAGCTTCGCTTTTTATTTTGGTAAAGTGATAATAATTATCCTCTTGTTTAGGACTCAAATTATTAGCAGGTAACTCAATTGGAATTGCTCCAAAGACGCCAACAGACGAGCAAAATATCATCTTAGACTGATGTTTCACAGCATGTAATACCAACTGCTCTGTAGCATACACATTTGCTTTCAAGTAATCTTCTTTAGTAAACTTCCTACCACCTCTCAGTGCTCCAATATGTAAGATATATTTAAAAGATTTTTTGAATAAGTATTCTCTAAGTCCTCGAGTATCTGTCAAATCAATCTCAACAAACTCAATCTTATTGGCAAACTCTTGATATCTCTTTTTGTCTGTATTGGGTCGTATTAAAGCTGTTATTTGATAATTCCCAACTAATAGCCTGGCTACGTTTTTACCGATAAATCCCGTAATACCTGTGATTAATAATGTTTCCAATTACTCTCCAAAGAAATCAAGCACTTTTTCTATAAAGCTTTTCTTCTTAGGTATTGTTTTTTTTACCATGTAAAAATGCGGGATAATCTCATTTTTAAGCATTTTTTCGGGGAACGTAGATGACAGCAAGGTGGCGATTTTATCATCAAATTCATTGCGTATTACTTCAACTGCTTGAGGGTAATCATAAACGCCTGAACGACAGTGACAATCAGAACCCAGAAAGTGAGCCCATCCTCTATCTATCAGCTCAAAGGCAGCATTTTGTACTTGTTGCCCATACCCTCCTAAAATACTACCAGTATTAATTTGCAAATAAACATCCCTTTGCAAAAAGTCATCAGCTCTACTGGGATCATTCTTAATCTCCATATAGCGCTCTGGGTGTGCCAAGATAGGTCTCATACCCTTTCGGTTCATTTGATAAAGCAATTGATACAGATCTTCTGTAAAGCCATTTAAATTATTTTCAACTAAGACATACTGTGAGTTATTTATAAAGAAATTTTCTTTAATAATATCATTGACTATGTTTTCTCCATTTAAATAAACTTCAGCAGAATGGTAAAATTCTACATCTGGGGCATGCTCAGCCTTCAATTCTATTATTTGTTTAAAGATAGCAGAGACCTTTTCTCTCGTACTATCATAAAATCCAGGCATATAGTGAGGTGTAAAGACAAGCTTTTTAACCCCTGAAGACTGTACTAATTGTAAATAATCAATGGTAGTATTAATGTCTTTTGAACCATCATCAAGACCTGGTAAAATATGGTTGTGAATATCAATCATAGTTTCTCCATCCCTTTATTCTTAAACACTATGTATAGCTTCTGCAATATCCTTAACAAGAGTATAATTGTCTAATTCTTCAAGCACTGTTCCAATTACGATAAAATCAGCTCCTGCAGCAGCTTTTTCTTTTGCTGACTCAGCAGTTCTAATCCCCCCACCCACTATTAATGGGATATCCAACTTATTTGCAACATATTTTATCATCTCATTGGGAATTGCTTCTTTAGCACCACTTCCCGCTTCCAAATAAATCATCTTCATACCCATATATTGACCTGCCAGAGCATGAATGAGAGCAATATCATTTTTCTTTCGTGGTATAGGTAAACTGTGGCTCATATACTGAACAGAAGAGAGATTGCCCGACTCTATCAATATATAACCTGTTGGAATGCTCTCCAACCCTGTATGGTAAAGCTGAGGAGCACATCTCACTTGTTCTTCAATCAACACTTGAGGATTACGACTACTTAGCATATTCAATAATAAAATAGCATCAGCATAACCGCTTACAAAGTTAAACAGTCCAGGAAAGATAATCACAGGTATCTTTACAGATTTCTTGATCTGCAAAATAGTTTCTTCATAATTATCTTCAATCATGATACTGCCACCTATTAGAATAGCATCAGCATTGCATTTTTCATATATCTCTGCAAGGCGAACATTAGTCAAAACATCATTTTTATCTGGATCAATAAGGCAAAACAAACATGGATGCTTTTTTCTCATTTCTAATAGCTTTAAATATATTTCTGTTTTCATATTATCCACCTAAATTCAGTCTAATAAATAAGATACTACATAAATTAACAAGAGAATTAACATATCTATCTTCATCCATTTGTGAACAGTCTTTACGATGCTTTTATTCTGCGAACGAAGTAATATTGTTAAAAATAGAGCTAATGGCACTACCACAAGTATATTTAGCCATAAAAACTCAAAGGGGTTGGTGATATTCATTCTGTAAAACACAAAGATAAAAACTAATAACAAAATAGCAGGAACAAAAAGTAGCCACACTGTTTTCGCTTTACCAAGCATAATAGCCACAGTTTTAGCATTCTGACTTTTATCGCCTTCATAGTCTTCAATGGTCTTTGTCCACTCTCTAATGAGTGTGTATAAAAAAGCGAATATCATAATAGGCAATACTTTTTTAATACTATTTGTTAATAATGCACCATAGAGAAAAGTAGAAGCAGCTGTCCATGCTACGACCAAATTACCTATCAAGCCTATCTTTTTAAAATATATAGCATAAAACAGTAATAGTAAAGCATTTACAGTAGCGAGAAGCAAATGCCATATACTATCACTACTCAGGCTTAAAAGTAGCCCTATTGTCAATAAAACAAAGGTAATTATGCTTGCTTGCTTAATATTAAGTAGTCCTTGCGGTAATACTCTTTGAGGTTGATTTATTTTATCTATTTCCAAATCAAAAATATCATTAACCACATACCCTGCCCCAGCTATTAATGTAGCGGACAAAGCTATTAAGAAGGTCTCTATTCTAATGTTTAGTCCACCTGAATAATAGGTTCCAAATAGCACACAGATGAAGCTAAAGATGCAATTTAGTGGTCTAATAATTCGTGTAGACTTTACAATGTTTCTTAATTTATATCTTTCATTCAAGGTCATTATCTTATGGCAGTCTATCCTTTATCATTTTTACGAATTCGATTAATATATGATTATTAGGCAAGTTCTTGATCAATTTACTTGAGTCACTTATGAGTTTTTCAGCTGTTTGTCTTGCTTTATCAAGCCCTAATATAGAAGGGTATGTAGATTTGAAATTACGAGCATCTTCATAAGGCTCTTTACCGAGCATTTCAAAGTCACCGATATCATCCAAAATGTCGTCAATTATCTGATATGCAAGTCCTAAGTTTTGTGCATAATTCACCATATTATTTGTGGTATTCTCATCTGCATCTGCCATAACGCAAGCAAGATGGGAAGCAGCTTCAAGTAATGCTCCTGTCTTTTTTAAGTGTACATATTTGATAACAGTAATAGGGATATTTTGTTTGGATGATGAGATAATATCTACTGTCTGCCCGCCAATCATACCTTGAGTAGATACTAAATTACACAAGACTCTAATACAGTGTACAGCTTTTCGTGGATCTTCCAGTTTGGTAATCATTTCAAATGCTTTTGTCAGTAGGGCATCACCAGCCAATATAGCAGTAGCTGCTCCAAATTTAACATGACATGACTCCTTGCCTCTTCGCTCATCTGAGTTATCAACTGATGGCAAATCATCATGAATCAAAGACGCTGTATGCACCATTTCAAGAGCTGCTGCGATTAGTGATGCTTGTTCCATTTGCTGTTCAGTTGCTTTTTTTACCAGCATCTCATAAGTTGCAAAAAATAGAATAGGTCTTAATCTCTTGCCGCCACTAAATACAGAGTATCTCATGGCTGCATACAAATCCTTGGGCTCTTCTGTTTCTGGGGTTAAATACTGATCAAGTACAACATCCAGCATTTTTGCTCGATCATCAAAGTATTTTGGTAGTATCATGTTGACTCCTATTCTATAGTTTAAATATTCTTTTATAAATCTAAGAATAATAAATATGATTATATTGTCAATGAAAAATTGTATCTTATCAAAAATAGTTTGATAAACCAAAAATAAAAGGCTAAGATTTGGCAACTAACCAATCTTTTTTTAATAATATAAATAACTCCATTTTGTTCTAAAAATTTCAGATATCACACTACCCATTTATCTTTATCGCGTATAAATAACAATTAGAAAAGCTATCATTTTCAATTTTAAAGTATTTATAATAAATCTCCTTTACTTTCCCTTTTAATTCCTATAAGATTACCTTTCATTCTCCAAAATAGCAAGGAGAATAGCAAGGGTGTCATATAGATATTTGATTGAAAATTAGTCACATACAATGTTCAATAAAAAAGTAGTGAAATGGGAAAGTATTTAGCGATATTTCAGTATTATTTTAGGTTAATATTACAAAATTTATTATTCATTATTTGGAAAATGTAATTTTCTTTTTGCCTTTAAAGGTTCTGTATTTTTTATTATCATAGCTAAGTTTGAAGGTGCCAATCTCCATCACTATTAAAGAGTCAAACACACACTACTAAGAATAATGAAAAATTTTATGCTCTAATTTAAAAAAAATCTTGCATTATTTTGAGTGTTTATTAAATTGGTAACAAATATGGAAAGTGGAGGAACTTATGAACACAAATATTACAAGAATCAAAAACATTACTCTTATGTTGGTTATTATGTTAGCTGTTAGCTTAATGTTTGCACAAACAAGTTTTACACAATGGGATTTCGAATCAAGCGATCTTAACCCAGCAAATGGAACAGGCACTCTTACAACATTAGGTGGAATCTCTTATGAGTTTATCACAGGTTTTACAGGAACAGGTACAGGCGGCTTAGCGCTTCAAACAACAGGTTACCCTGCTCAAGGTACTGGCAATAAAACAGCAGGAATTCAAGCAATGGTCTCGACTGTTGGTAAAGAAAACATTGAGATCACCTGGCATCAAAGAAATAGCAACACTGCATCAAGTCGTATGTGTTTACAATACACCTTGGATGGTGTAAACTGGAACGATTTTATCGCAAATTCAACAAATGCATTCAACACTAATACTGTCACAAATAACGATTCAGGTTTCGATAATGGCTTATATATCATCGATGCAGGTGCTACTTGGTTTTACCGTAAAGCAAGTTTTGCATCAATTCCAGAAGCAAATAATAACCCTAACTTTGGTATTAAAATTGTATCTTCATTTGAATCTGGCACAAATGCCTATGGACCTGCAAACCCAACTGGTTCATATGCAACTGGTGGAACTTATCGCTATGACAACTTAACCTTTGCAAGTACAGCTGGCACAGTAGTCTTAACACCTTCTTTTGACCCTGCAGGTGGAGTATATGGCTCACCTATAAATGTTAGTATTTTATGCCCAACAGAAGGCGCTTTAATTTACTATACAACAGATGGCGAAGAACCAAGCCAATCCTCAACCTTATATCAAGACCCTATCAATTTATCACAAACAACAACACTGAAAGCTAAAGCTTTTAAAGATGACTATACACCAAGCAATACTGTTAGCGCTACATATTCATTTACAGCTTCTGTTGCGAACTTGAGCGAGTTGAAACAACAAAACGCAGATGGAACAACAATTTATACTGTAATAGGTGAAGTATATGTCAACTATACACAAAGCTTTAGAAATCAAATATTTGTACAAGATGCCAATGCTGGTTTATTAATTGACGACTATTCAAATGTAATCACAACTAATTTCAACATTGGAGACGGTATCACTGGTTTATCAGGTAAAATAGAAGAATTTAATGGCATGTTGCAATTTGTTCCTATTGCAAATATAACTGCACCAAGCTCAACAAATAATCCAATTACCGCTGTACCCGTTACAATACAAGAATTAAATGCAAACTTCGATATATATGAATCTCGACTTGTAGCTATCAGTGGTCTATCTTTTGTAAATGCATCAGGAGAGTTTGCAACTGGCACATCTTATGTAATAACTGATGGAACAGGTAATGCAAACTTCCGTACATCTTTTTATGATGCAGACTATATCGATACAGCAATTCCAACAGGAACAATAACAATGGCATGCATCCCACATGAAAGAGTAGATGGTAGATTTGTTGGAAGTCGTATGTTGTCTGACTTTGCATGGGTTGCTACAGAAACAGAAGTCATCAGCAAAACAAAGATGCTTCAGGGTAACTATCCAAACCCATTCAATCCAAACACAACAATTGCTTTCCAAATCAGCAAAGCAAATAATGTTAATATCGCTATTTTTAATTCAAAAGGACAAAAAGTAAGAACTTTAATCAACCAATATGTAGCAGCAGGTAATCATACAGTAAATTGGAATGGCAAAGACGATAATAATAATAATATGCCTTCTGGCATTTATTTTTATAGATTACAATCAGATAATCATTCTGAAGTTAGAAAAGCTATTCTCATGAAATAAAAGATTTTAAATCATTACGCCCCTTTGTCTTTCAGAGGGGCGTTTTTATTTATTGACAAAAAAAGACGATTATGTTTATTAAACATAAGCATATTAAATAGGAGGAGTAAAAATGAATTTGCAAGGTAAAGTCGTCATAGCACAAGGTGGAGGACCAACCGCAGTGATTAATCAATCTCTGGTAGGTGCAATATTAGAATCAAAGAAGTTTCCTCAGATAACCAAGATATACGGTGCAGTGGGCGGAATCAGAGGCATCATTAATGAAGATTTTCTTGATTTATCACAAGAAACTACACATAACCTTGAGCAAGTTGCTATTAGCGCATCATCTGCTTTATTATCTACACGAGATAAACCTGATGATGATTATTGTACAGAAGCATTTCATGTGATGAAAGCACACGATGTTAGATACTTTTTCTATATTGGTGGCAATGATTCATCGGATACTGTTAGGATTATAAACGAAAAGGCTATTCAAGAAAATTATGACTTTAGAGCAATTCATATCCCAAAAACCATTGATAATGACCTTGTTTTAAATGATCATACTCCAGGGTTTGGCTCTGCAGCACGATTTGTAGCTGAAGCTTTTATTGGTGCCAATCTCGACAATAGGTCATTACCTGGCGTTTATATTGGTATAGTAATGGGAAGACATGCAGGCTTTTTAACTGCAGCCTCTGCAATGGCAAAGAAGTTCCCTGATGATGGACCGCACTTGATCTATTTACCTGAAAGGGTCTTTGATAAAGAGCAGTTTTTGCAAGATGTAAAAAACACCTATGATAAGTATGGACGCTGCGTAATCGCTGTTTCTGAAGGTATTACAGATAAAAATGGAACTCCTATTATTAGCACTCTTAGCGAGACAGTTGAAAAAGATGCACATGGCAATGTCCAATTGTCAGGAACAGGCGCGCTGGGTGATTTATTGTCAGATTATATAAAGAAAAACCTCAAAATAAGCAGGGTTCGTTCTGATACTTTTGGTTACTTACAACGCTCCTTTATGCCTTGCGTATCAGATATTGACCAAATTGAAGCAAGAGAAGTTGGTGAAAAAGCAGCACACTTTGCAATCTGGCACAATATCAACTGCTCAATTACAATTCAGAGAGTTGGCAATTATGCTGTCGAGTATAAACCCGTACCTTTGAAAGAGATAGCTGCAAAGACGCGATTAATGCCTGATGAATATATCAATAGCAATGGAAACTATATAACAAATGACTTTATATCTTATTGTGCCCCTCTGATTGGTTCAGATTTTGTACTACCAGCGAGAATCAGAGCACCAAAGGTGGATAGAATAGTTAAAAAGTAAAATAAGAATTATAATAAAAAAGCCACCCTATAAAGAGTGGCTTTTTTTATTAAGTGAGTATTTATCTTTTAGTTGTTTGTACTGTCTTTGCGTATTCAAACATCTTGTCAAGAGTTGGATATTTATCGAAAATAGATATCGCATCCATTAGTTGTCTATCAATTGCCAATCCAGCTTTATAACCAGCAATTTCGCCAAACTTCTTGTCAATAATACTGCTTGTTAAAGAATTCCTTATGAAAGCATAAGAGCTATCTAATGTGCTGGATTCATATTTCAGCCCTTTGTTTTTGCCAAAGCTGAGGAAGTCTTGAATTAGTGCATCAGTCGCTACAAAATCTTCAGTAATACTTTGCTTATTTTTTGTATAGTAGTCGATTGAATATTCAAAGAAGAGGTTTAGTCTTCGTATTTCCATTTCAAGCTCAGTAAGTTTGTCTTGCTCAATTTCAATGTCTGGAGTGATTCCACCACCTCCATAGACTGTTCTTCCATTTACTGTCTTATAAATGTGTTCATTAATATCTTTTTCTATCATTTCCTTTTCATCTGCAGTAACTTCTTTTCCTTTAAGAATCTTGTCGTTTATGTCTTTATGTATGCAGCGTCCAGATTTAATATAATACTTCGAGATTGTTATTTTGATACCATATCCTTCAGATAGCGGGAAAAGCTGTTGAACAGAGCCTTTTCCAAATGTTGTTTTACCAACTACTAAGCCTTTGTCCCAATCTTGTAAAGAGCCTGCAAATATTTCAGATGCGCTTGCGCTGGCTTCATTTACTAAAACTATTACTGGATATCCTGTTCTCATTCTATTAAAACGAGTATTATAGTTTTGATTATAATAATCAAGCCTGCCTTTTGTTGAAACAACGAGTTTGTTAGGTCCGATAAATTCATTAACAGTATCTACCGCTTCATTAAGTAAACCACCAGGGTTAAATCTGAGATCTATAAGCAGACCTCTAATTCCTTCTTTTTCGAGATTATCAATGCTTTGTCTTAGTTCTTGAGTAGTGTTTGCATTAAATTGCCTAATGCGTACATAGCCTATTCCATTATCAAGTTTGAATGCATATGGGATACTTTTAATCTTTATAATATCTCGAATAATCTCAAAGTCTAAAGGGTTATTTACACCAGGTCTTGAAATAGTAATGACTACTTTTGTGCCTTTATCGCCTCGCATTTTTTTAATAACATCATCCGTTGAAATGCCAACAACATTTGCACCATCTACTTTTACTATTTTATCACCAGCAATAATGCCCATTTTGTAAGCAGGAGTTCCCTCTATTGGCGAAACAACTGTAATGTATTCTCCCTGCTTATCTATTGTTATGCCCAAGCCACCAAATTCGCCTTTTGTACTTGTTTGAAAATCTTCAAAGTCTTCTGGCTTCATAAAATTTGTATGCGGGTCAACATCATTAAGCATACCATTTACAGCGTATTCAAAGAGATCTTGAATTTTGAGCTCTTCTACATAGTTTTGTTTTACCATATACATGGTATCTCTGAACAATTTCAAGTATTTATATAAATCATCTGTATCGTTATGGCTTTGTGCATGCCCTATAGAGTAATTAAAAATAAGTGTGCCTGCAAATATCCATATAATTAAAATTGAGTAGAATATAATTTTATTCTTTCTTAGAACCTTCATCTTTGACCTTCTTTCATCTTCCATAAAGTTGTCTCCTTTATTTCATTAAAAACATCACATATGCTATTTTGTCCATTTATGCTAACGAACCTGGTAGGGTTGTCAAGAATTATTCTATTAAAGCCTTCTTTCACTTTATCATGAAAGCTTCTCGGCTCATATTCAAGCCTATCTGGTTTTTTATCCTTAATCCTTCTAAAGCTTTCGTCGATAGTAATATCTAAAAAGAATGTAAGATCGGGTACAAGACCAAAGCTCGCATAACTATTGATTGTCTTAATCGTGCTTATTTCAATACCCCTGGCGTACCCTTGATAAGCCAAAGTAGAATCAAAATAACGATCACATATCACTATAGAACCACCCTCAAGAGCAGGAATAATTAATTCTCCTGTATGCTGAGACCTCGATGCCATATATAAAAGTATTTCAGTCTCTTTGTTCATTTTAGAATTTTGACAGTCCAACAAAAGATCGCGTATTTTTTCACTAATATCGGTACCGCCTGGTTCCCGTGTGAGAGTAACATTGTAGCCATTTTCAACTAAATAATCAAACAATAGTTTTGCTTGTGTTGATTTACCACATCCTTCGATTCCTTCAAATGTTATAAAAAAACCTTTCATTTGTTCTCCAAATCTTTATTAAAGCTAAATAGCCTTAAATAATGGTATCTTTCTGATATAATTCATCATTTCTTTCTTGGAAGTCAGTTACAAAATGTAAACCACGACTTTCTTTTCTTTGTAAAGCTGATTTGATGATTAAGTTTGCAATAATAGCAAGGTTTCTGGTTTCGATAACTTCTTTTCTTATATTATTGTGATGATAGAAATTATCTATCTCTTGGTAGATTGAGTTTAGCCGTGTTTGCGCATATTTGAGCAGCCTTCGACTTCTTGTAATGCCAACATAATTCTGCATAGTATGCTTGACAACTTCTCTATTGTGCGAGATTACAACCCAATCATTTTCATTAAAGACTCCAACTTCCCTCCACTCTGGTATTTGTGGAAAATCTACTTCTTCTAAATTAGATGGATGGTTTCCTGCTCGCTTCGCTACGACTAAAGCTTCCAAAAGAGAGTTAGAGGCTAATCTGTTTGCTCCATGTAATCCTGTACATGCAACTTCGCCCGCAGCAAATAAATTAGCAATGTCTGTTTCACCATTAATTGTAGTTAAGATACCACCACAGAAATAATGTGCTGCTGGTGCAACAGGTATATAATCTTTAGTAAAATCAATCCCTCTTTTTAAGCATTTTTTATCAATATATGGGAAATGCGATTTAAGTTTTTCATGATCTACTTGTGTTGCATCGAGATAAACATACTTTTCATCACGCTTTTTTAACTCAAAATCAATAGCTCTTGAGACTATGTCACGTGGTGCTAACGAGACCATAGCATGATAGTTTTCCATAAATGTTTTTCCATTTTGAAGTCTTAAAATAGCTCCTTCACCTCTCAATGCTTCCGTAATTAAAAAGGTATGCCCATCTGGTGAATAAAACGCTGTAGGGTGAAATTGAATAAACTCCATATTAGCTACACGGGCTCCTGCCAGCCTTGCCATAGCAATTCCATCTCCTGTTGCGACATCTGGGTTTGTGCTTTGCAAATAGACCTGTGCAGCACCGCCTGTAGCTAACATTGTTTTTTTGCTAACAAAGGTTTTGATTTTATTATCATTTATATCTAAAATATAAGCTCCCCAACATGCAATACGAGGAATGAAACCATCTGTTTGCGGAATATGGTGTTGGGTAATGAGATCGACAGCTATGTGGTTTTCAAAAACATCAATTTGCGGGTTCTGTTTACAGCTGTGAATAAGAGCTTGCATAATCTCATGCCCAGTTGAATCTGCAGCATAAGCGACGCGTTGCTTTGAGTGTCCTCCCTCTTTTGTGAGAGATAGATTCTCTATAGACCTATCTAAAAGTGGGTTTTTTACTGTAAAGAGAGTGCCTTTTTGTAGTAAATATTCAATTGCTTCAGGTCCTTCTTTTACAATAATCTCAATTATTTTCTTCTTTCCCAACATAGCACCTGCTATAAATGTATCTTCTACATGAGAATGAAAGCTATCATGGTCATCAATTACAGCAGCTATTCCACCTTGTGCATAGTCTGAATTGCAATCGAAAAGCTCTTTCTTTGTTATGACTGCTACTTTGCCAAGTCGTGAGACCTCTAAGGCGTATACTAAGCCTGCAATTCCAGACCCTAAAACTAAGAAATCATATTGGTACATGTTACCTCCTGACCCTTACAATATATGATTATTTATTGATAAACACATTATTAATGCATCACCTGTGGGGTTTTGATAATACCCTTTTCTAATATACAGCGGCTTAAACCCCATTTTCTGGTATAAGCTTAATGCGGGAGTATTTGTAGTTCTAACCTCTAAAAAGAAATTTTTTATATGCTTTTTCATTTCGATAATATTACTTAATAAATAGTACCCGAAGCCCTTATGTCTATACTCTTTTTTTATTGCAATATTTGAAATGTTAAATTCATCGACTGTTTCATAACCAAATAAAAAGCCAATAATATCTTTATTGTCATTTATGGTTAAAGCAAAAGCTTCATCATGTATGAAAGATATTTTAAATCCATCTACACCCCAAGTGTCTTGTTCTAAATCCATTTCTATGGCGAGAGCTTGGTCAAAATCTTCTTCAGTCATTTTTTTTATATTACATTCCATTAATATACTAATACCTGCCCTTTGCGTAGATTTACAACTTCTTTGCCTTTGATTTTTTTTATCTTTAAATTATTCTTTGACATTAGATATTGAACACTAACTCCAAGTTTTTTTGAGATTTTGTATAGATTATCTCCATCTTTAACAGTGTAGCTTGAAGTTGATGATTTTGAAGTAGTCCCATTTGAGCCGGTAACTAATAGGTTTTTGCCAGCATTTAATCTATCAGATTTCATATTATTCAATGATTTTAAGCGATTTACAGTAGTTCCATACTTTTTGGCAATACTGCTTAAGGTCTCACCTGAGCGAACTTTGTGATACTTGCTTACAGTCGTTGTTGGTGCGGCAAAGGACTTTTCTGCTTTAGCAAGGAGCATTGTATCAGCTATAGCATCGATAGGTACAAGTATTTGGTATTGCCCAGGAGGTAAAAGTATTTCATTTATCTTTGAATATTTTCCCTGATTACGTTTATTAATTTTAATCCAAGGATTTAATTCCCAAACTGTTGAGAGGTTTGTCCCTTGAGCAATAGCCCATTCATTGAGATTATGATGACCTTTTAAGTCTATATCAACAAGTTTGGCTTGATCAAGCAAGTATGCATCTCGTGTAAACCTTTTTCCAAAGAGCTGCTCTTCGTTTTCAAATATCATTTTAATTGCTATTGCACGCCAAATATAGTTATTAGTTTCATCATGACGCATAATTAATGAGAAAAAGCTTTGTGCTCCTTGTTCATTAATCGCTTTGTATATGTTTCCCATTCCAGCATTGTAGCTTGCCATAGCCAAGAGCCAGTCATCAATATCTCTTTTTAGTAAATTATTATACCCGTCTATTAAGTACTTACAAGCTGCATCTGTTGATTTAAACACATTTCTTCTCTCATCAATATAATCATTAATATTCAAGTTGAAAAGTTTTGCTGTACCTGGCATAAATTGCCAAATACCAGCAGCTCCAACCGATGAGAATGCCATATAACTTAGATTACTTTCTGCAACTGCCAAATATTTAGCATCATCAGGAACACCATGTTCTTCGAAATAAGATTCAAATATTGGGAAATAGCAAGAGCTTCTGGCAAGAAAAACTGGTGCTCTTTTCAGTTCATATGAAAAAATTGTCTGCAATTTGTTTCTCATTCGCTCATTCTTCAGATCAAATGATACGCCTGCAAACTCGTAAGATTCTGGTAGTACAAAGTCTTTCCCTGTATTGTAATCATTTTCGAAGCCACCCTGTTGCAAAGAATCAAGCTGACAGTATATGTCGTCTATTATAGACTGTAATTCAAAAATTGTCAGTGACTGCTTTTCTATGATCTGATATAGAGAATCTAAATCAAGCAAGGCATCGATATCTGAGTCTTTTTTATTTTTTGTCTTTTTAGAGTTTTGAAATAAAAAAGCATTTAAAACAGAAAAAAGAGAGATAAACATCAACAACACTATTACATATCTTTTCATTAAAACAATACTCCTATAATACACTGTAAAGAATATAAATAACGGGAACAGCTATCATAAAGCTATCAAACCTATCTAAAATGCCTCCATGTCCAGGTATTAGGTTTGAGCTATCTTTTACGCCACAGTCACGCTTGATCAGCGATTCAAATAGGTCTCCAAACTGTCCAATTGTACCTATAACAATACCCATGAGAAGAGCCCAAAATAGGCTTATTTTGTTTGGAACAATGAAATGAGCAATTGTAGCAAACAAAACAGCAAAGACAAAGCCGCCAATAAAACCTTCAATTGACTTTTTGGGGCTAACATTAAAGATATTACGATGCCTACCTAACCATACTCCAATAAAGTAAGCAAATGTATCTGTTATCCAAATGAGGATTGCTATGAATGGCAACAAGTAATTACCATTTTCTAAGCCATGAAGGCGATATACAAAGCCCAGGCTTATCCCACAGTAAACCATTATCATTAAAGAAGAACTTACTCTATAGATGGCATTTTCAATTCTATTTCTAAATATTTCTTCTGCACCAAATAAAGCTAATGTAAAAAACAATAAATAGAGCGAGTATTTCAAGTCATATTTCGCAGACATATAGCACATTAGTGCAGCGAAAGGTATAACTGAAGCCATAAGATAGAGTGACTTATTTTTTAACATTTTAGACAACTCATAAGAGCTAATTAAGCTCAAGAGAATAAGAAATATGATTAGTGGAATCTGACCATAATAATAGATAAATAACAATAGTGGTATAGCTATGACTGATATTAAAACCCTTTTTATCAGCTCAATCATTTTGTCCCTCCATAACGTCTCTGTCTTTTTTGATAATCCAAAATTGCTTCGATAAATTCGCTTTTACGAAAATCAGGCCAAAGCGTGTCAGTAAAATAAAACTCTGCATAAGCAGATTGCCATATTAAGAAATTTGACAATCTTTTTTCACCGCTCGTACGAATAATCAAGTCTGGGTCTGGCATATTTGCAGTATAAAGTTCTTGTGAAATAATCTCTTCATTGATTTGATTAATGGTTAATGTATTATTCTGTATCTTTGTTGCAATGCTTTTAATACCTTCAATCAATTCCAGCCTACCTCCATAGTTAAATGCAATGTTAAAGTTTAAACCATTATTATTATATGTTTTTTGACATTCTTTATTAATTTTACTTTGATATTCTTTTGAAAGACCGATATCTGTACCCAAAAATCTTACAACAATGTTTTGTTTACTCATAGAGTCAATTTCATTAATTAAAGAGTCTAATATAAGCTTTAATAGCCCTTTTACCTCATCATCAGGTCTTGTCCAATTCTCTGTTGAAAAGGCATAAATTGTCAAGTATTTTAGACCTATTTCAACAGAGGCTTCTACTAATGCTCTGACAGATTCTACACCATTTTTATGTCCCCACAGACGTCCTGCACCCTGTTTCTTTGCCCATCTACCATTACCGTCCATAATAACACCAATGTGATCGGGTAAATTCTTATCAAGTTGTTTTATTAAATCTTTATAATTCATAACTGCATTCCATCTATTTATCAGCATTCCACTTTAAAAAAGCATTAATAAATTCGTCTATTTCGCCATCCATAACGGGGCTAATATTACCTGTTTCGTAGTTGGTTCTATGATCTTTAACCATTTGATATGGAGCAAAGACATAAGAGCGAATTTGATTACCCCAGCCAATTTCAGTCTTGGATGACTCAGTTTTTTGTCTTTCTTTTTCTCTCTCTTGTTCATAAAGTTGAAAGAGTCTTGATTTAAGCATTTGCATAGCTTTTTCTCTGTTTTGTATTTGTGAACGCTCATTTTGGCACTGAACAATAATATTTGTTGGTATATGTGTTATTCTGACAGCAGAATCCGTTGTGTTTACGTGTTGCCCGCCAGCTCCGCTTGCGCGATATGTATCCACCTTGAGATCTGATGGATTTATTTCAACTTCAATATCGTCATCTATCATAGGATAAACATAGATAGATGTGAAAGATGTTTGCCTTTTACCTTGTGCATTGAAAGGAGAAATCCTGACTAAACGATGAACTCCTGCTTCTCCTTTTAAATACCCATAAGCGAACTCGCCAGTAATCTCAACAGTTGCGCTCTTTACCCCAGCCTCATCACCTGCTTGAAAGTCAACGATATTAAACCCATATTTTGATCTCTCTGCCCAGCGTTTAAACATTCTCAAAAGCATTTCTGCCCAGTCCTGCGATTCTGTACCGCCAGCGCCTGGATGAATTGTTAAAATGGCATTATTCATATCGTATTTCCCATTTAATAAAAGCTTTACTTCAAGCTTCTCGACAAATTCAACAGCATCATGCAAGAAACTCACTGCTTCATCAAATAGCTCATTATTCCACTCATCCTGTAAGATATCCACATATGTGGTCAACTCCTCAGCTATGGAATATAGTTTACTATTATCTTCAAGATCACCTTTTAAAATAGAGACTTGTTGAGTAACTCTTTTCGCATTAGATTGATTATTCCAGAAGTCGGCATTATGCATTTGGCTTTCAAGGGCTTCAAGTTCTTTAGTAATTTTATCTTTGTCAAAGAAAACTCCATAGGTCTTTTATTCTATCTAATATATCTTCATATGTTTTTATATATTCTTGTAAATCCATTTATCCTCCATAATTATAGTTTCCAAGGTAATAGGTAGTCTTTAACTTCTTCATTAAAATACCTATCGGTCATTGTTGCAATGAAGTCGCGCACTTTTTCTGCTGCAGAATATGATTCCAAATAATCACTATTCTTATACGAAAGAAAGTGTTTGAATATTTTTGATTCTGTGTCATTGTTGGCAATATCTTCTAAGTACTTCTCAAACAAGATTTCCATACTTCTTTTTATAATTCTGTTTGCTTTTTTTATCTCTTCATTTAGATATATTCTTTGGTAATTAAACTGTTTCAACTTAAATAAGTAGTCAGATGTTTCAGCATCAAAACTTATGTAAGGTTTCTCATAACTATCTAAAATAACACTTTTAACAAGCGTATCAATTATCTTGCTATTATTATTTCCTAAATACGTGGCACAATCACTTGGTAATTCATTTCTTTTCAATATATTAAGCCTAATTGCATCTTCGATATCTTGCCCAATATATGCTATTGTATCAGTCACTCGAACAACGCAAGCTTCCATTGTTGATGGCATAGTATGGCACTTTTCTCCAGCAGTTTTTTTGAGAATATAGTCTGTAATATCTTCTTGAGTTTTATTTAAATTGGGTTGTAATTGCGTATTGTGAACTTCGCCATCATGTGATATAATACCATCTCTGGTCTGAAAAGTCAGATTTAAACCGTGCCCTCTACGAGAGATATGATCGACTATATGAAGACTTTCAACATTATGGTGAAATTGTCCAATGCCGTGTGATTCGCATAGCTGGCTAAGTGCACGCTCGCCGTCATGCCCGAAAGGAGAATGTCCTAAATCATGTCCAAGTGCTATTGCTTCTGTGAGCTCAAGGTTAAGTCCCAAAGCTTTACTTATTGTTCTTGATATTTGCGAAACATATGTTGTATGAAGGTTTCTATTCGTCATTTCTTCATCGATAAAATTAGAAAATGAAAAGACCTGAGTTTTACCATGATACCTACGATAAGCCCCACTGTATAATATTCTATCTCGATCAACAGCAAACGGTGTTCGCAAATGCTCTTTATTTTCCAGTTGAGCACGCCAAGCATTTTCGTCTCTAAAAGCATAGTCTGAATAATTATAGCGACTATTATTTATTATTTCGTAGATATCTTTCAATCTTGATTGGTCAAACATTTGCAACTTTTCTTTCTGAGAGACTCTTTATCTTGCGATAATATAAGAATTGCGGTGGGAATCCTTCACTCTCTTTTAGTTCATCAAAATAGGTTGTAAAGTGATCTTCAGGAAAAATATATTGGCTATCATTCTCAAAGATAGGTTCAAAGTCGTCTCGTTCTTGAAAGTGCTTTATTATCCAATTTGCATAATCAATATGGTCAGTTGACAGTTTCAAAAAGCCATTATCTTTAAGTAAATATGATAAGCTATTTATAAAATCATGCTGAATTAATCGACGGCTATGGTGTTTTCTTTTGGGCCAAGGATCGGGGTGAAATATTATAATTTCGCTAATTGTTTGAGGCTTAACCCACTTGTTGATGTTTTCATCAATAAAAAGATTCAATAACCTTACATTCTTATTGATTTTTATATCAAGCTTTTTTACTGTATTCATTATGCGTTTTGACTTTACTTCCACTCCAATATAGTTAATATTTTTATGAAAAAATGACTGTAACTGTAACAATTCACCCTTTCCACTACCTATTTCGAAGTGTATTGGATTATTATTGTCAAAGATTTTCTCAAAGTTTAGTACCTCATTATCTTTTTTCTCAATTACAAAATATTCAATTTTCTCATTTATTTCCATAATAATTCCTTTTATAACCCATTTCTTGTTTTAATCAAAATATGTCAAACAAAAAGTAAAAAGAACTATCTTTTTTTTGAATATTTGAACCAAGGTTAATTACAAAACTTATAGATAAGGCTGTTGCATTATATCCAAACGATAAATTAAACTATCATCACTACTAAAGAAAAGTTAAAAAAACTCATCTTACTCTAACTCTTAAAAATCAGCAATATATCTTCTTTACATTCCCTTTAGATTCCTAAAAGATTACCTTTCATTCTCCAAGATAGCAAAGAGAATGTAAGGGGAATGTCATAGACATATTATTGTTAAATAATCATATACAATAATCATCAAAAAAATTAGTAAAATGAAGAAAACAACAGGAATCAACTTCATTTTAGTTAAGTATTATTTGAATACTGCAATTTTTTCTTGACTTAAAAGTGGTTCGTATAAGCTTTGTAAAAAACTATTAGGATATGCTATGATAAAAAAAAGAAATATACAGATTCTTAAAAATATTGCAACACGAACTCCCAGCTTTACCATGAATAATATACTGCTTACTTATCACTGTACGCAAAAATGTTTGCAGTGTAATATTCCTTTCATGAAGTCTGAGATACCATTTATGACTGAAGGTGTTTTTACAACTGTGATTGATCGTTTGGATAATTCTGGCGCGCAAGGTATTACACTATCAGGAGGGGAGCCAATGCTTCATCCACAACTTGATGACTTTGCTAAATACGCTAAGAGTAAACAATTTAAAAGGGTACATTTGCTATCAACTCTATATGGACCAGAAGAATTAGTCGATAAAACTATTGAAACTGTGTTTAGACATAAGCTCTCCATCTCGTGTTCATTCGATGGCTTTGGCAGCACTGTTGATGAAATTAGACAAGCAGAAAACGTCTCCGATACAGTACAAAAGAACATGCAAAAAATAATTGATGAAAACAAAAGGCTTTCTAATCCTATTAAAACATCGGTAAATATAGTTATTTCCCAAAAGAATCTTGCACAAATACCCGATATTCTTGACTATATTGAATCTATCGGTTGGAACTTCAATATCGATATCTATCGCTTTACTTCAAAGGCACACCGAGAGAATGATGACATGAAAGTTACTGAGAATGAGATGCTGAGTAAAATCATCAAAAGAATCATCAAATCACCCTATCTGAAAACGCCAATCTGGCTGTACAAAGGATATGAAGACTATCTTAATAATAATTATAAAAAGATCTGCCCTTACATCAACTCCCCTGTTTTAGGGAGCAAATTCTTTATCCAACCCAATGGCGATGTGAAAGTATGCATCGGTGACCCCATTGGCAACTTAGCAAAGCAGACAGCCAAAGAGATATTCAGCAGCCAAGCATGGAAAGAGAGAAAACAAGAGATAAAAGAATGTAGCGGTTGCTGGAACACTTGTTACACGCCAGGTGCCTCAATTTGGAAATACCTTGATATGGATACTATAAAACAAATGACCAGAATTAAGCCCTACTAACAGCTTAGAATCACTATTATTACTATAGCAAAACTCCTACAATAGGCACTAAAACAGTCAAAACAACACCACTGATAAAGCCGATAATAGCATATTCTGCACCAGCACTCTTTTTGATAAAGGGCAAGGTCGTATCCATTGCTGTAGCACCCCCTGTACCGATAGGTGCAAGGTTGCCAAAAGCCTTAACTAAAAGCGGTGCAAACATCATAGTTAGCAATTCTCTTAATAGATTTGATAAGAGTGCTATGACTCCGACAACTTCTCCAAACTTCTGGGTACATACCATAGCTGATAGGCTGTAATATCCCATCCCTGAGCATATTGTAATAGCCTGTCTAATATCAATTTTATTGATAATCAAGCCTATAATTAACCCCATCAACATTGATCCCAACATAGCAGTCAGAGGTATGAGAATAGCAAAAGCATGGTATCTCTTTATTAATGCGATGATATTTATCTTCCCTATCCCAATACCTATGAAGAATACGAGCAAATAAAGAGAAATATCAGCAGCAAAACTGCTCCAAGTACATTTATCGCCCAACCACAATATGGTCACAAAAAACCCTATTAAAAAGCTCAATAAAGGCAGTATCATCTCAAGTGTCATGTTCTTTTCTTTCGCAGTACTTTGAGATTGATCTTCGACGCTAATATTATGTTGTTGGACCTGTTCGCTTGGATTAGCATTACTCTTTAATTCAAGGTGTGACCATAGTATTTTTTTGTTTTTTGTTAAATATTTATTCAGTGGGATTAGTGCAAGCACACTTCCAAGCATACCAGCTAAACAGAGGATAATCGACTCAGCACCAAGCTCTTTGAAGTTTGTAAAAAGGTCTTTTTTAAGAGCGGTTGACATACCTAAAAAGAAAAGTAAAAAATAAGCAGAGATAGAAGCGAGGATATTTGATATGAAAAAGATAAAATTCACTCTTTTTAAAGCTGTACCTATCGCTAAACCACCGAGTATTGCTAAAAAAATATAATACAATTAATCACTCACTTATTAGTCTTTTATCTTCCAAATAGTACCTTGAGGTGTGTCTTGGAGCTCGATTCCCAGCTCAAATAAGTCTTTTCTAATCTTGTCTGAGAGTGCATAGTTTTTCTCTTTTTTTGCATCTAATCTATAAGAAATGAGTAATTCGATTAACTTCTCAGCATGTTGGTCAACAGAGGTTTCCATTGTCTCTTCAAGATTTGAGAAAAAGCCTAAAACCTTACCTAATTCTAAAAGAGTGACTGCTGCTGCTTGTCTAACTTCTATTGAATTCTTCTTTGTTTTAGCTTCTTTAGCAAGGTCAAATAGCGATGCCAAAGCTTTTGCTGTATTGAAGTCGTCATCCATAGCTTCCCTAAAGGCTTCTACAGTGCTAATAAATGCAGATTTATCAATTGAATCAAGCTCTAAGTTTAAGATATCGACTTCTTTGAATACAGAGTAGAAATTTGCTAAAGCTTTTTTGGATTCAATAATAATATCTTCATTAAAGTCAATAGGGCTACGGTAATGCTTTGACAAAAAGAAAAACCTAATTACTTCTGGGTCATATTTTTTCATTATATCACGTGCGGTAAAGAAGTTATTCAAGCTTTTGGACATTTTATTACCATCAATATTCAAGAAGCCATTATGCATCCAATAATTTGCTAAAGGCTTGCCATCAAGTGCATAGGCTTGTGCAAGTTCATTTTCATGGTGTGGAAATACTAAATCCACTCCTCCCCCATGTATATCAAAGGTTTGTCCGAGCATTTTGCGTGACATCACGACGCACTCTGTATGCCAGCCAGGTCTTCCCGCTCCCCAGGGGCTATCCCATTTAGGCTCACCGTCTTTAGCTTTTTTCCAAAGGGTAAAGTCTGCTGGATTTTTCTTTTGTGTATTGGCTTCAACACGTGCACCAGCCTGCAAATCTTCAAGGTTTTTGCCAGACAATTTTCCATAAGTAGGTATTGATTCAACAGCAAAATAGACATCACCATTAGCCTCGTAAGCATTGCCCTTTTTTACAAGTATATCAATCAAATCAATCATTTGTTGTATATATTCTGTAGCCTTTGGGTTATAGTCAGCTGGATTGATATTCAGAAGCTTTAAATCATCAAAGAAAGCTTGTGTATATCTCTTTGCAATATCTTCAAAGCTTGACCCTTCCTGATTAGCTTGCTCGATGATTTTATCGTCAATATCAGTAATATTTTGGACATAAGTGACATCATACCCAAGGTAAGTAAAATACCTACGCACAACATCAAAAAACAAGAATGGGCGTGCATTTCCTATATGAAAATAATTATAGACAGTAGGTCCACAAGCATACATATTTATCTTACCTGCATTCACAGGGACAAACTCATCTTTTTTTCTTGTCATTGTATTATAAACTCTCATTATCGCTCCTATAATGGCTTTCTATGTATTATTGCTTTTGCTAAAAAAGCTAATTGTGATATTTCCATTTACTTTTTGCTTTTCAATATATGGTATGAATTTCTGGTCGATTAATTCATTGCTACTGTGCTCTAAAACGAGCATGCCGTCTTCAGCAATTACATTTCTTTCAAAGATTATTTCCAAGATTGCATTAATACAATTCTTATTGTAAGGAGGGTCAGCAAGTATAAGGTCAAACTGCCTTTCTGTCTTTTTTAAAAACAGCTCTACTTTCATCTTTTGAACAATGATTTTATCTTTGCAATTAAAACGATTTGCATTTTGTAAAATAACAGTTAAGGCTTTGTCACTCATATCGACCAGGCAAGCATCATTAGCCCCTCGTGACAAAGCTTCAAAAGCTAATGCACCACTGCCTGCGTACAAGTCTAATACAGACAAATCTTCAACATCATACAAGGTAGAAAAAATCAACTCTCTGTTAAAACTGGTAGTTGGTCGTGTTGCATCGCCTTTAATAGTAGATAGTTCTCTACCTTTGTATATCCCTGCGATAATTCTCATTTTATATGTTTAAAGCGAGCTCTGAAAAAGAAATAAACAAGTTTGTTTGGCTTGCCAGTTCATTTTTAAATTCTGTAAACTCTTCCTTGTTATAAGAAGAAAACTCAAATTCATTCCACAAATTCTCAAAAGCAACACCATATCTAACTTCTTTTAAGGTAGATATATCAAAGAGATTGGCTAAATAGTCTGCCATATTAATAATCTTTGCACATTTTTGAATGCTCTTATCTGTTGCAGCATATGGCTCATGATGATAGCGAACAGTATCTGTTATTTCTTTAGGTAAATTCCAATACTTTAAAAGTTCAGCACCTTCATGGGCATGAGTAGTATGAATGATAACTCTTTCCAGTTCGATAAAGGGTTCTTTTTGCTCTATTGCTTGATTTTTGACAAGTAGCATTATATCAGGATTGACTTGATCAAAGAGTATATAACCAATATCATGAAATAAGCCTGTTAAATACAATACAACACGCTCTTCTTCGGAGAATTCAACATCTTTCTTTAAATACTGTGCAATTCTTCTGGCTATAAATGACACAGCAAGATTATGTCTCCAAAAGTGCTCAATAACAATGTTTTTTAACTTAAATTTCTTAAGCATGGTAGAAATAAAGAGCGTCATAGCAATAGTCTTAACATCAACTCTGCCCAATCTTGTAATTGCCAAGTTTAAGTCATTTATAGGAGAATACCCGCCAAATATAGCACTATTTGCTATAGATAATATCTTTGCTGATATCGATGAGTCTAATGACACTATTTTTGCTATTTCCTTATTGGATACAGAGTTGTCATTTAGTATTTCAAGCAGTTTTTTTAACACGCTTGGCATTGTGGGCAAGTAGTCAAGTTTTTCTAATTCAATTTTATAAAATTCCACTTTACTATTCCTTTCAGTTCACTTTACGAAATTTAAATTGAAACTCTAATTGTTTTGGTTTTTTTTTAAAGTTTGGACAAGCAATCAACATAGCATTATAAGGTTGTTTGCATTCTTTAATACATTTTTCACATAATTTATTGATCTCTTGGTTTTTGTCTGCCATGATTTTTACTTCTTTACTTTATCAATTATATAAAATAACTCTGCTATACTAATATCTGATACTCTTTTATCTGAACCTAAAAAATCAGTAAGAAAGCTACATAAGTCAGCCACAGACATAGGGCTTTTATTAATCTTTGCAATAGAATTAATATTAAACATATCGATGCTTTCTTTAAAGATAGGGGTGCTTATATCCTTCGTTGGAATTTCTGCAATGGTTTCTATAGGGCCTTCAGGCTCATAAACAAGCTCTATCTCCTCTGCTTCTGTCATATCATTTTCATTTTCTTCAAACTCTTCTTCGATAAACTCTACCTCTTCAATAATGTCAGCCAAAGACTTTTGGTAGTTTTCATATAGTTCTTTAGGTAATATTTTAAACAGAGAAAGGTCATTTGCAGAGAAAATACCTTGAACAAGATGATGATATTTAAGTGTTGGCTCTTCAAAAATCTTTCTTTCAGCAGTATTCATCTTTTCAAAGATAAGTTCATCATTATTATTATCATAAATCTTTTTATAGGTCAAGTAAGCATCAAAGTATTGTTGCTGAGCTTCGTATAACTGAGCAAGAGTAATTGTAGGTGCTATCTTGTTGTTATTATTACTCATTAAGATCTCCTCAAAAATTGACTACACATATTTTAAATACCACTTTCTACTATGGAAGTATCTGTATTTTGCTTTGATGTTTTTCCTATTACTGTTTGTTGTTTAATCTTTTCAAGTATTTTTGGTCCTATCCCTTTAATGTTTAATAAATCTTCAAATGTGCTTATTACATGTGTTTCCCTGTACTCAATAATTGCTTTAGCTTTGACTTCACCAATACCATTGAGCTTTATTAATTCAGAATGGCTCGCTGTAAGTATATCAATTTTTTGATTCATTGACACATCTTTTTGTTTTGAGGGTTGACTATCAGCAGATACTATAAAAAAAGTAGGTTTATCATTCTTTATTACATAAAAAAAAGGACTCAATTTCTCAAGAGTTTTCTTGCCAATGCCCTTAATCTCTGTGAGTTGTTCTACACTGGTAAAGCTCTTACCTTTGCGATACTCAATAATATCAGTTGCTTTTTTGGGGCCGATTCCTTTAACTGTCAGTAGTTCATTATAAGTAGCAGTGTTAAGATCAAATGTCTGAATATAATCAGTTTCTATTTCTTTTTTTAAGTTTTCAACTTGCCCTGATACTGCATTTGATGCATATACCAACTGATAATGAGACAGCAATAACCCTGTTAAAAACAAAGACACAAATAATAAGAGCAGTCTTTGTTCTGACTTTATAAGAATATTCTGTAGGGCTTGATTAGGGCTTAGCAAGTTATTTCTCCTTCTTTTCTTCTAATTAACATAAAATGATGTTTATGATATTAAACATAGTCTATTCTGTCAATCTTTTTTTTCTCTTTTTCAAAATAAATAACATTCAATCTAATAATGTATATCAGCCATCAATAAAATCGAATTGTTCTATATTAGTTAAAAGCTTTTCAAACTGTTCAATATAATCTTTTGCTACATCGACAAACAATACTGATTCAACTTTATCGCAGGTGGTATAATTGCACCAGCCTTCAAGCGATTCGAGTATTGATCCCATAAATATAACCTCATTTCTCGGAACTTGAATATAATAGCTATTCGTCTGATCTTGGTTGATTACTTTTTTTACTTGTCTTATTTTCATTTGTTCTTTTCTTTTTTGGGTGCAAGCAAAGATTGATTACTTCATCGACATTATCAACAAAGATCAGCTCCAAACCCTCTTTTATCTCTTCTTTAATCTCTTCAAGCTCGGGACGGTTTGCGGCAGGTACAATAACTTTTTTAATTTTAGCTTGTTTTGCTGCCATAAGTTTTTCTTGTAAGCCCCCTATTGCCAACACTCTACCTGTTAGTGTTATCTCGCCAGTCATTGCAATATGATGATAAATAGGTCTGTCAGACAAAACAGAAATAATAATACACGCCAAGCCTATTCCTGCTGAAGGTCCATCTTTTGGCACTGCTCCTTCGGGAATATGAAGGTGCAAATCTACTTTTTTATAATTCTTATAGATACCGAATTTCTCACATTGACTAACTGCATAACTATAAGCCGCTTTAGCAGACTCTTGCATGACTTGTCCTATCTTTCCTGTAATGGTAATCTTGCCACTACCAGGTAACTTGAGAGCCTCGAGCAGCAAAATATCTCCTCCAACAGGTGTCCATGCTAAGCCTACAGCTACGCCTAAAGTATCTTTTTGTGGTATATCTGAGAGTAAATATGGTTCATAACCCAGAAATTCTTTTAAGTCTTTTAATTTGACTGTATAAGACTTTTTAATTTCATTACCCACATACTTCTTTACTATCTTTCTTAGGATTGTGCCTATCTTTCGTTCCAGCTCGCGTACGCCAGACTCTCTGGTATATTTATTAATGATTTGAGTAATGATTTGTTCACTGATATTTATTTTAATTTTATCTTCGATATTAAACTCATCAAGCTTCTTTTTAATCAAGTGTCGCATTGCAATTTCACGCTTTTCTATCTCAGTATAGCCTGGCATACTGATAATCTCCATTCTGTCATAAAGTGGACGTGGAATTGAAGATAAAGAGTTTGCTGTAGTGATGAATAGCACATTTGAGAGGTCATAACCAAAATCTAAAAAGTGATCTCTAAAGCTCTTATTTTGTTCAGGATCGAGCACTTCAAGTAAAGCGGAAGCGGGGTCACCTTTGAAGTCCATACTCATTTTATCTATCTCATCAAGCATAATCAGCGGATTAGTTGTACCTGCCTTTTTCATACTTTGCATAATGACACCTGGAATAGCGCCGATATAAGTTCTTCGATGTCCTCTTATCTCAGATTCATCACGAACACCACCCAGCGATATACGAATAAACTCTCTATCTAGAGACTCAGCGATTGAGCGTCCGATAGACGTTTTGCCAACTCCTGGAGGTCCTACAAGACAAATGATCTGCCCTTTGATTTTATCACTGATTTTCAATACAGCCAGATATTCTAATATTCTATCTTTTACCTTTTCCAATCCATAGTGGTCTCTATCCAGTATTGCAGCAGCGTCCTTTATGTCAAAGTCCTTATAAACTGGCTTTGCCCATGGTAAATCTAAAATCCAGGTAAGATAATTATACACAACAAAATGTTCAGGCATGCTTGGTGACAGCTTACTGAGCTTTTTAAACTCATCATCTGCTTTCTTCCTAACTTCTTTAGGTAGATCAAGTTCATTTAATCTCATCTTTATACTTGCAAGATTATCTTTTTCATCATCATCATAGCCGAGCTCTTTATGAATTATACGCAATTGTTCATTGAGAAAATACTCTTTTTGTGATTTGCTAATCTGCCTTTTAACTTTCATTTCTAAATCATTCTGTATTCTCATGACTTCTATTTGTTCTGCTAAGAAGCCAATAAGTTCATTGAAGCCTTCTTCCAAATCATCAATTTCAAAGTATTTAATCTTATCTTTCAATGGTATTTCAAGATTAGCCAGCGTAAAATGGTAGATTTCATAAGGGTTTTTAAATGTTTTGATACTCTTTATCAAGTCAATCGTTATACCTCTATCTTTGGCTAAGTATTCGTCTAATGTGTTCATAAAAACGTTTATCAAACCTTGAAATTCCATACTTGCAATTTCTGTCTTATAAGGGTATGATTGGAGATTTGCCTGGTAATAGCTCTTTTGTTTAATATACTTTTTTGCTCTGGCTTTCTTTACACCTTGCAATATAACTCTCAAAGACCCATCGGGCATTTTGAACACTTGATTTATCACACAAATTGTGCCCACGCGATGCAATTCTCCAGCTTTTGGATAATTCTCTGACCCATTGTCCTCAATCTGTGGCACAGCAAATATTCTACTTCCATGTTTATCAAGTGAAGTATTAATCGCATCAATAGTCCCCTGTCTACCAGCCACAACAGGAAAAATGACAAATGGCAAGAGTAATTGATCACGAAGAGGAATGATAGGCAAGCTCTTTTCTAACTTTTCATTTCTTTCATTTTGTTGATCTTCAAGATCTTTTATTATATCTTCATATTTTTTCATTTAGTCACCCTTTGTTCTTTATTTTTAATGATATTCCTTCACCACAATTCTTACACATATCAATTTTGGCTCGATCTTTAAGAATCTGGTGTCTAAATAGATTGAACTCTTTGCCATGCCATAAATTTTTAAAGCTTTGCTGTTGAATATTACCTATTTTGAAATCATTATCTTTATCAAAGCAACATACAGCTACTTCGCCATCCCAATTTACTACAGGTTGTGTCCAAATACGTCTACACCTATTTTTGATTCCATATTTAAGTTCAAAATCATCACCTGTTATCTTGTAACGGCGGTACTTAGGGTTATTTGGCAAGAAAGTATATATATCATCTTTATCATATATCTGAACCGTTTTGAGTTGGAGCTTATCAACGCCTATTTTATGTGTAATATCTTTAATTTCTTCTATTTCATGCTCATTATGCTTCATGACGATGAATTGCCAAATCACCTTTGGTAAGCTCGTTTTGGCTGCTTTTTTAGCTTTAATAATAGACTCAACATTATCTATAACTATCTGTAATACTCCATTTCTTCGATACATATTATATGTATCTTGGCTTGCACCGTCTGCAGAAACTATCAATCTATCGATGCCTGCTTCAACAATCTCTTTAGCGCTTGGCAAAGCATTAGCATTCGTAGATACAAGCAAAAGCATCTTCTTTGACTTGGCAATCTTACACATCTGAATAAAGTCTTTATTTAGAAAAGGCTCCCCTTGATTCCACATAATCAACATAAAAGTATATGGTGAAACTTCATTTATCACCTTCTCAAAAGTAGCAAGGTTCATATACCCCTTATCTCGCTTTAGTTGACCTGTACCAGAAGGGCAGAGAGGGCACTTCAAATTACAAATATTAGTTGGCTCAATCATCAATATTGGTGGATAGCCCCATACAACTGACCTGCCAATAAGTATTGATATATAATATGATAAATATGCCTTGATTAGGTTCACAACCCGCTTAAACGACATATAATTAAAAACCATTAACAAATATTCAAACATTCTTTCTCCTAATTACTACATTTTTGAGATAAGAATTTATGTCAAGTTTTTAGTTAATAGTAGCCGGTTTCTATTGCCAGAAAAACTCTACCTCTGAGACAGGGAGGCAATTTGATATCTTATATCTATATTTTTATAAAGCTGTTCCATAATCTCCAAATATCAAATTAAACGATCACTATTGCTTAAAAATATGGATAATAAAACACCATCTATTCATCTCATAAAAATGATTAATAAATCTCCTTTCCATTCCCTTTTAATTCCTATAAGAATCTCTTTCATTCTCCAAGATAGCAAGGGGAATGCAAGAGGAGTCATATAGACATAATATTGATAAATAGTCATATACAACAATAATTAAATAAAAGATGTAAAGGGAGAAAAATTGACCTGATAATGGGATTATTTGATTTATTTTCGTGACTATTTTAGTAAATAAATATGGTAATTTTCAGGTTGATTTTTTAAAAAAGGTATAATGATATTTTGTAAAATAGCACCACAATATAGAGAGCTTTTAATGTGATTATTGGAGAGATAGATGACTGTTTTGTTAGTGAAGGCTTATAATTATACTAAAATCATAAGTTTATTCATTAATTGATTTTAAGTATTCTTTTATCAAGTCTTGGTATTCTTTTGGATATGCTTTTAACTCTTCTTGTAGCTGATTTCTTCGCAGTTGGTCTTTAAATCTATTCTTCACGCTATCAGGCACATCCCAGTCTTCTTGCCTACCTGTTTCACCTTTTCGTTTCTGTGAGTGCTCTCTTTTTTGAATTGATTTTTCAATATCTAATAGCTTTGACATAATGTTGTTTTGTCTATCTAACAAAGACTTATCTAACTTACCTTGCTTTAATTGTCTTGATATTGCTTCCAACTCTTCAGTGAGTTGTTTTATTTGTTGCGTATGCTTTTGAGCTTCTGGATTGGTTTGCAAAGCTCTGTTTAGATTATCTGCAAGCCTCTGCTCTTCAGAAGCAAGTCTTTGCATTTGCTGTCTCATTTGCTGTGACATTTGATTGCCATTCTGCATCATTTGTTCCATCATTGATTGAGTGAGCATATTCATTGCCAGTTGCTCTTGCCCCATCTGCTGTAATTGTTGCATAAGGCTTTGCATACCACTACCACCTCCACCACCTCCGCTCATATTATCCAAAGTTTGCATCAAGTCAAATATTATTAGATTTAAGCCCTTTAGAATATTCTGCATATTGGTTTTGGCTGTATGAAGTTTATTATCCTGAATATCAGAAAAGAATGCACGAAAAGCATTTTGCGTTTCTGATACATCATAGAAATACTTTTGCCCTAAGAACATGAGTATTTGAGGTGCTGAATACAAATACTTTAAAGATAACTGTATAGCGTCATAATTTGCTATCATTTCAGGCATAATTGGCAAAGGATCATGGACAAATCTATTGTTTAAATCTTCATGAAGCTTTGACATAAGCAAAAGCCTTTTGATAGTATTTTGCACTATTTCGATCATCTCCTGAGCATCGCTACCGCCCATTGAAGAGCGCATCTTTTCGAGCTTTTGGCTTAATTGAGCCATTTTCTGTAAAGAGCTTTTTTGGCTCTTTTGTGCCTTTTCTTTATTATTCTGCTCTAAATTCTTTATTGCATCCTCTAAGTCTTGCATTAATCCGTCTTGATCAATGTCTTGGCTAAGTTGATCGAGTGCATCGAGGTATTCTTTGTCTTTCTGTTGATCGAAAAGATCTTTACTTTTATTAATCTCATCTTGCAATTTCTCGAGCATATCTTTAATTTGTTGTTGCTCTTTTGATAAATCAGATTGAGACTTAGCGTCTTTTGTCTTCTCATTAATAGAAGCTTGCATTTTCTCCATTTCTTTAGCAAGCTCGCTTAGCTTTTGCAAAGCCATTTCTTTTTTTATTGATTCAAGCAAGTCAAGTGTCTGTTGTAGCCTTTGGTTGAAATCTTCTAAAGAAAACTTAAAATCTTCCATTGTCTTCTTTAGCTGATCAGGACTCATTTGATTGATATTTCTTTGCATTTCCTTCAGCAAATCTTGTAACTCAGGACTTGTAATTTCTTCCATTATCTCTTGAATCTTTTGCATCTTTTCGATTATATCTTCATTAATAGCATTGTTGTTTTCAAGATTCTTTATCATTTTTTGGTATTCATTGGCTACGTTATCAACAATTTTATTAAAGTCATCTTGCTTCTTTAATAATTGTTGTACATCGCTCTTGTCGTCGGCATTTGGTTCTTTTTTTCTGAGAAGCTCACGTCTTTTCTTTTCAAATTCATCTTGTAGTTTTTTTGACTCTTTTAGAACCATTTCAAGGTTTTCTTTGTTGATATTCTCTTGCTTTTCAGACTGTTTGAATATTTCTTCCATTGAAGGGAATGTTAGCTTTATTCTTTTTGAAACACCTTTTTGCTTTAGAGGAGAATTATCTTCAACTTCAAACCAATAGGTGACTATATCGCCAGGGAATAGCATAAACTCATCCAAATCAAGCATATAAGTTGACTCGTAAAACGACCCAGGAATGTAATTCTTAATGGTTTTACTATGAAAAATGAGATCATTAATCTGGTAGTGAATCTTTAAATTCTGTAATCCAAAATCATCTACAGCCTGAAATAGTGTGCTAAACTTCATGTTTTGATTGATAACCGTGTCTGACTGAGGAAAAACAATATCAATACGTGGTTCTGTGTCGGTGATAACATTTAGTGTTTTAATAATCGGTTTTGACTCAATGCCAAGCTTATTTGTCAAAGTAAAAAAGTAGTTATATGTCTCTTTAGCCTTTAAATCGATACTCCAATTTGTTTTGCCAATTTGCTTTAAAGGAAAAAAGGATTGTTCATTAATGACAAACTTTGCGTCTTTAATACTAATGTCAGTTTCAATTTCATAAGATAAATCGGAGCCTTTTAACACTGTAATATTCCCATCAGTATTTTCAAAATAAGAAGGCTTGATCTTTGTATAGCTTGGGTAGTTGATCTTAATATGTAGTTTTTTAACTACAGGCTCATCTATTACTTGAACATAAAATGTATCAGAGCTACCATATTGTGTTTTTATGTAATAATGAAAAGAGTTTTCAATATGATACATAAGCTTTGAAGCATTATCTAAATTCTCTTTTTTCCATACTTCACCTTGGCTCGTCCATAGTACATATTGAGCCCCTTTTTCAGGCTCTATAACCTCAATTTTTAAATTAGAATTACGGCTTAATTGCACATTTTGAGGTTTTAGTTGAATATGCTTATTGTATGTTAAAATTTCAGCACGTCGAGCCCTAAAGAGTTTCCATGTTTGGCTATAGTTATCAGGCATATAATAAAAAGTAATTGCTGTGCCTGCCATTAATACCACAAGCATCAGAATTAAGGACTTTATATTGAAAAAGTTATAATTGAATTTAGTAGAGTTTATTCGGCTTATAGCTTGGTTAATATACCTATTCTTAATATCATTACTGCCATGAGTGGGTGTTAAATAAAAATCTAAAGCATTAGAAATAGTATCAGACTTATCATCATAAAGCTGATCGAACTGATAAGCAATAGTATTGATCGATATCTCATCCTTTTGAGATTTGAGAAACAGGTAGATGATTAGTAAAATAAGTAATACACGTACACCCAATGCAAGGAAAAACTCTTGAAATGGGGTGAGCCCCTCGAATAATGTAATAGTAAAAATCAACTGTAAAGAGACAAAAAATAGAATAGCAGTATGTATTACAGCTAATAACCAAATGATTATGTTTTGCTTTAAACATATTGCTTTAATGCTTTTTAACAGTTCGCTATTTAGCTCACTCTTCTGTATATTATTATTCACAAACACTCCGATAATCTACATAATCCATGCCTTGGACGATATTCTTTTCATTAAGCATTTTTGTCAAATGATTTATCCATTGTCTCTTTACTCCAGCAAATTGATTTTTTGCATTACCATGCCTATTGAGGTTTGAAGTGAAGAGTCTTGATATGATTGTATTCGGATTTAACACCCTAATAATCTCTATTAATAAATCGCAATATTCGCCTAAAGAAGAATAGGCTATGCTTTGTATCACTGAATCATAAATAGCACCGTATTGAGTATTTTTATAGGCTATGAGATGGTGAATTTTTATATCATCAACCCCAGTTCTATTTAAAAAGTCAATTGTAGAAAGTATGTCAGCTTTTGTTTCATTTGGAATACCAAGCAATATGTGGGAGCCTACTCGAAACGAATACTTTTTTAATAGATTAATTGCATCAATACTATGCTGATGGCTATGATTTCTATTTAGAAATTGAAGACTTTTATCATGAATGGTTTGGATACCCAATTCAAATGTCACGTCCTTTTCCATACGACTAAAAAAAGAGAGTAAGTCTTCATTAATATAATCAGGTCTTGTGGATATTATTACTTCATTAATTAGAGGATGATTGATCGCTTCAGTAAATAGTTTTTTAAGAAAGGCAAGATCACCATAGGTACTCGTATTGTCTTGAAAATAGGCGATAAATCCAATGTCTCTATATTGCTTTGAAATCTTATTTGTTAGATAGTCAATCTGTTGTGTAATAGAGCCTAATTCTTTTGATTCATTGTCAATAAAGCTTTTTGGCTCGCAAAATATGCACGGTGAGCCATTGACTCTTTGTGGGCACTCCAAGCCGGTAGACAAGCCAACTTTAAACATTTTCCTACCATACTTATATTTGTAGTATTTTGAAAAAGTGTTGATTCTCTCGTCGAGTCCACTCATTGTAAATGCTTACCAATTAAAAATGTGAGGTTTATGGTATGTCATTTTATCGAATTGATAGAAGTTTGTTTTTTCAGAGATAAAATGGTATTGATCTGTGCCCATATAATCATTATCAGGAAAGTAAACAAAAGATAGCTGAATTGTTGGAAACACGAGCCTATCGTTATTAATACGTAAGCCAAAGCCAACCGATGACTTTAAATTATGCTCAATTATTGACTCCCCCACATCAGAAATAAGAGCTAAATCAGCAAAAGATACAAAAGCAGATTTAAAATGGAACAAATTAATTGGTAGAATAATATTGTTTTCTAAACTGAGTAATGCTCTTTTATCACCTTTAAAACTATCACTACTAAAGCCACGAATATTGCTTTTAAGATCCAGTAATTGATCAACACTATATGGGTTAATTGCTTTGGAATATCTTGCTGAAATAAAGTGTCTAAACATAAAAGGCTTAAGCGACATTAACGGAGAGAAATAAATAGTATCAAAATCAAGTATGCCATGATCTAAATTATTGTCTTTGAGATAAAACCCAAATTTTGTGCTACTTAGTAGATAACCAGCATTGTATATATAGTTTGCTACAGTAGATGATAACCCAAGATAGTCTCTTGCTGGTGAAACTTGATATTCTCGTCCTAAAACAAGCTCAAACTTATTTCCTATAGGAACCTCTTCAGTTTTACCAAGCGCAAATAAGTAAGTGTCTTGATAATATGCCCTATTCAAATATGTTAGCCCAACTAAAACAGAAACATTATCTTGATAGTAATGATTATCGACGGAAGGATCTTTGTGATTTAGTTTCTGGACAATACGTGAGCCTAAGATAAAATGCTTATATTTATTATATTTTTTACCTTCTGTTTCTGAAGAGATATTATAAGCAGCCCACAAGTCTTTTTCATGGTAGTCAAGAGTTAAATGGATTGAGTCTGGTTCTATCAATTCTTTTGATATTTTATAAACGTCTACATTAAATCCACCTAATAACTTCAAATCCTCTTGAATGTATGAGCTATTAATACCAAACCCATATTTAGTATAATCAACATCAGAATTATAATAAATATGACCAATACCGTGCTTATTAAACAATCTTGAGAACTTATATTCAATATCTGGCTTATAATTATTCTTCCATTCATTATTCTTTTTAATAGTAATAGAAAACGATCCCCCTAAGCCCCCAAGGTTGGTATCTTTTAACCTTAAATTCCCCTTCTCTTGAAAGAAGCCAATGTCTGGATTTACTTGCAAACTCCAAACATCTTGAATAAATACCAATGCATTTACTTTATTATCTTCTGTATTTTCCAGAATAATGCTTGCATCGTAAATAAAAGAGTTTTGACGTAAATATCTTTCTGATTCAACAAAAAGAAATGGTTCAACAAGGTCGCCCTCCTTGAATAATATGTTATTCCTTAGAAAAGTCTCTTTTGTTTTAATATGCAAGTTATTTGCGATAGATTTACCAGTTTCGAAGAAGTTGCTTTTAGAAAAGTCTTCTTCAAATGGCTCAATTACCATGAATGCTATTGAGTTAATCTCTAATCCTTCAAATTGGGTAAAATATTCATATTTAAACATCGTATGAATCACCCTCAAAGAATCATTGTAATTGTCAATAGGTCCTCTTGTGAAGGCTTTGACAAGAGTTTTCTTTATTAATGTATCGTTACTTGCTTCAGCATTTAAGCTCATAAAAAAAAGCAAAAAACATAGCTGAACTATAAATAAAACCTGGTTCGGATGAAATAGCCTTTTCATTTCAAGATAAATACTCGTTTTTGTTTTGCAAATTATTTATTATTCTATATTGACAATTATAGCTTGTCCATCACTATACGTTTTAATTGTTCCACAGTTAAAGTAATGATTTGGATACGGCGAAGAAGTAGGTGGCGTGCCTGTGCCAAAAATATAGTCATTAGCAAAACGATACAAAGCCTTTGGATGTCCATATGAATTATTTGTCCCAAAGCTTATAATACCAATTTTGGTGTATTTAGTAAATATAGCGTCAAGAAAGGTTGAATTACATGTTGAATTTGTAGAACTACCATGATGAGAAACTTTGAAAAGATCTGCACTCAAACCCCATGGGTTTTGAATCATAAAAGTCTGCACCGCCCCTTCAGCATCGCCAGTTAATAAATAATCTGCATATCCGTAGTTTACTTTTAGAACGATACTGGTATTATTTAAATTATCTTGATTATAAGCTGGAGGATAACCTATACTGAGTATTCTAAACTGAACATCGCTCTTTAGATTAATTAAGTCACCAACATGATAATTATATGTATTACTGTTTGATAAATCATAATCCCATGTATAGTTGCCAGAGTTTTTTATGTCGTTGAGCCCTCCATAATGATCTGCATGATGATGTGTCTCAATAATATAATCAAAATGGTCAATATTCTGTTCATTTAAATAATTCAAAGCTAATGGTTGTCCAAACCCTTGCCAATCGGTTGAATTATTCCCTCGCGTACCATATCCCCCATCAATAATGATATTATTATTTTCTGGTGTTTTTATATATATGGCATCTCCCTGCTCAACATCGATAAAGTGCATTTCTAAAAAAGAGTAATTCGTATTACTTGAATAGAAAAAGAAGACTGTGTCTTGAAAAGCCTTCTCGTTTTCAGCTCTAACTTTTATATAATACTGACTATTGATGTTTTTACATGGTAAATTAATGGTAAATTCATCGCTTTTTTCTTTAACTGACCAACCAAGATATTTATCTTCACCATCGATTCTTTGGAAATATTCAAAGCGTAAATAGATTTCTTCGGTTGTATTTACAATTAATTTATTATCATCTACAAGAGCTTGTGTAAATAACCCGTTTGTTTGCTGGATATCATTGTGAACGATCTGCTCATTAATACCGCAAGCAAAAAGAAATAGAGATATGGTAACTACAAATATCTTTTTAATGTAGCCAGTCATTATATTATGCCATTGCAATAACAGATATTTCTATATCTCCACCTTTTGGTAATGCAGCAACTTGGATTGCTTCACGTGCTGGAAATGGTTCAATAAAGAATTGTTTGTATATTTCATTCATTTCAGCAAATCTGCCCATATCAGTTAAAAAAACGCTTGCCTTTACAATGTTTTTAAAAGACATATTAGCTTCTTTGAGTATGCTATCAATATTCTGAAATACTAATTTGGCTTGCTCTTCAAATGTACTTGCGAGATTACCGTCTTTTGGATTAATTCCTAATTGCCCAGAAACAAAAAGCATGCCATTCTTTAGTGCAGCTTGAGAATAAGGACCTACAGCTTTAGGTGCATTTTCAGTATGAATTGATTTCATCTTTCCTCCATTTATTGAATTATTGTTGATTTTTTTATTGTTTGGATATAGTTGCCTATATCGGCTATTTGTACAGGCTCTTGATGATTTTTAAGGTTATTCTTAACTAATAATTTGCCTTCTCTAATCAGTTCGTCTGATATCCTTATATCGACTTCTGCTTCATAGTTATTGGCAATTGTAGTCATATAATCAAAATCTTTTGTAAAGCTTAAAATAATGGTATGAATATTATTCTCATGCATTTCTTGTGCAATTTGTAGGACAAAGACATCAAGATCGGGCGCCATTGGGGATATTAAAACCTTGAACTGATTCTTTGGCATCATAAATATATTTCTATTTTCCATTACTCTAATAATTGACTCAAAATCAGCTGAAAACCCTATAGCATGGACTTTTTTCTTTAACACAGATGAAGCAAGAAAATCATACCTGCCTCCATTTGCTAAAACTGTTTTGTGACCATTTTCTTCGATAACAAATCTAAAGATTGTTCTGTTATAATAGTTAAAAGCAGTTGGCAAATATGGTGCAACTACATATGCTATGCCGAGGTTTGAGAGCATTTTTTGAAGCTTCTTTAAATGTGAGCTACATTCTTTGCATAAATAATCGCTAATAACTGGAGCTAAATTACTTATGTTCTCACAATTACTGTTTTCACATTGAAATACCTGAAATGGGTTTAACTTTATATTATAATGACATTCAGGGCAATATTCATCTTGATGTGATCTTATAAATTTATTTAGTTCTTTAACATAATTAATCCTACATTTGCTACATCCAAAACTGCTTATCTCAAGCTGGTAGTTAAATATTTCTAAGCTTTTAAAAACTTTAATTGCTAACAGTATTATTTCGCTATCTGTAAGCAAATCATCACTACCTATTATTTCTGCACCAAACTGATGTATTTGTGACAATTTGTTATCATTTTGTTTACGAAACATCGGTCCAATATAAAAAAGCCGTGATAGCAATTCATTAATATTATTCTTCATCAGACTATGCAATACAGTGATTGTACCTTCAGGTCTTAAACTTAGATTTGATACTCCATTTAAGTTGAAAAGTAGGCGTTTAGATGAGTTTTCTTCTTCTGAATAATAGTTTAAATATGATTCAAATAGCTCTTGCGATTGAATGATCGAAGTTCTTATTTCTTTGAAACTATACAGCTCCATTGTTTGCCTAATAATGTTTTCAACATAATTCCATTTCCAAACATCGTTTGGCAATATATCGTTGTTAGCTATATTATTAATTACTCTTTGCATCTTTGAAGCCTCGATTGCTTGATTGTAATCAAAAGTATTATGGTTGCAAAGCCTAATGCATCAGCAAGCATATCTAAAAAGGAAAAAGAGCGACCTGGTATAAGTAACTGATGAGCTTCATCAATGATTGGAATTATTAGCATCATATATATCAAATGTTTCTTAATTGATTTAAGATCTAACTCTGCTGACACCTTATACTTATAATACAAATATGCCAATATCATGTATTCACAAAAGTGCGCTAGCTTATCCCACGATATGTTTTCGGCAAATTTTATTGGAGATTTAAGATTTGGATACGATGATACTGCTGCAATCAAAACTGCCCAAATCCAAAAAATAATTCTTAATTTCTTCATTATGACCCTTTACAAAATTAGTTAAATGACATTTTATTAATTTGTATAATTTGTCAACAACCAAATTACAGAAAAAGGAGACATTTCGTATTTGGCTTTTATTGGTATACGCTGATCGTCGTCAGTGAACCAAAAGTATAGGCTATTATTTTCATTAACAAGGTTATTGGTTAAAATATCACTTTTTGAATTATTGTTTAAATAGGACTTTTTAAAATCTAACTTTACAAGAAGACAGTTCTTCTTGCCCAAAATGGTATTTACCTTTTCTATTTTCATAAAAGTGCTTTTTACTTGCCATAGATTTCTATTAACTTCGAGGTTCATAGCATGATCTTTTTTTAGGTTAAGCCGACGCAAATGAATTAATGTAGAGAAGATATCACGAGAATTAGGTTTTATCTGGTATTCATATATAGCATTTGTATTTAAGTCTTTATAAGAAGCATTGTCATAATTATAGGCAGTAATTGATTTTTCTTTATACTTAGTTTGTATAATATTCTTTTCATATGTCAATGGCAAAAAGGAATCATTAAATGTTATTTTATAAGTATTGTCAATCGAATCTGAGAGAAAATTAGTTATATTTGTAGATTTCGCCTTGATCAAGAAAACATCTTTACTCACAGACATATTCACTTTAGCTACAGATACACCTATATAATTAATATCAAAGCTCATTGACTCAGCAATGAGATGACAAAAAGCTAAAAATAAGCAAAAGCTAACAAGGCTAATTTTCTTCAATATTATCTTCAAGCAGCTGCAATTTTACATAATGAATACGTTGTCTTTTTATCTGTGTAATAGTGAATTCAGCCTTACCTTCTATGATGAATTTTTCATTCTTTTGTGGAACGTGATTTAAAGAATCAAAAATAAATGCAGCCAAATTCTCGTATTCTTCATCGATATTTAAGTTAAAACTCGTGTTAATTATATCTATATTGATCATACCACTTATGAGGTAACTTTTTTCTCCTATTTGAGTCATTAATGGGCTTTCAACGTCGTACTCATCCATGATCTCACCAACTAACTCTTCGATAACATCTTCAAGGCTTATTAAACCTGAAGTTCCACCATATTCGTCAACTACCACAGCAATTTGTACTTTATTCTTTTTGAATTGGTTGAACAGAGTTTGTATTTTCATGTTTTCTGTAACATAGAATGGCTTTCTCATGATTGAGCTAAGTGTTTTATTGTCTTGCTTTAAGAGTAAATCTTTTGCATATAGCATGCCAACAATATCATCAATATTTTGGTTATAAACAGGAATACGTGAATAGCCAGATTTATTGATTATACTTTTTGCATATTCCAAACTTTGAGAAAGCTCTACACCGACAACATCGACTCGTGGGACTATGATTTCTTTTACCTGTGTAGTTGAAAACCTAAAAATACTCTCTATTATTTTTTTCTCATTTGATTCTAAAGGGTGATTTAACGAATTGGATTTAATGAAATTATGAAAGTCCTGGCTTGTTATAGAAGCATTAAAGCTATTTACTGTATCATTCTTTTTTGTAAACACGCCCAAGAATTTATCTAAAACATAAACAAATGGATAGATAACTACTTTAAAAATGGTTAATGGGAAACTACTAAAGCTTGCAAACTTGATAGGCATAGAAAATGTAATAATCTTTGGTGCTATTTCTCCTATGACGAGCAAAAGTATGGTCATAATTAAAATCTCAATTGCAATAATAATGCCTTTATAATCGGGGCTAAAGTTCTCTGCTATATCGATGGCTATTAAGGTTGCAATTGTTGTAGATAGGATATTTACTAATGTGTTGCCTAGTAAAACAGTGATTAAAAGTTGTCTTGTTTTAGAGAGCAAACTTAGTATTCTTTTTGCAGATTTACTATTTGACCTCTCAAGCTTTTTAATATGTATTTTAGACAATGAAAAAAAAGCAGTCTCACTCCCTGAAAAAAAAGCAGATAACACTAATAATAAAGCTATCGAAATATACATCAGCAATAAACCCCTTCATTTTTTAAGGTGTTTAATATCTGATTCTCAAGATCTTGCATATTTTTCTTATCATCTGTTCTTAGATGATCAAAACCTAATAAATGCAATACACCGTGCACAAACAAGACTATCAATTCGTCTTTTAAATATCTGGTGTCTTTTTGCTGGTTAGCAACATTTACATCAATAATTATGTCACCGATGAAGTTTGATTCTTTAAACTCTGAGGGAAAACTCAACACATCAGTCTCACTATTCTTGCCACGATATTTTTTATTATATGCTTTGATATTCTCCTCACTCACTAATTTTAAACAAAGAATATCTTCTTTTTTATAAATGCCACTTTGAATAAAAGCATCAACTACTTTTTGAAATACATCAATATTCTTGGTTTCAAAAAAGGACTCATTAATTAAATCAACGTTGCTCACTACTTGTTTTCACCTCTTCAGGGTATTCAATTCTTTTTCTATAAATACTTTCCATAATTGGCAACATTGTATCTTTAACTGTTTTGATTTCTGACAGAGTTAATGGAGTGTCATCCAATTGCTTTTCTTGAATAAGTTTAATTACAGTATCATCTATCACTTTTTTTAAAGATTCAGAACTATATTCCGTTAACGATTTTGCAGTTGATTCGACAATATCAGCAATCATTACTAAAGCAGACTCTTTTGTTTGTGGAGTTGGACCTGTATAATAATAATCATTCTCATTAATAGGTTCCAAGTTTTTTTGAGCTTTATGATAAAAGAACTTGATCTTATTATCTCCATGATGCTGCACGATAATATCAGAAATAAACTTTGGCAGCTTGTATTGTCTTGCTAGCTTTATTCCATTATTCACGTGGTTTTTTATCATTGTTGCGCTTTCTTTTGCAGGTATTTTATCGTGTATTTCATTGGAATTTTGATTATTCTCAACAAATACTTCTGGATTATATAGTTTACCTATATCGTGATAATAACTCCCCACCCTTGCAATTAATGGGTTTGCGCTTATTGCTTCTGCTGAAGCTTCAGCGAGATTGCCTACTGTCAGTGAATGAAAGTATGTTCCAGGCGCTTCTTTTGACAATCTTTTTAATAGCGGCTGATCAAAATCAAGAAGTTCAAGAAGAGTTTGTTTACTTGCAAATGAAAACTGTTTTTCAATCACAGGCAATAATAGATGCGCCAATAAAATAGATATAAAACTAGAAATAGCGCCATAGATTATATTAGATACCACACTTGTCCAGTGGTCAAGCTTGAAAAGGCTAATAGATAATATAGTAATAATATAACCAAACACCATATACAAGAACAAGATAAATAGATTTATATGTTTATACTTTTTAATACTATAGATTGCAAAAAGGCTTGGGAATATGCTATTTAATACAAAATAGTAGTTCCAGTTGGAATACTGTGCTAACAATAACAGATTAAAAAAACTAAATACAAAAGAATAAGCAGGTATGAATAAATAAGATAATATGACTATAAATAAAGAAAATGGCAGTATCATTAAGTACTTATTATCAAATGAAAAGCTAATTATTATGGTAAAAATTGAATTAATGAGCAGCATCAATGTAACAAGCCATGTATGTCTTAACTCATTATAGCGTTGTTTGAAAAATATAGAAGTAATAACAAAGTACAGAGTAAAAACAATCATATTGAAAATAACTAGTCCAATTGCTGAAATGAGATAATCTCCAATTTTTTGTGTGCTCTTCTTTTCCTGATATGCCTTATTTAAAGATTCTATAACAGTTAAATCATTTTCCGTAATCTGTCTATTCTTGGAGATAATAATTTCATCTTTTGAAATATTAGCTATAACAATATTCAAGTTTTTACGTATTTCTTGTTTTTCATTATCAGTAGCTTCAATATCCTCTTCAATGTTTGCAATTAAGAGGTTATCAAGAAAATTTGAAACAACTTGCTTTTGTGTAGTGGATCTAATTGTTTTTAATATTCTTTGTCTTGCTTGAGTAATTGAATAAACTGAGTATTTGGAAGAATTTTTTAACTGACCATTTTCATTTAATCGAAATTCAAGGGGTTCAAAGCTTGCATCATAAATAGGCACTTCGTTTATTATTTGCAATTGTAGACTAAGAATATTATATATATTTTGTCGATTATTACTTGATTTTAGATATTGAAATGTTTCATTAGTAAAGTGATATTTGCTTTTTTCTAACTGTTCTACAAAGTTGTCAATATTACCGTCTTCAAAAATGCTATTTATTTCAATAAAAAGATAATCAAGCTCTTTGAGCATTTGAAATTTAGCATTTTCAGAGATTTTATAAATAGGCTCAAGGTTTTTTGTGATTTCATATATTTCTTTTTGGATTTCTGTTTCACGTTTTTCAACAGGAAAATCAAATGGTGCCCTAATGTCTTGTTGAGATATTTGCCCTATCTGAAATTGGTAACGCGGATTGTTACCATAAAAAAAAGAAAAAAAGAAATAACAAAGTGCTATTACAAAGGAAGCTAATAATGAAATGATAAGGTTTTTTTTATAATAATACATATAAATGAGAAAAAAGTAGTCTCCAAAAGGAGACTACTAGGCGTAAATTATTTTAATCTCTTGGTATAGAGAATGTTTGATTTGGATAAATTATATTTGGATCCTTAATTTGATCTTTGTTTGCCCGGTAAATTAGCGTCCATTTGCTTCCTTTTCCGTATACTTCTGGGTATGCAGCGATTTTCCACAATGATTCGCCTCGATAAACCTTCCAACTAGTAGGTAATCCGCGTGGAATCTTTATTTCCATTCCTTCTTTAAGGATATTGGGGTCTTTGATCTGATCGCGATTCGCGCGATAAATAATTCCCCATTTTTTAGAATCACCGTATATGTGGTCATATGCTGCTATCTTGGATAAGTAATCTCCTCTGACGGTTGTGTAATTATCTTCACTGTAACCATCTTGAGATTGTGCTTGTTTAGCCTCATTTTGTGCTTTTGCAAACGCCTTCATTGAATTATCAATTGCAACAAATCTTCTGTCTAAATCATTAAATTCTCTCTTGAATTCTGGTAGTTTTGCAAGACGCTCTTCTTTTGTTTTATCATATGCTACATTCAACTCTTTAAAAGCCTTTGCGTTATCCCATAGCTGAGAATCGCTCATGCTCTCCCAATTTGTAGCTTGATCTTTGTAGTAATTAATTGTTGAACGATATGCATTAAGATTTTCTTCTGTTATGCCTAAAGTGTCATATAGTCTTTGAATCTCTTTGTTTATATCTTCAAGTTCCTTATTTAATTCTTCGATAGCTGCTATATCACGTTCGATATTTGCTTCAGCACTCTCTCTTCTTTGTCCTAGTGATTCATATCTTCCTTCTAATTCGATGATATACTGTTCTCTTTCAGCTTTACTTAATTTCTTATACTCATCATCATTTAGATAGGTAAAAGTAGCACGAAGAGTAACAGGGAACAATACTACAAGTATTAAACTAATTAAAATTATCTTTTTCATACAATCATACCCCTTTACTGCATTTCTGCTTCCATTTGCTTGAGAGTAGAAAGCTTGCTATTTCTTTCATCAACCTCTTGTTGAAGTTCTGCTCTTTGTTTAGCTATGCCTGCAGCCCTTTTTTCCGTCATAGTTGTCTCTTCTTCAGCTTTACTTAGCTGATCTTTTGATATTGGTGGTGGTGGTGGCGTACATGCAGCAAGAAATAACATGGCAAGAATACTTCCCAACCCTATAACTTTTGATATGCTTTTCATAAAATCTCCTTTAAAACATATTTACTATTACATTATATAATTTAAATATCTTTTAATTTTTGTCAACTTATATTTTTGATAATAAATTTATTTATTACTTAAAGACCTATATATTAATACTTTTACTACATTTATATGATTGCATGGCTCGTTTGTATTTCCGCCATATAATAAGTTAAAAATGCACCAAATGTGTGAATTAATGCTATTTTAGCTGTTTTTTTACTGTATGAAGTTATTGCACGATAAATAAAAATAATCTACTAAAAATCTCTGTTTAAAAATGATCTTATTGAAAAGAAAACAGTGTCATAAAAGAACAAATATCTCTGTAATCTGGTCCTGATTTTCCAGCTTTTTGCTCATTTTTCATTTATTAATGTATAAGGCTATTTATCAATAATATACCTACACGACTCCTCTTACATTCCCTTTGCTATCTTGGAGAATGAAAGGTATTTCTATAGGAATCAAAAGGGAATAAAAAGGAGATTTATTACGAACTTTTGAAAGATAGAAAAAGATGTGATTTGAGATCGCTTTTCGATCCTCTCGATATAAAAAGAACAATCACTAATTAAAGAGTTTATAGCCAGCAATTTTTTAAGATCAAAATGCTTTTAAAATGGGCATTTTGCATGGCATCTTTAATGACAGATACTTTGAGCTATTGCTATTAATCACTACATCAGACCAACATTCTACGTCTACTTTTTGAGTATAGTAATAATAAATAAAAAAGTCTTTGACAAATGGATGGCATTAATTATATTGTAACAGAAATACAATATATATAAATTATCTATAGAAAGGTTTGATATTGGGAGAAATAAGAATTGAAAATGTTACAAAGAATTTTGGCAATTTTAAAGCTGTAGACAATGTTTCACTAACAATAAATAATGGTGAACTTTTTTCCTTTCTTGGACCAAGCGGATGTGGAAAAACTACGATATTAAGGATGATAGCTGGCTTTGAGATGCCTACAGAAGGTCGAATATTTATTGAAAATCAAGATATTACTGAATTACCTCCTTATAAAAGGCAAGTCAATACGATTTTTCAAAACTACTCTTTATTTCCACATATGAGTATCTTCGAAAACGTAGCTTTTGGTTTAAGAATAAAAAAAGTACCTGAAAATGAAATAAAAAAACAAGTACATGAAATGCTAAATATTGTACAAATGTTTGAACATAAAGATAAATATCCAAATGAAATAAGCGGCGGGCAAAAACAAAGGATTGCCATTGGTAGAGCACTCATAAATAAACCAAAAGTATTATTGCTCGATGAACCAGTAGCTGCGCTTGACTTAAAATTAAGACAAAGAATGATAATCGAGTTAATGAACATTCACGATTTAGTCGGAATTACTTTTATTTATGTTACCCATGATCAAGGCGAGGCAATGAGTGTTTCTGATCGCATGACAATTATGAATAAGGGGCAAATTGTTCAAACAGGGCAACCTGGTGATATTTATGAAAGACCTAATTCCATATTCTCTGCATATTTTATAGGTGATACCAATCTTATTTCTGGTGAGGTAGTTGGTATTGAAGATGAATTTATAGAAATAGAAACTGAGCTTGAACAGGATGGTCAAAAAATAGTATTAGATAGCTCTTGCCACTTAAAAGTTGAAGTAGGCGAAAAAGTCACGCTCTCTCTACGCCCTGAGAAAATCGCAATCTCAAGAAAACAACCAAACATAAAGAGTGATTTTAACATCATAAAAGGAATAGTCGAAGATATACTATATTTAGGCACTCATACGCAATATATTGTAAGAGTTGGTAAACACAAGTTCCGTGTGTTTAATCAACATAAACGTGTATATTTTGATGATGTAGCATTAGACTGGGAAGAAGAAGTTTATCTATTTTGGCACGATATCGATTCATTTGTAATTGAAGAACAAATCCCACAAGTAAAGGAGAGCGTAAAATAGGTGAAAAGCGAAGAATATCTTCAGAAAAAGAAAAACTTATATAGCTGGGTTTTGTCGTTCCCAACGATGGCTTGGCTTGTTTTTTTCTTTTTAATTCCATATATTATCATAATCATCTACAGCTTTTTGCAAACCGATATTTATGATGTGAAAGCTGTTTTTTCTTTAGATGCATATCGAGAAGTATTTTCAGTAGAATACCTTCGTTCTTTTTATCTTTCTTTTAGACTGGCATTAATATCGACAATAGTATGCTTATTATTAGGCTATCCTGCCGCATATTTAATAGCAAGGAGCTCAGAGAAAATCAAAAATATACTATTAGTCCTGATTATTATCCCCTTTTTAACTAACTTTATAATTAGGATTTTCTCATGGAGAATATTTTTATCGCCAGAAGGAATACTGAATAATTTACTAATTTATTTTAAGTTTACAGAATCACCACTAATGCTCATTCGTAATGATTTTGCTGTCATTCTTGTTATGGTATACGTTTATCTACCGTATATGATTCTCCCCTTATACAGCAATATCGAAAAAATGGATTTTAGCCTATTAGATGCTGCTATGGATTTGGGCGCAAACAAACTTAAAGCATTTTACAAAATCACCTTACCACTCTCAAAAGACGGAATCTTAGCAGGCTCAATCCTCGTATTTATTCCTGCCTTAGGAGCATATATAATACCTCAGTTAGTTGGTTCACAAGACTCATTGTACATTGGACAAATAATTACTTATAAGATTAAAAACATACCAAGGAATTGGCCTCTCGCCTCTGCCTTGTCACTAATCTTATTGTTATTCATTTCAGTTTTACTTGTTTTATTCTATTTCTTGCATATAAAGTTTAAAGAAAAGATGGTAGAGCTTGATGAAAACTAAAAAAAACAAATCTAATATCTTCAATATTACCACCTTTACTTTTGTAATAATTTTTCTTTATATCCCAATATTACTACTTGTTATATATAGCTTTAATGACTCTAAGTTTATATCTTCGTGGAGAGGATTTACATTTAAGTATTATGGATTACTATTTAAAAATAAAGATATAATTAACTCTTTTAAAAACACTATGCTTATTGCAGTGTTATCAACAATATTTTCTACTATCCTTGGCTTAGTTTCAGCTTTGGCACTTGAAAATAAGAAATTTAAAGGTGCAAAGTTTTTTCAAGGATTAATATTTATACCACTGATAATGCCAGATATATTAATGGGGGTTTCATTAGCATTATTATTTAGCTTTTTAAAGATTAAAATGGGTATGCTGACTGTTTTATTTGCACATATAACATTTTGTGTTTCTTATTCAATCATTGTTATTCAATCTCGGCTTGAAGGCTTTGATTACAATTTAATCGACGCAGCAATGGACTTAGGAGCAAACAAAAGGCAGATTTTCTTTAAGATTCAACTTCCTCTTTTAATGCCTGGAATAATTGCCGCAGCTCTGCTTACCTTTACATTATCGATAGATGATTTTATGATCACATTTTTTACATCAGGTAGAGGCTTTAACACGCTGCCTGTCTATGTCGAAGGTGCTATAAGGCGAGGCACTATTACTACAATAAACTCATTATCTACCCTAATGATCGGGCTTGCATTGTTTTTTGTGGTGATTAGCAAGAGAATAAGAAAGTACCTTTTTAACCTTTAATAAATACATTTAGGGAAAAGTATGTCATATATTGTTTTAGCCAGAAAATATAGACCGCAGAACTTCACTGAGGTGTATGCACAAGATCACATAGTTCAAATTATTAAAAATGCTATTGAAAGCGAACGAATAGGGCAAGCATATCTATTTACAGGATCGAGAGGGGTGGGTAAAACTTCTCTCGCCAGAATATTTGCAAAAAGCCTAAACTGTATACATGGACCGACCATCAGCCCATGTGGTATCTGTACTAATTGTGTTGAAATAACACAAGGAAATTCTGCTGATGTTATTGAAATTGACGGTGCATCAAATACAAGTGTTGACGATATACGTGATCTACAAAAAGAATTAATGTACTCAACCAATAATTCAAAATTTAAGATATTCATAATAGACGAAGTGCACATGCTAAGTAAAAATGCATTTAATGCACTATTAAAAACGCTGGAAGAACCTCCCAAAAATGTCTTGTTTATCTTTGCAACCACCGAACCACATAAAATACTACCAACTATTATATCAAGATGCCAGCGCTTTGATTTCAAAAGAATCCCTGTTGAAGCAATTGTTGCAAGACTAAAAGAAATCTGTAAAATTGAACAAATTAGCATAGATGAAGAAGCTCTTTTCGTTATTGCCAAGAAAGCTGATGGAGGCATGAGAGACGCTTTATCTTTGATGGATCAAGTGATTTCTTATGGCAATAAACATACAACAAGCGAAAATGTAAGGACCATTTTTGGCATGGTTGATAATGATATTTTTCATAATATGATGAAAGCTATCGCAAATCACAACCCTGCAGAAATGATAAAGCTTCTAGCTATTGTGACAGATAAAGGTCTTGATATTAATGAATTTATCAACTCTTATTTAGACTATCTTAGAAATATGCTACTAATACATTTGAATATTCCTACAAAAGACCTTAACCAAATTCAAGTAGACATGATGAAAGAAATATGTAAAGAGTTTAGCCAAGACGAATTAATCTACATTATGTCGTATCTTATAGAAACTAAAAGCCAAATTAGACAAAGCCACAATTCCAATATAGTAATTGAGATGTGTTTTATAAAACTATCCAAAATATCAGAAATGAAGTCAATTAATCATATACTTGAACAGCTTGAGTCAGGAAATATTGCAGTACAGCAAATACCAAACACCAAACTCACAACACAAATTCAAGACATTAGCAAAAAACAGACGCAAGCTATTCAAGAAAAGATTATTAAAGATGTTAAGAATACAAGCCCATTAGTCTATGAGATCACCTTAGATGCAATTAAAGAGAACTGGGCTGCGATATGTGAAAAAATAAATAAAGAATTCTCTGTAATAGGTGCTTTTTTCCAAAACTTAACCATTAAAGCATTTGAAAACAACGGACTTCACCTTATTACAAATCAAACAATAGCTTTTGAAATGCTAAAAAAACAAACAGCTGGCATAGAAGAAATTTTCTATAAGCATTTTAATTTGAAAATAAAAGTATTCTTTGAGCTTGTACAGGATAAAACTGTTAATGTAATTAAGAACCCGACTCTTCAAGACATTAAAAATGAGTCACCTAATTTAGCTCAGTTTATTGAAATGACAGATTCAAGAATTACATGATAACGCTTTACTATATAGTTTTATTTTTATCTTTTATTTACCTTCTTTTCTTTATTTATTTAAGTTTTGGGCATTATAAACATAGATATTATAATAAAAAGAGTACTTACACTAATTTTTCAATCATTGTAGCTGCACGTAATGAAGAACAACACATTGCAAGGCTGTGTGAAATCCTCACAAGCCAAAATTATCCAATAGACCATTATGAAATAATTATTGTTGATGATAGATCAGAAGACTCGACATTACATTTACTTACTAAGCTTACATCAAAGAGTAATTTGCATATTTTTAAAGTTAAAGATTTTATCAATGAGAAACAATACTCTAATTTAATAGGTAAAAAAAGAGCATTACAAATTGCTATCGATAATGCCAAATATGAGTACCTCGCCTTTACAGACGCCGATTGCTTGCCGTCAGAAGAATGGCTTAATGAAATAAATAAACACATTGACGATAAAACTGACTTTATTGCAGGCTATTCACCATTAATCTATAAACGCCCAAGTATTATTGATACCTTTAAGTCTTTTGAAAGAATGTCTATATTTGCACTTACCTCTGCAAGTTTTGGGCATAATATCCCAATGACATGCACTGCACGAAATATGGTATATAGAAAGTCCAATTTTATTAATGCTGGAGGTTTTAGCAAGATTGGGCATATAAAGTCTGGTGATGATGATTTAATGCTGCTATTGCAAAGAAAACTAACTAATAAACATAGTTTTATGTTCTCACAAAATTCTATTGTGCCATCTATTGAAGACAAAACAATTTCAGAACATCACCAACAAGAAATAAGACGTGCTTCAAAGTTAAAATACTACCCTGCATACCTTAAAACCATTGTATTGTCAGTTGCTATTTTTTACTTTCTATTATTATTACTCTTCCTTTTCTCAGTTTTAGGGCTTGCAAAATGGAATATATTTCTTGTAGTTTTTTTAATCAAAACCATAGCAGATGCCGCTTTGATTATAACATGGCAGATTAAAATGAAATTATATAATAACATATTATTACTACCGTTTATGGAATTATTCTATATCCCATATTTTTTGTTTTATGGACTAAAAGGAACTTTTGGGGCATATAAATGGAAAAATTAAAGCAGCAATATATTAATGAGTTTGCTCAGTTTGATAAACAAAAGAGTGAAATTAGACGACTTTGGAATATTGATCCTGAATCAGCAAAACTACTTTTCTTTCTTGTACAGATAAAAAAACCTAAACATATTTTAGAGATAGGTACATCCAATGGTTTTTCATCATTTATGATGAGTGTCGCTTGTCAAAATGATAATTGCTTAATTGATACTATAGAAGTCGATGAAAAGCGCTTCAATATGGCAACGAAAAACCTAAAAAGTAGGAAAAACATCATAATACATTTTGGAAAAGCTGAAGATATTATACCATCTTTAGACTGTACCTATGATTTCGTTTTTATCGATGCTAATAAAAAATCTTACATCAACTACATACAGCAAATAATACCAAAACTTGATAACGATGCAGTGATAATCGCAGATAATATCAACTCTCATCAAGAAACAACAATAGCATACAAACAGTTCATAACAGCCAGTAATAGCTTTACTACAATGCAATTAAGCCACGAAGCAGGACTATTAATATCAATATATAAAAAAAGTAGTTGACTTTAAGTTTTAAAACATTAATGTAATATTAAAATGCTAACTTTATGGAGATGAAAAGTGAATAATTCAGTCATTATCGGAATCGCAGGCGGGTCTGGCTCAGGGAAAACAACAATCACATCTAAAATAAAAGAAACTTTTGGCAACCAAGTCTCTTTGCTTATGCAGGACAACTATTATAAAGACTTTGTATCATTAGGCATTGAAGAAAGATCGAAGATTAATTTTGACCACCCACATTCATTTGACATTAAACTGTTAATTGAACACATAGAAGCATTCAAGAATAATATACCAATTGAAATGCCTGTATATGACTTTAAAAATCACTGCAGGACAACCCAAACTATCACAATACTACCAAATACAATAATGATTATTGAAGGGATCCTTGTCTTTGAAAACAAACTACTTAGAGATTTAATGGACATAAAAATATATGTTGATACAGACCCTGATATTCGAATCTTAAGGAGAATACAAAGAGACATGATAGAAAGAGGCAGAACTTTAGATAGCATTATAAATCAATATATTACAACTGTTAGACCAATGCATATTGAATTTGTTGAACCGAGCAAGAGATTTGCAGACATTATTGTTCCAGAAGGTGGACATAATGTTATAGCACTTGATATGATAACTACGAAAATTCATGATATTTGTAATAAAAGGAGAGAGCATGATTAAAAATTTAATATTCATCATTAGTATCATTCTTTGCATTATACCACTAAATGCAGAAGAGAACTTGACCATTTACAATGATAATTTTGCTGTGTTCAGAACAAAGCTTGAAATACAGCTTGAAAAAGGATTACAAAGCTATCTATATAGCGATATTCCTGCCCAAATTGAGCCTATCTCACTTATTTTTAAATCAAAGGATGATAAGATTAAGCTGCATTCTCAAAACTATGAATATGACTTGGCAAACTCAGATACAATACTAAATAAGTATTTAAATTCTAACATTACTGTTTGTTTAAAAGACAATAGCGAGTATTCAGGCACGCTTACTTTCTTTGACTTTAATGCTATAGGTCTTCAAGATGATAAAAGTAAAGAACTCTATCTCATCAATAAAAGCGAATTTAAAAGTATTAAATTGGCAAACCTTCCTGGTAATTTTTATATTAAGCCGACGCTTAACTGGCTATTAGACTCTCCTGCAAAAGGTAAGTACCCTATCGATATATCTTATATCACAAAAGGTTTAAGCTGGTTTATTACCTACAATGCTGTTTTGAAAAATAATACGCTACAAATCAGCCCTTGGGTATCTATTAATAACCATAGTGGCAGATCTTATAACAGTGTTAACCTCAAACTTCTTGCTGGCGATGTCGCAAAAAGAGACAATTATAGAAGAAGCGACAAATTAAATGTAATGGAAATGACAGCTATGGGATCCCCCACTTTTCAAGAAAAAGACTTTTCTGACTATCATCTTTATACTTTAGATCAAAAAGCAAGTGTCGCTGATAAACAAGTTAAACAAATGTTATTATTTGAACCAAAAACAGTAAATGTAAAAAAAATCTATAAATATCAGAGTAATGCTCTCGCTGACAACAAAGTGCAAAGCGTTATTACATTTAAAAATAGTAAAAAAAACGGACTAGGCATACCACTACCTACTGGTATAGTTAAAGTCTATCAAGTCGATGACAGCGATGGCAATCTTGAGTTTATTGGCGAAGATAACATATCTCATACCAGTCTTGATCAAGAAGTTTCTGTTAATATTGGCAATGCTTTTGATATTATTGCAAAAACTAAAATAGTAAAAGACAATACTATTCGCAATGATAGAGAACAAGAATTTGAATTAACTATTGAAAACAAGAAAAAAGAAGCTATAAAGATTTTTATAATGCACACTATTGGATACAATGATTATCAGATTATCGAAAAGAATTTTGACTTCATAAATACAGACGCATATACAATAACTATTGAAAAGAATATTAAAGGTGGCGAAACTGCTATATTAAGATGGGTACAAAGAGTTAAAAGGAGGTAAAAATGAACATTGGATTTAAAGACATTCACGAACTTTCAGCAAGCCTCTTAACCAAAAACACTATTGAAGAAAGTGTTAGTTATATAATAAAGGCTATTGAAGATGAAATCCCTATCCAATCAATGGGCATATTTATTAAAAATGATATGAGCGATTATTTCATTATTAAGATGTACAGATACCTTTCTCCAAACTATGCAAGAGATGCTCAAATTCATGTTGAAGATAAAGTATTAAAAGATTTACAAAGATTAAACATCCTTCGCTATACTGATTCTCAAGAGAAATTTGAATACAGTGCCATTGACCTACTAATCATCCCACTTTATCACCATAATTCATTATTTGGGTTTCTGTTTGTAGATAGAAAAAACGATTATTTTAGCGACTATGAAATTGCAAAGATCTCTGTTTTTTGTTCTTTATTATCACTTATAATGACAATTAACTCTCTTCAAATACAAGTTGAAAAAGCTAATGAGTTGGATTCCAACACAGGGTTTTATAACCATAAAGGCTTTTTAAAGTACTGTATCAAGAAACATGCTGTTATGCATAGATATGATAGGGTCTATTCATTATGTTTACTAAAAATTGACAACTTAGAAGAAGTAGCACAAATAGTCGGCAATAATAAACTGCCAATGTTTTTCCAAGAAATATCTTCTATAATAAAAAACAATATTCGTGATACCGATATTGTTGGTGTTCTTTTCTCTGACATGTTTGCTTTATTTTTATACGAAGCAACAAAAGAACAAGGAGAAATTGTTAAAAATAGAATACAAGATTCATTAACCAAAAACCCAAGATTTGTATCTGTTGTTTTTAAATGGGCAATAAATGATAATCTTGCTTCAAAATGTGATTTTGTTGAGTTATTATCTAAAACAGAAGCTGAACTTTGATAAAAGATTCCATTTATCAAAAATCATAAAAAGCTAATGCTTTTTCAATAGATGACCATAAAAATGGCTTTGTGATTACATAATCAATGCCATAGGGTACATATTTTATAATCATATCTGTTGTTGGCTTTTCAACAATCAACATAATAATTGCACCTGGGTAATAGCATTTAATACGATCGATGACCTTAATAGACTTTTCAGCTTTTAAGTTCTCTGCCACAAAATAACAATCATACTCTTTTTGCTCGATTTCTTTGTATGCTGTGATTACATTGTTTAAAATCTTCACATCAATATTATAATAGAATAATACAGAGCTAAGTTCATTATAATCTTCAAAATTTTCATCTATTACTAAGATACTCTTGATACTTGTATTAAATGTTTCCATTACTTATCTCTTTTGTCTTTTACTTTGTAAAGCTTAAATATTGTTTGATTTGTAACATTGTAATCAATCTTTTCATAGTAATTTTTATGATTGATTTGTCCATCGCCTTTAAAAATAGTATAGTACTTCTTTTGTTTTGTAAGCGGATTTATGCATAATCGATCGATAATATCCTTTGATTTGTTTTGTTTAATAAATGTATTAATAATTATAGATTGCTCTTTTAGCTTTTTAATCAGCTTTGACATTATTATAATTCTATACAATGAGAAGAAAAGAATAAGTATTGTTAATATTAAAATAAATCTTAAAAGCAAGTATATTTGATTAAACATCTTCAAACAACCTATTAATTAAAATATCATAATCCACTTCATCAAAGGGATAATTAATAAACTCTATTTGCTCAATGTTACCTGAGTTATTTTTAAACAAATTACTATTATGGTCATCAAACATGAATAAATCCTTCAAGATACTCTCAGAGCCTGATTGCATTTGATTTGACAGGTTTATAGTGCCTATTTTGATTTGTGCATAGATTTGTTGTTTAGCCTTTTCTGAAATATTCTTATAAGCTGCAATTAAATGGACTTCTTTTTCTGATATTTGATTTGAAAAAACACACATCAAGTTTTCAGATTGCTTTAAGATTTCTAATATTCTATAAGTATCAGAAAATAAAAACTTAATTTTTACAAATAAAACAGAGCCTGCTTTAGCAATAGTATCATATAAGTTTTCTTTTAATAATCTGTAAACATTATCAAAATATGTTAAGCTATTATTGTCTACTATAAATTCAATATCCTTTGTATACAAAACACTTATATTTGTCTTTTGTTTAACTTGTGAGCTTGTTGGGCTAAGTTTTAGCAATAGGTTTTGTACTTTTTCATTAGAAAAAGGTAATGTAATTAGTCTATCAATTCCCATACGAATGAATCGGGCTTTTTGATTGGTACAAATACTATCTTCAATCACGAGTACAACCTTAATATTTGGATGCTCTTGCTTAATCTTATAAGCTGCCTCAAATCCATTTTTATTATCAAGTGTATTTGGAATAAAGATTAAGTTATTATTGTGTTTTATTATTTCAGTTAATTTTTCAAGGGTATCGTAGACGACATATTTTGCTTGTTTTGTTAAAGTTCTTTTTAATATTTCTTCAAGTTGTTTTGATTCCTTATTAATATAGACGGTATCAATATCATTTATTGAGATACTCGTACTACCATGTTGTAAGATAGGTTTGACAAAGTGTTTATTGCCTTCAATACTAAAAACGAAATTATAAATAAATCCAGTTTTTTGATTCTTATAAGTCATTTGATGCACATTAGCTTTATTGTTTTGTTTAAATGCAAGCGAAGTGCTTACTAGCTTATCAAACAATAACTGTAAATCATATTCAATATTTGAATAATCAATAAAGCATGTAATATTTAAACTTTCAATAAAGCCAATAAATCGATTAATAATGATTTTACTTGGTGATACATTGTTTTTTGAAAGAAAAGATCCTAAAGACTCAAAATAAATTACATCAGGCATATAATCTTTGATATACACTTTTAGATCTTCAAAAACTATATCTAAATTATTCAAACTTGATAAAATAGAGCTTAGTTCTGGAGGCTGTTCAATAATTAATAAATCATTATTTTCAATATATGGTTTTACATCAAACCCATGCAAATTAAACTCATCTGAAAATATATCAGCTTTAGAATCACAAACGAGCATGAATCTTTTCTTAGCTTCAAGTTGGCTTTTCATAACTTGTATTAAAAACAAAACAGACATTTTTGTATTATTGGCACGAACTCCATATATTTCTTCTTTTTCCAAGTCGTTCAATACTTGATCAAAAAATGGAATGCCAAGTGTTATTTCACTCATATTACACCATATTTAAATAAGCTAAGTATGCTTTATACTTTTGCTGAGTTAATTGTATAACTTTTGAGAGGTCTTCTTTTTTGATCTCTAAAAAGCTCCAGACCCATTTAGGGATTAATTCAACTAATAGCGAGCTTGACTGCCCTATTTCCATTGCTTTAACTATATTATTACCAAGATTTACAGCAGCCACAACATCTTTATCTGTTGGGGTATAATTGATATTATGGTGGTACTTTATTGAATTAACTATTATGTTTGGAAGTAACCATGCTTCTGCAAAAAAGGCTCCTACTTGCTGATGATCAATGCCTAAGTATTTATTCTCTAAAGCTATTGAGTATTGATAATTATTCTGATTGAAATCTTTGATCAACAAATTGTATTCTTCTTGTAAAAAATCCATCATAATAAACTTTCCCAAATCGTGGAGAAGGCCAGCAGTAAATACTTGGTCTGATAGTTGAGGTTTTGTATTGAGAATTATTTGTTGAGATGCAATAGCTACACCTAAAGAGTGCTTCCATAAATTCTCTCCAAATATTGTCTTTTGTTTATTCAAAGAATTTTTTAACAAGTTCACTGTAAATATCTTTTCTAATGAGACAAAGCCAATGATTGATACGGCTTGTTTAACATTTGCCACTTTTTTAGATACACCATAAAAACTTGAATTAGCAACTTTCAAAACAGACGCTGTTAAGCCTGGGTCTTTTTCAATGATTTTCCCAAGCTGATCTACCTGTGTATCAGAACTTGACATTAGATTATTAAACTCTGACATTACTGAACTATAATATAGGAGATCTGTTGAATTCTGTAAATGCTGATGCATGATATTTGTTATTTCATTTTTACTCTTCATTATTCCACTTTTCCCATAAAGTCATTTGAACTATTATTTCATACATTTCGTACATCATTCTGTCACTTAAACACTTTCCAAAGATTTGAAGTTTTTTTGGTCTTATTTGCTGTAATAGAGCTGAGCGCTCTTCTATTGACATCTCTCTTGACTCATTTTCTCCTGCAATAATGATTACATCCACATTATATTTTTTTAATATATCAACATAATAATCATCTAATACAAGACCTGATTTTGCTAAAGTTTGACCATTTGAGCTTATCACATCTTGAGCAAGTTTCATTCCAGCTTCTGCATTATCAATTGTTATTGCTTTCATATTTATCCTTATATTTTCTTAGAAATCCATTCATTATTATACTTATAAAAAACATATTTCACAGCGTTATTTTTCAGCAAATCTACTGTCCTGTCATAGTATTTATCAAAAAATTCTATCCTATGTGAATCAGAACCAATAGTAATCAACTCCCCTCCTAACTCAATAAATCTTTTAATAACTGATTCATCGGGCAACGTGCTATTACAAGATGATCTGAACCCTGAATAGTTGATTTCAAGACAAATATTCTTTTCTATAATACTTCGAAGGATAGTATCAACTATATCTTGGAAATGAATACTTTTCAAATTATCTTCGCTTATCTCTCTTCTATATATGTCTAAATGACCCAATGTATCAAATCCTCCCATATTAATCATTTCAACTACTTCAAGATAATATAACATAATATCAGACTCTTGCAAAGAAAAATCTATTGGAGTTGAAAGATTTATTCCATTTCTTAATAAATGTATTGAACCTATTATATAATCCAAGCTAATATCTTTAAAAATTACGTCTCTAACTTCTTTTGTACGGTGCATCTCACCCATTTCCAGACCAAAGCCAATTCTTATTTGTGGATACTTTTCTCTTAAACTTTCGATTTTCTCTTGATATCTTAAAACAGGTAAGACTCCATACTTAACAATTTCTTGTGGTAATAAATCAAAATGCTCAGTAAAGCAAATATATTCATAATTATGATTAATTGCTTTTTGTATCAATTCTTCTGAGTTTATTGTGCTATCTAAACTATATTCTGCATGTAAATGTGTGTCAATCTTCATAAATGATTACCTTTGGTTACTTTCTAATGCTAACAATGCGCTGCCTAAAGCACCTGTTATTGAGGGGTTTTCTGGTGTAAATATCTCGCTTTCAAACAACTCTGCAAAGATTTGTTTTATTGTTTTATGGTGTGCGACGCCTCCAACAAAAGAAATAGGCTTTGATATTTCCATTGTGCCTGTTTGACTCAAGATTCGTTTTGCAATCGACAGATAAATAGAGTAAATAATATTCTCTGCTTTTTCCTCATTTGCCAACAATCCAATGATCTCTGATTCTGCAAAAACCACACAAGTACTACTAATTGTAATGACCCTATCATGGTTTAAAGCTAATGAATCCAGCTCTTCAATTCCAAGCTCTAATATTTGTGCTAATTTTTCTAAAAATCTACCTGTTCCTGCTGCACATTTATCATTCATCACAAAGTCTATTGCTTTGCCATTATTATTTACCATTATCACTTTTGAGTCCTGCCCACCAATATCAATTATTGTTTTACAATTAGGCAATAGATAGTAGCTACCCTTTCCATGGCAAATAATTTCTGAGAATTTGTAAATTGGAACTTGACTGTCGATAAAGCGCTCCAAATTAGCTAAGCTAATACTATTTCTACCATAGCCAGTACCGCCTATTGCCATAATATTTGATGAGTTTAGATTATTCTTGTCCATTATCATGTTTATTAATCGATTAATATTCTTAATGGGAAACAACCCGTTTTCGACAATATAGTAGTCGATTATTTCTTTTGTGATACAGTCAATCAAAACAGCTTTTACTGTTCTTGACCCACAATCAATTCCTAAACTTACTCTCATACTTATTAGTTATAAACAAGCGTATATAATAATTCTGGTTTAAAGTATTTTTCAGCAATTACTTGTAAATTGTCTTTTGAAATCATCTTTAAACGTTGTTCTCTATTTAAATAATACTCATAATCTTTGTTTTCTAAAAAAAGCGCTGACAAGATCTGAGCTTGGGACAAAACACCTTCTTCTTCAAGAAAACTCAACCCTCTAATATATTGCTTTGCTGAATTAAACTCCTTTAAACTAACTCCTCTTTGTCTAATAGTATATAAGACTTCATATATCACATCCAATGCCACATCTTCATACATTTTATCAACAACCGCATAAGCCCTAAAATATCCTGTATGAGCTAAACTATCAAAATCAAAACCAATAGAATATGCTATTCCTCTTTTTTCTCTCAATTCTTTAAAAAGTCGTGAATTTAAATCACCGCCCACTATTTGAGATAAGATTAACAATGCTGACCTCTCTTGAGTTTCAGCATATAAACAACTAAATCCCCCAATATATATTATTGATTGATCTGCCCCATTTTTCACTACTTTATGCTTTTGTTTTGCAGGTGATATATCAGAGATAATACTATGTGGGTTTTCATTTAGATGATTGCCCTTCACAAAAACCTCATTGCACACTTGGATTGTTTTATCAAAGTCCAAATTACCTGTGATCACCAAGTTTGCTTTGCAATTTATCAGATGATTTTTATGCCATTCAATACAGTCATCAACACTAAAAGTTCTTAATGTTTCTACCTGCCCATCCTTACCTAAAAGATTTGAATGCATACCGAATAATAGCTGTTTCCATGAATAAATTGCCATAGTTTCTGGATAGTCAGAATAACGTTGGATATTATTTGTAATAGCTCTCTTTACATTTTTAAAATGTTCTTTTGGAAAAGTAGGCTGATACAGCACATTAGACAAAAGGTCAAGCGACTCATAAAGATGATTGGAAAAACATTTCAACTTGAGTTTGGTATTCTCTTTTGAACAAGACACTGAAAACAAAATGCCGTGATTTATGCAATACTCTAAAAACTCATTATATTTCATTTTCTTATTTCCATACAGAAGCATAGTAGAGCTAAGTTGATTGAGTCCTAATTGTGCGTGGTTTTCGTATAATTGAGAGCTTTTTAAAGCTAATGAAATACCACAAACATCTTTTTGTGCAACTTTCTTCATAAATAATGAAATACCATTTGGTAATACATGTTCAAAAAAGTCGCTTTTATTGTTTGTTTTTTTGATATGAGTACTTATTGTTTTAACTTGAGTTAAGCTTTTACTATGCTCAATAAACAAGTCGTTATTAATCTCTTGAGGAGTACAGTTTTGCTTATAAGTTTGAAGTATATCTTGTATCTGGTTTATATCTAAAGGCTTTTTCCCGGAGCTTGCAATCATTATGCGATCTAATCTAAAAACATCTTTTGCAAGTGCCATCAAGTCAGAAGGTTTTACTCTTTTTATATTATTTATATAATTAAAGAATTCTTGATACTCATATATTATTTCTTCATATGCCAGGTTATTGTTTAATTCCTCCATATATTCAAAGGAATAATAGTAAGAATACTCAAGCTCCTTACAATGATGTTCAAGTTCATCCATTGTTATTTTTTTAGATAGAAGGCTTTGTATTTCTTCAAAAAATATCTTAATAATAGCATTTGCATACTCCATCTTTCTGGGAAATATCAAGATATAACACAAGCCATTTAATATGCCTGAATAAGAATAAACTTTAATATCATCTACCAATTTCTCTTTTATAAATAGCCTTTTATATAAAATTGAGTTATTCCCAGTCGTAAATATCTTTGTTAATAGGGTTTGCGTAATGGCATATTTACTTCTTTCTGAATACTCAGGAAATGCAAAAGCCAAATAATAGCCTTTCATCTTCTGCTGAAAATGGGTATATATGCTATGATTCAATTCTTCATTATAGCCTTGAGGAGCCGTGCTTGAGTACTTTTTTATATGTTTTGCTAAAGACAGACTATGTTGCTCATCGCTATACCAATCAGTAAAATACTTTTCAATTCTTCTTTTTGTATCAGCAAAATTTATATCACCAGCAATTGAGATAAAGCAGTTTTGGGGAGAATAATACTTTTTATAAAAAAGCCTAAGTTGTTCAGCAGTACTTTTTTTTAATGCTTTTAAAGACCCTATTATTGGCTTACTATACGGGCTATTTTTAAAATACAAACGTGGTATTTGCTCAGCAAAATAATCTTCTTTATCATTTTTATACTGCTTCAACTCCTCAATGACTACACCCTTTTCTGACATAAAATCTTCTTCTGTAAAGTTAGAGTATATAATAAGTTGGCTGAGAATTTCTAACCCTTTGCTAATCTTATTGCTGGGGAGACTCAAATGAAAACAAGTCGAGTCATTTTCTGTATAGGCATTAATATACGCACCAATATCAGATGCTTTTTCTACTATTTTATTTGATGGATATTTAGATGTTGACTTAAAAACAAGATGTTCAAGCAAATGGCTAAAACCTTCTTCTTCATCGCTTTCCCAATTAGAGCCCACTTTAATATGTAATTGTAGATTCACAATAGGATGCGAGTCATCCTTAGCGCAGATCACCTTTAATCCATTATCTAATATGAAATGTTTGATTCTCATTTATACTATTTTGTATATTGCTCTACAAAAGCATATGCTGAATGATTATGAATTGACTCAAAGTTTTCAGATTCAACACTAAACCATGTTATGCGATTATCGTTTTTCATTTTTAAAGCAATCTCTCTCACAATATCTTCTACAAATACTGGATTCTCGTATGCTTTTTCAGTTACATATTTTTCATCTACTCTTTTCAAAAGAGAATAAACTTCACAACTGGCGCTACTTTCTACGTATTCAATTAATTCTTCTAACCATATAAAATCTTGATAACGAACCTTCAATGTTACAATAGACCGCTGATTATGAGCTCCGTACTCACTTATTTCTTTTGAGCATGGGCATAATGCAGTAATTGGAACGCTGACGCCTATTACAAAATCAAACTTCTCTTTCAAGCTTGCTTCAAACTCACATTGATAGTTTAAAAGGGATTCAATTTTTGAGACAGGGGCTTTCTTATTCACAAAATAAGGAAATTGCAGCTTTATATATGAAGAGTTTGATCCTAATGTTGATTTTATATCTTTTAAAAAAGGTTCCAAATTATCGATTAATGATTCTTGATGATAACTGTTTAAGACTTCCAAAAAGCGGCTCATATGTGTACCACGAAAGTCTTTTGTTAGCTCAACAAATATATCAATATTTGCTATAGTATGCTGTATTGTATTCGTTCTATCTTCCACAATTATTGGATAGTTAATATTTTTAACACCCACTTTATCGATAGTAATATCACGGTAGTCTTTTTCATTTTGCACATCATTTTTTAACAAAATCTATCTCCGAAATTAAGTATTTTTTTATTCCTTCTGTTTTCAATGAAATCAAATCATCGCCAGATTTATAATAAATTATAGCTTCTGTATCCGGGTATTTCTTTATTAGTTTAATCCCATCTTCAGGAGACATTACAAATAAAGCTGTTGATAATGCGTCAGCCAAAACTGCGTCCTTTGTAATCACTGTTACTGAAATAGTGTTCTGAGCAGGGAATCCTGTTTTCGGGTTAATAATATGATGATATCTAACCCCATCAACTTCAAAGTAACGCTCATAATCACCAGAAGTAACCACAGCCATATTGCTGACTTCAAGCGTAGCAATTACATCTGTAGGAATTCTTGGGTGCTGAATCCCAATTCTTGTTTTTTTATTGTTTTTAGAATATATTTTTAAATCTCCACCTGCATTAATATATGCTTCTTCGACACCTTGTTTAATAAGATAATCCATAGTTTTATCAACAATATACCCTTTGCTGATACTTCCAAGATTTATTTCTAAACCATAGGGTCTATGTAGAACTGTTGGTGTTATTTTAATTTTGTCCAACCCACAATTATTCATTGCATGTTTCAACTGTTCATCATTAGGTATTGACTTCTCCCCCATATTCCATAAATTAATTAGTTCACCAATAGAAACGTCGTATAACCCATCGCTTTCAGTATATATTTCTTTTGCAAGTGTTAAAATATCAAAAAAGCTTTTGTCGATATTTACTGAATCTAATGGGTTATTATTAATTGCATGTAATTCTCCATCAACATTATAATAAGATAGTTTTTCATTATAATTTCTTATTATATTGAATGCTTTATCAATGCTTTTGTCAATATATTTATTTTTAGAAGAAACAGAAATATCAACTTGTGTGTCCATTAGAATTTGAGAGTTTTTAATATGATATATTTTTTGATTGTACCTATAATAGCTAAATGCAATTAATAATACAATTATTAATAGATTAATCCAGTCTCTTTTTTTCATATGCCCTCGATATCTTTTTTTACCAATTTGCAAGTATAAAGGTTTTTGTCAACATCTTTTTCACTGTCTTATTATTAGTGTCTTTTACCAAAAAAACCAATACAGCTTTCTTTTAAAAAGCCAGCTGGGAAATTGCCCTTTTTTTCGTATTAAATAGTACAAAAAAAGAACAAATTTTCCTATTAACATCCCTGTTTTTATTGCTCTTCACTTATTTTTTGTTCATTATTGTATAAGACTATTTCTCAGTAAGATATCCATGTGATACCCTTTACATTCCCCTTGCTATCTTGGAGAATGAACGGTGGTCTTATAGGAATCTAAAGGGAATGTAAGGGAGATTTATTGGAAGTTTTCTGAGATAAAAAAAGATGTATATTATTATCTCTTTTTTTTAAGAAATGATGATTGTTAATTTATTATTTTAAGATTATAAAACAACCTTTAAATGCGTGTCTGTCTAAAATTGCATACGCAATCTATTTAGTGTTCAAGTCCGATCTTTTGTTCAGTTCTGAACGGTATTTATTCTTCATTATACATACTTAAAATTCAATATAACAGTATATTACTCTATTTTTAAAGATATGGCACAGTTCTGGTATATATTAGATCATAAGTTTCGCAATCAAGAGAAGAAAAACGGGGGGAAAAATGATAATAACAGTATGTGTTGGAAGTTCTTGCCATATTAAAGGATCGCATTCTTTTATAGATTATTTGCAGAAAGCAATTCCAGCCTATAATTTAGAGCAAAAAATAGTGCTCAAGGCAAGCTTTTGTATGGGGCATTGTTCAGAAGGCATCAATATTAAGGTTGATGATGAACATATTACAGTGAGAAATTTAGACGAAATGAAAGAATTGTTTGTCAATCGTTTGGTAAATGAGGCGGAGAAAGAAACATGCATTCCTTCATAAAGATAAGAGAAAGTGACTGTAAAGATTGCTACAAATGCGTTAGACACTGCGTTGTCAAGGCAATACAGGTCAAAGACTCACATGCCAGAATCATAACAAATAGATGTATACAATGTGGAAAGTGCATTGATGTTTGCCCACAACATGCTATCAGAGCTATATCTTCACTTGATCAAGTTAAAAACTTAATTCTAACTAAAAGTACAAATGTAGTGAGTTTATCCCCAACTTTCACAGTTGCTTTTCCAGAATACAATCCAGCTCAATTTGTCCGAGCATTACTCAAGCTTGGATTTAAAGCTGTAGAAGAGAGTTCAGCTGCAGCATATTGGGTTTTAAGAGAGTATGAAAAGTTAATACAAGAAGAAAAATTTATAATTAGTTCAGAGTGTCCTGCTTTGGTCAACCTAATTGAGGTATATCACCCTGAATTGATCGAATTCTTAGCACCCGTTGATTCTGCTATGCTTGCTCATGCGAAGTTGCTAAAAAAAGCTTATAAACAAAATAATGATGAAAATGTAAAGGTTATCTATATCGGTCCTTGCCAGAGCGCTAAAAGTGAGAATGAAAGATTTGACGGTGAAGTTGACTATATCTTATCGTTTGAAGATATCCGTAAATGGTTTAGAGAACAGAGTATTTATCCAGAAGTTATAGATAATGCACCCTTTGAAACACCTGAACTACATACTCAAGAGAAAAATTCAAGACTCTACCCAATTCAAGGCGGTATGTTATATAGAATAGGCATTAATCCCTTCGCACTCAACTTTTTGAAGGTCAGTGGCTTTGCAAGCTGTAAGAGATTCCTTGAATCTATTAGTAGTAATCATGAGTCATTAAAGTTTGCTGAAATGCTTATCTGCGAAGATGGCTGCTTAGGTGCCCCAATGATGAATCAAAATAGCCCACAGCTCGCTAAAATGAAGTTACTTGAATATGCAAAATCTAATAACAAGATACCAAATATCTTTGATTATGAAGGTACAGAAGTAGATTTGACACGTACGTTTAAAAAAAGAGATATTATCTTCAAAGATGTTGAAGAAAGTGAAATACAAGAAATACTTAAAAAGTCAGGTAAAATAGGCACAGAAGATGAGCTTAACTGCGGTGCATGTGGATATTACTCATGCCGTGACAAGGCTATAGCTGTTGTTCAAGGTATGGCAGAATATGAAATGTGCATACCTTATATGCGTGAGATGGCAGAATCTCGTGCTAATAGGATTATCGAGAGAGACCCTAATGGGGTATGCGAAGTTGATGACCAATACAAAGTTGTTCAGTACAATGAAGCATTTAAAGTAATCTTTGATTTACCAAATTATACAGAACTTGCAGGCAAAGATATCCGTGAGTTTATTGATATTGATATCTTTAATCCTGATTATAAAAACAAGCCTGCAGCCCTTGTGCATTCAAAAAAACGTAATAAAGATATAGAAATTATCTCTTTTGATCTAATTGAAGACGGCATGCACGTTGTAATAGTGACTGATATCAGCCAAAAAAGTGCTAATAGAGATCGTATCAATGCGCTCAAAGAACAGACTATAGAAAAAGCAAATGAGGTTATTCACAAGCAAATGCGCGTTGCTCAAGAGATCGCATCATTATTAGGCGAAACTACTGCAGAAACAAAAGTTACTCTGCTTGATTTAATGAAGGTATTCCGAGAAGAGACAAAGGAATAAAATGAAAAACTTATACTTTGAAATCGCCTCAGCTCAGTTGAATAAATTCAATGAAGAATTGTGCGGTGACTCTATTATCAGCAATCAAGGTGATCGCACATCAACATTGATCCTTTCTGATGGGCTCGGTTCAGGTGTCAAAGCTAATATACTTGCAACTCTCACCTCTCGGATTATCTCTGTGATGCTTAAAAACGGTAGTGAGCTTTACGACGTGGTTGAGACATTAATTGACACTCTACCTACCTGCTCCTATCGTAAGCTCGCCTATAGTACTTTTTCGGTCGCTCAAATGTATAATACTGGTACTATACATCTCGTCGAATATGACAACCCCCCTGCTATTTTAATAAAGAAAAACAAGTTTTACCCAATTGAATATAATAACCTCAATATACTTGGAAAGAATATAAAAGAAGCAATCGTTCCTGTTGAACCAGGTGACTGGCTTATCTTGGTTAGTGATGGTGAAGTCCACGCAGGTATTGGTGGTGTTTGGAATCTTGGTTGGTCTTGGGAAAGAATATCAGAATTTATCGAAAGAATAGTCCAAAAACCTCTCACAGCACATGAATTGGCATTTGAACTTACAAATATCGCAGAGCAATTATATGCAGGAATGCCTGGAGATGATACGTCAGTAGCAGTGGTGAAAATCAGAGAAAAAAAGAGATTAAAGGTTCTTATTGGCGCTCCAGCAAAAAAAGAATTAGATAAGTTTGTAGTCAATCGCTTTATGAGTGAAGATACACGTAAAGTAGTATGTGGTGGTACAACAAGCAATATAGTTGGCAGAATACTTGGGCAAGAAGTTGGAGTTGATATGGACTCTATCAAGCCTGGTATTCCTCCAATAGGTATTATCAAAGGCATTCATTTAGTAACAGAAGGCATCATTACTATTAGTTCAATCTTAAAAATACTCAGTGTTGATGAGGAAATACCTATGCAAGTATTAAACCGTAATCATGATGGCGTCAGCATGCTTTTAAGAGACCTTTTAGATTCTGATGAAATAACATTTCTCGTAGGGCAAGCAATGAACCCCGCACATCAAAACCCTGGTATCCCAAAAGAGTTTGGTTTAAAAACCAAGATAACAGAAGATATCGCAAAACATCTCAGTAAACTAAATAAAAAAGTAGAAATAGAATATTATTAAAGACATAAACGATCTCACGGGAGGAACTAATGATCGAAGAAACAATGGAAGAACAAGTAAAATGGGTCGAAGGGCTATTAACTCAGTTTGGTAATAGCCGAACATCATTGATACCGATTCTACAAGCTGTACAGGCAAAATATCGCTACTTACCCCAAAATGTAATGACTGAAATTTCAACTCAATTGGGCTTGCCTCTGTCAAGTATCTACGGCGTGGCAACATTCTATGCACAATTTTCAACAGAACCTAAAGGCAGACACATTCTCCAAATTTGTGATGGAACAGCGTGTCACGTAAGAGGTGCAAAAGAATTAATTGAGAGAATAAGAAAAGACTTTGGTTTATCAGAAGAAAAAAACACAACTGATGACAAATTCCTAACACTTGAAACTGTTGCATGTATCGGTGCCTGCGCTATGGCGCCTGCATTAATTGCCGATGGGCACATCTATGGGCAAGTTAAAGTTGATAAACTTTTAGAAATTGTAAAAGAATTAAAAGAAGGAGATGTACAATGAAAGATTTCCACAATACTTTAGACGAACAAATACTATACCACCCAGAGCAACCAAGTAAAACATATTGTAAATATATGGTTGGCTTGCAAGATCTATCTCCTGCAGAAAAAGATATTGCTGATAAAATGACAGATACATACCGTAAAATACCTACCACCTTCAAGTGTCAAATTGCAATGTGTAAAGGTACTGGTTGTCAAGCTTCTGGTGAAATACCACTAAAAACAAAGTTTGACGAATTAATCAAAGCAAAAGGGCTCGAAAAAGATATTCATATTATTGAGACTGGCTGCCGTGGCTTTTGCGAGATGGGACCTATCATCGAGATATTCCCACAGAAGATATTCTATGTAAAGGTTACTCCAGATCATGTTGAAGATATAATCGAAAAAACTATACTCAATAACGAAATTATCGATGAATTAGTCTTCCAAAATACTCCTATCGCTGATGAGATTAACTTCTATAAAAAACAAACTCGTCGTGTTTTAGGGGAATCTGGTGTGATAGATCCTGAAAACATCAATGATTCTGTAGCTGCAGGTTCATATTTGGGCTTAAAAAGGTGCTTGTTTGAACTCACACCTGACCAAGTCGTTGAAGAAGTAAAAAAGGCTGGCTTACGTGGTCGTGGCGGTGGTGGATTCTTAACTGGTATTAAATGGGGCTTAACTGCAAAGCAAGATGACCCTATTAAATATGTAGTTTGTAATGCAGACGAAGGCGACCCAGGTGCATTCATGGATAGATCAGTACTCGAAGGTGACCCACATAAAGTAATCGAAGGTATGACTATTGCAGCTTATGCTGTAGGCGCTCAAGAAGGCTATGTTTACGTCAGAGCTGAATACCCATTGGCAATTCAAAGACTAAAAGAAGCTCTTGAACAAGCTACAGAAGTAGGTTTCTTAGGCAATAAAATCATGGGAAAAGACTTTAATTTCTCTCTTAAAATAGCCCAAGGTGCTGGCGCATTTGTCTGTGGTGAAGAAAGTGCTTTAATCGCATCTATTGAAGGTAAACGTGGTATGCCTACACCAAAGCCTCCATTCCCAGCTGAAAGAGGTTTGTTTGATAGACCTACAAATATAAATAATGTTGAAACATATGCATCAGTCCCACTCATTCTTAGACATGGTTATCAGTGGTATGCTTCACTCGGTACAGATAATAACCGCGGGACTAAGATCTTTGCTCTCTCTGGAAAGATTAGAAACACTGGTCTCGTTGAAGTTCCATTGGGTATCACTTTACGTGAAATCATCTTTGAAATTGGTGGTGGCATTAAAGACGGAAAAGAATTCAAAGCTGCTCAAATTGGTGGACCATCTGGCGGCTGCTTGACAGTTGATCACCTCGATATGCCTGTAGATTTTGACTCACTACAAAAAGCAGGTGCGATGGTTGGCTCAGGCGGACTTGTTGTACTTGATGAAACTACTTGTATGGTCGAAATATCAAGATACTTTATGAGCTTTACTCAGGATGAAAGCTGTGGAAAATGTATCCCATGCCGTGTTGGAACAAAACAAATGCTTGAGATTATGACAAAAATAGTAGCTGGTGAAAGCACAATGGACGACTTGAAAACTCTCGAAGAATTAGCAGTAGTTGTTAAAAATGCATCACTCTGTGGTCTCGGTAAGACAGCTCCAAACCCTATTCTCTCTACAATCAAGCACTTTAGAAATGAATACGTAGCACATATAGTTGATAAGAGGTGCCCTGCTGGTGAATGCCAAGCTCTAAGACAATTCCATATTGATCCAGTTCAATGTAAAGGTTGTACAAAATGCGCAAGAGTATGCCCTGCTGGTGCTATTATCGGTGCTGTTAAAGAACCTCATGAAATATTACAAGACAAATGTATCAAATGTGGTGCTTGTATGAGTGCATGCCCATTTGGCGCAATATCAGTTAGCTAATCTGCTTTATTTGGGTAATACTACTCAATAAAGATTCATATAACCTCCCCAAAGCTCCAAAAGCGAAAAGACGCAACGGTCTCCCCGCCGTTGCTCTTTTTTTTATTATGCATAAATTTATAAGATGTGCAAATATCTTGACAAAAATAAGACATACTTATTATTATAACTTTAATATAAGAAGGTTATATGAATAATAAATTACCAAGCCCATCTCTATTAGCAAACACTTGCTCAGATATGATTTCCCCTTACTTTTGGCTGAATAAACTGGATAGTATAGACAAAACAATCATTTCTCAAAGCCATATTAAAAGACTAAATAAGCTGACTTTAGATAGATCTTTAATCAATAATATTTTTGATCAACATAGTTCAATTATTAATACAAGCAATGATATTATATGCAAGTATTATAGCTCATTGACTGAGAGCAAGTATTATCAAAAAAATGGTAACATTATTACAGAAGATTGGATCAAAAACCTTTTAGAGATTAATAACTGGTATGATAGCCCCCAATTATTTATCACAAATAGGCTTGCAAATGAGCGACTATTGCCAACTGATGACATGATTATGGAAACACCAGATGATTATGAATTTGATCTCTTACAAAACAATGCCCTTGATTATGGAACATTATGCATGGTCACTGCAGAATCAAAAGACAAAAAATGGCTATTTCAAATCAATCAATCATCTGCTGGCTGGATTAAAAAAGAATATATAGCCCCCATTCACAATGCTGATTACCAAAGTAATAAAAGCCTTATTATCGTATCTGAAGCCTATTCTTCACTATTTAGAGATCCTCAGTGTACAGAGTTTGCGATGGTTGTGCGTATGGGTACAAAGCTCTATTTTCAAGGGCAGAATAGTATAGCTTATACAATCTACAACCCAATTAGCCCTGAGCGACCCTATTATGTACTTAAAAAGGACGTCAGCAAAGGCTTTTTAAAATGTACATATCGCAATATCTTTGAACAGGCGTTTAAGTTTATGCACACACCCTATGGCTGGGGTGACTCAAATGGCTTTATCGATTGCTCAAAGTTTATACAATTATTATATTCTGTATTTGGAATCTCAATGCCGCGTAATGGTGCTTCACAAGGGAACACAGGGTTAGAGCTTTTTGGCAATGAAACAATGTTAGGTAAAGAAAATAAAGAAGCATTTTTAATGGCAAATAGCATCGCAGGTCTTTCATTTTTTAGATTTAAAGGACATATCATGTTGTTTATTGGAATGCATAATAACAAGGCATATTGTTTACATTGCCTTTATAAATATTATGACAAGAATAATGTTAAATACATAGTAAACAGGATGATAGTTAGCGATTTATCACTTGGTGAAGGTTCAAACATAGGCTCCTTTTTGCAAAGAATAAGCCAAGCTAATTGTCTTTTATTCTAATAGATTCTTACAGCCTTTGAGGGAGGGATGATCTGATAGTGATTGTCTTTTAGTCTTTCAATAAAAAATTTCAATTGCCTATATTTCATATCATTATGGCAATGAGTTATAACGACAATAACATTACCCTTCATTTTTTTAATCTCATCAACTTTTAGTATTGCCCTCTTTTTGGAGGACTCAGGCACATCAAGAAACTGTCTACGCTTTGCAAAGCGGATACCCATACTTTCAGCCAGCTCTTCAATAACAGAATGACTATCCGTAAAGCTATCAATATAAAATAAAGATTTTTCTTTCGTTTTTCTTAAAACAGTTTCCATTACTCTCCTATCAGCAGCAGCTTTGCTACCCATATGATGATTAATACCCACTGCTTTATTTAGTTCATCGAAATACTTTTTCATTTGGACTTCGATTTCTTCATCGCTCATTTTCACAAATATTGCATTTGAGCCTGGATCATCTTTGGGATAAGAAAGCGGCTCCATTGGCATATGTATCAAAGCTTCATGCCCATTTTGAACTGCTAAGTTCATTGTTTCAACACTATGAGCCAAACCTGGAATAATTGAAAAAGCAATCTCTTTATCAAGATTTAAAAAACTATCAAGCAGCTTTCCTTTAATATAACCAAAGTCATCGACAATTATACAAATCTTAGGTAATTCGGAGTTGATTGTATATAGTTTACCTTTCTCTGTGATAGATGGTTTTGGTGTCACAACCACATAATCTCTATCTTCAGTTTTTGGCTCGAGTGCGATACTATCTGCCTCTGCATCGTGATAATCAGCCTCGTCATATAATAATTCACTTTCTGGCACATTTTCTTTTTGCTCAGTTTGTGTTTTTTCAATAGGTCGTATGATGATCTCTTCTTCTTTTTCAAACAAGCTGTCTTTTGACAAATAGTATACAAGAAAACCCATAAGGAGAAAAGCTATCAAAGCTATTATTGGAAAGCTTTTCCCTCTTTTGGTTTTATTCTTTTTTGCTTTACTATGTTTTGGCAAAGCTAAGCCCTCTCATTGTTTTTTGCATTAATATCTTTAATAATCTGTTCTTCGATATTCTTTGGTACTTTTTCATACTTCAAAAACTCGAGAGTAAATTCTGATTTACCCTGTGTTAAAGACCGTAAAATTGTTGCATATCCAAATACCTCGACGAGTGGGATTGTCGCATCAATCATTGTAAATACGCCGTCAACAACTGTATCTAAGACCAAGCCGCGTCTCTGATTGATACTACTTAACACAGTGCCACGAAATTCTGAAGGAAGTTCGACATTAAGCTTCATAATTGGTTCAAGTATTCTTGGTTTTGCCTTTTTATAAGCCTCTTTAAAAGCTTGTATTGTGGCGAGTTCAAAAGCAAGGTTTGATGAATCTACAGGGTGAAAATTACCATCATTGATAGTCATTTTGACACCAACAACAGGGAATCCTATCAACGACCCTTTATCAAGGCTGGAGAAGAATCCTTTTTCAGTCGCTGGCATAAATGTTGTAGGGATTACGCCACCTTTTACATCATCAACAAACTCATTATCGTCAGAGCCTGATAGCTCAATAAAACCAACTACACGTGCAAATTGACCTCTACCACCTGATTGCTTTTTATGTGTATAATCAAATTTAACTGTATCGGCAATTGTCTCACGATATGATACTTGTGGCATACCTACTTCAAGATCGATTTTATATTCTCTCTTCATTCGCTCAATATAAACATCTAAATGCAATTCGCCCATACCTTTGATAATTGTTTCATTAGATTCTTCATCAACCATCAATTTAAAAGTTGGGTCTTCTTTTACGAATCTATTTAATGCTTTACTCATATTATCTTGAGACTTTTTATCTTTTGCTGTAATAGCAAGAGAAATTATAGGATCAGGGATATACATAGACTTTAAAGAATATTTTATATCGCCAGAAACAAAAGTATCACCCAAAGCGCAATCAATACCAAATAATGCGACAATATCTCCTGCATAAGCTTCTTCAATATCAGACATAGAATTGGCATGCATTCTGATCAAACGCCCTATTTTGAATCTTTTATTCTGTGAAACATTGTATAAGTCATCGCCTTTTTTGATCTTACCTTGATATATACGCACATAAGTTAATTGACCGTATATCTGATTTTCTAACTTAAATACCATAGCAACTGCCTCTTTATCAAAAGAAGAAGAAAGCTCTATCTCTTTTTCTTTATTATTCAAGTCATAAGCCATATTTGTACGGTCAGTTGGTGCAGGTAAAAAGTCTAAAACATAGTCTAATAAAAGTTGTATACCCTTGTTTTTAAAAGCTGAGCCCATAAATACAGGAGTCAATTCTGTTGATAAAACGCCTTTTCTAATAGCTTCTTTTAATAGTTTATTAGTGACTTTTCCTTCCAAAAACGCTTCAGTAAGCTCATCTGAGAATATTGAGGCTTTGTCAATCAACTCTTCTCTGAGTTTTTTAGCCTCTTCCAGCATTGCAGATGGAATCTCTTCTGTTCGTATTTCTGTACCAGCATGCCCATCAAAGTAAAATGCTTTCATCTCTATTAAATCGACAATTCCTTCAAATTTATCTTCTAAGCCAATAGGCATTTGAGCTAAAACTGCATTTCTGCTAAGCTTTTCTATCAGCTGGTCTTTGACTTTATAAGGATTAGCGCCAACGCGATCCAACTTATTTACAAAAGCAATATTTGGCACCCCATATCTTTTCATTTGTCTATCGACAGTAATTGATTGCGATTGCACCCCCGCAACAGAACAGAGTACAAGAATTGCACCATCAAGCACTCGTAAGGCGTTTTCAACCTCTATGGTAAAGTCCACGTGTCCAGGTGTGTCAATAATGTTTATAGCCGTATCTTTCCATGTAACATTTGTAGAGGCTGAGCTAATTGTAATGCCACGCTCTTTTTCAAGCTCCATAGAGTCCATTGTAGCGCCTACGCCGTCTTTTCCACGCACTTCGTGTACGGTGTGTATCTTGTTTGTATAAAATAAAATCCTTTCTGTGAGGGTCGTTTTACCAGAATCTATATGAGCACTAATGCCAATATTCCTGACTTTATTAATGTTATAATTCATTACATTCCTTTCGCTTATGATTTATTATTTAAAAAAATATACAGACAACTGTTTTTTTACGAACAGTTTTTTAGTCAAAAAATCAGATTAGCCAATATCGTCAAGTAAATTAATCAATTATCTTAAAATAATTACTATATTCTATTACTGTTCTCTGTAAATAAAGCATTGCCTTCTTTTTCTATCTACAAATGATCTATCATTATTATATAAGATTTTCATGGTTTGCTATCCTTTCCATCCCCTTTAGATTCCTATAAGATTACTATGCATTCTCCAAGATAGCAAGAGGAATGTAAGGGGAGTCATTTGGAGTAAAATCTTTATTTTCAGTAGATTAAATGACACGTCTCTGTAAAAACTAAAAACCAAGAAGAACATTATAATTTTCGTTGATTAACTCTTAAGAATAATGTAAAAAATTGCTAAAATTATCTATAAATAAAGCAGGTCATTTCAAAAAACTCTTGACATATTATTAACTTTAAAAATATAGTAAGTAGAGAGGAATAAAATATGGCACGAAATACAGAATCGAAGTTAAAAAATGAAATGTTTTCTCTAATTAGAGAGAATCAAGAGAGTTATTTGGCTACATCGCTTAATAACCAACCTTATGTTAGACCACTAATACTCTTTTATGCATGGGGGCGGTTTTGGTATATAAGTTTAAAAAATGAAGCTAAAACAGCACAAATTCAAAGCAATAAACGTATAGAAGTATGTATTCCATTAAGAGAATCAGGAAATACAGGGTATATTAGAGCTATTGGTTCCGCTAAAATCGTAAATGACCCTAATCTAAAATATGATGCAATTGATTTTTGCTATTTTTTTGATGAGTACTTTGATGGTGCTGATGATCCAAACTACATACTTATCGAGCTCTTTTTTGAACAAATGGAATTGATGAGACCTGGTGATAGTTATTCAGAGAAAATAAATTTATAAAATAAATGAATGCTCTAACAGAGAAAAAGACCATATTATTAGCTTTTATTACAGCATTTACTTTAAGCATTTACATCTTAGAGTTCTTCATACCAAAGCCATTGCCTTTTCTCAAATTGGGTTTAAGTAATGTAATGATAGTATATTTGCTTTTTTCAGGACTAACAATAGAGGCTTTAATAGTGACAATAGCTAAAACCATTATTGGTGGTTTTTTTACAGGAACAATCTTTAACCCCACAACTATAATGTCTCTAAATGGAGGGCTTGCTGCTTATTTCTTTATGTTTTTAGCGCTAAAAACAAAGATAAATTTTTCTGTTATTGGCATTAGTTTAATAGGCTCCGTAATGCATAATCTTGCACAATTATTTACAGTTAAATTTCTTGTTTTGCAAAACCAAAAAATATTCTATTTGGTCCCTGTATTGTTAATCTTGGCACTTCTTACTGGCTTTATAACAGGCTATATTGCACTATTATTATTAAAACATTTAGATTTAAAAAAGTTATATGAAAAAGCAAATTTTTAAGTATTTAAAATTCTTAATAGGCATCACAATTTTTATACTTGGCATGATTGCTGGTATTTTCTATTTTTTTAGCAAAGAGCTTCCTCCAATGGAAGATGTTCAAAGCTATAGAATTAACTCTGGTTCAGAAGTTTATGATTGTAACAATAACCTCATTCATGTATTTCAAATGGAAAATAGACGACTCACAAGCTTTGACAAACTACCCAGTCATCTTGTAAACGCACTTATAACTGTTGAAGATGCTAATTTCTATAAACATTGGGGTGTAGATGTTTTTGCCATGTTTAGAGCAGTCATTGTTGACCTAGCTTCTTGGAACTTTGCTCAAGGAGGTTCAACAATAACCCAGCAACTGGCACGAAATATGTTTTTAAACTTAGATAAAAAAATGACACGTAAAATAAAAGAAGCAATGCTTGCTGTGCTAATTGAGAGATACTTTACAAAAGAAGAAATACTTGAAATATATTTTAATAAGATATATTTTGGCGACGGAGTATACGGTGTAGAAACCGCTGCCCATAAGTATTTTGGTAAGACCGTGCAAGATATTAGTATTGCTGAAGCAGCATTGCTTGTAGGAATGATCCAAAGACCCAATTATTATTCACCAATCAAAAACCCAAAACAAAGTACTGAAAGACGTAACTTTGTTTTAAAGAAAATGTACAAAAGTAGTATTATAAGCTCGACACAGTACGAAAGCGCTCTAACTGAAAACATAGAAATAGCCCAATCCAGATTCATTGATAACTTAAACTCAAACTACTTTATTGATTATATTCGAATCAAGCTTGAAAGAGAATACGGTACAGAGCAACTTTTTACAGGCGCTATGAGAATATATGCAACAATTGACTATGACTTACAAGTGTATGCTGATTCAGTTCTAAATGAGCAGTTTTCAATACTTGAAAACAATAAAGGATATCGAAAAAAATACAAAGACTATCCAGCACTGGCATCAAATATCAGTTCGGACTATCTGCAAGGCGGAGTCTATGCGATTGATCCAAATACTGGTTATGTAAAAGTGATGATAGGCGGTAGAAATTTTAACCATAGCAAGTTTAATCGCATAACCCAAGCAAAAAGACAGGCAGGATCAGCATTTAAACCATTGCTTTACACTGCAGCAATTGAAAAAGGATATACCCCATCAACGATTATACATGACAGACCAGTAGTCTTTAAGAAAAATAATCAAGTATATTGGGAGCCCAAAAACTATGACAAAACAACTCTTGGATATGTGACACTGAGAGACGCTCTAAAAAAATCATTGAATATTAGTGCTGCCAAAGTCATTTATGATATTGGACCAAATAGCGTTGTTAAAGTTGCTGAAAACTTTGGTCTTACAACAAATATACCTCCGTATTTATCAATCGCTGTTGGCAGCTGTGAAGTGATACCCAGTCAACTAATCAGCTCTTTTGGTATATTTGCATCTGGTGGTGTAAAAGTTGAACCTATTTATTATACCAAAGTTGTGGACAGTAAAGGAAAAGTGCTAGAAGAACGAAAACCAAATATGACCAGAGTACTTGACCCAAAAGTAGCATGGCTAATGACTGACTTACTTAAAAGCGTCGTAAATAGCGGGACTGCTGCGAGCATAAGATCATATGGCTTTTATTACCCATGCGCAGGAAAAACAGGTACTACAGACGACTATCGAGACTCATGGTTCATTGGCTACACACCACGACTGGTCTTAGGTGTTTGGGGCGGATTTGATAACAATAAAACAATGGGAAGCGGCATGACGGGATCAGTTGTAACTGTACCTGTATGGACATCTATTGCCAAAAAAGCTTATGCAGATATGGCTACAAAAGGTATAAACATTAATGAAGATTTTGTTAAACCACAAGGTATTGTTGAAGAAAATGTTTCAAAGGTCACAGGTTTTTTAGCAAATTATACCAGCAGTTCTGTCATCAAAGAATATTATATTGAAGGCACAGAACCAACAACATATTCAGACTCTCTTAACTATAACTTTTTTCCTTCCAAAATCGATCACAGAAATGACTCTGTTTTAAACGTCAGAGAAATAAGCCGTTAATGCTGATGTCTATCCTAATCGTAATCGCCATAATAAGCATAATAGTATATTTGCTTTTTATTGCAATCTTTTTGAATAATATTGTTGAACATAAAAAAACCATTAAGCAACATTCACTACCTGTCAGTATAATTTGTAGCGCTAGAAATGAAGAACATAATATTCGAAGATTTCTTGATGCATTGTTGATTCAAGAATACGATTTAAACCTTGTGCAAGTCATCATTGTTGATGATTGTTCAGAAGATCAAACAAAAGAAATATTGGCTCTTTATAAAGATAAATTCAAAGATTATGACTATTTTACATCAGAGGGCAGAGAGACAGTCGTTTCTGCAAAGAAAAATGCGCTCACCCAAGCAATTTCAAGAGCAAAGCATGAGATAATTCTAACAAGCGATGCTGATTGTATACCAGCAAAAACATGGATAAATGGCATAGTAGATATATATCAAAACAATCCAAGTGCAGACATGGTAGTAGGTTTTTCAGAAACAAATATCGGACAAAGAATTACAAGTTTGAATAAACTTCAAAAGCCACTCTTTAAAAGTATTCCCTTTTATGCATTATTTGAGCATTTTGATTTTATGACTCTAATGTTTGCCACCGCTGCGTCTATCAATGCAAGTTTATATTTATCATGTAGTGGACAAAATCTGTCATTTAAAAAGTCTTCTTTTGACTCTGTAGGTGGATATAAACCAATAGAGAAATATATTTCTGGAGATGATTTACATTTAATGCAATTGTTTAAACAAAACAAAATGAACATTTTCTTTGCAAATAATACAAGCGCAAGAGTTAAAACGCAAGCAATTCAATCATTTTCAAAGCTCTTAAATCAGCGTGCACGATGGGCTTCAAATATGAAATATATGCTTAGTTCAAACTTCTTTTTCTTTATTTACTTACTTGCTGTCTTTTTAGTTACAACACTAATTCCTATTCTATTATTTTGGCAGTTTAGTCTAATAGTGTTGATCTTTATTAAAATAATAATTGATCTAACTTTTATCATACATTCAATGAAAGCTTTTAGGATTTGGGATAGATTTGGCAGATATGGCTGGCGTTCAAAGATAAACTTTTATTCTTTATTCCTTTCATGGACATTAATACAACCGATATATACATTGATAATTAGCTTTTTAGGCGTCTTTTCACTGTTTAAGTGGAAAGATAGAAAGGGGTTTGAAAAATGAAATATGTTATATTTGATGATCATAAAAAAGAGCAATTTCTTCCTATGACATACTTACGCTTAATCGGTGATTTAAGAGTAGGAATATTGAAACTTAGACAAAGAATTGAGTATCTTTTTGAAATTGAACAAACAAACTATATTATGGATAATAGCTTGTTTGATTTATACAAAGAACGCCATCCAGATTGGTGTTTGAACTATGTTGAAGAAGCTGATTATATTTTTATCAACAGCAGAGCAAAGATTAATTATGACAATATACAGCAGATTACTGGGCTAAAGCAGAATGCTATTCTAAAGAACGGAGAAAATATTATTGCTTTTCACATATCCTGTAAAGCTCAGAATATTGACAATTCAGAGTTAATCAAGCTTTCTGAAACTTGCCAAACAGTTGAAACACAAGACATTCATTGTTGGGAATACCTATGGGAGATGATGCATGAAAACGGGCAGTGGATTACATTTGATTTTGAAAACATCTTTTATGAAGTAGATAACTATATTGAAACCGAGTTAGGTGTTACACTAATAAACCCTTATGACATTTGGATTGGAGAGGGTGCAGAGCTGAAAGCTGGTGTTGTTATTGATGCTTCAAACGGACCTGTTGTAATCGATGAAAATGCCACTATTATGCATAATTCAGTAATAATTGGACCAGCTTACATTGGCAAAAAAGCCATGATAAAAGTTGCTGCAAAAATATACCCAAACACATCTATTGGTCCCGTTTGCAAGGTTGGTGGTGAAGTAGAAGATACCATAATTCAAGGCTATTCTAATAAGCAACATGATGGCTTTTTAGGGCACAGTTTTATAGGAGAATGGGTCAATATCGGTGCAGATACAAATAACAGTGATCTTAAAAATACTTATAAAAACGTCGCAGTCTATAATTATAGCGTAAGAGATAAGATTGAAACTGGAAGCACATTTGTCGGATGTTTTATCGGCGATCACAGCAAGATTGGAATAAATTGTTCTATTAATACAGGAGCTTTAATTGGCTTTGGTGCAAACTTATACGGAAGCCCATTAATTCAAAACTTTATTCCAAACTTCTCTTGGGGGCAAGCAGACCACTTGGATAAATATCAAATAGAGAAGTTTTTATCAACAGCTAAAATAGTTAAGAATAGACGAAATAAAGAATTGTCAATAAACGAAATAGAAATAATTAAAGATATAAATAAAAGAGGAATATAAATGAATAAGAATCCAAATGACATTATTGAAAATAGTGATCAAATAAAACAAACCATCATACAAGATGAGCTACAGATTAATAATGAACAAACAGAACTCAATATAGAGACTGATGAGATAAGTAATGATCCAGAGTATCAAGAATATGTCGAAGTTGAGATGAGAAATTGGAGAACTGCATATTTCACAAAACCAGAAAACTTAAATATTCAACCAGATGACGTAGTAATTGTTCAGGTAGATAGAGGCTTGGATATTGGCGTGGTAGTCCAAGCAGCTGTAAAAAACGAAGAACAAGATGATATGCAAAAAGACTCAAAGATATATTCAATTGTAAGAATCGCATCGGAACATGATTTACAGCAACTTACTGGAATAGAAAAAAAGGAAAAGGCAGCTGAAGAGAAGTTTTTAGAACTTGTGGTGAAGTATCCCTTTGAAATGAAATTAATAGACACTAAATATCAGTTTGATGCGAATAAACTTACATTCTTTTTTACAGCAGAAGGTAGAATAGACTTTAGAGAATTTGTAAGAGAGCTTGCCCAAGTCTTTAGAACACGCATTGAACTACACCAAAGTACCGGACGAGATGAAGCAAAACGACTCGGTGGATACGGTATGTGTGGCAACAAATATTGCTGTGCTTCATTTCTAAAGAGATTTAATCAAGTTACAATCAAAATGGCAAAAGATCAAAACCTATCAGGTAATCTTGCTAAGATATCAGGACCTTGTGGAAGATTGCTCTGTTGCTTACACTTCGAAGGCGACTTTTACACAGAACTTGCAAAAGATTATCCAGAAATTGGCGAAGAAATATGGGTTAATAAAAAGAAAATGTATGTCTTTAGAAATGATTATCAATCAAAAATGGTATATTTAAGTGGTGAGGATCAAAGCATTATTTCAACACATATAGACGATTTTAACAAACAATATAGAGGGAAAAATTAACATTAATGAAGACACATATTCTTTCTTTAGACCCACAAGAAATTGAAGCAATAATATTGCAATGGGGAGAAAAGAAATATAGAATAATACAGCTTCTTGATTGGATATACAAGAAGAATTGCCTTTCATTTGATGATATGACGAACTTGCCTAATGCATTAAGAGAAAGACTAAAAGAAAGCTTTGATTTCACTTTGCCAGAAGTTGACATTAAACTAAAATCTAAAGACTCTTCAGAGAAGTATAGCTTGAAATTGAGAGACGATAATTACATTGAAATGGTGTTTATGTTTAATAATAAAAAAAACACATTATGTATCTCTTCTCAAGTTGGCTGTGCAAGAAATTGCCAGTTTTGTGCCACTGCAAAAATAGGTTTAATCAGAAATCTTGAAGTTGAAGAAATAGTGTCGCAACTCTTGATAGCCCAAAAACTTAACCCAGAAAACCGAATCACAAACATCGTCTTTATGGGCATGGGGGAACCTTTAGATAACTATGATAATGTTGTTAAAGCTATTCAGATCATACAAGCCGATTTAGGGATAGCTTTTAGCTCACGGAAAATGACTCTCTCTACATGTGGCGTTGTCCCTGCTATTAATAAGCTAGCTGATAGCAATGTAAAAATAAAGCTTGCTGTGTCACTAAACTCAGCAATTAACGAAAAAAGAAGCGTACTCATGCCAATTAATCAAAAGCACTCTTTAGATGAGCTAAAGGTAGCACTGATTGAATTTCGAAAGAAAACAAGCTATCGAATAAGCTTTGAGTACATCATGATCAAGAATTTTAATATGTCTGATTTAGATGTCAAAGCTTTGATAAAATTTGCTGGCGATATATCTTGCAAGATTAATTTGATTAAGTGGAACAGTGTACCAGACTTACCTTGGATTTCTCCAGCAAATGAGGATGTCGAAGCTTTTATCAAAAAGCTTACAGTCATCTCAGCTGCAGTAACCTTAAGGCAAAGTAGAGGTGAGGATATTGCTGCAGCATGCGGTCAATTAGCAACACAAAGATTGTCAAAACAAGAAAATGACAATAAAGAGAAATAAAATGTAATAAATACTTGACTTTTGGATTATATTATAAAAATAAGACATAAAAGGAAAATTAATAAGGAGAATATGAAATGACAAAACATTTAAAAATGGGGCTTAAAATTATTCTAATTTTAGGATTCTTATTATCTATTCAAAGCGTATTTGCAAAACCTGCGAAATCAAACAAAAAAGCAAAGAAACCCGCAGCTGCAGCTACTAAAGTTGAAACAGTTGCTGTCCCAAAAGACACAATAATTGTGCAGTTAACCAAAGGGACGGTAACAACAAAAGACATGGAGTTTAAAGTATCTAAACTTCACCCAATGTACCAATCACGTTATAAAACAGTTGAAGGACAAAAGCAGGTAGTCGAAGCTATTTTACAAGAAGAGCTATTTTACACTGAAGCACTTGAACAAAATTACCAAAATAAGCCTGAGGTTTTAGAGGCTATTAAAACTGCCCAAAAGCCTATTATAAATGAGAAATTCTATCAAAAAGAAATAGTTGATAAAGTAAAGATTGATGACAAAGAGATAAATCAATACTATATAAATAACAAAAGCAAATTCGCTATTCCTCCTACAATAAAAATTAGGCACTTACAAGTACAAACTCAAGAAGAGGCAGATCAGGTTACATCTCTTATTGATAAAGACGAAAACTTTGAAGAGTTGATTGCGCAACACTCAACAAATAAATACTCTAAAGAGAAAAAAGGTATAATCGAGAATATTCGTCACAATGGCTATATAACAGGCGTTGGTAGAGATGAAGCGCTTGACAATCTTATATTTTCTGCAACAACCAATGGTAAAATTGAATCAATCCAATCAGAAACTGGCTTTCATTTCATCCAAAAACTTGAACATATAGACGAACAAGTTAAAGAGCTTGACACTGTGAAAAAAGACATTGTAAGCCAATTAAAAATGAATAAAGAACGAGAATTATACGATACCTTAATAGATAAATTGTTAAAAGACTACAATATAGTGATAAATAATGATTATATTAAAGTTACAGACTTTCTGTCAATTCACCCTGATGAATTTAATAATATAGTTATAAACTCCAGCATACCAGAGCTTGTCTACGATGCAAAACGCACATTTTTCCTACTCAAGAATCGCTTTCAAATGGAAAGAATGAATGTGGAAAACCCCGAGACACGCAAACTTGCTATAAAGGATGATTTAAACGGCTCCCTTGTTTACTATTATGCACTTAGCAAAGGTTTTGATAAAACAATTTCAAGCGATTTAGAAATGATTAATAGTGCAAAAGCAGTCATTGTTCGAATGGTTTACCAAGCCGAAGTCATTGACCAAGCAACAATAAGTGACTCTGAAATAGCCGAATACTACAACGCTCATAAAGATGCATACAAGGAAAGGGCTTATCGCGAAATAAGACAATTCACATTCCAAACAGAGAAACAAGCTAACAAGACACGAAAAAAAGCTGCAAAACTCATTAAAAAGGGAAATGAAGAAAAGATAATCAATCTGCTTAGAAAAGAATCAAACAATACAGATAAAGACGGGTTACTCACACCAATCTACAATAATGGTATCGTACCAACCTATGGCAATGATGTTGAATACAATAAAATGGCTATAGAGATCAATGAAAAAGAAGTAAGCCCTATTTTTAAAAATAATAGAGGTGAATATGTATTCTTCTACTTGGTTAGAATAACTGAAGAAAAACAAAAGCCACTTGAAGAAGTAAAACTTAGCATTCAGTCAAATGCTCAAAGAAGAAAAGCAACTGAAATATTCAAAGCAAAACTCGAAGAATATCGTGCTAAATACGTTGTAAGTGAGCATTATGATCTTCTAAAAACTAAAGTTACAGCGAATGAACTGTTTGATTTTGCTGAAGATGCACAAAAGAAAAATAGCTACCGCGATGCTGTTATCTATTATGACCAAATCATTAAAGAATTTACAAATGGCGTAGATGACTATAAAGCATGGTTTATGAAGGCTTTCATCTTCTCTGAAAATATGAACAATAAGGATGAAGCAATAAAACTCTATAAAGAAATGTTGACAAAATGGCCTAATGGAGAGCTCAACGACTCAGCATCATATATGATTGATCATATAACAAATGGAGAAGATGACACATTTATACTCTCTGAATAAATATTAATCTTATAATTAATTACACATATTATAAAGAGGTACAGCGATGTACCTCTTTTTTTACTTGACTAAAAATGGCATATAAATTCTTTTAATCTTGAGTGCTTAATAGTGGAGGTAAAGATGCTTTCTGGAAATGAAATTAGACAACAATTTATAGATTTCTTTAAAAATAAGGGACATAACTTTGTACCATCTTCATCGGTAGTACCAACAGATGATCCTACTTTATTGTTTACCAATGCAGGTATGAATCAATTCAAGCAATACTTTTTAGGACTACAAGATGCGCCCTATAAACGTGCTGTAAATAGTCAAAAATGCATTCGTGCAGGCGGCAAACATAATGACCTGGAAGAAGTTGGTAAAGACTCTTATCACCATACTTTTTTTGAAATGCTCGGCAATTGGTCATTTGGTGATTATTACAAAGAAGATGCAATTAAATGGGCATGGGAGTTACTAACAGAAGTATGGAAGCTGCCAAAAGAGAAGCTTCACGCGACTGTTCACCACACCGATCAAGAAGCTTATGAGCTTTGGAAAACAAAAACAGATATTAACCATGACTTCATTACTTTTCATGGTGATAAAGATAACTTTTGGGAAATGGGAGACACTGGCCCCTGCGGTCCTTGCACAGAAATACATTTTGACACTGGTATTGAGTACTGTGATAAAGCAAATGATCCGAACCATAAATGCATTGTAAACGGCGACTGTCACCGCTATATCGAGCTTTGGAACCTCGTATTCATGCAGTTCGACAGACAAGCAGATAAATCACTTGTGCCTCTAAAGCACAAATTTGTTGATACAGGATCTGGGCTTGAAAGAGTATGCCGTGTTATTCAAAACAAAACATCAAACTACGATACTGATTTGTTTTCACCCATTATTGATGAGATTTCAAAAATCACAAAGCATCCTTATACAGATGGAGAAGCTGGTATAGCACATCGCGTCATTGCCGATCATGCACGCTGCCTCTGCTTTGCTATTGCAGATGGAGGAATGCCTTCAAATGAAGGTAGAGGCTATGTATTAAGGCGTATTTTAAGACGTGCGGCAAGATATGGCAGGTTGCTAAATCAAAACCACCCGTTCCTTTATCAATTAGCAGATACCATCGCAGAAAACTTTGGAGATCATTTTAGAGAGTTAAAAGACCGGCTTTCCTATATAAAAATGATCATAAAAGCCGAAGAAGAAAGGTTTAACCTTACTTTAGATAATGGGCTTCATAAATTTGAAGAAATAACCAGCAAGCTACATAACGATACAATAAGCGGATCAGACGTGTTTACCCTCTATGACACATACGGGTTCCCACCTGATTTAACTCAAATACTTGCAGAAGAAAAACATTTAAAAATCGATATGGACGGCTTTTCTATAGAAATGGAAAAGCAAAAAGAGAGAGCACGCTCATCTTCAAACTTTAAACTTGCTCTTGAGGATATATCTTGGATAACTCTTAAAGACAATACAGAAACTGAATTTGTTGGCTACAATACAAATCAGACTGATTGCTTTATAACAAAATATTCTATCGATAATGAAGGAAAGATTAGTCTTTTGTTAGACAAGACTCCTTTTTACGCTGAATCTGGTGGGCAAGTTGCTGACAAAGGACGCTTATTTAACGAGACAACAGAAATAATAATTAACAATGTACAAAAGTATAATGACAACTACCTCCACACAGGCGAGCTTGTAAAAGGCGAAATAAACTCTTTTAAATATACAGCTATGATAGAGGATCAATACCGTCTTAATATTGCACGAAATCACACTGCTACTCACTTATTGCACGCAGCTTTAAGACAAGTTTTAGGAGAACATGTGCAGCAAAAAGGATCTTTAGTAGCAGCAACCTACTTACGCTTTGACTTTACTCATATTCAAGCTATGAGCACTGAAGAAATAGAGACAGTGGAAGATATAGTCAATAATGAAGTTAGAAATGCAACCAACCTAACTGTTGAGCATATGCATATTGACCAAGCCAAAGAATCTGGTGCAATGGCATTATTTGGTGAAAAGTATGCCGATGACGTAAGAGTTGTTAGCGTTCCTGGCTTTTCTAAAGAGCTCTGCGGTGGCACACACTTAAATAATACAGGACAAATCGGTTATTTCAAAGTCATATCAGAATCATCTTCAGCCTCTGGAATTAGGCGTATTGAAGCTGTCACAGGCACAAATGCTGAGCTATATGTTAAACAATTAAAAAAAGAGCTCTCCAGCATTGCTCAATTAGTAAACTCTCCAGAAAAGAAGCTATATGAAAAAATTGAAAAGATGATAGCTGAACAAAAAGAACTTCAAAGTGAAATAGAATCCTTTAAGCAAAAATCTGCTGGAGATACTATTACAAACCTACTAAGTAATGCAATTAGCTTCAATAATATAAAACTAATCGTTGCTAAAGTTAATGTACAAAATCAAGACGACTTAAAGACCCTTGGTGATAAAGTAAAAGATAAAATTGGATCTGGTATTAGCGTACTAGCATGTATTATTGACGATAAAGTATCAATCATTGTTAATGTCAGCAAAGATCTTACAAAACAATATCAGGCAGGCAAAATTGTATCAGAACTATCAGCTATTGTTGGCGGTAAAGGTGGTGGCAGACCTGACATGGCAATGGCTGGAGGTAAGCTAATAGACAAGCTTGACGAGCTTTTAGCATCTGCACCAAAGGTGATAAAGAGCATGTAATTTGGTTAGCCAGGATAGCTCAGTGGTAGAGCAACTGATTCGTAATCAGTAGGTCGAGGGTTCGACTCCCTTTCCTGGCTCCATTTAATAGTAGACGTTATTGGATAGTTACAAATATACCTAATATAGAATAAAGTAAAATCATAAAATTAAATAACCCCCTCTATATATATAGGGCTTACAAAATGGTGTTTTTTGAAAACTATTTTCAGCTAAATCAGCAGATGACTATTACAAGCGGGTTTAGAGATGATTTTTTTTCTATCAATAACTATCAATAGTAGGCTCAGATCAATTATATTTCATCTTTCTGTTTTCAGCTTTCAGTATTCTTTAAGTCTGTAAACCTGAATTATGCATTAATCAAAACCCTCTTGTATTATCCTTCTACCATGAAATCACCGAGATCAAAAATCGAGTCCAAAGGTGTTTCTTTTTCTGGTTGCCATGATCTAACGTATATTTTCGGTTGTTCTTCATTAGAAAAATCAATTATTAAAAACAAATACCCCTTGTCGGCATAATTATCTGCACGCCAAGTTTGAATCATCCTTACGCCATAAATATTATTATTATTTGGAGAAATGGATATCTCAATATCATCAAAGTTTACTCGTATTTGTTTATTAACGCTAAAGATCTGACTAATACTTTTCATATATTCATTTTTGTTCATCTTCATGTAGGTTACTTTTTCAGGGTCGCTCAACTTAATTTCCTTCTGGTTTTTATCTTCTTGTAGCACCCTACCCACGATTATCAGGGCATGCTCACTAAACACCTCATTGAGAAAGGCTGTGTCTTTGCGATTATACGCAGTACGGTAATTCTCAACAAAGCTCAAAATCATTTGCCTACGTCTTGTTTCTTTTGCGGGTAGCTTATTATCCATTATTTTCAGGTAATTATGATATTCTAAAGCAAAGCTTATATCATCAATTTTACCACCATAATTTATGATAATCACAAGCTCAGCGCTCTCTGCTTTATCTGTATGGCGCACAGACACAGGTATTCCACGTAATTCAAAGCCTGCATGCTCTCTATTTAAAAGACTCAGCCGCAAATCACTTTCTGTACATGTAAGAGGTGTATTTTCCCAAATGCTTTCAATGCGGTTTTTAGCTTGAGCAGTAAGATTGATATTATTTAAGTCTAAAGGTGACTTATTAAAAAAGCTTTCATTAAAATGATTGATCAGCATTTCAACACTTGATTGAATACTTTTACTAAAATCTTGGTTTGCTCTATAAAAAACATTCACCTGTGTCTGCATTTGTGCATAGGCAAGCGAAGTGGTAAGCAACAACATTAACAAAACAAGCTTTAATCTAAAAACTGTATCCATATAACTCCCTTTCCTTTTATCTCATTTTCGAAATCATCAATTTTAACTTTTTTTAATAAATCCATTCGACGATCATCTTGTCCTGGACCAATAATTTTTAATACTTCTTTATTGACAGGACTAAAGATTAAAACATAGCATTGATCTGTCTTCTGGAAATTACTTCTTGTGCCATAGATAATTCGACCATCTTTTTTCATACCGACAAGCCATCGAATTGCATTATCAACATCAGTAAATTCAAGCAACTCTGACAAGCCATCTACTAAGTTTAAAACTATTTCTTTTTCTTTTTCTATTTTAGGTTTTCTTTCTATAACAATGTTTTCTTGTTTTTCTATTAATCCGTTATCATTTACAACAATAACTTTACTTACGCTAACTGCTCTGTTTATGGTTAGAGTCACAGTATATTTCCCATTTTTATTATACTTATACTTTGGTTTTGTCTCGGTTATGGGATAGCTATCATCACCAAATTGCCATTGTATTTCATTAACGCTAATATTACTTGCAATTGGGGTTAAGCACACCTCTGCCCCATCTTGTATTATTTCAAAATCTACCTTCACAAGCTTGCTAAAGTCAAGATCTTCATTAAAGGTATAAATAATCGGGTGTTCATCCAATATGCCCTTTATATTGTCTGCCAGCTCTGCAAGCTGAGTATCGTAAGTCATAACGACTTTTTCAGTTTTTTTCTGTACAGAACTATGTCCATCGATATATAGCTCAGCATTTCCACCTACTACTACTTTATATATTTTATCGCTATCAAATGCAAGTTTTACATTATTCACTGGCATTTGCATATATCTCACGTCAAAAGATACTGGGTATATATCTGGTGTTTGTGGGTTTGGTTTTTGTACATTTGATCTTTTTCTGGATTCTTTTAAATATTCGTACAATATATCATACAAATACAAGTTTAAATCTGCTTTATTTTCATACATTATAGCTTGTGGAATGAGCAATGTTTGTGCATAAAGGTTCAAATAAATGGGTATTATATCTCCTAATCCCAAAATGTCTTCTTTTTCAATAGCCTCTTGCATACGACTTTTGATGCGCTCACTCTCTGCATCAAGCCATGTTTTATAAGCAGTTTTATTCATATAGGCTAACATATATTTATTGTTTTTATCTGAATATGAGATATATTTAAAGTTGGTTAGTTTTATTTGACTAGACATAGCGATAGTTTGCCTCAATTCACCCTGAATTTTGCCGTCTCGCTCGGTTTGATCGTCAGAGATATCCACCTTAACTGTTGATTGCATTTGCAATATCATTTTTGATAAAGCTGTTTTTTGCATTTGTTCATCATTTACACGCTCTTTAATACTTGAAACACATTCTCCGATATAATAATCGCTTGAGTTCTTTATTTTTAAATAATCTTCTGAGCTGGCATTTAGTAAACACACTGAGAAAATTATTATAAAAATGATGAGAAAATGAACTTTCATAACCTCTCCTTTAAAAAACAATTATCCAAAATATTTACCTCAACAAAAACCGACCACGATAATCACCATCAAACTTCTTTATCTTTATACTTTCATCACGTGGTATTGAAAGGATCATTTTTGCATCCCAAATCCCACTCTGTGAAATCAATTCATTTACAGATATTGTTGTATACAAAAGGTGAACTTGATCATATATAGCTTCTTCAAACAATAAAGAAAAACTGATTCTGTCATCTTTTACTTCTTCTACCAATAAGCTGAGCTGGCAATCATTACTCATCTTTGCAAGGAATTCATGCAAAGTCATTTCTCTTGTCCTGCTATTGTCACCATATAGTAAGAATTTAATATTGAGGTTTATCTGATCTTCATTTTTGTATGAAAAGAAAAGGTTGTACAGTGATTCAGCGGGGTATTTGCTATCCCATACCAGTTTTGTACTATCGCCTTCAATAAAGTAGTACACTTTTCGACTAAAACCATCTGTGTTTGATTTCTCTTCGTAAATAGTCATTGCTGGATCTTGAATAGCATAAGTGTGCCATTGCTCAATATTAAAATTCTGTAGCTTATTTGGTATGATTCTATCAAGCCTTTCAAGCCAGTAATCTCCTAATTCTTTTTTATCCATTCCAGAGAGATACTGTCGCTCTTTGGGCATTGTTATTTGCATTATATTACCTTGATTTATAATCTTCATTTGTAGCCATTTACTATCTGATGTATAATACTCATAATTGCTACTTTCATCTAATGTACTAAAGTAGGACAATATCTCATTTTTATTCAGTTTACCTTTATTATTTATTTGTAAATCTATATTTGCATCATTCCAATACTCTTTCTTTTCTTTTGAGAAAGCAATCAGAGTTTGCATCAGTTTTTGATTAAATAAAAGCAAATAAGGTTGATGATAAATCTCGTTTAATTCATATCCCTGAGCAATAAATAAGCTATCAGCAGGGCAATAAGGCAAACGTAAACCTTTCAAACTCTCTTCTCCGTTTAAGTTTTGTATAACCAATGGTAAATTATATTTATCGATTCTAATGCTATCAAATGTAATCTCATTTGCATCAAGAACACTACAAAAAACAAAAAAGAGTTGCATAACCATGATGAATAGTGAGCGTAAGCTATGCCTCATTTATACCTCCATAACTATCATAACAACACTTTATTTTACTTAATTTCATTTGTCAAGATAAATTCTTACATTCTTATTATTTTTTAAAGACTATTAGAATAAAGATTTAAAAATAAACAAAGATAATGATTGACTGAAATCAGCCTTTTAAGAAATGTAGCAATGAAAGGCAAATAATGATCAAAAAACAAGTAACTATAAAAACAAATTGCAAAATAGAAATGATTGACATAACCGCTTCTATAAACGATTTTGTAAAAGAAAACAAGATAATTTTTGGACATATCACTGTATTTGTCCCACACACTACTGCTGGCATAACAATAAACGAAAACTGTGACCCTGATGTTCAATATGACTTAAACGCCGCTATACAAACCATTTTCACAAACATAAACATAAAGCATTTTGAAGGTAACTCGCAGGCGCATCTACTCTCTTCTTTGATTGGAGTGTCACAAGATATTTTTATCGATGACAATAAACTTTTATTAGGTAGGTGGCAAGGCGTTTACTTTTGGGAGTTTGATGGACCAAGAACCCGTCAATTTAATATATTTTATGAGGGATAACCAAGCATAGTGAAGCAAAGAATAGATCTTACTAAAGGCAATATTGCCATTCAATTAACCAAGGTTTCAATACCAATAATGATGACTATGTTTATCCAAATGGCATACAATCTCACAGACATGATTTGGATAGGTAGTATTGGTAGCGGCGCTGTCGCTGCAATCGGTACTGCTGGGTTTTTTACCTGGATAAGCAATGCAATGACCTTTATGCCCAAAGTTGGGTTAGAAGTCACTGTTGCACAATCAACTGGTAAAAAGGACTTTAACGAATTAAAAACTTATATGGGTAATGGTCTATTAATTGCCATAATTATTTCAATTATCTATAGCATAGTCATATTTGTTTTGGCAAATCCATTAATCAATTTCTTCAAGCTTGGTACTGATGTCAACAATTATAACCCCACTGCTGCAGCTATATCTTACTTAAGAATTATCTGCACAGGTATGTTCTTTACATTTTTAAATCCCTGCTTTTCTGCTATCTATAATGGCATGGGCAACAGTAAATTACCGTTTTATTATAATTCTGTTGGTTTAGTAATCAATGCAATACTCGACCCGTTGCTCATCTTTGGTATAGCTGGGTTCCCAAAAATGGGGGTTAACGGTGCTGCCATTGCAACAGTGTTTGCCCAGTTAGTAGTTACAGTATTATTTATTATTAGGATGAGAGAAGATTTTGACTATGTTAAAAAGCTAAAAGACTTTTTACAATTCAACAAACACCATTTATTACGCATACTCAAAATAGGTGTACCTCCTGCAGCACAAAGTGTTTTCTTTGCTTCAATTGCAATTGTAATTGCTCGAATAATTGTACGTTGGGGTCCCATTCCCATTGCTGCTCAAAAAGTAGGCACACAAATTGAATCTCTCTCATGGATGACAGCAGGCGGTTTCTCCACTGCCCTGAGTGCCTTTGTAGGACAAAACTATGGTGCAGGCGAAATAAAAAGAATATGGAAGGGTTTTGTCACAGCGATGTATATTATGGGTGGCATGGGCTTGATTGTAAGCTTAATCCTCATACTTTTTCCTGGTCCCCTATTCAAAATATTCATCAGAGAACCAGAAGCGGTTAAAATTGGCACCACATATCTAATCATTCTTGGCTATTCACAAATGCTAATGTGTCTGGAAATCGCTACTGGAGGTGCATTTAACGGACTTGGCAAGTCATTGACTCCATCGATTATTGGAGTTAGCCTTAATTTATTACGTATCCCTCTTGCTCTTTTCTTATCAACCTTCATGGGCTTAAATGGAGTTTGGTGGTCTATCAGCGGCACCAGCATGCTTAAAGGCATTGCTCTTGTAGCTTGGTTCACATATTATTATAAAAAAAGATATTGTCCAAAACAAATATTATCACAATAAATTGGAGGTATAAATGAACAAAAAAGCTGTTTTAGCCTTAGGTGGAAATGCAATTATTCAAGCTGGTCAAAAAGGCACAATCACAGAACAATTCCACAATACACGCGAAAGTCTGGGTGGCATTGTCGAACTTATCAAACAAGGTTATCAATTAGCAATTACTCACGGCAATGGACCACAAGTTGGGAATATGCTCATTCAACAAATGGCTGGCATAGACAAAGGAATAGCGCCTCTACCTTTAGGAGTACTAAATGCTGCCACTGAAGGAACTATGGGATATATGATTGAACAGAGCTTGCAAAATGCTTTGCATAAAGATAATTTCCAAAGAGAGGTCATTACAATTGCGACACAAGTTTTAGTTGATAAAAATGACCCAAGTATCCAAAACCCCAGCAAACCAGTAGGTCCTTTTTATACAAAAGAAAAAGCAGAAGAAATGCAAAAAGAATATGGCTGGACTATTGTGGAAGACGCTGGCAGAGGGTATAGACAAGTAGTACCATCACCTATTCCAAAAGAGATCATCCCCTTCAAAACAATCAAAAGCCTTGTTGAAGAAGGCAAAATAGTCATTGCCTGTGGTGGCGGTGGCATACCTGTTTATCGTGAAGCTGATGGCACACTCGAGGGCATCGATGCAGTGATAGACAAAGACTTTGCTTCAGGTTTGTTAGCAAAAGAAATAGATGCTGATTTATTGGTGATCTTAACAGGTGTTGACCGTGTTGCAATCAATTTTGGAAAAGAAAACCAAATTGAGCTTGAGTCGATGACTGTTGATGAAGCAAAAAAATACTTAGATGAAGGTCAATTCCCAAAAGGTTCTATGGGACCAAAAATTAGTGCTGCTATTCGCTTTATCGAACAAGGTGGCAATAAAGTCCTGATTACTTCTATCGAGCGTATTGTTGACGCTTTTTCTGGTAAAACAGGTACTTTGATAATTAAGTAGTAAACTTTATTTCTATAGATTTTGAGGTGGCAAATAATGCCACCTTTTTTTGTATAAATTGAGTAATCATTATCATATAAAAAAAGCATAAAAAACAAACCATTTTTTCTTGTAAAATGTCCAATACATTCCCTTTTTATTCCTATAAGATTACCTTTCATTCTCCAAGATAGCAAGGGGAATGTCAAGGGAATCACATGGATAAATATCTGATAAATTGTCATATACAACAATGATGCGAATATTTTTAAAAAGAGAGAAAAACAGAGCTGAAAGTTGATTTTTTATGCCTATTTTTTGACATTTTAAAAAGTAAAATATGGTAATATTCAAGCTGTTTTCTTACAAATAGCTTTGCTTTTTTTTGTGCAATAGTAACAATCAAAAATTATTTTTGTCGCATAAAAAAAGGCTGGCACATTTTACGTACCAGCCTCGAATCTTTTATATATTGTTGAAATTACTTCATCAATATCATTTTCTTCATCATTTGACCATTCTCATGAGTAAGCTTATAGAAGTAAATACCTGAGGATACTTGTTTACCTTGATCATCAAGTCCGTTCCACACAGCTTGGTGAAAGCCGCTTGTAAAGTGTGAGTTTGTAAGCGTCTTCACTTTTTGTCCTTTAATATTAAAGATATCTAATCTGACATTTCCTTCACTTGGTAGATCAAATGCGATTGTGGTGGTTGGGTTAAATGGATTAGGGTAATTTTGATGTAGTTTTAGGCTAATAGGGGTTATGATCTGTTCATCATTGCTCACATAGTTATCTGGAGCATTGGTAGTGAATTTGATAGCCAAACCAGCAGTTAAAGGTGATGCAGTTGCAGGGTAGATATTTGCATAAGTATAGAGCACGCCGTCGTTTTGTAAGTGATTTTCAATACCTACTGTAGCATAGTTATTGGTAGAGGCAGGGTTATCTATTGTATGATATTGGAAAACGATATCGCCATCGTCATCATTCTTTGGGTAAAGTATGATTTGGAATTTTTCTAATGAGCTATTATTAAAGCCATTATAAGTATCTTTCCAATCGATAATAAATCTATTATTCGCTTGATCGTGGTAGTACCTGACTTTGACATCATCCCAAGTGCCAGGCGCTGTCATCAGTCCTTTTAAGTCATCCCAATATGGTGCCAACATTGCATATGGACCTAATGCAGAAGGTATACTCCAGTTAGTAAAGTCATTTTGCCAAGTGGCTCCAAATGATGCCCAGCCATTTGAGCAGAGCGTCATACTATTATAATCTTTACCATAATATTTAAATGTAATAGGTAGATTAATTGTAGCAGAATCATCATCTTTAAGAGACAAAGTAGTTGCTGAATCATCGAGCTCAACCCAATTATAAACTGGTGCTTGAGAGTAATTTGTATCATTGCTATCATAAGCAAAATAACCGTATTTATCAGGACCTGTAGGTGCAGTATTACTTACACTACCAATAGTTACAAAGAAATATGCACGTGCAGTTTTCCCATCGCTTGTGGTAAAATCAGCATAGAATTGAGCGTTTCTTCCCACATAGCAATCGCTTTGTACAGTAAGATCAAAGTTTATATCAGCAACATTCCCACTAATAATATTACTTACAGGAATAGGTGTTGCACTACAGTTGACTGCGTCTGTCATTGGATTAATTACTACACCAAGGTTTTCTGCATTGAGGGAGCTAATATTCTTCGCAGTTATCTTGATCGCTCTTGTCTCTCCAGGATTGATAATTCCATTATTTCCAACTACTTCTACAGCTGATATTTCAAAAGAAAGTCCACCAATAATAGAGATAAACTTACCAATATTATTTGCACCAAAATTCAAAGTAAAGGTTTCTACTGTTTGATCTGGGCATTCATCTGCAATATTTACAGTAATAGAAGCTGTCTTAGTACCAGCAGCAGGAACATTTCCAAAGTCTAAAGTATTCGATGAAAAGCTTGTATAATCTGATGCAGCGCTTATATTAGCAGAAACATTATTAATAGCTGTATTACCATAGTTTTTCACAGTGACTTCTAATGTAGAGCTTTGCCCAGAGAGAATCTGTCCATTTGCAAATTCATGAGACAAGATACCCAGTCCGCCAGCATGATTTACAGTAATATTTTGAACAATAGGTAGATAGTTTTTAGCTGTGATAGTAACTAATACATTATCCTCATCAGTATCGTCAATTGGTAAAAATGCATATCCATCAGTTATTCTGGCATAAGTATAATTATTATTGTCTTTCGTAGCTGTGACATAGCCATGACTTATACCTGGTACTTGAATTTCGAGGTGATGAACATTCTCATTGATATTTGTGGGTAAATTATGAGTGATAGTCTTTGGATTGAGTTTCCAAAGACTGAGAGCAGGATCGCTGAGCATATTGTAAATTTTAAAATAAAAAGGCACATTTTCACTATTACCCTGTGCATTGGGGAAATTATTATATACTTCAAGTTTACCGCGCATCACAGTCGTGCCGAAGATTCGTGCATATTCATCCATTACAGATCTAATCATACCAGATGAAATGCTATTATTTAAAGCGGTTGAAGTAAATAAAAAGCTTGGTCCAACAAACGCTACAGCACCGTCTGGCTCTGTAGCAGTTCCTTTTGTCATCCAAACTTCACCAAAGCAAGGGTCATAATTGCTATTATCAAAATCACCATTATCACAGACAATTGAGTAGATAACAGGGGTTCTACCGCTATTATTTGTGGCATTAACATGATTGCGATAGAAGATAGGGAATTGCCAGCCATTGCCGCTTCCCCAGCCACGATAGGTGATATATTGAACACCGCTGTTAATTGAGTTGATAATTTGCTCAGTAAGGTATTCAGGAGATGTGCTACCACCTGATTCATTTTGATAGAAAACTGTATCTACTTGAGCATAACCAGAAGCTTTAATCTTTTCATATATCCATCTTGAAGTATCAACAGGGCTAGTTGGAATTAAATTGCCAGAGGCATAGTTTCCAGCCACGACTAAAGCCTTGTTTTGCCAATTATTGCTGTTAGCAACAGGAGCCCTTTCATAGCGAATTGTTTTACTGACAATTGTTTGTAACTCAGCTATGGAGTCAACACAAAATCTACCTATCAGCATCTCTGGGAAGTAATCATTACCCTCAATCAGTCCATAATCAAGGTCAGTAGCACACACTTCAGGGTTGTCAGGAGCAGTCACATAAAATGTTGGAATCTTAAAATAGCTACTATTATTTGAATCTCCTATGATTAAAAGATAATCAGGTTTATTGCTTGCCTCATTATAATAATCTACAATTGCTTGCTTGATCTGCGTGCTGGTAGGGTTAGCGCCAATGGTTTCTTTGTTAATCACATGAACGTCAAAACCGCTGGCTTTTCGCCACTGCACATAAGAAGTTATATAATTATTTAGAGTATTATGAGAAATAATCACCATTGAAGGCTTTTTGATAGGAGAATTGTGTAAATAAGAGTCTTGATAATTTGCTGCTAAGTGCTCGTACAAAGAGATGAAGCCCTCAGATACTTCATTAACTGTTTCAATTCTATCATAACCTCTTATACTCATATTAATTTTTTTAATAATAGAGTACTCATTGTTACTGACTTGGAGAGGACTAAAAGTCACAGTAAAGCCTCTCATCTCCTTAAAGATGAATTGATTTGTTATTTCAGCAAAAGCTGAATAATTGATGCTTCTATTTTGTATAAGCTGCCCATTTTGATTGTAGCTTTCTATTTCCACACTCTGAATTTCGAGCTCTGCATTGTGGTATGGCAAGGCATAGGTCTTGCTTATCTTACATTCGTCAACCGTGCTTGAATGAGCTGTGTTCCAGTCTAAAAGCTTGTTTTCTAACTGTATTTTTACAACGTTATTTTGAGTTATTGCTTGATGATTATAGAAATTAGACTGCATAGTTTGCTCATCGAGTTCGTATGCATTAATGCCTAAAATAAGCGTTAGCAGACTCATTATAAGACATAATCTCTTCATATTAATTCTCCTTTAGTTTTCTATTTTAATAGTATTGCTTTTTTGGTTATAGTTTCATTATTATTAAATCTTAATTGGACAAAATATAAGCCAGAAGGTCTATTTTGCGCATTCCAGGTAAATTGTTTGTTTTTGATTTGCGTATTGCTAAGTTCTTTTCTTTCTATTAATTGTCCCTTTATATTGAAAATCTTGATCTCTGCCGTGTCAACCTCTCTTGGAGTCTCATATTTCACATGTAAGACAGGGTTGAATGGATTAGGATAAATGCTTACTTTACTCTGTTCTGGTTTGATTACAACGTGATCATCGTTGGCAACACTTGAGACGCTTGCTGTAATTTGTATATTATCAATTTTCCAGCCAGGGTCTGTCAGCATTATATGATTTGCATTGCCTTCGATGCCGTCTTTTAGTCTAAATCTCAAGTACAAATCATTTTCTATAAAATTATTTAATGATATTAATTCATGTTTCCAGCCAAAAGAATTGCCAGCAAACTTATAGATTGAAATCCAATTCGCATCGTCATAAGATACCTCTACTGAGACAAAATCATTGTCCCATTCAGTATAAACTGAGTGCTCAAAGTGAAGATAAACATCTTGCCCTGTATATCCGATCAGACTTAAAGGCGAAGACATAACAAGTGTGTAATCTGCATCTACATTGTAAAAACCATTGTCACTATAACTGTCTTTAATAAAATAACTGTTATGTGTACTATCATTAACAACCAACCACGGGCCGTTCATTATCCAAAGGCAACACGTGCCCTCAAAGTCTTCGTAAAATATGTGATTGGTATAACCTGGTTCAAAGTGTAGATTATTATTTCCTGCTTGAATGTATATCGACCTTTTTATTGGTGCAAAGCCCTCTGTTATCAAGGTAAATTCATGCTGCCCTTCAAATGTTTCAATACTAATAGAACCATTGATTGAAATGATATCTTCAAACCCTTCTTGCTGCATTATTAAAGTAGATGCAAGATGCTGGTCATCATGAAATACTTCGATATTGATAGTCGCTGGGCTCAATGGTTGTAACTCAATTTGAGTAGTGTTTTGTTGCTGATTATTAATAGTAAATTGCTGATATTTTGTAAGATATCCTTTTTTACGTACGATAAGATAATAAGTCCCTTCTGGAACAAAACGATAGAATTTGCCATTTAGAGAATTGGACTTATTATTTTGAAATGCTGTAGTATCAAGCCCGTCAATAGCTATCTCGGCTGCAATTGGTTCTTGAGAAACACTATCTATAACTTGAACTATTTCCATTCCTGTTTCGAGTGGAGAGTTTTCATTATAATCAATAAGCATATCAAAGAATTGATGTACAATTAACTTAAATATTTGTTTATTGTTTTGTATTTCATTAGGATCTGGCAAGATATAGTGTTGATCATAAGAGATTGCAAAAGGAATAACGCCATAATTCAAATAGAGTTCGTCAAGTAAGTTTCCATTCTTTTCAAAATTAGGACTTGAAGACCAGTTTTCACCAGCAATATCGGCTAATTTATAGGTGAGGGAATACAAAGCTTGGTAATCGGGTGATTGCCTTACTTCTGCCCAATTATAAGGGAAATTGATCTCTCTTTGCCCGAGCTCTTCTGTTAAATTAAAGAAACAAAAGTCAATCTTATGGTTTTCTAAAAAATACTTTAAAGCAATTGTTTCACCTTCAGAATAAGCGTAGTTACCTTTATTGTTTTGATCTTCATTGTCACCATGTACCCAGTTAGATGCAAAATTTCTGTTCAAGTTAACACTATTATCATTTGTCAACAAGATGAAATTGTTTGTCTCGAGCACGGTATCAAGACCGTCTGGATTTAAACTTGGAATTATGTAAATATTAAAATTATTCAAATAGCTTGAATAGGGCATTGTATCGTGATTTTGAGCCATTTCCTCAGCCCATGAATATAGTGCATTTGTCTCGACAATATCTTTTGCATAGAGATTGCCGATTAAAAGTATATTAATTTTATCTATCTCAGGTGATGAATTATCAGTAAACTTATAAGCCTTAATGACTTGGCTTTGTTCTTGACTATTACCAATGTCGAGAACATTGACAAGATCAGCATTGTTGTTTGTTAGAGAGTCATATTTATTGATCAGCTGAGAGTAGTTTGGATAGTTGTCTTCTTCTCCCCAAATCAGTTGGGTAAGTGAACACAACAATAGCAATATTAATGCTATTTTTTTCACAAGTCCTCCATTACTTTTTATATTTTTGTCACAACTATGCTATGTTAAAGAGCCTTATGTTCGGATATATTATAATTAAAATAATCAATCACTATACCAAGTATAGCAATTTACCTTCCAAAAATGCTTTGTGAGCGGTTATTTCTTGATGTTTTTCATATTAAAGTCCCGTTTGCTGGTCATGCAATGCAAACCGAGATATTCTCCTTGATCATCGTAAACGGGTATCTTGATGATGCTCAATTCAATAGCATCATTGTCTTTAAGAATATAATTATAAGTTATAGTATGCTCTTGCTTATCCTCAATAATCTCAAAAAATGTTGAGTATTGTGGGTATTCTTCTTTTATTTGATTGATGTTTTTGCCAAGCCAATCGGCTTCTTTTACATTAAAAAGTATCAACGCATATTTATTTATTAATTGGACTTTATCTTCAGCATCAACAAAAAAGACCATATTGGGTACGCTATTAATGATAGCTTTATAGAATGTTTCTTTACAAAGAAGATGTTTTTCCATTTCTTTAAGCTTATCTTCGTTTTCTATATCCCTCATAATACGATTGATCACGATAATTAAATTACTTAAAAAAGCTGCATCTTTAACTAAATAGTCTCTTGCACCTCTTTTCATCATATCTACAGCGATAAATTCATCACCCATACCCGTAAAGATAATAAAAGGAGGTATGCCATTTTCTCCATCGATCAAGTTTATTAGAAGGGCAGCATTCATGTCAGGCAAAGAGTAATCAAACAAAATTAAGCTTGGTTGATTATTTTTTAGCCAGTATAGAGTCTCATTACCATTCTTTGTAAATGCAGTATTATATCCCATTTCTTGGATAATTTGCACCATAAGTTCTCCTAATAATTCATCATCATCCACAATTAGGATTGTTTTTTGATTAATACTCATTGCCGCATTTTCCCTTTCTTTATTATTTTTACACGCTATCATTTGTATATTAACATAATTATTTGTTTTTGTCTATTATTATTTTTATTTTTTTAAAAATCAGTTATCTTATCTTAGTATTAGTCTTTCAATGATTATTATAAATATTTATTGACTTATTTTAATAAATACATTTTTTGGTAATAGACGAGACACCTATGGAGGGTTTAATGAAAAGATATATCATAATTGCAATAGTTTTAATCATAGCATTACTATCAGTATTTCTGCTTACACAATGTGGAAAGAATAAAAAATCTGACAATTTACCAGACAGTGATATCTTTATACCCAAACGAGATAAAGTTGAGGCTAAAAACGAAGAGCAAACTACAGTAGAAAAAGTGATTATTAAAACCATGGATCAACTGAATATTAACCTAAAATCAATTAATAAATTGCAAAAGGAAGAAGCAATTTACTTTTACATAGCAATTGATAATGAAAAAGATTTGTACTTCGTTGATATGGTATTAAGTGGACAAATAGAGCAGATTGGTGTGAAAGAAGCATACTCTATAACAGATAATAATAATAAGGTTATACGTGAGTATTTCGACGATATACATCAGCAGAGCTATATTATTGAAATTTATTATTCCCACATTCTACCAGGCTTTAAACCAGGCGAAAGAAAAATTGATGTACCGTATCTGGCTATAATTGTCGATGACTTTGGTAATTATGATAATGAACTCTTAGATGATTTTGCAGACAGCCACCCAGCTATTACTTTTGCTGTAATACCTGGCTTGCCCCACAGTAAAACTGCCATGAATAAGGCTATAAACAAAGGGCATGAAGTAATTGTTCATATACCTATGGAGCCTCTTGACCCAAAAATTAACCCAGGGTCTAATGCTATTTTCAATAAAATGACGAGTGCAGAAGCAACGGCAAAGATGAATGCTTATTTCAAAGAACTACCTCTTGCTGTAGGTGCTAATCAACATATGGGAAGCAGGGTCAGTGCAAACAATACCCTAATGCAAGCTGTTCTTACAGTTATTAAAAACAAAGGTATGTTCTTTATCGATAGTAAAACTATTGGTAACTCTGTGGCATACAATACTGCAGTTGACATGAATATCCCTTCTGCAGAGCGTGATCTCTTTCTCGATGCTCCTGCTAACTCAGATAAGGTCTTGGAAGATAGAATAAATGACTTGAAAAAACTTAAAGATACAAAAGGCAAAGTACTGGTAATAACGCATTGCCACGACCGTGCACGTCTTGATAGATTAAATAGATTTATCATAGCAGCAGAGGAAATGGGCTATGAACTTATACCCGCTTCAAAATATGTCATCATGGAACCAGAGATTAATTAGAAAAGGAAAAGAATAATGATAAAAGTTGATACGATAATCAAAAACATAAAGGAATTGTTGACATTAAAAGGACCCAATAGACCACGTTATGGCAAGGAAATGAGTGAATTAGGCATCATGAACAATATCTCCATAGCAATTAATGAAGGTAAAATTATTGATATTGCCAGCCTACAAGATCTTATGAATAAATATGAAGCAACGCAAACCATTGATGCCAGCAATTATGTCGTCATGCCAGGGTTTGTCGATCCTCATACTCATCCTGTCTTCGTCAATACCAGAGAAAATGAGTTTGAAATGCGTATTTTGGGCAAGTCCTATGTAGAGATTTCTCAGTCTGGAGGCGGTATTTTATCAAGTATAAAAGCTGTTAGAGAAGCCAGTGAAGAAGAATTATTTAATCTTGCTAAAAAAAGAATAATGAAGATGATTGAATATGGTACAACTACTCTCGAAGCAAAAAGCGGTTATGGACTAACAACTGAGTCTGAAGTAAAAATGCTGAGAGTTATCAAACAGTTGCAAGAAGAACTGCCTATAGATATCGTTGCGACGCTGATGGGTGCCCACGAAATACCACAAGAATACCGTCATGATCGTGAAGCATATATCCGCTTAATGGAAGATGAAATGATGCCAGAAGTAAAGAGACAAGACCTTGCAGAATACGTAGATATCTTTACCGAAGCACATGTCTATGGTATTGAAGAATCACGTAGAATTCTTAAAAAGGCAAAAGAGTTAGGCTTCAAAATCAGAATGCATGCAGATGAAATAGAAGCAATTGGCGGTGCAGAATTAGCTGGAGAGCTAAATGCTGTATCTGCAGATCATCTCGGTGCATGCTCTGATGAAGGCATCAAGGCTATGAAAGAGGGCGGAACAGTTGCGGTGCTTCTGCCAGCAACACTGTTTAGTCTCAGATCTAAAACATATGCACGTGCAAGAGATATGATTAGCCAAGAACTCCCAGTCGCGATAGCTACAGATTACAACCCAGGCTCTTGTAATTGCGATAGTATGCAATTTGCCATCACTCTTTCATGCCTACAAATGGCGATGACACCTGCTGAATCTATCTGTGCAGCGACCTTCAATGCCGCTTGCAGTATCGAGAGAAATGATATAATCGGTAGTGTTGAGATTGGAAAGCAAGCAGATTTAATCTTCTTAGAAATACCATCATATCGATTCATCCCATATCACTTTGGTTCAAATAATGTTTCAAAAGTAATGAAGAAAGGGCGTTTAGTATATAGTGATTAGAGGAGCAGCCTATTTCACTGTGCTAAAACACAGCTTTCTTATTTCCTTACCGAGAGCTTATTTCTACCTTTTCCATTCAAAACAGATCTTTTTATCTATTGACGATAATCATAAAATTAATAAACAGGTATAAATGAAGAAACAAATAATTGCAATTGATTTACATGGTACTTTATTAAATGAAGAATGGTTGCTACCACAATCCCAGCAAGAAGAATTCTATTTGGTTTTTGATAAGCTGAAGAACGATTGCGACTTCTATATTTGCACAGGAAATGATTATTCTTTTTTAACAAGATACTTGTCAGAAGAGTTTTTAAGTTGCTTTCAGGGCTTTGTCTTGGAGACAGGCGCTGTATCGTGGCAAGCAGGCGTAGAAAAGGTATTGATTGATACTGATTTAATCGACAAGATTAAACGCTTGGAGAGTGATTTAAAACGAGAGGACTTTCGGTTCATCCATTATTTTGCTACCAGAAAAGCCAGTGTCAGCATGTTTACTCACACAGAAAAAAGGGGCACTGCACCAATACAGCATGTTCACCAAATTCAAGCCTTTATGCAGCATCACCCACTTGAAGAACATTTTAAAATAACTTATTCGAATGTTGCAATCGATATTATTCCCAAACAAGTAAACAAGTACACTGGAGCTCTACAAATGGCTCAGGGAAGAAAGATTATAAGCTTATTAGACTCAATGAATGATTATGATTTGGCAATTAATTCAGACTTATGTTTTCTGCCAGCAAATAGCTCAAAAGAGCTGCTGGCAAGTATAGAATATAAATCAATTGATGAATATGACCAGAAGACTGGTGTGTACTTGTGTAAAAATAGCTTTAGCGAAGGTGTATTAGAAGCGCTTAAGTTATTGAGTTTATGAAAACTAATTGGAGATTTTAATGAAAAAACCTGAATTATTATTACCCGCTGGCAATGCAGATATGGCAATGTGTGCCTTTGAGGGTGGTGCTGATGCCGTATATGCTGGCATTCAAAAGTTTAATGCAAGACAAAGGGCAAAGAACTTTTCTAAAAATGAAATGTACTCTATGATTGATTATGCCCATCAAAATAATAAAAAAGTTTATATCACTTTAAATACTTTATTAAAAAACAGCGAGACTTTTGACTTTGCTGACTTGCTCGAAGAAATAGCCGAGATGAACCCTGATGCGATAATAATTCAAGATTGGGGTGTGTATTATCTTGTTAAAAAATACTTAAAAGACATCAATATTCATGCAAGTACACAAATGGGTGTCCATAATAGTATTGGTAGTGAAGATAGCGAGAAACGAGGCTTTGAGCGTGTTGTATTAGCAAGAGAACTGACCTTTCATGAATTGGAAACTATAGCTCAGCAAAAGAAAACTCAGCTTGAACTCTTTGTGCATGGATCACTCTGTTACTCTATGTCTGGGCACTGTCTATTTAGTAGCTATCTGGGCGGAATGAGTGCGAACCGTGGTCTGTGTAAACAGCCATGTCGTCGCCAGTTTTCGGTTAGTAAAGAGCAGCACTATCTGTTTAGTTTGAAGGATTTACAGTTGATTGACTATATTCCTCAGATCATGAATCTGGGCATTGAGAGCTTAAAGATTGAAGGGAGAATGAAGTCAGCAGACTATGTTTATAATACCGCACGTGCTTATAGACTGGCGATCGATGACCATAGTCGTATTGAAGAAGCAAAGTCTATTTTAAACTATGATTTGGCTCGCTATAAAACCTCTTATTTTTTGGGTGAAGATGTACATGATGTCTTCTCCTCGCCAACTGTTGGAGGCTATTTAGGTAAGATTGAAGAAGTGCGATCAATGGGTAATCAAGAGCTAAGAATAAGTCTAAAAAGCGAGATGAGCTTTCATGAATATGCTAAGATAAGAATTGTAGCAAGTGATGATGATGACACTGATTTGATTGAGATTAAGAGCATGCTCAATGAGGAGTTAAACCATATTGAAAAGGCAGAGATTGGTGCCTTTGTGCATATAGCTTTCAAGGCGAAACAAGATCAGAAGATTAATAAAGATAATGATGTTTATTTGGTGTCTGACTTTAAACTGAATCAATGTAAGGCATTGACTATCAAGAAGTTTAATTATCAATCTAATCACCGAGTGAAGAATATGCTAAAGAAAGACCACGAAAGGTATAAAAACCAATCTGTAAACGACGAACATTATATCAGATTGGATAACCCACTATGGCTTGATATTGTGCAAAAAGAGGACTTTAGCAAGCTGATAGTTGCCTTCACACGTCGGATGTGGCAAGAGAAATCAGACTTTATTGATAAGTTAAAAGCCTTTAAAAATGATATTATTATTGACTTGCCACTCTATATTGCTGAGGAGAATATTGAGTTTTATCGTGCCATGATTAAAGAGCGCTATGATGAGGGTTTTAGGCACTTTTCAATAAGTCAGATTAATCAATTAGGCTTGCTTGAGGGCTTGAAAAATGTGAGAGTAATGGCTAATGAGAATATTTATACCTTGAATGACATGAGTATTAATTTTGTTTATGAAAACGGAGTTGATAGGTTTATTTATCCCTTTGAAAATGATTTTGATAATCTCTTTACGGGCAAGGATCGTAGTGGAATTATCCCCCTCTTCTTTTATCCCAAGCTATTCTTCTCACGCATGCCAGTGAATACTAAGAGTAATGCATTCTTTGCAGATATTAAATATGTTTATAGCAAGTATATTAAAGATGGATTGACGAATGTCGTGTCAAAAAAGCCTGTCTCCATCTATCATTTCTACGATAAAGTTTACAAAAAAGGTTTTAAGAGATTTATGACTGACTTATCGTTCTGTGAGCCGTCTAACAAGCTTTATAATGAAATATTGCAGGGTTATTATAATCATGATAAACTGCCTAATAGCAGTTCATTTAACTTTAAGAAAGGCTTGTGGTAGGTGAATTAAGATGCAGTGGATAAACATTTTAGCTAATAGCCTTCAAGTACAAGCATGGCAAGTGCAGAACACTATTGATCTGATTGCCGATGATAAGACTATCCCTTTTATTGCTCGTTATAGAAAAGAGAAAACAGGAGAGCTGAACGAGATACAGATAAGAGAAATATTTGATGAGTATAATACCCAAAACAAGCTGACAGAGCGAAAGAAAGAGATATTACAGAGTCTTGAAAACCAGCAAGTATTGACTGAAGAATTGAAGAAAGCTGTCGAGCATGCTGAGTCGATGAAGAGTCTTGAAGAGATATATTTGCCCTACAAGAAGAAGCAGAAGACAAGGGCGGATGTGGCTGTAGAAAAGGGGTTGAAGCCAGTGTCAGAATGGCTTTTGACTACTAAGATAAAGAATGATGACTTTGTAAAGAAATATATTAATCAAGAGTTTGAGCTGTATAATATTGATGATGTCTTGCTTAATAGCTGTGATATTCTGGCAGAAGAGTTATCTTATAATACTGATATTAGAGACTTTGTAAGAGAGAACCTGTTGAGAAATGGGATCATTGAAACAAAGAAAAATGATAAAGTTGATGATGAACGAGAAGTATATAAAGGTTATTATGACAATAGCTTTAAAGTATTTTCTATACCAGAATGGCGAGTTTTGGCTATCAACCGCGCAGAGAAAGAGAAAAAGATCAAGATTAAATTGGTGCTTGACTGGAACAGGTTTAATCCATTTTTAGAGAGAAAGACTGGAGAGATTGAGCTTGAGGGCTTGGTACTAATGCTGATGAAGATAGCAAAGATAAGGGACTCTCACCCATATTTTGAGCTGTTAAATTCAATGACCAAAGATAGCCTGAAACGCTTAATACTGCCAGCAATAGAGAGGGAGATAAGAGCTGATCTGACTGAAAGAGCTGAGAATAGATCTATCTCTATCTTTCAAAGTAATTTGAGACATTTACTACTCACCCCTCCACTAAAAAAGAAGAGTATTTTAGCAATTGATCCAGGGTATAGAACTGGATGTAAAGTGGCTGTAATTGACGAGAACGGGGTGTTTTTAGATAATACAAATATCTATCCTACACCACCATTTAAGAAGATAGTTGAGGCGGGTCAAATATTGCAAAAGCTTGTGAGCAAATACTCAGTAAAACTGATTGCAATTGGTAATGGGACTGCTTCTCGTGAGACAGAAGACTTTGTTAGTGATTTTCTCAAAGACTATCCTGAGCTGAAATATATTATCGTATCTGAAGCTGGAGCTTCTGTATATTCAGCGTCAGAAGCTGGACTTGAGGAGTTTCCTGAACTTGACGTGACTGTACGCGGTGCAATCTCCATTGGCAGACGTGTGCAGGATATGCTGAATGAGCTGGTAAAAATACCACCTGAGTCTATCGGCGTGGGGATGTATCAGCATGATATTTCAGTAAATGCATTGAAACAGAAGTTATCTTTAGAAACAGAATCTGTTGTGAATCTTCTGGGAGTGGACATTAATACAGCCTCTGAATATCTCTTGCAATATATTTCTGGACTGAGTAAAAAAACAGCGAGAAATATTGTCGAATATAGGCTGGAAAATGGACTATTTAAGAGTAGAAAAGAGTTGAAAAAAGTGAAGGGTATCGGAGAAAAGACCTATGAACAGGCAGCAGGCTTTTGTCGTGTTCCTGAGTCTGATAATCCTTTAGATAATACGATTATTCACCCTGAGTCATATCAAGAAGCTGAGAGAATAATAAAATATTCAGGCTTTAAACTAAGCGACTTAAAGAGTAATAGAAAGTCTTTGATAGATGCATTTAATAAATTAGAATATAAGACTATAGCTAAAGAGCTAACCTTGGCAGAAATCTTAGTAAAAGATATTATTACAGCAATCACAGAAGGCTTGAATGACCCCCGTGATGAGTATCCACAAATGCAATTGAAGAGTAAAGTTAATAGTTTTGAATCTCTCTATCTCGGCGCTCAGCTGGAAGGTATAGTGAGAAATATTACTGATTTTGGTATCTTTATTGACATAGGTGTTGGACACGATGGTTTGGCATATCGTTCTACTTTTCAAGACTATCAACAGGATCTATACTATCCAGGGCAATTGGTAACAGTTGAAGTAATAAATATTGATGAAAAGAATAAAAAGAGTGGATTGAAGCTGATATAAAGAGGAGGAGCAATGGCAAAAGTATATTTTTTAACCTCGCGTGTGCATAATAGAAAGAGTTTATTGAGCAGATATGAACAGTTTTTAAAGATTTTGAACTTGCCATTTATCCAGGAAGATAAGCAAATATTAATCAAGACTCACTTTGGAGAAGACGGTAATACCGCCTATCTCAACCCTCTTTATGTGAGGAAAACAGCTGATTGGATTAAAAGTAAAAAGGCTTTACCCTTTATTGGAGACTCCAGCACACTATATAAAGGTCGCCGCAACAAGGCTATTAGCCATTTAGAACTGGCTTTGGAGCATGGCTTTTCTTATGCCTCAGTTAATGCTCCTTTGGTGATTTTGGACGGTATTAAAAGTGATTATTATACGAATTATGAGATGAATGGTAAACACTTTAAAGAAGTGCAAGTAGCTGGTGCTTTAGGAGCGGCAGATGGAGCAGTGATACTCTCTCACGTGAAAGGACACGGTTTGGCTGGCATGGGTGCAGCTGTGAAAAATCTGGCTATGGGGCTGGCAAATAGGACTCAAAAGCAAAGAATGCATGGAGATATAAAGCCCAAATTTAAGGGAGATAAATGCATCGGATGTCATGCATGTATACGTATTTGCCCTGTGAATGCCGTTACCGGTAAAGCTAAGGATATTCATATTGATTTGGAGAAGTGTATAGGTTGTGCTGAATGCATTACACACTGCCCAACACAAGCGATGCAACTGCTCTGGAATGAGACACCTTCTATTATGGCAGAAAAAATGGCAGAGACTGCATTGGCAGCAGTGAATGTACTTGGTGGACGGCTTATTTATATGAACTTTATGTTGAATATAACTCCTAATTGCGACTGCGATGGTGCAGTGGATAACCCTATTGTTAATGACATAGGTATGCTGATTAGCGAGGACCCAATTGCGATTGACAAGGCTTCTTTTGACCTGGTAAATAAGCAAAAGCCTTTGGAGAACTCCGTCATTGCCGATACCAAAGGTGAAATCTTTAAGAATGCACATCCCGAGATTGATACCTTGAGACAGCTAAATTATGGTGCAGAAATAGGGCTAGGCTCCCTGGAATACGAGCTGATAGAAGTATAAAAATGTTAATCAAGTACAAAGCAACCGAACCAACGGCTCTGAAAGGCTTTAAGCCTCATAAAATTCTCATAGTACAAACTGCATTCATAGGTGATGTAGTATTGATCACAGCTTTAATTAGAGAGTGCGCTCAACTCTTTCCCTGTGCATTGATAGATGTCATGGTAATTCCATCAACAAAACCTTTACTGGAGGGTAATCCGTATATAAATAGAGTTGTTATCTATGATAAAAGGGTGAAGGGCGAAATGTTTAAGATAATTGCTGATTTGAATAAGGTAAAATATGACTTAGCAATTAGTCCGCATAGTTCGTCCAGAACAGCTTTGGTGCTGTATTTTTCTGATATAAAGATAAGACTGGGATACAATCGTTGGTTTGCTCGCCATTTTCTCACACATCGTGTTAATCATGGCATGAAACTTGATCATATCCCGCATAAGATAGAGAAATTATTGAATTTGTTGAGCGTATTTACTGATAAGAAGCTTGAAATGCAGACAGAGCTATATCCCAATGAGCAAAATAGAGACTTTGCTCAAGGGATAATGAGCGTAAATACTCTCGGTAAAAAGGTGATTTTAGTATCTCCTGGCTCTGTTTGGAATACTAAGAGATGGAAAGAAGAACATTTTACACAATTGATTAAAGATTTGTTACATGAGGGCTATTTTATTGTTTTAAATGGTAGTCCTGCAGAATTTGAGCTGTGTGAGAATATTTATCAGCAGAGTCGCGCAATTGCTGAAGAGAGTATAGTAAATATCTGCGGTAAGAGTACTTTACTGGATAGTGCTGCTATCGTGGAGATGAGCGACTTAGTGATCTGTAATGATAGTGGAACATTGCATATTGCTAATGCGATGAAGACCACTGTTTTTGCCTTCTTTGGTCCGACAGTAAAGAGATTTGGCTACTATCCTTTTAGAGAAGATGATTATGTATTCGAGGTTGACTTGCCATGCCGCCCTTGTGGGGCTCATGGTGGTGAAATATGCCCGCTAAAGCACCATAATTGCATGATGGAGATAAAACCAGAAGCCGTGTTGGACAAGGTTTTAAACTATTTTAAGAGAGATTAGTTGATGGTATTGTCTTACTATTTTTTGAAGTATCCATATAAGCTGTCATGGAATGCCCTAAACATGATCAACAAACAAAAAGAGACTATTTTCTACGCAGAAGACGTACTTGATTTAGTTATTTTCAAGCCTGTGCAGAAGTATTTGCCAACATTACCTATAGTTACAAAAAACAATAAGATAAAGAGAGCAATAGAAAGATTTGTCGAGGTTGAGGGTGTATATCCCACTTTTCCTAAAGCGTTGATCACTTGTCGTCATATTTGTCATAAGTTTCCAGAAGAAAAGATACTAAAGTTTGGTCTGAGACACGGGGCGTACCACTTTAAGAAATTCACTAATGCAAAGAATTATAATTCTTTTACCAGATACTTTATGACCAGCCAACACGAAGTTGATATTGCTAAGAAATGTGGAATAAACAGCGCTGTTGCAGTGGGTTTTCCAAAGCTTGACCCAGCATTTAATGGCGATATAACAGACTCTGATTTGAACACATTACACAGTATATTAGGTTTTACAAAAGAAAAGAAAACAATTCTCTTCACAGCTACATGGGATAAATCTGGCATGTCAGCAATAGACTCTTGGATTGGCCAGCTTAGCTCTTTAGCTGAAAAATATAATGTACTGGTGACTGTTCACCCCTGGATGTCTGAGTCATATAAGAATACACTTAGAAACACCCAAAATATGCATTTTGTCGAGAACTTAGATATTCTGCCATACCTTATGTTGTCTGACTGTGTCATCGGTGATACAAGCTCAATTTTAGCAGAAGCCAGTGCGCTTGATAAACCTATAGTAACCTATAAAACAAAAGACGCGAAAAGAAGCTTACCTGAGATCAATGAGCTGATACAAAGTATATCTTATCAGATAGATAGTAAAGATGCACTGTTAGAAGCTTTAGAACATGCACTGTGTCATCAAGATGAATTACATAATAATCGGCAGAAAGCAAATCTGTTGATGTTTGATAAACTGGACGGCAAAGCTGGTGAACGCGCAGCTAAAGTGATTATTGAATGCTTAGCTATTAATGATAAGTGATCAGCGAGCAACAAAGAATTCGTTAATAAATTTCGACTCACAAATGGATCACAAAATACAAGTCGGAATTATTGTATAAATGATCAAAAGTTTTTATAAAAAGACAGCATAAAAACTGTCTTTTTTTATTATTAAAAAGTCCCCCAAAAAAATAAATATCCCTGTTTTTCTTCCTATTGTTTTCTATTTTTGTTATTTTTCATTCCATTGTTGTATATTACTATTTATCAGTATGATGTCTATTTGATTCCTTTTACATTCCCCTTGCTATCTTGGAGAATGAAAGGAATTCTTATAGGGATCTAAAGGGAATCTAAAGGAGGTTTATTATGAATATTGGTGGTCTTGATTTATTCATAATTCAGCCAAGTTCTCTGAAAAGTTGTTTTGATTTACAGTACAACAACCTCAAATATTATAAATATAAAACTTGCATTTTGTGTTAATTATTATATTATTTATAATAAATAGAAAAAAGATATTTACAAAAAAGCTTGTTTTATTTTTCTTGTATTCAAAATGATAATAGGAGAAAGAATGTTAAGAACACTGTTGTTGAGTAAGATTCACAGAGCAACGATTACACAGACCGACTTGCAATACCACGGCAGTATTACTATAGATCAAAATCTTATGGATGCTGTTGGATTGCGTGCTTACGAGAGAGTAGAGATTTTTGATGTGCAAAATGGAAACCGCTTTGAGACTTATGTTATTGAAGGGGAAAGAGGCTCAGGTATTATCGGTATCAATGGTGCTGCTGCAAGGCTTGTGCATCGTGGTGACCAAGTCATTATTGTAAATTATGGGATATTTAACGAAGAAGAAATAAAGGACCATAAGCCAAAAGTAGTGATTTTAAACGAAAAAAATGAAATTATACAAAAGGTGATAACATGAAAGACAGTATCAGAGTCATAGACTCAATTCAAGAAATGCGTGAATATCGCAGCATGATCTACGAAACTAAAAATATAGGTTTTGTACCAACTATGGGATATTTACATGAAGGACACTTGAGCCTTGTAGAACAATCAAATAGGGAGTCTGATATTACAATTGTAAGTATCTATGTAAACCCCTCTCAGTTCGGAACTAATGAGGATTTGCTGACTTACCCACGTGATATAGACCGTGACTTGGAATTGCTCAGTAAATATGATGTTGATGCGGTTTTTTACCCTTCGAGCGAAGAAATGTATCCTGAGGGCTACTCTACTTGGGTAGAGGTTGACGGACTTTCTAATAAATTTTGTGGCGCAAGTAGACCTGGACACTTTAAAGGAGTAACCACCATAGTTTCCAAACTTATAAATATAATAAGACCACTTTATATTTATATGGGAGAAAAGGATTTTCAACAGATTGCCGTCTTAAAGAAAATGGTAGAAGACTTAGATTATGGGCTATATATCCGCCCATGCCCAATAGTTCGTGAAAAGGACGGCTTAGCAATGAGTTCACGAAATGCCTATTTGAGCGAAGAAGAAAGAATTAATGCACTATGCCTTTATGAAGCTCAACTAATGGCTAAAGACATGATATATAAAGGAGAACGTGATATTCATGCCATTATAACCAAGATGAATAGGCATATCACCTCAAAGGGCGGCAAAATAGATTATATAGAATTTGTTGAACCAGATTCTTTAGAAATAAAAAAACAACTGGAGGGCAATACTCGCGTACTTATGGCTGCGTATATTGGCTCAACTCGGTTGATAGATAATTTCGAAATAACAGTATAGTTAATGCAATTAGTTGTAAAAAAGTTTGGTGGTACATCAGTTGCCACAATCGAAAGAATCAAAGCTATTGCTAATCATCTAGCAAAAGAAAAGCAAAAAGACTTGAGCATAGTTGTGGTCGTATCAGCAATGTCAAAGACGACAGACAAGCTGATTAGTTTGGCAAAAGAGATATCGCCCAAACCGCATGCCAGAGAGCTCGATATGCTTTTGACAGCAGGTGAGCGCATCACAATGTCTTTATTGTCTCTTGCACTACATGAATTGGGTGTGCAATCGATCTCCTTTACAGGTTCGCAAAGCGGGATTATCAC
>Ga0116183_1000059_pt1 | contig 110138 bp, 91 predicted proteins | sample AD_UKC078_MetaG_FD_89753 | JGI IMG/M metagenome (GOLD analysis project Ga0116183, IMG submission 89753) | Active sludge microbial communities of municipal wastewater-treating anaerobic digesters from USA - AD_UKC078_MetaG | ecosystem: Engineered > Bioreactor > Anaerobic > Digestate | place: USA...
GACATCAAGTTAAAATTCGTTATATTATCAAGTAGAAACAGATTTAATGTCCACAAGAAAACAAATTAATCTCTTCTCGTGTTATCAAAAAAGCAACCTTACTTATTTCATGATAGCATTGATTCGATTGCTTGCATTTAGATAAAATCGTTTTTCTTTTTCAATGCCTATAAATTGTCTACCTAATTTTTTAGCAACAGCACCAGTTGTTCCACTCCCCATAAATGGATCTAAAACTATATCACCCTTTTTAGTCGATGCTTTAATAATTCTTTCCAACAAACATTCTGGTTTTTGGGTAGGGTGGTATCCGTATAGTTTTTCATTCATTTGAACTGATGGCAATACCCATACATCTTCCATTTCATCATTCTCAATATTAAACATTTCATCATAATTGAATAAATGTCCTTGGCCTTTATCTGCCCATATAATAAATTCATATGAAAACTTAAATTTGTTTTTATATATTAGTGGGGGTGGATCCAACTTTTTCCAAATAACTATATTAATTAGTTTGTATCCAATTTCATCCATTGCTTTTTTAATATCAAAAATATTATGATAGGTTCCGGTTACCCAAATACTACCCCTATCTTTTAATATTTGATAACACAGCATCAGCCATTTTTTTGTGAACTCATTAACATCCTCGTAATTTTCTTTCTTATCCCATTCGCCCTTATTAACCGAAACAATTTTTCCGCTTGATATACTTTTTCCCCCATTTGAAAGAAAATATGGTGGGTCAGCAAATATCATATCTACGGACTTTATTTTTAAAGTAGACATAACTTTAAGACAATCATCATTGTATAACAAAAAAACCACCTCCACATATATATTATTGTGGGAAATGGTTTTTTCTTTATATTATTTAATAACCTTGGAAATTATATCATTTTCTAAATCATGTATTGAATATAAATCTTCGAGCACATCAAACGTCTCTTCAAGATTCTTTCTTGCAGATTTCCATCCAATTCCATCAGTAAACCAAACAAATTTAAAACCTTTAATATTCTTTGATTCTAATGCCAACATTTTGTAACTGCGCGCAGTTTCGTTCAGTTTTGAGCCCCCACTGCTGTAGAAATTGCATTCTATCGCATAAATGCACGAAGATGTTTTTACAACAAAATCAAACCGTTTTGAACTTTTTCCATCATTAGAAAGTTGTGATAAATCAATTCCCCATTTTGTTTCTATATCTCTTAAATCCATCTCTTTAAAATATGTTAGTTTTGATTTTTTAAGATAACCTTCAACAATATTTTCCATAAGATGGCCGCCCCGATTTTTTCTTCCGTTGGAACTAAGCCCTGATTCAACGCCCAAAACATAATCAACCAAATTATTTATGATTCTATTAGATATAAGTTCAAATAATCCGGTTTTCCTCATAAACATTTTATATTCCGAAATTGAATAATTAAAATAATTAAAATTGAAGTTAAAGGAGCCGTCTTCATCAATCGCAATAATCTCTTTTTCACGTTTTGCAATTAAAATAGGAATACATTTTAAAATTTGAGGATATTCTTTTAGTAAACTTTCAAAATCATTTTCAATATTTTGAGAACCTATGAGACTATTCATAATATTTAGTTCAACTTTTATTTTGTCCACTTCAGCATATACTTTGTCAAAATCAACATAATATTTGTAATCTGCTATGCTTTCTTTAAAGTTTTCAATCCATTCATTAAAATTTCTCATTTATTATTACCTCATATCTTTTTTTTGTTAAATGCAAATACTCTTTTTCATTTTCAATACCAATATAATTTCGGTTTAAAAGCTTACAAGCAATACCTGTAGTTCCACTGCCATTAAAAGGATCAAGCACTAAATCATTTTCTTTGGTTGAAGCTAAAATAATTCTCTTAAGAAGTTCCAGTGGCTTTTGAGTAGGATGTTTCCCTTCTTTTTTTTCTTTCTTCGGTGTAGTCGGAATACTCCATATGCTTGGCTCTTCTTTGTTAAAATACCATACATCCTTCATCTGTTTTCCATCATTAAGTTCTTTCATTAACGGATAATCAAAGTAATGTTTACCTTTTTTCTTGGCAGTCAGTTGCTTTCTTGCCCAGATTAATGTTTCTGTCGAATGAGTAAAACATCTACATCCAAGGTTAGGAGCAGGATTAGGTTTTTGCCAAATGATATTGTTAATAATAGAAAAGCCTTCCATCTCTAAAGCAACCCCGATTGCATAAACACTATGTAGTGTTGCCGAAATCCAAATCGTTCCGTCATTATTTAAAACACTTCTACAAAGGCCAATCCAGGTTCTGTGAAATGTTATTTTCTCTTCTATTGTTTTGGTGTTATCCCATTCACCTTTGTTAACAGAAACCTGTTTTCCGTTTTTACAAGATATTCCACCACTTGACAAAAAATATGGGGGATCGGCAAATATCATGTCAACTGATTCTTCTTTTATTCTTTTAAGCAACTTGAATGAATCTCCATACAACAAAGTAAAGCCTTGGTCATCTAAATAAATGTTTTGTTCTTCAAAATTGGCAATCATGAGCTTACTCCTAATAATTTGTAATAATTACTTCTTCAACATCTCCTCGGCCATTTGCATTTGAATTAATCATTCTTTTCGCTTTAACAATGTTTATATTAAAATCCTTATAAAGTTCATTAATAAAAATTGTATTATGATTGCTAAGCATGAGTTTTACTCCCTTGAGAGATAATTCTTTATATACACGAGCAAGTCTAGCTTGTTCTTCTTTACCAAAAGATTCTTTTGAATATGATGTAAAAGACTCCTTATTATCTAAAACATCGTAAGGTGGATCAAAATAAACAAAGTCGCCTGCTTGAGCTTGCTTTACTGCCAACTCAAAGTCTTGACAGGAAATATGGATATCAGATTGTGAAAAATAATCTTTAATCCGTTCCATATTCTCACTATCATATGTTTTTACCTTATCTTTCTTAGCAGATGGAACATTGAAATATCCTTGAGCATTAACTCTGTATAAGCCGTTAAAGCATGATTTATTTAAATAAATCATTCTTGCTGCCCTTTGATATATTGGCAATTCAAAAAAGTTAGGCAAACGATCCATTGACCGAATCAAATAATAGTGTTCTTCACTATGTTTTGATTCATGTTCATCTAATTTTTCCAACAATTGATAATATAGTTCATCGTTTTGAAGACACAAGTAGGCATTAATTAATTCTTTGTTTGCATCATTAATAAAAGCTTTTGGGGGAGCAATATCTAAAAATAGGGCCCCACCACCAACAAAGGGCTCAAAATAATTGACAAATTTTTGTGGCAACATTTTTTTTATTTTGTCAATTATTTGCGTTTTTCCTCCCGCCCATTTTACAAACGGCCTCATTTTATGATTGTTTGGTAAATCCATTAAGGTTATGATTTGAAGCCCCAATGCTTTACTTAGTTTAGCTATTGTTTCCAATGTAACATTTATTTTGCCTTTTTCTATTTTTGATATTTGGGCCCTATCAATTCCAGAAAGCCTAGAAAGTTCTAATTGAGATATCATTTTTGAACTTCTTAGTTCTTTTATCCTATTACCAAATGTTTCTTGTATCATACTATCACCATCTTTATTATATCATTAATGTGTGCTATAAGCCACATTTTATTTTGTTGTTTTTCTTTTTACTAGATTAATAATGGTGTAGATTTCGAAAATGTAATCATCAACGGGAATTGACAGCTTAGCAACATAACCACTCCTTAGTTTTTCTTAATCAATATGATTCTTTTTTTGATTGTAATAAGATGAGTTTTGTTGGTTAAGCCATCCACCATAGCAACTGTTAATGTTGGAACATCATAAGGTTCTATCATCAATTCTTTATGCTCTCAAAGGTATATTTTAACGGTATTGCGGACAATTCCTAGTTCTCTAGTGTCCTCTTGGATTAACCCTTTTTAAATCTAACAATGGTTTTGTTTTTCCCTTACTTTATTTACTCACAATCTATTAGATTATGAGTGTCGTTTTATTCAAAGGATGGTCAATTTCAGTTTACCATATACAGAAAAAATCAGTTAGCTCATTTGTTCATAATTTATTTATAATAAACTGAAATTTCAAAATTTTAACTCTTCTACTTAAAATTAAAAAATGATACCTCATAAAAGCATTCAGGTAAAAACCATTTTTTATCAGAGGAATCAAAGCAATGCATTTCCCTTAAACTCTTTGTCATTTTCTTAGGTTTTTTCTCATCTATTTTAGAGATATCAAATCAGTTGTTATGGATATATTATTGGAGAAAGTCAATCACTAAAAATGGTCGGGACGACAAGATTTGAACTTGCGACCTTTTGGACCCCATCCAAACGCGCTACCAAACTGCGCCACGTCCCGACGACTACTTCTATATTATGCCACAAACTAACACTATTTTCAATTATTACTTTGTTTTTATTGCATAATTTAACTTGTATTATTAAATAAATTAAAATATCCCATTAAAAAACTCCAGCAATCATATTGCTGGAGTTAAAATTATGCTTGTTTTTTCTTAAACACTTTATCGCGATATAACAAGACATTAAATCCTAAAAAGAGCACAATCAAAATACCGGTTGTAATCAAAGTTTCCTTTAATCCCATTGGTGCATAACCGAGCAAGAGGAAGATCGGCCACCCAAACATAATGGCATAAGGAGCTTGGAAAATGAGGTTGTTGGCCGCCGGGGTTTCAAACTTGGAATCAACTTCTCTTAATAAGATTATCCCGGTACTGTAAGTTCCTGTCAACATTCCAAACAACGATAGGAATGATTCTTCCACATAACCCGGAAAACAATATTCCGAAGCCTTATAAACATAGATATAAGTGATGATTGTTCCAACAACACACATTAGTATTAAGGGCACCAGTAAACCTTTTAATACGGAAATCTGAATCGCTCCAATCCCCGCTAACATCATAAAGTCAAAGCAAAAGCCACTGATGCGGTTTAATAAATAATTATTCGGATAATCTCTTGTCATTAAATTCGTCTTCTTTAAGGCATCAAAGACTTTCCTCACAAGAATCGCAAAGAAGGTCCCGATTAAAAAGTTAAAGCCTACAATCATCGGTTTGACAGTCTTATCAACGAAGTTTCCGGCATCTAATTTCACTACTCCCCAAATCGTTAAAAAGGTCAAAAAGTAAACCAAGATAATTAAAGCCATTTGAATGGTAAAGCGGTCCACCGATTCCGTTAGCGGTACATCGTTGGGCGAAGTGAATTCTTCCAATTGCACTAAAGCATCGCTTTGGTCACCAATGACGATTTTGCCCCGCTTCTTCTGCACAATGATATGAGTTAGCCCAAATAAACAAGCCACTAAAAAACCAATGGCAGCGACGGTTAAACCAAAGCTGGCCCCGCCGGTAAAACCCCATTCGGTTTCATAAATCGTGCCCCACGATAAGGCTTGACCGGAACCTTGACCAAAACCCAGTGGTAATATTAATCCTGACGCCGGAAGCAAGCCCTTCATAAAGGTCACCGCTAAAAGAACGGTAATGAGCGCACCGAAGATTCCTTGAATAAGATAGGAATTGACGGTAATTAAACCGGCATTCATGATTTCTTTGTTGCGGCCTTTAGCCGGTCCTTTCGGACTGGCCTTAAGCGATAAGGCAATCGTTCCTAAACCAAGGGCATGGTAAGTGATGACTTCCATAAACTCCTTTGTCAGTATATTACGGAAAAACGGAAAAATTTTTAATAATAAGATAATGATCCCACCAATAATCGAAGACGGGATTAATGACTTTCTAATAAAACCGACCTTTCTTCTAAGCATATTGCCAATTAAAAAAGCCACAATCATAATTCCTAATTGGAGCATCATTTGATCGATGCCAATACTAAATTCCCAAAAACCTTGCCAAATCTCCATCGGTAACTCCTTTTTTCTTGTTCTTAATATGAAAATACAGTTGCATATATTTTAAAGCATTAAAGCGTGGATGAGCTTTAATTTGAAAGATGGCTTTCCCAAAATAAATATTCAGTTTATTCTGTCCCATAACAGCCATCGAGATAATATCATCAAGCGGAAACATGAGGGTTTTTTCGCCATCTGTGACTTTGATATTTTCAAAATCCATCATCATTTGTCCCTTTAAGAGTTTTTTCTTGCGGCGGTTTTTAATGACTTCTTTTAAAGTAACCTTTTCGTCCTTAAAGAGGGTTCGGTTTTCGCTTAAATCAAGTTCTAATAAATAATCCTTTTCAAATTCCATCCATTCCCATAGATAAGTAAACTTAAACAACTGATTGTTAGCTGTTAAACTTAAGTTTTCTTGATAAGTTACTTCTAAATGGCAATAAGTACAATGTAACATATCCTTATGGGAATGAAGCGTCCCGATTCTACGACACACCGGACAGAAGAAAACCGCCCGTTCCAAATACTCGGCTCGATGAGAACTCTTAAACAATTGTTTAGAAGAAAACTCATCGATACTTAAAGTCGACACAATTTCTTGATAAAGTTCATCGTTGCTTAAACGATTAATAGTATCTTCGTCTAAGTATTTTGCTACTTCCCCAGTCATTTTCCCTTTTCTTATAAAGGGTGAAAAGCGGGGACTAATGCCATAGCCGTGTTTAAAAGTATATAAACAAACGGGAATTTTTAAATGTTTGATGAGCTTCACAATGGCATAATCGATATGACATAAGCGACCACTGTAAGTCCGGTTGCCTTCCGGGGCCAAGGAGATTACACCGCCTTCAGCAGCAACCGTAATAATATTTTTAATGGCTTGAAAATCGCGAAATGATTTGCTTTTGGGAATCGGCGCCACTAAAAACCGAATTAAGGGCGACCAAAACCGCAGGGAAAAAATATCATCAGTCGCTAAAAAGTAAATGGGACCTTTAAAAGACAGCGCCACCATAAAGGGATCTAAACTGGTTTGGTGGTTAAACAAAATTAAAACCGGCTTTTTGGGTAACTTAAACGGTTTAGCACGAAACCCGAAACGAAGGCGCAAAAAAACCCAAAAAAACGGTCTTACAATGGCGAAAACGACTTTATGACGAAATTTAGTCCACATAATTACCCTCTAATAATTCTCATTATAGGGCTTTTTTGACTAAATGTCAAACAGATAATAGTGAACATATTCAATAAATTTGTATATTCTTATAAACTGTCTTGAAAATCAATTTTAAACTGGGAAACTAATTGATTGACCCAATCCGATGTCGGTTCCAAGGTCCCAAAAAAGAATCTTAAAATCTTTGGTTCGTCCACAAACCTTAAGCCGCCAATTAATTGGCGATGGTCATATAACCAACAAAGACGGTCAATCACAAATTTAACTTGTGATAAAGTAAAAACCCGCCTTGGCAAAGCTAAACGCACCAATTCCATATTGGCAAACACATCATTTCCGTTCGCATCTCTTATCTCCGATAAAGTCCCGCGTTCCATCCCACGACAGCCACTTACCAAAAACAAAGCCGCCACCAAGGATGCTGATTGATACTCTTTTTTAGGAAGGTGCGCCATAAAGGTCGAGGCATCAAGATGACAACCCAAGCCCCCAGCCGGCGTAACAACCGGAATCCCGCGGCTTTGTAATTCATTAACCATAAATTCAATCATCTTCGGGCCTTGTGAAATCATATCCAAATCCATCGTTTCTGTTAAACCAACCGTCATGGCTTCCATTTCTCTGGTTGACATGCCTCCATAAGTTAAGAACCCTTCATAAAGGGGAATCAGTTCCCGCATCTTCAAGTATAAATTGTCGTCATTCACACAAATCCCGCCACCTTTAGCACAGCCTAGTTTGCGACCGGAAAAATAAACGATGTCGAATTGGGAAATTAACGCTTTAGTAATTTCTAAAATTGACATATCAAAACAAGCTTGTTCACGCATCTTAATAAAGTAGAGGTTATCAGCTAACAAACTAGCATCAAGCACAGTTAAGATGCCATGTTTTTTACACAAAGCAAAAACTTCCTTCGCATTTGCTAAGGAAAACGGTTGACCGCCGATTAAATTAGTTCCGGCTTCCATGCGCACAAAAGCGATGTTTTCCGCCTTTTTATCCTTAATAACTTGCTCTAACTTCTTAACATCCAAATTACCCTTAAACAAACATGTGCTTGTTACCGCTAAAGCTTCATCGATGAACAATTCCAAGACTTCCCCTCCACAAAGCATGATATGCGATTTGGTGGTGGTAAAATGGTAATTCATCGGCACAAAGCTGCCCGGCTTCACAAAAACCTTGGCCAGAATGTGTTCACAAGCCCGACCTTGGTGAGCGGGTAAGAAATACTTCGTTCCAAACACTTCCTGCAGTTTAGCTGTCAATTTAAAGAAAGTTTCACTGCCGGCATAGCTGTCATCAGCTTCCATCATCGCTGCTAGTTGTTTGTCGCTCATCGCATTAGTGCCACTGTCCGTCAACATATCTAAAAAGACATCACGGTTTTTAAGCAAAAAGGTGTTGAATCCGGCTTGTTCTAAAGCCTTCTTTCGTTCTTCAAGTGGAATTAAGTTTAGTTTCTGTACAATCCGCACCTTGTGCATCTCCAACGGCAAATTAGTTTCCTGATAAAATTTAATCATCTTTTCCTCCTTGCTATAAAAAAGCAAAAAGTCCCTTAACAATTATGTTAAGGGACGAAAATTCCGCGGTACCACCCTGCTTATGGTTAAAAAACCATCACTCTTGATCAATCAATCAATTCATCGTTAACGGGATTTCCCGGTTTAAACTACTAAAAATTCGCCTAAACAGCTCCAAAGTGTACATTCTATATTGGCTTGTCCTCATTTTCACCAACCATGAGATCTCTAAAAGCAAGGTCAATATTTTTTCTCTTTTTCTTCGCTTTTTTATATATGACCCATTGTAAACCTATTTCACAAAAAAAGCAAGACCTTTTTATTTTTTCTTTAAACCCGAGTGCGTTAATAAAATTTTAGACAGTTTTTTTGTCTTATCAAAAAAGATTTGACCAATGTTGCGATTAATAGCAATGATGATGCCCTCACCAAACTGTTCATGAATAACTTTATCCCCAACTCGGTAATCACCATCCGTGGTTTTCACTTCATCCTGCGGGCGAACAGAAACAATCCCGCGCGCTTCTTCTTGCGCATAATCCGCAACAACTTCTGCTTGAATATCAACATTAAGCCGGTTCATGCCGGCAAACTCCAAAACAAAACGCGAAGTTTTATTGGTAAAATGCTTACCATATAATAATCTGGTTTTCGCACTTAAAAGATATAATCGTTTTTTGGCTCTTGTGAAAGCGACATAAGCAATGCGGCGTTCTTCTTCCAATTCCGCTTCGCTTTCAAAACGAAAGACATTCGGGAAGATGTTTTCTTCCAAGCCAATAACAAAGACATAGTCAAACTCCAAACCCTTGACGGAGTGGATGGTGGATAAAATTAGGCCTTGGGGGTTTTGGCGTTGGTTTTGGAGTTTATCATCGGATAAAATGGCCTCATCGAAAGCCGCTTGTAAACGTTCCTTTCTTGTCAATTCTCCTTGTGATTCTTCAATTTGTAAGAGAATGCTCTTAAACTCCTGCACATTTTCCCAGCGCTCCTCAAAATCCTCATCTTCTTTTAAATAGTCTTCATATTTAATAAAGGCTAACAATTCATCAAAAACCGTCCATAAATGTTCTTCTTCCAGGCGCAAGGAAAAAGCCGTAATGAGGTTCTTAAATTCCAATAGAGCCGTAAATCGTTTATCGGAGATTAAGGCCTGACAAGCGTCAATCGCTTGCCATAAAGATAAGTGATATTTCTTTTTAATCTCCAAAACTTTCGCAACCGTCACTTCACCAAGCAAACGAGACGGTACATTAATCACTCTTTGAAAACTATAAACATCATCGGGATTAAGCAATAGTTTAAAATAAGCAATTATATCTTTGACTTCCCGACGGCGTAAATAGGAAACACCGCCATACACTTGGTAGGGTAGTCCCATTTGAATAATGCCCAGTTCCAAATTGCGTAGTAAACTGCTGTTGCGATATAAAATGGCCATCTTTTGGTAATCAACACCTTTTAGTTTCAACGAAAAAATGCGATCCAATATATAATTGACTTCTTCTTTTTCGGTAAAGGCTTGATAAATATGGACATCATCCGGTGAACCCGGATCAGTAGAAAACAGTTTCTTCGGTTCACGATTGTAATTGTTACTGATTAACAAATTACAGCCATCTAAAATATGTTGGGTGGAACGATAATTTTGTGTGAGGTGAAACAATTGATATTCCGGAAAATCCCGTTTATACAAATTCATGTTTTCGTAGTTTGTGCCCCGAAAACTGTAAATACTCTGGTCGTCATCGCCAACCACAAAGAGATTACGGCTTTCATGACTTAACATTTTCATCAGTTCGTATTGCACAAGGTTGGTGTCTTGAAATTCATCAACCAAGACATATTGATAATAATCTTCGTATTTTTTTCTGACTTCGGGAAAATCCCTAAACAGCTGGTAAGTTTTTAGCAGTAAGTCCTCAAAATCTAAAAGATTTAAGGATTTCATTTTGGTTTCATACCAATTCATCATTTGCTGTTCAAAGGAAAACTCCGCTTTTTGCATAAAACATTTTAAAAAGTTAATCTTTTTTTGCACGCTTTTAGGAGTATATTGCTTTCGGTCAACATTGTTTTCCTTTAGCACATCAGCAATAATCTTTAACTGTTCTTCTTCATCCAAGATGGAAAAGTCGCGGTTATAACCAAGGGCAGGAATTTCCCGCCTTAAGATGCGAGCACAAAAAGCATGAAAGGTACTGATAGTTAAATCATGGGCGGGGATACCAATTAAGTTATAAAGTCGTTCGCGCATTTCATTCGTCGCTTTGTTGGTGAAAGTAATCGCCAGAATGCGCGAGGGCGCAATCTGTTTTTCCTTAATCATGTAAGCAATCCGGTATGTTAGGGTTCTCGTCTTTCCGCTACCCGCCCCGGCAAAGACCATTACCGGACCTTCGGTTGCTAAAACGGCGGCTTTTTGTTGCTCGTTTAAACTCCTCAGCATAAATCACCTATTTACCGGATTTAAGCGAAGTAATGCGGTTAAAAACTAATTGCTCAGGCCTTGATACTTTATCAACAGCATAGTAACCATCACGGATGAATTGGAATTTATCGCCTTCGTTAAACGGTTCATCGGCATTTTCAATCACACCTTCTACTTGAATCCAAGACTTAGGATTAATGCGGTCCAAGAAGTTCTTGGTTTCATCATCATCTAAAATCAGCGGTTCAAACAAGTTAAAGAGCGCTTTTTTGGCCGTTGTGGCCTCTACAAAATGAATGGTGCCGTTAGGCTTACGAGCGTTAAAGCCCGTGTTGCTTTTAGTCAAGGGATCATAAGTGCAATGAACAACACTGACTTCCCCATGGGCATTGTATTCCACGGAGTTGGCTTTAATAAAGTAAGCATGGTACAGTCGAACCTCTAAACCAAGAGCTAAGCGCTTATAATGTTTATCCGGTTTGGTTAAGACAAAATCATCTTTATCAATATATAAATATTTCGAAAAAGCCATTTTTCTTGTCCCCAAATCGGCATTCTCGACATTATTAGCCGCTTCCAAAAATTCCACTTGGCCCTCTTCATAATTATCAATAACAACTTTCAAAGGATTAACCACCGCCATTAAGCGTTTCGTCTTCAGTTTCAAATCTTCACGCAAAAAGTGTTCGAGCATTGAACCTTCAACAGTCGAATTAATGCGGGAAAGACCCGAAGCCAAAATAAACTTTTTAATGGCTTCCGGCGTATAACCACGGCGGCGCAAACCAACTAAAGTCGGCATCCGCGGATCATCGAAATCTTCAACTTTACCTTTTTGAACAAGCTCTTTTAAATAGCGTTTACTCATAATCGTGTTGGTAATATTTAAACGCCCGAATTCAATTTGTTGCGGATAGTCATGAGGCCCGAAACAATTATCGACGACCCAATCATACAAAATACGGTGATTGTCGTATTCGAGGCTACACAAAGAATGAGTAATTCCTTCAATGGCATCTTGAATCGGATGGGCAAAATCATACATCGGGAAAATACACCATTTATCACCTTGGCGATGATGGTGGATGTATAGAATGCGATATAAAACAGGATCGCGCATATTGATGTTCGGGTGCGCCATATCGATTTTAGCACGCAATACTCTTGAACCTTCTTCGTACTTGCCATCTTTCATTTCCGTAAACAATTGCAAGTTCTCCGCAACACTGCGGTTTCGATAAGGTGATTCCTTCCCGGGTTCGTTTAAAGTGCCACGGTATTCACGAATCTCCTCTTGCGACAAATCATCAACATAGGCTAAGCCCCGCTCAATTAAACCAAGGGCCAATTGATAAGTTTTTTCAAAATAATCGGAGCCGAAGAAAACATCGGCCGGTTCATAACCAAGCCACTCGATATCTTTAATGATGGCGTCCACAAACTCCGCATCTTCTTTGGCAGGATTGGTATCATCAAAACGGAGGTTGGTATAACCACCAAACTCTTTCGCTAGTTCAAAATTGGTAACAAGGGCCCGAGCATGACCAATATGCAAATAAGCATTCGGTTCCGGTGGGAACCTAGTAATGATTTTCTTCGCCTTGCCCGATTCCAAATCATTCTTCATAATCGTTTTAATAAAATTTGATATTTCTTCCATAATCATCCCTCAATTGATGTTCGCTTAACATCTAATTCTTTTATGTTTTTGCCCTGGGCATATTTCGTAAACAAGTCAATCGCTAGCTGCTTGTGCTCATCCAAAAAGGTCTCGGAAAAACAAATAATAAATAGTAAAATTTTGGAAGTCGAATCCGTAATGCTTGTTCTTAAGGTATCGGAAGTGGTGGAACCAAATGGTCCCACTTCATCTTCATAAACCGGAATATGGGAAACATTAAGCAAGCCACGACCGATGCCATAGTATTCATCCGTGGACCTTCCTAAACGGATGGTAATATCACCTTGAATCTTCTCATAATCAAGAACAGCCACCGACCTTTGTGTATCTAAAGAAAGCAGATTACCGGCATCAACCACATTATTGATACGATAAAGGGGGTTGTTCTTAACAATCCGGCGATACAAAGATTCGACCGCCAAACGATATCGACTCGGGTCTTTGCCAAATTTTTTATAGCCATCTCTGGCTTCTTTAATAAGAGGAATATTCAAGACTTCCTCTAATGAATATTCCTCAGCTATTTTTTGTTCATATTGCGAAATGATATCTTGCATGCCTTCGCTATCACGAACAGTAACATCCATTGTTAGAGCGATGACATAAAAACAAGGAATAATTCGCAAAATTGATTTGTCGACCGTAATAATCATACGATTTCGGCCTTTTCCTTCATTAAAGCATCGAGTTCTTTATTCTTAACTTGAATACTGTCTTTGAGTAATTCGGCCTTTTCCCGTAATTCTTTTTGCGCATTACGAATTTGGTCAATTTGATTAATCAGTTTCATATAAGTGGCAACGGTCGCATTAGTTTCTAAATCTTTTAAGTTTTTGCGACAGAAATCAATTTTCGAACGCAAATCATCACGATGGACTTCTAAATCCGTTAATTCCGCTTTCGCTTTTAAAAGCTCCGTGCGGTTGGCCGGTTCCGTACCCAAACTCTCAATCCGGGCTGTAACTTCAGTCATTTGGCTGGCCCGAGCATTAAAATCTGTCAAACACTGCTCTAATAAGATTTTGTTATTAAAGAAATCCGACACTTTTTCTTCATTAATACGCAAATGCTTTTCATATTCTAAACGCTTGTCTAATTCAGTTTTTAAATCGCTCATTTTGCGGGTAATTTCGCCTAATTCACGACCTTGTTCGCGTAATTCCGCTTCCAAAAGGCCCGCTTGTTTGTCAATCGCGACTTTACGTTCATCTTGTAATTGGGCACTTAGTTTTTGATTAGCAGCCACCACTTTGGAAATTTCTTCGCTTTGCTTGACAATCGTTTCCGTAGTTTGTTCTTGGGAGGCCTTTAATTCTTGAATTTGCGTTAATAACTGATTGCGTTCGCTTTCCACTTGTTTGATTTCTTTGTAATCATCGGTTAAAGCATAATCTTGGCGAATCTTTCGGAGATAATAATCAATAATCTGTCCTTCTTTGATTTTCAAATTGGTCAATTCTTGTTCCTTCGCACTAACAAAATTTTGATATTTCGTTTTTAAATGTGCTTGATCTTCCTCCAAACCACCCAAACGTTCTTCTTGTAATTGCAGTTCCAATAAGGCTTTCGCTTTGGCTTTTTCAAACGCTTCTTTTGTAGAGGCGGTAAAATCACGGTTGGCATTAAAGGTCGCCGTTAATTGATTAATGCGGCTATTAAGTTTATCAATGTCTTCTTGCCGTTGGGAAATCTTCAGTTCTAAGGACGCCATGCTTGAATTATAATTAATGGCTTCTTCATCCAAACGATTTTTAATCTCTTTTTGCATATCACGAATCAAACGAATGCGACGTTTAAATTCCGGATCAAAGATATCTTCTTCAGTAAACTGTTTAACGGTAGTCTTCAATCTTTGTAAAGTATATTCTTTATCATCAACTTGCGTTTGCAAATCACTGATTTGTTGCAAACGTTGATTATTTTGTTCTTTTAATTCAACTTTTTCCTGTTCCGTGCTTTGTAAGCGGGTTTCGTAATTTTCCGCAATCGCTTGAATCTCTTGTTCTTTTTGAACATTCATGCGACTTAATTCTTCACGATTACGAAGCAGTTCTTCGCGGAATTCGTTCAAAAGGGCTTGGGAATCAACAGACGGTGTTTGTTTCAATTTGTCAATTTCCGCTTTCAAAGCTTTAATTTCTTCAACTAAAGATTGCTTTTCTTGTTGTTCGACAAGGCCAGGCGCAATTTTAGGCTCTACCGGTTGCTGATAAAGAATGTTTTGTTGATAGCGTTGATGATCATAATTGTAGAACGGATAAGGTTCAGGCGACACCACCCGATTTTGTTCACGGAATAAAGCGGATTTCAAAATTTCTACTTCAAGGTCTTTCGCTTTCACTAAATCTTGCGTTCTATTTAACTCATTGATTAAGCCGGCAACTTTAGACGAATCATCCTTACTTGGAAGCATTTGACTCTTTTCTAAGCGTTCTTTTTCTAATACTTTCTCTAAATCGGCATATTTCGTTTTTAAAAGTTCCAGTGCTAAATTAAGATCATTATTAGCGGCTATTAATTGTTGGTTGGCATCTTTTAATTGCTTGGTTTCTGGCAAATCCTGTTCGTCAGTTTCACTAATGCGAAGCATTTGTTCTTTAAGTTCAGCTTCCAATTGTGCTTTCTCATTTTCCAAGGTGTTTAATTGCGCCAATAAAGCGGTATTTTCTTGGGCTTGACTGTTTAAACTTTGATTTAAACTGCCAAGTTCTGTTTCCAAGCGTTTAGTTAATTCTAAATTGTGATTTTTCAATTGGTCATTGGTTTTTCTTAAATCCTCAATCACATCATACAAACGATTGTTTTCTTCCGCTATTTTTTGCTTATCGCTCCGCAATTGTTGATTTTCTTCTTCAAACAAGGAATTTTCCTCATAATCACGCGATTTCAAAGTTTCATTAGTTTGGTGAAGAGTTTGCAAATTGGCCATCATGCCGTCAACTTCTTGACGTAATTGTTCAAGTTGTTTTTCAACTTGTTCTTTTTCCGCTTTTTTGGCTTCAATTAATTGATCCTTTTGGGCATCTTTTTCCAATTGAGCTTGTTCTTGCTTCTTGAAATAACGGATGGTGGTTTGTAATTCTTTTTTACTCTTGGTCAAGTTTTCCAAACGTTTTTCGAGTTTCGCTGTCAACTTCTTTTCGGCATCATATAATTTTTTGTTTTCCAAACTCTTGTTTTTCAAATCATCAAAAGTGGCTTTCAAAGCTTCATTATCCTTATTTAAGCGCGCCGCTTCTTTTTTTACTGCATCTAGTTCGGCTTTTTTGGTGCCTTTTTGAGCTTTTAATTTCTCAAAAGAGTCCGTCAGCGAATTTAAAGACTTTTGTAAGCGAGCGTTTTCCTTCTTCTCGTCTTGGAAGGCTTGATCGATGGCAACGATTTTTTCCGTCGGGATGGCTTTCTCCTTTTCTTTTTCAAAAGCGATTTGTAAATTATCAAGATCCTTTTGTAAGCGCCGGTTAGCCTTCTTCTCATCTTGTAATAATGCCCGCGTTTGTTGTTCTTTGGTTTTTTGCGTTTCCACCGCTTTTTCCAAACGGGTGATTTCCCGTTTTAAAGCGGTTTGGGCTTGCTTAGTTTCTTTGGCCTCTTGGAGGACGGCTTGTTGTTTTTGCATTTGTGTTTCTGCACTCGCTTCCATTTTTGCAATATTGCTTTTTAAGCTTGCAACTTCTTTAGCTAGGGTTTGTTTTTCTTTCTTTTCTTCAAGCATTTTGTTTTTAGCCAATTCCTCTTTCGCTTGCGCTTTTTCAACACTTTTCGTTAGGCTTTGTAATTCCCTTTTTAAGCGCGTTCCTTCTTTTTTCACATTTAGAAAGCGTTGTTCGACTATTGCTATTTTATCGTCCATTTCTTCAATTAAAGCAGCTTTCAAGGTCGGAAATTTAGCTTTTGATAAATCTAGTTGTTTCTTTAATTCCTCAGCCTCTTTTTGATATTGTTCTTTAGCTTGTAATTCTATTTCCAGTTGGTCTTTAATCTGTTGGTTTGTGGCTTGCTCGTTGAGCACCTCTCCTCGTAGAGCAACCACTTCCTTTTCCAAATCATTGACAACAACCGCTTGCTCACCATATTGGTCCATTAACCCTTTATTGGCTTGTTCGGCAGCCATTAACTTAATTTGATTCTCCGCATGCTGTTTTTCGAGCGAGATTAATACTTCCTCGATCTCAGATATTTTTTTAGAAGTTGGCGAAGTTTCTTCTTGTTGATTAGCTGGAACGCCTGAAGGAAAACTGGGAGACAAGTCAAGGCTTTCTTCGTCAATAATCGGAATGCCGCTTACTTTAGCAGCCATCACTTTAGAAATGGCGGCATCAAGTTTTTCTTTCTCAGCTTGGAGAAGGGCAATTTTTTCGTTCAGCTCTTGAACTTTGCTTTGTTCTTGTTCAAGTTCGTCGAAAGTGACTTCATCCAGATCTTCCTCTAAACCTTGTGCTAAACTTATTTTTTCTTTTAAAACCCGTTCTTTGCTTTCGGTTTTAAGTTCTTTAATTTCCATTAGTTGTTGGAGACGCTTGCCAGCCGAAATAACGCCTTTTAAGCGTTCCACATCGCTCGTTACGGACGGCGTTTGTTCACTTTTTTTCGAAATCGGCAAAGGCTTTTTGCTCTTAACATTTAATTCCTCCAAGGAAGCAGTGGGCCTTTTTTTAGCTTCACTCTTCTTTTTAGCACTGGCTGGTTTTTTGGCTGTTGTTTTGGAACTGGCTTTGGTGGTTTTTTTCTTCGCCGGTTCCTTCTTTTTAACCGGAGCGGCTTTTTTAGGAACGGGTTTTTCCTTATTTTCCTGCACTTCGGCCAAAACATTTTTTAAACGTTCCACAACATCCACAGGTTTTTCCTCAACGGGAACAACGGTTTTTTTAGTTTCCCCACTTTTCACAGAGCGTTTTTTGGGGCTACTCACTGGGGTTTTTTTGGGATTAGTTTCCATATTTTCCTCCTAAAAAAGACTAACAACAATTTTGTATAAGGCATAACCGACGACGGTTAATGAACCGCCGAAGCTTAATAATAAGAAGATATTTTTGAGACCGACATAAAGGGGCCGGTGTTTTTTTAATGTATAGGCACGGTCAACCGTCACCTTGCGGATATTATCGAAGGTCGTGATATTGATTTGACCCTCTTCCACTTTTTTAATATCCAAGGGGGGATGGGAGCGTTTTTTTGAGCCAATCATCTTTAAGTAATAAGTTTTCGCTTTTTTAAATTTCTTTTTATAAGCACGACTAATGGCTTTTTCCGACTTCTTTAAATAATTAATCGCCATTTTATGGTTTCGAACAAAATCCTTCGAAACCATACTGTAGATGGTGGCGTAGAACATAAACATCACCAGAACATAGATGGTAAGGTTCGCAAGCATTTTCAACCAGGCGGTGGTATTGAACAAATCCATTACATTTTGGCGCAACCGAAACCCGAAATTTGTTTGGGCAATTTTCATCCATAAATAGGAATTAAGGGAAACGATAAAAATCATCAACAAGAACAACACCATCATCACCAGCTTCGTAGCAAAGGAAATCTTCATAAAATTGACACCACCGATGACTTCCATGGTTTTATCGCTGTCACTAAAAGCCCGGCTTTTTTGCGTATTATAATCTTTGTTCCAATTTTTAAAGGCTCTTTTCACCAAGCGGCGTTTCTTAGTTTTGGAAAGATCCGGATTACGAACGATATCGCCTAAAGCGAATTCACTTTTACGAACTTTCACCAGATATTCTTCAATACTGGTAATCGGATAAGCCGAAGTCTTGGAATTATACATAAAGGGATTAGTGCGTAAGAATTGGGTTTTGGCCGTATCAAGATTATTGATTTGCCTTTGGGACGGATGAACTCCCACCTCGTGGTCGTTTTTGCCCGCAACTACTTTGTTATAACCCTTCGTCGTTAACACATATTCCACAATTGTTTCTTTTCTCTTTTTAGCCATCTTATTCACCCGCCAAAACTTCCAAAAGCCTTGGCCAATTTTCGCTAAACAAAGAGTGATTTATAAGAGAAAGTTCTTCATAGAAAGTAGCGGTCATTTTCCCTTGTTGCTCTAAAGTGCGGATGACACTTTGGGGCTGCGCCAACAAGCCATCCAAATAAGCGCTGGCTTGGGCGGAAGTGATTAAACCATTGGTAACAGTCCCTGCTAAATTATTTAACATGATAACAAAATCATCGGCACTGAATTGATTATCCCAAGTTACACCTCTACTCAAATATTGAAAAAAGAAATATTCATGGTAAAGAGGATAACCACCGGTTTGATGGCTTCCGAGACTGTCCAGCAAATAACTATTAATTAAAACTTCGGTTTCCCAAAGCGGGGTCGTAAACCATTCATCATAGCGTTTAGCCAAGATGACTTGGGTTGGGATGCCCATATTCTTATCCAGTAAAACCATTTTCGGTTCTTGCTTTAAGACTTCAGTAAATAAAGTCTGCAGCGAAATAACGACATTATCACGTTCAGGAAAAGCATAAGTCACCACCGCTTGGGCATATTTATACAAATTATTACTCATGGCAAGGTTAAAACGAGTGCGGTAACTTGTAAAATCTATGGCGGCATTATCGTTTAGAATCGTTTTAAAAGCCGGATAATAATGGGCAAACAAACTTAAGACATTCATTTTTTGAATGAAATCATTGCGAAGTCGCAGTTGGGAAAATAAGGACAATAATGTCTCTTGATTATTAAGGTAAATCGTCGCAATTTCTTGGTAGTCATAGCTAGCAATTGGGTCAGTCAAAAGTGTTGAAAATAAGGTCCAATAAGCACGATAATCGTTAAGGTAGCTTAATTTCTCACGAATCGTCGTCATTTCCGGATGATTTTTTTCTTTCGTTAACACCGTATTTAAAACTAAGGTTCCACTAACTTCGGTCAAAAGCGCAGTCACATAATCGTTACCGCTTAAGTGGGCCGTAATCAAAGCTTTTGAATCAGTGGAAAGCTGATTAAACATTATCGTGTCAATATAAGTATTGATGTCGGTAAATTCATCGTTAAGCGAAACAAAATAGTCTAAAGTGTTTTGTACTTCGTTGCCACTGATAAAATCATAGGCTTCCTGATATTCCTGATGCAAGGTTGGATTAATGTTTTGCACTTCATTCAGTTTGGAAACCGGTAAGTAAGCTGTACTGGTATCCCCGATGAGTTTCGAAAGGGGAGCGTGATAATTGATATCCGCGACCGGCTTAATCAACAACATCAATAAAATAACCAAAACATAACCGTTGATGAGGCCGAGCAAAGCGGCTAAAGTGCGAGAAAACTTCGTTGGTGATGTTAAGACCTGTTTTTCCATCGATTGAGCAAAGAGGTTATAAATGAAAGCAATAATCAAGCTCATTACGATGAAGGCCACCAAAGCCACTAAACCGGTCATCATCACATTATGGTAGGCACTTAATTTTAAATAGCGACCAATAAAGGTAACGATTTTAATTAAGAGATTGTCAACCGCAGAAGTCGATTTTATGAACTTCATCAGTGGTGGTAAAACAAAATATAAAGCCACTAACGGAACAATCAACATCAATGTTTTTCGTCCTTGACGGAATGAACTATAATAAGCACCGGTAATAAGGGAAGCAAGCAACACCAGTACAATAATAATATCAAAATTAAATGTTGAGAAGTATTCCACACGAACTCCTTCGCAGATTCCATCCTTGTTATTTTACTTATTATAACATTTTATCGGTTGTAATACAAATAATTTTACAAATATCACCTTTAATTTAAAAAACAAAAAAGCAGCGCGATTATTGGTAATCAAAAAACTGCTGATAATGGATGAATGCATCATGCCTTCAATGATAAGAACCATTGTTTATTTAACTACTAAAATAATGAGATTAAAAATTCCTAGTTTTTTTCCTAAACTTAAAAACCCCAAGTTATTTAACAGCGCCATTAAAAATCGCTAATTTTTGCTATGTTTCAAATACCGCTTTAAATAAAGCCAAGGATTTTTGGAATCAAGCCAATAATTAGGGATAAACCCTTTACCTTCTTCATAATTAGGCATGTAAAAGATTTTATGACCAAATTGAAATAAGAGTTTTGAATTCCTTAATCGATAGTGTTTGACATCACCAAAGGTGCCAATCCCGCCCGTTGCAGAACCAAGAAAGATACTATTGGGGCAACTTTTTGCATATGAAACGGCAGCTTCGCCCGACGATGTCGTCCCCTTGTTCATGATGACATATAAAGTGCCCTTATATTGACCTTTATTATTGTCATATTCTTGAGGAGTGCTTTCAATTTGATAACTTTTTCCTTTGGATTGAGGATTAAAGACGGGATTGACTAAAACGGCACATCCTGATTGCCAATAGGCATACTCATTTAACCCTTTAATAAAGCTTTGGGGAAACCTAGAATTACCGCCTTGATTCCCGGCAACATCGAAAATAGTTATTTTTTTATTTCGACATTTTTTCCCAAACTGATAGTATTCATCTAATATTGCTTCCGGATTATAATCAATCTGATAAGACTTACTGAAAAAAACATTATAATCTCGATGTTCTTCATACTTTTGAAGATAGCCACTATTTTCCTTTACATATTTGTCCGCACCAATCATATGAGTACGAAGAACAACATCACCAACATTAATTTCGTTAATTACTTTTTGCGAATAAATTCCAATTAAAAAGCAGTCATAATGATTACCTATGATTAAGGTTGGTAATAATTTTCCTGCTAAATCAGAATGTTCAATTACTGTCCCGATGGGTAATTTCCTACTACCCTTAATAACGCGATATTTCCCCCCATCCTTTTCCACAACAATTTGCGTAACATAAGCTCGCCATGATGTTAAGAAATTACCAAAACCTATGATTGAAAAGTGTCCATCGTTAAGATGGCCAGAAAGTTGATTAAAAATCATTTCTCCCAAAGCAATTGAAGAAATATAAGCATTTGAACTCTTTTCTAATAAATCAATGATATTCCTTTTTAAAGTATCAAAATCGATTCTTCTACTAAAATACTCGTAACCACTATAACAATACTTCATGGTTAAGAAAAAGTCTTCGATATCATTTAGGGCTTGGGCCTTGGTTATATTAGTTTCTTGGATTGTTGTTATTAATTTATTAAAACCGTCTTCCGAAGAAGGCAATTCAAAAAGTAGTTTCTTAATGCGAAAACTAATCCTTGCTTCCATGGCAATATTGGTAAAGTTATTATACAACTGATTAAAATCCGTCTTAGTCATCTTATCTCCATCCCGTTAAATCAATCATCAATGATGACAAAATCATCTTCTTGGGGAAATGGAAAAACACCCGTTGGGGTGTTTATTCGTTTTCCTTGATATAAATCATGTCCGCATAATCTTTCCAAACCTTTAGGTAAGCATCATAGTTTTGGGCCGGAACATATATCTTCGCATCTTTGCGCAGTTTTAAAGTGCCCTTCCAAGTGACGCTATTGGGATTAATGGCATTGATATAAACCGTTTTTAAACTGTTTAAACGGTCTAAAGAATTCTCCGAAAAAGTAATTGACGGAGTAACTTCCGCAACCTGAATGCTGACCGTTGTATAAATTTGCGGGTTGGCAATTAAAGTCGCTTTGATAACAGTATTGCCCTTCGCTAAGGCTTCAACTCGTCCATCATACATTGATACTGCGGCCACGGCATTGTTGGAACTCGTCCATAGAATATCACCAAGATTATAGCCGGTGGTTGCTAATGTCACTAAATCGGAAACATACATTTTGCGGGCGCCCGTAAAACTGATCGGTGTATATGAATAAGTCGTAACGACACTTCGTTGTTCGACCGGCAACACGGTAATTTCAGCGGTGGAAACTACCGGAGCGATTGTGGAATGGGCGGTAATCGTTGTTGTTCCCGCACTCAAAGCAACTACTCTTCCCGTTTCATCAACCGAAGCGACAGCGGGATTAGATGATGACCAAGTTACATTCTCCGATTGCACTTCCAGTTTTTGGTTATCACCCACGAACCAATCACTATTAATCGTGAAACGGTAGAATTCAATATCCGTCGTGCTGGTGATTAATTTTTGAGCTTTCGGTAAAACCGTAAACTTGGCTTCCGAATATAAAGTATTATCATTTTTGTTGGTGGCTTTAACCGTGACAGTTCCCGGCGCCACTAAGGTGAGTTTCCCATTGGCAGCAATTGTGGCAACACCATCATCATTTGTCGACCAATCCACCAAGGCCCCGCTAGTTGTTAGGGTAACATTATCTTCCATGTAAAGTTTGCGATTGCCAACAATCATCATACTGTCGCGACCGCTTAAGTTGACAATATTAGTTGGATCATACATGGCTGCTTCATCAACATTGATGGTTAAAGTTTCTAAACCGGTGCAACTGGCAAAAGCGTATTTACCAACTGTTTTAACACTCGCAGGGATTACTAAACTCTGTAGTTGTTTAGCTTGGTAAAAAGCATATTCTTCGATTGTTGTCACTGACTTAGGAATCGTAATCGTTTTTAATTTGCTCGTCGGAATGGTAACACTTAAGAATTTCGAATAATTAAAAAAAGCAAAGTCGCCAATTATTTTCACCGGTTTTCCTTCAATCGTATCCGGAATCACAATGGTGCTTTCATTACTGTTTGGAGCAACGATTTTCACAAAATCATCATCACCGGCTTCACCGGCAATACCGGCATAAATATATTTATAATCAAAGCCCTCTGCGTTTTTCACAACATTCGCATAATAGTAAGCGCTGGGTTCATTGCCAAGTAAAGCCATATCATAAGCAGTGACATTGACTTCATTGGTAAATTTCCATCCTGTATTTAAATCCCTGATAAAGTAAACTAAAAACTGCTTGCTTTGACTACCACTGGCATCCTTTAAGCTAATCGTAATGTCTGCACAATAAAAATTCTCATTCACAACTTCCGGTTTAAAGGAGCGGGTTTTTATAGAAGTAAAGTCCGCAAAATAAACTTCCGGATTATTGTTTTCAATAAATTTATGATAATCAGCGGAGTCTTCCAAATAAAAACTACCGGCCACCGCTTCAATATCTTTGGCGTTCATGGCGCTGACATAATGATTCCAAAGTCGCTCGGGAGAACTACTGTCGCCGCATCCCGCCAACACTAAAATTAATAACATGATTATGGCAATTGAAAATTTCTTCACTCGCATTGGCCTCCATCAATAAATGCTTGGTTATGGTTTTTCCACAGTTTACTTATTTGATTATATAATAATTTACCTTGTAAATCAAACTTTTTTTATAATTATTCGCCTTTATCTTGAAAATAACCGGCCACTGCAATCATAGCCGCATTATCGGTACAATATTTAAGGGGCGGAAAGCTTAATTTTAGGGGGGGATGTTTCGCCACTGCGGCTTGCATCTCTTGGCGAAGACCTTTATTTGCGGCTACTCCCCCCGCCACAACAATATGCTTCACTTGATGCATGATGGCCGCTTGCATGGTTTTATCAACTAACACTTGCACCACAACCTTTTGGAAAGAGGCACAAAGATTGGCGATATCAATCGTTTCTTTTTTCATATGAGCCGTATTAATGAGATTAATAACAGCGGATTTTAATCCGGAAAAGGAGAAATTGAAATTGGCTTTACCCAAATAAACTAAGGGCAGTTGGTAGCTGGGAGTGCCTGTTATTGCTAAAGCGTCCACCTTCATTCCGGCCGGGTATTCCAAACCCAGCACTCGACCAACTTTATCATAACTTTCTCCAACAGCATCATCCAAGGTTTCGCCGAGCACTTCAAACTGAAAATGGTCCTTCATAAGGATTAATTCCGTATGCCCACCGGAGACCACCAAGGCTAAAACCGGAAAGTAAAAATCACTTTCCAAGTAATTGGCATAAATATGACCATGGAGGTGATTGACTTCAACTAGTTTAATCCCATGCGCTAAAGCAAAAGCTTTGGCCGCATTGATGCCGACCAAAAGCGAACCGATTAAACCGGGATGGGTGGTAACGGCTACCAAATCAATGTCTTGAGGGCTAATCTGGGCTTCTTTTAAAGCTTCTTCAAAAACGACGGTTATTTTTTGGACATGGTGGCGACTCGCCACTTCCGGAACTACTCCGCCATAAACTTTATGAACATCAATTTGACTATAAACAACATTGGACAAAACCTCGCGACCGTCTTTCACAAGCGCGACACTGGTTTCATCACAACTGGTTTCTATTCCTAAAACAATCATTTTGCTTCCTCAAATTTTTTAATCAGCACTAAAGCATCGCTTAAATCCTGATAGTATTGATGACGTTTGTGAGAAAACACAAAGTTAAATTTTTCATATAAAGCTAAAGCGGCATTATTATTTTCCCGCACTTCTAAACTAAGCATTGACACCCCGCTTAACTCGCATAATTGGCAAGCAAAGTCCAGCAGCATCGTTCCAAACCCCTGGTGTTGATAGGCTTTATCAACATAGAAGTTAATGATTTCGGCCTTATCGTCGTGAATCCATAAACCGATGTAGCCACCCACCTGCTGATCAATCTCTAAAACCAAGTAATGAGCAAAGGGATTGAGTTTAAAATCCGCATAAATAAGATCAAAGCCTAAGGAAACACCAAAAATGGCTTCTTCACCGGCCACGATTGCCCCGATATCTTTTTCTTCCAAAGGCCGGATTTGATATTTCATATCCCCCTCCGCATATAATAGGGCGATAAATTATGCAAATCCTGCACCAGTTCCGGTTTAAGGCCTCGGATGTCAACTAAATAATTTTGTTCATCCACTAAGCTATAGTTAAGATGCTTGATGCTATCCAAAAAGGCTGTTTTTTCCATAAAACTTTCCTCCCCAAAAGGGCGAATGCTACCGTCTTGCGCCTTAAGAACTTTGCCATAAACATGGCCGCTTTTTGCAAGCGACACGACAGCATAAAGACCGTTTTGATGATAATAGCCACTAGCTAATAAGTCCAAGCTGCTAACAGTATAAAGGGGAATTTGCAGTGTCCATGCCCATATCTTTGCAACCGTTAAACTAATGCGTAAGCCGGTATAAGAACCGGGGCCGATACCGACAATAATCGCCCCAAAATCTTTGACTTGCCATGACAAGTGCTTCAGTCCTTCTTCAATGGCCAGCAGAAAATGTTCGGAATGGTTGTTTTTTCCGAACTGTTTTTTTTCATATATTACTTGATTGTTTTGAACAAAAGCGACATACATAAGGGCTGTCGATGTATCCAAAATCATCGTTCTCATTTTATCGCCCCAAGCATTTGATTAAAGGCCGGATTATCCGTCGACAAATCAACTTGTCTTGCACCATTACTTAAAACAAAAAAGGTGATTGTTAGACAATTAGCCGGGAGTAAATGAGCAATATTATTGGCCCATTCCACAACACAAAGGCCACCTTGTTCAAAGTACTCCGCTAAATCCTCATCCCCGCTCCCCATACTAGTCCGATAGAGGTCAAGGTGATATAAAGGCAAACGACCTTTGTAGATTTTGAGGATTGTGAAAGTGGGGCTGTTGATGGTTTCCCTAATCCCCAAGCCCAAAGCAATACCTTTAGTTAAAGTCGTTTTTCCGACTCCTAAATTGCCGTTTAAGGCGATGACCATATTAGCTTGGGCATGTTCGCCGATGATTTGACCGAGATTAATCATCATCTGTTCGTTAGCAATGATTTTTTTGATTTTCATATTGCCTCCTATTTTTGTATTATTATACCATACCCCGGAGGATATTTCACTACTCACAAACAAAAAAAATCAAATATAGCCATAATCGCCTTATTTGATTTTTCGATTATTAGAGCACTAATTGAAACATTTGTTCATAAATGGTCTGAAGTTCTTGTTTTTGTTCCGGGCTTAAATCATAAATAAATGCACCTTTGTCATTCTTTAATGTTGCAATATGATGAGCGGCAATTTCGCCGTCCTTTACAACATATAAATCGGGAACAATCAGTTTTTTAACACCATCACGGACAATTAAATCGCCAACTTTGTTGTCTAAATAACCGAGCAACAATTGATATTCCGTCGTGTTATTCTTACGCATTTCATAGATGTCTAAATAAAGAATTTTCTCGATCCCCATTTTTAAAGCCGCATCATTAATAATCGGCATGACGGCGAGACAAAACGGACATTCATAAAAATGGGGATTATAGGAAAATAAAACAACCTGAACCCCGGAAGCAACTGTGAGAGCCTTTGTAACTTCCTGGTAAGTGCTTTTTTCAAAAACATGGTTAATTCCATTAAGCATTGGATAATCATCCTCAACCCTATTCTTTTGACAGCCGCTTAATGAGCCCAACAACACTAGTAAAATTAAAATGATGGTTTTTTTCATCGCTTCTTCTTTAGTTCCTCCGTCAGTTTTTCTAAGCCCGGTTTTCCAAGCAAGGCAAACATATTTCGTTTATAAGCTTCAACCCCCGGTTGATCGTAAGGATTAACACCTAATAGAGCCGCACTGATGCCACAGCTAAGCATGAAGAAATAAACTAGATAAGCATAATAATAGGGTGATAGTTCCGGAACATTAATGAGAATATTGGGAACGCCCCCATCAACATGGGCCATCGTTGTCCCCACCAAAGCTTGATGATTAATTTGGTGGAGCGAATATTTCGTTAAATAATTTAATTGATCAAAATCAAGCTGGTCTAGAGGAATCGTTAAATCCTCTTCCGGTTTATTAATATTTAAAACGGTTTCGAATAAATGACGGTGACCGTCTTGAACATACTGACCCAGTGAGTGTAGATCCGTCGAATAATTGGCCGTTACCGGGAACAAGCCTAAATGGTTTTTGCCTTCGGATTCACCGAATAATTGTTTATACCATTCGCCAAAATAATGCAGTTTTGGTTCATAATAAACCAGCATTTCTATCCGTTTTCCTTGGTCATACAGCGCTTTACGTAAACTCGCATAAAGCAAAACTTGGTTTTCCCAAAACGGTTTTTGTGAGAAATTAAAAATCGCTTGGCTAGCCCCGTTAATGACTTGGTAAATGTCGATGTTACTGCAAGCCATCGGTAGTAATCCAACCGGAGTTAAAACCGAATAGCGACCGCCAATATCTTCAGGAATAGCAAAAATCTGATAATTATTGTTGATGGCTTCCGAATAAAGGACACCTTTACCAATCGTTGTCGTGCAATAAATGCGTTCATTAAAACGGGAACCATATTTTTCTTTTAAGAGACCGCGAAACAAACGAAATGCAATCGCCGGTTCCGTCGTTGTCCCCGATTTAGAAATCACATTGATAGAAAAATCTTTATGCTGTAAATATTGTAACACCGCTTTGGTATAAGTTGATGACAAAGTATTCCCCACAAACAGAATCTCAAGACCACCGGTTTTTTTAAAATAAGCTCTTAACATTGACAGTGCCGACTTAGCTCCAAGGTAGGAACCGCCAATGCCAATGACGAGCAGAACTTGAGATTGATTTTGAATCGTTTGACTGGCAGCAACAATTGCTTTTAAATCGGCTTCGCTTAAGCGATTCGGGTAATCAACCCAACCAACAAAATCGTTGCCCAAACAAGTTTTATGAAGCAAATCTTCCTTAGCTTTAAGAGCTTGGGGTTCCAAAGCTTCCAAATCAGTTTTCTTAATAAACGGTAGCACCTGTTGATAGTTTAACATATTACTCCTTTTTTTTGATTTGCGCAGCAATGAAGGCCGGCATGGCTTTTTCTAAAGAATTAAATCCGATAATAAATTTCGGAATCTCACCTTTGACACCCCTAGTTTTATTCAAAGTCTTATAGCTTAAACGTAATTTCTTAGTATTTTCATCAACATCCAATACTTTCAGTTTCACTTGTTGTCCGACTTGCACATAATCATCGATTTTACGAACAAAATTGTCGGAAAATTCGGAAATATGAATTAGGCCGTCATATTCCCCCACGCTCACAAAAGCACCGTAACCGAGAATATTGGTAATCTTCCCGATGACGATGTCACCTTTTTTAATCATTGTCCACCTCTTGACCTACTATATGTAAATTATAACATATGTTATTATAAAAGTTAAGGAGAAATAAAAAATGCCCTAGAGGGCAAAACGGTCTTTATATGAACAATGTTGGCAAAGCGGTGGCAAGTTTTGTCTTTTTTTAAAAGCTTCCCTTAATTTTTTCCAAGCCGATCCCGCCAAAATCGTTTTTAGGGAATCGGAAAACACATTTCCTAACACCACTTGCCCATTACCGTCCAAGCAACAAGGAACAACGGAACCGTCCACTAAAATAGCGATGTGATCTTTTAAACCCCGACAAAAAACAAACGGACTCGTCGTGGTTGATTGTTCCGGCCACACAAATTCTTGATCAGTATCAAGATAAACATGGGGAAACAAATTCCTTGAATCATTGTGCAAATGAACATTAAAAGCAGCATTAAGCTGCTCAATTACATAACTTTTTAAAGGATTATTTCCTAACCAAAATCTTAAAGAAATGTATTTTGAGAAAACTTTTTCCATCGTTTTTAAAAAACGAATCAATTCTTGAAGATAGTTTTTGCGCTCAGTTTCCGGTAATTCTTGCAGTACATGAAGTGATAAATTAATTTGGCGGATGGCCGGATGAATGCTTAACAACTCATGGTGTTGAAAAAGCAACAGGCCGTTAGTAGTTAAATTAATCTGAAAATGCTTTTCCAAAGCTAAATCCAAAAAAGATCTCAACTTTGGATGAAGGAGGGGTTCACCCTTGACATGCCAGTAAAGATAATCGGTGTAGGGCTTAACTTCACTTAACACCCGCCTAAATTGTTCCGTCGTCATAAACTGTTTGGGGCGGTTTAAGGGCAAACAAAAAGTACATGCTAACTGACAAACATTGGTGATTTCAACATAGATCCGTTTAAAATGAGGAGAAACAAGCTCATTCATAAACGTTTTCGACACCAAAAATACCGGGAACTTCTTCTAATAAAATAGCTTCAATACCGTCTTTTAAGGTGACATCGATGTTGGCACAACCAACACAAGCACCCATCATGCGGACATAGACAATCCCGTTTTCAATCCGTAAAAATTCAATATCGCCACCGTCTCTTAATAAATAGGGACGGATTTTATTGATAATGGTTTTGACTTTAGTTTCTATTTCTTGCTTTGTTAATTTTTCCATATTCATTACCTCTTTTCATCGTATTATACCATAAATGTAAAAATTAGTTTTAGAAAATGATTTATTTCGGATAAAGCAAAACCACGCACTCCGCCGAAACTCCTTGCTTTTGACCGATAAAACCAAGCCCTTCCCCGCGGGTGGCTTTCACATTAATGCAACAGGAATCAATTTCCAGCAAACTGGCAAGATTGTTTTTCATTTGATCTTTATAGATTTTTAAATGCGGTTCTTCAAGATGAATCGTTATATCGAGATTGCTGATTTGATATTGATGATCAATAAGCAATTGTTTAGCAGTTGTTACAAAATAACTGGAGGAGATGTTGTGGAAAGAGGGATCGGTATCGGGAAAATGCTGACCAAGGTCCCCGAGCCCCAGTGCCCCAATGATGGCTTCACTGACTACATGGTAGACAATATCGGCATCGGAATGACCTAAAAGACCCTTTTCACAGGGGATAGTGACTCCCCCTAAAATCAAGGGACGACCAAAAACGAAGCGATGAGTATCGTGGGAATGACCAATTTTATAATGCCTTTTTCCTCCCTGTAAATAAGCATCCACCATCTTTAAATCAGCTGGACTCGTAACTTTTAGATTGCGAGCATCACCGAAAACCAAAACCGGTTCGATTTGTAAATACCGTTCCAATAACTCTAAATCGTCGGTTCCATAAAAACCTTCCGCTTGAGCGAAAGCCAAGGCTTCTAAATAATGTTTCCGCTGCACTGCCTGCGGTGTTTGCATGGCCATCAAGGTCGAGCGATCAAGGACGCGATAACCGGATGTTTGCTTTTGGCGAATGGTATCGGTAAGAGGGATTGCTAAAGCCGCCGCCGGGGCCGTTTTAACAACCTCCAGCAGGCGCTCCACATCGCTTTTTAGGAGGCAGGGCCGTGCTCCGTCATGAATGAGGACGGTTTCTTCCTGACAGATCTTCATGCCGGAAGCAACACTGTCTTGACGCTGACTACCGCCCGGAACAACATAAATACGGGTTTGATCAATGCTGTCAAGAGCAGCTAACACTTTTTCTTCTTCCCCTTCCTTAACAACCAACACAATCCGCGCGCACTCGGGAAAACTTAAAAAAACTTCTAAAGAAAACATAAACAACGGTTGACCGTTGATTTGATAAAATATTTTGTTATAAGGAAGAAGCGTTCTCGTTCCGCTTCCGGCCATCAACAACACCACATCAAACATCATATCTCCTTTTAAAAAGGGCCACTTGGTAAAGCGGCCATTAATCTAAGCTATTTTCTTAATAACTGATCTAAAAACTGATCGCTTAAATCAATTTTCATATCTTCCGGTTTTGTTTCCACAACCGGTTTTTTCGCATAATAAATGCTGTAGCGTTTATCATATTTTTCATCGGTCGCAAAGAACAAAGCATCAAACCCGGCTTTCACAATCGCTTCCGGTGTTCGTTCCAACACATTTTTGGAAGAAACAATGCCGACAGCATTCTTCAAAACAAACTTCTTCTCATTGAAATAAATCTCTAAACCCAATAATTCGGAAACATTGTTTTTTAAATCACGAAGAATGAGATCATAGTTATCCAGACGATCGATGATAATACCGTATTCCATTTTACTAATGCGGTAAACTTTGATTTTCCCGCTTAAACTGGAAGCATTCAGTTTTGTGAAGTACTTAAGAGCAACGAGCTCGCTGGCATCATTTCCCAAAACATCAACAATACGGGGCAAATCTTTAAGGGCTAAAAAGGCGAGCGCAAAATCACGATTCTGATCAATAAAAGCATTGACATCGCTTAATAATTCCGGATAGCCTTTAAAGTTGATTTTGGTTTTTGTGAAATCGGAACGATGAAGAACCAAATAACGATGATTTCCGTGGTGCTGAATGTTTTCTTCAAACCACTCTTGACCGTTGATGGTGATTAAACGGTATTGAACGACAGCTTGACCTTCCGTCGTTGGGCGTTTGCTTAAAGCTCCCAAATCTTCTGGAACAATTAATTTTTCAAAAACAGCCGGAGCTAACTCACTTTCCTTCGCATTCAGTAAGCGCATCATTTGCGTCGATAAAATGTATTTATTTTTATCTTGATCAAAATAAGCCAACGGTTCATCAAGTAAATCAAGATATTTTTTTAATCGTTTTTTATAATCATTCTTGACATCATCTTTAAAGACTTCAGACAAGGTTAATTTTTGGTTAAGCAAAATATAGCCAACCAGTTTTTCATCTTTGAAGATGGCCTTTTTTTCCAAATTCAAGTTCAGTTCTTCGTCATTAACTAATTTAATATTAACTAAAAAAATTGATTCCGGAGCATGTTTTAAAAATGCCAACCATTTTTTGTAAGTCATTTCCTCATCATTGCAGCTAAAACGGCTAATGCTTTCAAACCACATTTGTTTACCACTAATTAAATCGGTAAATAAATCTAAAAAACCCTCGGTTAATTTAAGCAAGCGTCCTTGCCGATTTAAATAAGCGTAAACATTGGTTTCAATATTGGACGGCATCGCTTCAATAATCGCTATGCGATTGTGGTATTGTCTTTGACTTACTAAAAATTCAATTAAAGTAATTATTAAAGCAAGTAGAGTTAAAGCTGATAAATAGAAAAGATACGAAAAGCCAAACAACGAAAAGGTCTCGGGAACCACCTTCAGTATTTCCACAACCAAGCCGCCAATGGCTAACAGCGTGACAATCAAACTGACCCAAGGGGTTTTCGGTTTCCGCAACACAGAACCAAACAAAAAGACCACTACCAAAAGTAAGGTGGGAATAAACAATGTCAGTTTATTGTTAGTTATAAACACAATGATATCATTTAACATTTTTTGACCTCCGATTTAATCATCATCTTAGCAGTATTGCGATTTGTCGCTAACGGGATTTCATAAACATCGCACAATCTTAACAAAGCCGAAATATCCGGTTCATGAGGTTGAGCCGTTAATGGATCACGGAAGAAGAAAACTAAATCAATTTCTCCTTTCGCCACTTGGGCGCCAATTTCCTGATCGCCACCCAGCGGTCCCGATTTAAAGCAGTGAATCGGCAATCCGGTTTTTTCCATAACCATTTTCCCCGTCGTCCCCGTTGCAAACAACTGATGTTTTTGCAAGAAATGACGGTTTTCATAGGCAAAGTCAATCATTTCAGGTTTCTTTTTATCATGAGCAATTAAAGCAATCCGCATACCTGCACTTCCTTTGACTTATTATATCATAAATGGGAAAACAATGACAACAAAAATTAACAAGGCTCTAGATTTTCCAAACCAGAGCCTTTTAAAACATCATCAAGGTTATTAATCAGTAACTAATTTTATTATTTGCTGACTAAATAACGATCTAACATTTCTTCTAAACGGTCAATGGTCAATTGTAAATTGATGACACCATCTAAAGTAACGGAAATATTACCGGTTTCCTCCGAGACGACCACGGTCAAAGCATCGGAACGTTCACTGATGCCAATGGCCGCCCGATGTCTTGTTCCTAAAAATTTGGGAACATTATAGCGGTCGGTAGACGGAAAATAAGCCCCCGCACACATAATACGATTACGACGGATAATGACAGCCCCGTCATGACAAGCTGTGCCCGGAGTAAAGATGGTCGTTAACAGTTCTTGCGTAATCGTGGCCTTAATCTCAATCGCTTTTTCAATATAACTGTTTAAACTGTCTTCACGTTCAATGGTAATCAAAGCCCCAATTTTACGTTGGGATAAAAAATCGACGGTCGAACACAAAATCCCGATAATTTCTTTTTTCTCTTGCTTGGATGAATAAACGGTATTAATTTTGGTTGCGGAAAAGAGACCATCCAGTGTATATTTGATGTCTTGACCATATACGATAATAAATAGGCCAAAAATCCAAAATAGAATATAGCGAAACAATTTCAAAAACAGTTCTAATTGGAAAAACAGGCCGATAAAAAAGATTAGCAAAATCACGGTCGCCCCGATTAATAATCGAAAGACATGAGCTTTCATATTAAAGACTTTATACAAAAAGATTAAAAGCCCGATTGTTAATGCCAAGTCCGCTCCTAGGCGTACAAAACCCCAAAATGAATAATTGTAAGTATAATCTTCAATTAGTTTTAAAAAATCCGTCCAATTCATCATTGTTTTTCACCTGCTTTGTTAATAATGGTTAATATTTTTCGTTTTCGTTCATCATCGATTTCTTGTTTTGTTAATAAATAGCGTAGTATTTTGTCATCTTTTTCTTCAATTGCATAATCCAAGGGATAATTATGAAGTTCATCTTGGATCATGATGTCGGCACCGTTTTCGATTAAGTATTTCACAACCTCCAAATTGCCGTTAATAACGGCGAGATGGAGGGGGGATTGTTCTTGTTCACAAGCGAGATTGATATCACAAGCATGAGCCACCAAGCCCTTGATAAAGCGCATTTGATTGGCCAGCACCGCTACATGGAGGGGAGCATTACCCTGTTCATCGGCTAAATTGGGATTGACACCAAAACTGAGAAATAAATTCATCAGCCGCAAATTATTAAGTTTCAAAGCCAGATGAAGGAGCGTCTTACCACCATAACCCTGAGTGTTTAAATCAAAGCCATCATTTTGTAAGCGCCACAACATGTTCTTGATATAGAGATAGCGATGAGGATCTTGTTTGATGCAGTCAACAAAATCTTTAAAGCGTTTCTTGGCACCGCGTTTATTCATGGCCCACCTCGCTTAGGATTCTCTTGATGACATCATCAATAGAAGTCAATAACTCCATCGTGCCAATTAAGATGACCGGGAAATTTAAACCCATATTCCATAAATAAGTTTCCCGATATTGATTTAAAGTGTCAGTCGAAAAATTATTGTCCGACCACAGTAATAAGACCCCAAAAAGATGCTCATCCTTTTGAATTAAAAGCTGCATTTCATGATTAAAACTATAAACCTGCAAGCCATGTTCCATCAACTTTTCCGCTAACAACTTTAACAACGGAGTGGCATATTCTTGATAATAAATTTGGTTGTTGTCAATGATTTTGTTAAGTTCATCAATCAAGCAAAACCCTTGACCACGTTTTAAATAGTCGTTGTGGTCATAAATAATCAATCTTTTTCTACAAAGCAATAAATCATCAAGTAGATTCATAACGATGGATTCGTTATTCAACTTGCGATAATCATCTAAAAACAAGACATTGTAATCAGCATTAAGCAAATGCCTTAAGCGTAAATCAACAATGTTAATTTGGTTTTTCAAAATGGCAATAATTTGGGCTAATGAAAAGCCCATTTTAATTAAACCCTCCCCCAGTTCATCATAAAAGCGTTTCTGTTTTTCCAGTGACGACACAAAAAGGTTGATTTTTACATCATTTTGTTCTTTTAAAAGCATTAATAAATAAGCCGTTAATTTATTATTGATTATTTCAATTCCTTCATTATCGTTAACTTTCGGGCTGATGCAACCTCGCAAATTGTGAAGATGGTTTAATAAGCGAAGGGGCGTCGGCGAAAAGCGATAATTAAGATTAATGGTTGTCGCAAACGAAAGTCGTGACATCAAATTATTGGTCGTGGAGCTTTGCAATGGTAATTCACCGGCAAGGATGACTTGTTTACCGTCAATTGCTAGATAATACTCATTGGCACTTAATAAATGAGCATCATCGATAATGATTAAATCAAAATCATCTTTGTTTAAGAAGTTGTTTAAAATGGGAGTGGAAGCCAAAAACAGTTTTTTAAAACCGCTTGTCCGCCGCATATAGCCCCGATAATCAAGGTTTTTCAAACCAAGGGTTGTAAATCGCAGGCTGGTGCTTTTGCGCATGGTCCGCGATAGCTGTTCTTGATTCTTTTTGATAATCACACCTTCATTATTGTTGATAAGATTCAAGCATGCTAGCAGCGTTTTAAAATTATGCAAGTAAGCATATTTCTTTAAATACTTATCTTTCAAGATGGAATAATAAGTAAACTGAAAATCGCTAACTAAATGCGAAAAGTCCTGACAGTTGACAATATAATTAATCAGTTTGTCCAGCCGGTACTTTCCCAAAACTTGTAAATTATCAGTCACGATTAAATAATTAATCAATTCATCTTTAGACTTTAAAAGGACATTCATCCGTTTAATATTGTTTGCGAAAGAATCATAATAGTATTTTGAAACATCATCGCGGAAGATTTTAAAATAAACGGTAAAGATTTCGCTGATTTCGTTGCTTACTTCACTGCAACGGTTTAAATGACCTAGGATTTTGTCATTAGCAAGGGGATCGAGACTTCCTAACAAGGCTTCCGCATTTGCGAAACATTCGATGTAAACTTCATAAGTTTCCAACAAACGGCTAATGGCTACCAAGTTGGAGTGTTCGGCTTGGTAAAAGTCCTGATACAATTGTTTATACAAAGAATGATTTTGTAAATAAGCCTTTAACTGATGAATTTTATCCATCTGTCGGTCAAGTTCATAAAATTCTTCAGCTTTAATAAATTTATCACTTGTATTTTTGGTAGCTGCAAATAAACGATCATTGGCGGAATAGGCTTTGGTTAAATAAGTATTAATGACTTTGATATCATCAAAGAGCGCTAAAAGGGTGGTTTTTTTGCCCTTGAAGGGATACTGATATAGTTTATCATAATATTTCCATAAATCCCGATGTGAATTCTCAAATAATTCCAGCGTTTTTAAATAATTGCGCATACCCCGATAATCTTCTTGCATAACGGCAATAAAGTGGTTTAAGAAAAACTGGATTTTATCTTGGTAAGCCCTTTTTTCCAAATCGAGCAAGTAATCATGTAAACTTTGGAAATCCTCTAAAACTAAAGCAGAGGCCGGAAACCCGGTAGTTTGTTCAAACAAATCGTGGTTGCTGCGCAATTGCTTCTTGAAATCATAATAAGAAGACAAAGCTTCAATTACTTGTTCGAATTGTTGCGCTTGTTGGAAACGATATTGATTTAACCATTTTAGTTCTTTTTTCGTTAAAGTATGGTCATCATTTTGATGACGATATAAAATATTCATCGTTTGGTCTAAATCATCTAAATAAAGTTTAGTAAAATACTGTTTGAAGGTCTCCATCTTTTGATTGATATGATCGATGTTTTGCAAACAAGTTGTCATTTTCTTCATAATTTTGGGAAAACGACCGGCTTTAATATGATTTAAGAGTTTTCCATTAATTTGATGATGCCGTAAAAACCGTCCTAGTAAAGTGATTTCGCGGACAATATCATCCTTGAAAGCAAAATCCCAACTCAACATCGTTCGGACTTTTTCCGCCGTTTTCCTAAAGACATCTTCTTGCATTTGGCACTTATTAACTAAAACGATGATATCCATCCGATTAGCAAAAATTTGGTTTATCTCTTCGCTTTCGCTTTCATTAAAATAGTGGCCCTCAATATTAGCTAAATCTTGCTTGATATTGATGGTATCGAAATAATCATATTTATGCTCTAAAAATCTCTCTCTTTCTTGGAGTTGATAGATTTCTTGTTTTAATTGTTTATAAAGCTCGTTGGCTTGGAAAAAGCTTTGGTTGCTTGGTTCCTTCCATGCCTCGGGAACTTCATGAATATTTAAATTATTAATACTGCGAATGATATTTTTTAAATAGGCATAATTGGCAATCGTTTTAAACCCAAAATCATTTTCTAAAACACTTTTTTCCGCTTCTAAAATTTTAAAACATTTGTGAATTTGATAGATAAGAGACACAATTTGGTTAGGATATTTAATGCTGTTATAAATGGGAATATCCCGCCAAATATTGTTTTTAAAACTCGCCATTTTCCCAAGCGATTGTTGGATGATTTCTAAAGCGTTAACGATTTCTAAGAATTCAGCCTTATATAGATGTTGCAAATCATCAATCTCTAAAAACTGATGAGGTTTTTGCTTTAACATAATCAAGGCGTTAACAATATCAATAAAACGTTGATCTAAAATTCTTTCCCCCATTTTTTGTTCGTAATCCTGAACAAATTGATAGTTGTCGATTAAGGCAGAAAATTCTTCTTTAGCGCTATAAGCTTTCGGACTGATGGTTTGTTCCCATTTATGAATGTTAGAAAACAAATTGGTAAAATTGCTTGCATATTGGGAGAGGTTTTTGCTTTCCAAAAGCGAAAACACCTCATCCAAGGTCGTTTTCATATTGGAAAGGTATAGGACCCGCTTACCTTGACTCATAGCATTGATGGCCACATTAACTAAAGCCGTCGTTTTTCCCGTTCCTAAACGACCCGAGATAACAAAATTGTTTCCTTCTTGGGCAGTTTGCACAACATATCTTTGGGAGCGATTAAGGGCAAACAAATAATAATTATCCGCATTGGCATCATCGAACAATTGATCATGTAAATAATCAGGCATGCTTTTGGCAGAAATAAATTTGTCATGTTTAATTTTAATTTCATTTTCTCTTAAAAAAGCAAAGGTCAAATAATTCTCATATTTCAGTTCTAATTCTTCGTGTTTTGTAAAGCTCATACAAAAACGATCCATGGCAAAAATATTATCAAGTTTATCGGGAACGGAAATATTAATGTTTTTGATTGACATTAAAAAACTGATTAAAAGGGAGTTTTCCACCGGGCGGGAAATTTGTTGGATGTAAATATCATCTTTCTCAAAATACAAATTCACCGGAATGAGAATTATGGGAGAAAAGATTTCTTTTTGTCGTTCATTTTTATGTTTAATTAGACCATAGGTTAAAAAAATCTGTAAAGGTAGGTTTTTTAAATGTAAATTTTCAAAGAATAAAAACGGGAGCACCGCTTGCAAATCATTTCTTTCCGTTTGGCTACGGCCAATTCCTTTTTCCTGAATCGACTTATAAATGATTTCCTCCAGTTTTAAGACTTCAAAACGAAGGAGTTTTTCCATGGTTTCAAAGGGGATATTACCTAGTTCAATATAGGAAGTCGCAAAAAAAACGTCAAGGAGATGACCGTTATTGCGCATAATATGATATTTGGAGACGCTTTCTTTACCCATAATTACTAACCTGTTTCTGGCAATATTAACTAACTTATTATACCAAATAATCCCATAAAAATATAGACTAAATCATGTTTTTTTGGAAAAACGATTAATCCTTAAAAAAACATCAAAACATATCATCAAAAATGAAAAAACTTTCATTTTCGTTTTGCTCTTTTATTCTAAGTTGATTTATAGTATAATATACATTATGATTTACCGAAATAGAAAGAGAGATGGCGACTATGAATAATACCCTTTACTCAGCTCAGCTCATTAACAAATTAAATAACGATTTAAAGAATTATTTTCCCCACTTGTTTTTAATTGATGAAACCATGGAGAAAACTTTTCAAAGCGTCTCCCGCTTGGTGATGCTCGATCGCTATGCTCAAAAAGACATCAATCATGTCTCCATCGCTGTCGGTGATTTAGTCATTTGTGTTCTCAAAGATGATCCTAATTTTCCAACGCGCGGGATTGGTTACATTAAGCAAATTGACAACGACGAAGTTTATATTACTTTGGAAACGGAATTTGTGGGGATGTGCCCCGATGCTAACGAAGATGGCATCATCCGCCGCAAACTGAACGAAGTTGATAAACCATTAGAGATTTTCTATGAACAAATTTGCCACCGCGTTGCCAACAATTTAGCTCAAGGTGAAAAACTTGAAACTGTCCGTGATTTCTATCACGAATTACATAGTTTAAATTTAATCCCGGCCGGCCGCGTCTTATTTGGGGCCGGTTCCAATTCCGCCGTTACTTATTTCAATTGTTTTGTTATGCCCTTTGTGACCGATTCACGCGGCGGCATTTCCATCCATCGCCAAAAGGTAATGGAAATCATGTCCCGTGGGGGTGGTGTCGGCACCAACGGATCATCCTTGCGTCCGAAAAACTCCCTTGCGAAAGGAGTAAGCGGTAAATCAAGCGGGGCGGTCAGTTGGCTTCACGACTTATCCGAACTCACCCATCTCGTTGAACAAGGTGGCTCCCGAAGAGGGGCGCAGATGATTATGTTAGCGGATTGGCATCCGGATATCATTGAGTTCATCATCAGCAAAATGCAAAATCCACGGATTTTACAATTCCTCATCAATAATTTAAGCGATGAAGATATCATCAAAGAAGCCAAAAATAAATTAAAATTTATTCCGCTGACGGCTGAACAACAAGAAATGTATGAATGGATTGTGGAAAGTGCGAACCAAAACCCAACTGCCATCAGTAAAGCAACAGTAGAAAAAGCCAAAGAGGTCTTATTAGCCGGTGGCTTTTATGAAGTCAATAACCCGAACTTTTTGTCGGGAGCCAATATTTCCGTCGCCATTACCAAAGAATTTATGAATGCGGTGGAAAATGATCTCGAATATTCCTTACGCTATCCGGACATTGATAATTATTCCCTAGGTGAAAAAGCCGCTTACGATGAAAAATGGCATAATGTTGGTGATGTGCGCATTTGGGAAAAAATGGGCTATGCCATTAAAACCCATAAAGTCATCCGCGCCAAAGAGCTTTGGAACTTAATTAATATTTGTGCCACTTATTCGGCGGAACCGGGTATTTTCTTTATTGATAATGCCAACGATATGACGAATGCGAAAGGCTATGGCCAACAAGTTGTTTGTACCAACCCCTGTGGGGAACAACCACTGGCCCCTTATTCCGTTTGCAATTTGGCAGCCATTAATCTCGCCAATATGGTCGACTTCGAACAAAACGATGTTGATTGGATTAAACTGGGCCAAACAATTAAAACCGCTGTCCGCATGCAGGACAATGTTATTGACCGTACCACTTATTTCTTAGAGGAAAACCGCATTCAAGCTTTAGGCGAACGCCGGGTGGGAATGGGCATTATGGGCTTACACGACCTCATTATTTATTGTAATTACCGTTATGGCAGTAAAAAAGCCAACCGCTTTGTGGACCGTTTGTTTGAGTTTATTGCCACCAAAGCTTACGAAACCTCCATTCAATTAGCTATCGAAAAGGGCAGTTTCCCCTTCCTTGATCAATATGGTTCGCGCCAAAAATTCATTGATTCCGGCTATATGAAAAAAATGCCGGCCTACATTCGCGAAGCTATTTTGAAACACGGCATTCGTAACTCCCATTTATTGACAATTGCCCCAACCGGTTCAACCGGGACCATGGTCGGTGTTTCGACCGGTTTGGAACCTTATTTTGCCTTTAAGTATTACCGTAGCGGCCGTTTAGGCAAGTTTATGGAAGTCAATGCCCCGATTGTGGAAAACTACTTAAAACTACATCCCGAATATCAAAACCAACCGCTTCCGGACATTTTTGTATCAGCGATGGACTTAACTGCGGAAGAACATGCCGATGTTCAGTGCGTCATTCAACGGTGGGTGGACTCCTCCATTTCCAAAACCGTCAATGCCCCCAAAGGTTATTCCGTCGAAGAAGTCGAACGCTTATATATGCGTCTTTATAAGGGCAAAGCCAAAGGCGGTACCGTTTACGTTGATGGCAGCCGTGACACCCAAGTTCTAACCCTCAAGAAAGAAGACAGTCTACCAAAACAAGTTGAATTTTCCGATTTGGGAATTAAAATTGAAGAAAATATCGTCGCCAAGGATAAAGACGAAATCAACCCGCCAAGCACCAAATCAAACCGCAACATCGGGGTGGAGCTTGGTGATATCTGTCCCATTTGTAAAGAAGGGACCGTGGAAGACATCGGTGGTTGCAACACTTGTACCAACTGCAATGCGCAATTAAAATGTGGATTGTAAAAAGACAGGAGATTCATTCTTGCGAATAAATCTCCTTTTTCAAGAGCAGGATAAAGAAATAAACTTGTCCTCAATCAGAATAACTAAAACTTTTAGAAAAAGGATATAATTAAAGAAAGGTTATCGCAATGAATCTGGAAAAAAAGAACCGCATTTTAATAGTCGGGGTTAATACCAACCCTACTTCCCCTGTTTATCACGAAGAGATTGCGGAATTAGTCAATCTTTGTGAAGCATGTGATTTAGAAGTTATCGATACTATTACCCAAAACTTAGAGCAAATCAACCCCCAAACTTATTTAGGCAAAGGCAAACTTGATGAAATTGCGGAATTGATTAGGGAATTACAAATCGATGTCTTAGTCTTTAATGATGAACTAAAACCGCTAATGATTGCGAAAATCCAAGCCATCGTTAATTGTGAGCTCTATGATCGCACCTATATTATCTTAGAAATCTTCCGCCGACGGGCCAAAACCAAAGAAGCTCTGCTTCAAGTGGAAATTGCCACCTTACGTTACCGCCTGCCCCAATTAATCGGACTGCGCAGTTATATGGCCCGCCAACGCGGAACCGGAAGTTTATCCCACGGTCGGGGCATCGGCGAAACCAAACTCGAACTGGACAAACGCATGATTTATAAGCGCATTGCCACCGCCAAAAAAGAATTAAACGCCTTAACCAGTTTACGCAAACAACAACGGCAAAAACGCCAAAAACAACAAATGAAGATTGTCGCTTTGGTCGGTTACACCAACTCCGGAAAGTCATCAACCTTAAACGCCCTTTTAAAACAGTCGGTGGCGATTAAAAAAGAAGTTACCGAAAAAGATATGCTCTTTACAACCCTCGAAACAGCGACGCGTTTAATTAAAACCAAGCACAACCTCCAATTTTTAGTTACCGATACCGTTGGCTTTATTAGTAAACTACCCCATCAATTAATTGAAGCTTTTAAATCAACCCTTGAAGAAATTACTGAAGCGGATTTGATTGTTCATGTTGTCGATGGTTCCAACCCGCAGTTTGAAAAACAAATTGAAGTAACGAATACTGTCTTAAGCGAAATCGGCGTTAGTAATATTCCCATGATTTATGCCTTCAATAAAAGTGATTTACATAGCGATTACTTCTATGTGCCGTTTAAATATGAAAAGGCTTTGCGAATCAGCGCCATCAAAAACACTAATATTGATTGTTTAATCGCCTTGATTGAAGAACAATTGTTTAAAACCAATCTCATTGTTGACTACAAAATCCCTTTTAACGAAGGCCAAATGATGAACTATTTACATGAAAACGCCATTATTTTGGAAACTAAGCAAAATGAAAACGACTACTTCATTAAAGCTAAAGTTTCTCCCTTAGTCTTAGAAAAGATGAAACCATATGAAAAGTGACCCCGAATGAGGTCACTTTTCAATTTTAAACGGTTCTTGTAAATTAAGTCTTAGCATCATTTCCCGTTCGAAAGGATCATTAGGCCATTGGCTCGGGTCTTTTATCGAATATCCCAGCCAATTGGCACTTTCCATTGGTTTAGAAACAAACAATAAATAAGCGTGATAAATCGTTTTTTCCTGATTAATAATCATTTTCCCTTGGTTCATAATTGATGTTTTTACCCCCCATTTTGTACAAAGAGTTTTTAAAACATCATCATGGTAATCGGTTTTCTTTAATTTGTAAACAAAGCCGCCCAAGTGTTTGGCTTTCTTAAAGAGGAAGATTTGTTCCTCAGTTCGTAATAACACATATAAATATTCTTGATAGTAAACTTTACTCGTTGTTCGTTGTTTTAGATAGGCTAATTTAGGGAACATGATTGATGCAAAACCGATGAAACCATGGGCGATGCTTGCAGCTATGTAAAATAGATAAGCTAACAAAGCTTCACTCGTTTGGTTTTTTTGATCAAAATACCAAGCCAAGAAAAACAACAAAGCCAAGAAAAGCCCTAAACCTAAATTAATAAATGCGCGCCGGTTGTTCTTAATAAACCTTAGCGCCCGATTGATAATAAAAAATATTAATCCAATTCCGAGAACGGCCCCCGCTAAATCAATCCACAACATTAGTCACCATAAATGCGTTCCGAAAAGTCCGACAACATTAATTCCATATTCATAAACGAAATCATAAGATCCGTATATTTCGAAGCCGGCGAGTAAAAGGGGATGGTTTGCACAACAGTGCTGTCCAAACCATCGGAAGCGGTAATCACAAAGCGGCCGCGGTTAATCGTTTGTGGCGGGATGAACACCAGAAAACTAAACTTGCCGTCAACAATTTCCGTTTTGAAAACCAAGGAATAATTGGGAAGTGAAACATCTAAAGCGATTGTCAAAGTGACTTCATCATTATTGATATCACTAACTTCCCCGGTAATCTTAATCCAATCCCGATAGGCAAAGACTAAGGAATCGGCTTCAATTCGGACCTTGTTTAAAACCGGCGCGGCATTGTTATCATAAATCCCCGTGGAAAGCACTTGATAATCCGTGCTCATCGTTCCATCATTGAAGACGGTTTGCACATAATAAGTATAATCAGTGAGATTATCCGCTTGATGACGCACCGTAAAAGCTTTTTTAGGGTTAGCAACAACATCGAAAATTGGGGTTGTTTGCGCATTAAAAACTTCATCCTTCATAAGTCGATAAAGAAGATATCCATAAGCATTCGGATTGGCATCAAAAGATAAATTAATGTGATTGGCATTGCGCCAAGCAGACAAAGTCGGCTTGGAATAATCAGACACCGCTTTCGGAAAAACAAGGGGCGGTAGGGCTCCATGCGACCATCGTTCTTGCAATTTTTCCAAAGCTTTTGTTAAATTGTTATTCGTTGGATGGCGCAAAATTCTAATTGAGAAAAACACATAGCCACTAACGGACGGATAGGAATAGCCCAGCATCATTTGGTTGTCCATTTCTGGAATCGACCAACCTGAATTAATATATTGATAAGGCGCTAAGCCGATGTACAGTTTCACATCACCTTTGCTGACTTCATTGGCCCACCACCGCGTGATGGCTGGATGATTACCATTTAAATTACCATAGTTTTGGGGAACAAGATAATCAATCCAACCTTCATTAACCCATTTTTTCGTGTCCGCAAATAAATCCACATAAGAACTATAACTATAACAGGCGATGTCGGTCATGCCCCCCGGTTGTCCGTAAGCCCCGCAACCCATATTATCGGCCGGAGCCCAAACTCCAGCCGGACTGATACCGAACTGAACCTGTTTGTTTAAGGAGGAATTCAAGTTTTCTAATAAATCGTGAATTCCTTTAATTAAAATATTAACCTGTTCACGACGCCAGTCACCTTTTGATAAATAAGGATTATTCTTTAGATAGGCTTGATAATTAGCATTATCTTCCGCATCAGCAACGCCGTTGTAAAAGTAATCATCAAAATGAATGGCATCAACATTATACTTACGCACAATTTCTTCAATGGTATCGTAGATATGCTTACGCACCAAAGGTTCCGCAGGGTTTAGTAAAATCCGTGCATCGCCGGGGGCGTGAATACCCCGAACCAATAAATCGGGATGTTTTCTTGCGAAATTAAGCGGTGACAAAGTTTGCAAATAACTGTTTAATTCACTTTGATAATCACCGGTATCCGGAAGTACACCGAGCGATGCTCGATAAGGATTCAGCCAGGCATGAAATTCCATATTGCGTTCATGACATCTCTCAATCATCCAGGCCATGGGATCCCAACCTGGGTACTGTCCCTCCACATTAATTAAGAAGCGACTCCAAGGATTGATGGTTGAACTGTAAAAAGCATCGTTGGTCGGCCGCACTTGAAAAATAACGGCGTTCAAACGATAAGCTTCAAAGACATCCAAAATCTGCAAAAATTCATCTTGGTAGGCTTTTATATCATTGGCTTGAGTCGATGCTTGACGGGGCATATCCATATTGCTAACCGTCGCAACCCAAGCGCCACGAAATTCAAAGATTTTTTCTTGATAATTGGTGGTGGCGGTAACTTGGGGCTGAAAGAAAAAAATACTCATTAAGCCCAGCAAAAACGCCATTAAGAATAATTTACATTGTCTCACAATTTCACCTCTTGAACGATTATACCATAGTTGCTCCTTAAAAACCAGTAAAAACCGCTTTTTAAATTGACTAATAAGCCCCTTTTTTGTATAATCAAACCAACTAAGGGAGGAGCTATGAAGACAACCATTATTGGCATTGCTGGGGGAACCGCCAGCGGAAAAACCACGGTTGCGAAAAAACTGTTCGAACAATCCCATGCTTTAGGATCAGTCGTTGTTATTAGGTTGGATGATTATTACCATGAGAACTCGCATTTAACATTAGCCGAGCGAAAAAACATCAATTACGATCATCCCTCTGCTTATGATAGCCCATTATTAATCAAACATTTAAAAATGCTGAAACAAGGAAAAAGCATCGATAAACCCACTTATGATTTTGTTAACCATAATCGGGCCTTGTTGGTCGAACAAATCGCTCCCGCCGATGTCATTATTGTGGAAGGAATTATGATTTTTGCCATCCCCGAACTACGAAAAATGTTTGACATCAAATTGTTTGTGCACACCCCGGATGATGTCCGCTTTATCCGCCGGTTGATGCGTGACATTAACGAACGAGGCCGGAGCATTGACTCAGTCATCAATCAGTATTTAACGACCGTCCGCCCAATGCATTTAGAGTTTGTGGAACCATCGAAAGTCCATGCCGATTTAATCATTCCTGAAGGAGGACATAATGATGTCGCCATTGACATCATCGTCAGTAAAATCCGTAATATTATGAAAGAAAAAAGGCCGAACTAATCGGCCCACCAAATTAGGACTTTTTGTATATCATCTTCCCATTTCTCACTGTCATATAAACCTGTAAATCTTGATCAATAACGGTAAAGTCAGCATCTTTTCCTAAAGCAATTTCTCCTTTAATACTGTCAATTCCCAAACAACGAGCCGGATTAATCGTCGCTAAGTCAATGGCTTCCGTTAAGGACAAATTGTTAACTTCTTTAAAATTACGGATGGCATCATTCATCAACAAAGTGCTTCCTGCTAAGGCACCCGATGATAAGCGAGCCTCATTTCCCTTAACAATGACTTCCTGCCCGCCCAATTGGTAAATCCCGTCGGGCATATGGCTGGCTTCAATGCTGTCGGTAACTAAAGTAACTTTCTTCGGTCCTTTTAAGCGATATAAAACCTGAAGGGCTTCTTTCGAAACATGAATTAAATCAGCAATCACTTCTAAATAAATCCGCTCATCCAGTAAGGCTGCACCTAATGCTCCCACTTCACGATGATGGAGGGGACGCATGGCATTAAAAGTATGGGTCAAGGATGTTAATCCGACATCCGCGGCCGCCTGTAAATCTTTGGCCGTTGCATCGGAATGGCCTAAACTGGCTACAATTCCTTGGCTAACTAAGTATTTAACTAAAGCTTCGCCGTTTTCCTCATAGGCTAAAGTTACTTGTTTGATATTATTGCCACTCGTCGTTTGATAGTGTTTAAAGCTATCCACATCGGCGGGAACAATCGCATGTTCCGGTTGTGCACCCTTATGTTTTTTACTGATAAATGGTCCTTCTAAATGAACACCATATACCAAAGCGCCCGCATCCGGGTGCTTTTTGATATATTCACGAATATTCTTTAAAGCTTGGTCAATGTTATCCGGCGTTTGTGTCATCGTAGTTGCTAAGAAAGTCGTAATTCCTTCCGAAGCTAAAGTCAAAGCAATATTGTGAAGATCTTTATAAGATGGATACATGGCATCGGAATGATTAGCACCATGAGCATGGCGATTGATAAAACCGGGAACAACAATCAAATCTTCGGGTAAACTCATCGCATCGGCCGGTGCTGAATTGAGGCTGGAGATTTTCCCTTGGTTAATGCTAAGCGAAGTTTTATACAAACCCAAACCTGCTACATAAATAACACTATCTTTGAATCCGGAAATCGTTGGTAAATTATTCATAATATCCTCCTAAAACAAAAACTCTAATAATTGCTCAAAGCTCATTTCCACCATCGTTTTTTCCCGAAGATTGGTGACTTCAAACAAGCCTTGCTGAGCTTTACGGCCACAAACCAAACGATAATTAGCACCGATTAAATCGGCATCTTTAAATTTGACGCCCGGCCGTTCATCCCGATCATCAAATAAAACTTCATAACGGTTTGATAAGGCATCATGAAGTTGTTCCGATAATTGATAAGCTTTCGTTCCTTCTTTATCGAGAGGAATAATATGGATTTTAAAAGGAGCAATGGTATCCGGCCACAACGCCACTTCATCGCGGTAATGTTGTTCTAAAACAGCCATCAATAACCTAGAAACGCCCATGCCGTAGCAACCCATAATAATTGGTTGTTGGGTTTGATTTTGGTCAAGGAAGAAAGCTTTCATCGGTTCAGAATATTTCGTTCCTAATTTAAAGATATGACCGGCTTCAATACCCTTGGCATGTAAAATATGGCCTTTGCCATCCGGAGACAAAGCACCAACGGGCAAATCACAAAGTTCGGTGTTGCTGGCAAAGTCGCTTTCATCACTATAAACAATGGTATCTTCGCCAATATCACAAAGAATCATAAATTCTTCACTCGAAGCGCCGCCGATATTACCACTGGAAGCATTAACAATGCGGTAATGTAAATCTAAACGGTTAAGAATATTTTGGTAAGCTTGTCTGGTTTTATCATACCATAAATCAAGATCCGCATCCGTGCTATGGAAAGTATATAAATCCTTCATAATAAATTCCCGACCCCGCATTAAACCAAAACGCGGACGGAATTCATCGCGGAATTTAGTCTGAATTTGGTAAAGTGCCAAAGGCAGTTTTTTATAACTGTTGATATAATCGCGAACAATGGCCGTAACAACTTCTTCATGGGTGGGCCCCAAACAAAAATCACGATCGTGACGATCCTTTAAACGAACTAATTCTTTCCCATAATCCTGCCAGCGTCCCGATTCAAGCCATAAATCTTTGGGTTGGAGGGCCGGCATTAGCAATTCGCAAGCCCCCATGGCATCCATTTCTTCACGAATAATCGCTTCAATCTTTTTAATAACACGATAAGCCAGCGGCAAATAACTATAAATGCCCGCCGCAGTTTGTTTGATATAACCACCTTTAAGCAAAATTCTATGACTGATTACTTCTGCTTCTTTTGGGGTTTCTCTTAAGGTTGGAACAAATAATAAGCTTTGTTTCATATTGCACCTACTTTATTAAATCTAAGATATCGTTAAAGGTTACATAAATCATTAAGCCAAACAATAAAAACATAGTAACCGTGATTAAGATGGTTTCGACTTTGGGATTGGTTTTTTTGCGCGTAATCGCTTCATAACCTAAGAAAAGCAAGCGACCGCCGTCTAAAGCGGGAATCGGGAATAAGTTTAAGAGCCCGACATTCACACTTAATAAGCCCATCCAATTAAGTAATTGGGGAAAACCGTTGGCGGCAATTTGTTTGGTGATGCTAAAAATTCCCACCGGCCCGGATAAAGCCGCAATCGTAACGGTGTCATCATTAAATAACAAATCAAGAGTATCAATAATCGCCGTAAATGATGATAATGTGCTTTTGCCGCTATATTCCAAACTCTTCACCAAATCAAAATGATAGGTCGGGGAAATGCCCATTGCGACTTTCACAATCGGAAGCAATTCGCCATCACTGGTTTTTTGCGTACTCATTATTTTGTGACTGTAGGGGCGAATGTCAACATCTTGGCTAGCTCCTTCACGAATGATGCCAACCCGAACAATGTTTTCGCTAGCCACCGGACTATTGCCTTCATAGTCAATTAAGACTTGATATAAAGCGGTTAAATTCGTATAGGGAACATCATTCAAAGCAACAATCACATCATCGACTTTTAAATCAGCATTCGTTGCCATCGTGTCATCAACTTCCGCAAGCTCAATAATGCGAATCCCTTCATCCGTCATTTCCCCTAAAACCCCGATGCTATATAAAATCAATTGAGGAACGACCGCCTTTTGATATTGACTAGCATTCCGTAGATAAGTAACTTCAATCGGAGTTGTTAATCCTTGCGTTGTATACTGAGCCATAAAGGAGGAAACATCATTCCATTTATCAACGACAAGTTCTAGGGTCCCGCTCTTAAGATGAATTATGGTGTCTCCATCTCTTAAACCCGCAATGTAAGCCGGACTGCCGGGATCGTCTGCCGTCGGTTTAGTAAGCCCCGATATTTGGGAACTTTCGGTGTTGGGAAAACCAATTAACAAAGCGGCAACAAAGAAAGCGACCAAAGCTAATAAAAAGTTCATCAGCGGTCCACCAAAAATCACCATTGCTCGTTGCCATTTTGGTTTGGAACCGATGGTCCGATTATAGGGAGCGATTTGATACCCCTTGCGTTTTTGGTAAATATATGCGCTAGGATCAACCGGTAAATTTTCCGGTTCGCCATTTTTGATAGCAATCATATAAAGATTACCGGTGTTTTCCGCATCAAATAAATCATAACTGATGATTTTGTAAAGAGGAAAATCCACCTCATCATCGTCCACATCTAAATAAAAAGCTTTAATCATGCCGTTTTCTATCTGCAGTTTCACATGCGTTAAACCCTTAAACGGGTCAGCTTCATGTTCTTCGCCGGCAATTGCACAAAAGCCCCCTATGGGGAAAGCCCGTAAGCTGTATTCCGTTTCCCCTTTTTTCTTTTTCAAAAGTTGGGGACCCATACCGAAAGCAAATTCCCGAACTAAGATTTTAGCTCGCTTCGCAAAAATAAAGTGTCCGCCTTCGTGAACGGCAATAATCATTCCCAAGACGAACACGAAGGCTAAAATACCAATTAAATTATCCATTCTCCACCTCATAGGATTGTAAGATTTGCTCGTTAACTTGTCGACTGACCTTAATTAATTGTTCAAGAGAAGGGTTCGACACATTAACGGCATTTTCAACTGCTTGGATAATGATTTTTTCAATCTCCAAGAAAGTAATTTTATTATTTAAAAACAAGGAAACGGCAGCTTCGTTGGCGGCATTGTAAACAGCCGGCATGATTCCGCCCGCCCTTCCTACTTCATAAGCCCATTTAACTAAGGGAAAACGATCCATATCCATGGGCAATAAATGTAGATTCCACCCTTTTGAAAAATCAAAGGCTGGGAATAAAGCATTAGCCACACGCTGGGGATAAGTTAGGGCATATTGAATCGGTAAGCGCATATCGGGAAGCGACATCTGTGCCATCACGGTCCGGTCCGTAAATTCCACCAAGGAATGAATGATGCTTTCCGGATGAATAAGCGCCCGAAGGCGATCATAAGGAACAGCAAATAAATGATGAGCTTCGATGATTTCTAAGCCTTTGTTAACCATGGTCGCACTGTCAATGGTAATTTTCGGTCCCATTTTCCAATTGGGATGAGCTAAAGCCTGCGCCAAACTAACTTTTTTTAAGTCTTCGCGGCTTTTTTTAAGAAACGGACCGCCGGAAGCCGTTAAAATCAATTGGGAGATTTCTTCTTTTTTCCCGCAGTGCAAACACTGAAAAATGGCACTGTGTTCGCTGTCAATCGGTAGTAACATCACACCGTGTTTTTTCACCAGCGGCATGATAATCTCACCACCGACAACTAAGGTTTCTTTATTAGCCAATAAAATATTAATGCCCTTTTCAATCGCCGCCACTGTCGGTACCAAACCTAAAACACCCACTAAAGCATTTATTAAATAATCTCCGGGCGCAACAAAGGTCGCGGCTTCAATTAATCCGGCCTCACCAACGCCAATTTTTAATTGGGGAAATTGGCGAAAAATATCTTCTTTAATCGTATCATTCCGTACCGCCACAAATTCCGGTTGAAATTCCTCAATAATTTTCCTTCCTAAAACAACATTGTTCCCAAAAGCGATACTCTTAATCCGATAATCGGGATTGTTCTTGACAATCTCTAAAACTTGCGTCCCGATGGAGCCGGTTGCTCCTAATAAAGCTAGCTTTTTCATTCCACAACTCCGATAACAAATAATTGCATCAGTTGAACAATGATGTAAAAGACGGCCCCGGCATAAATTAAACTATCAAAGCGGTCCAAAACACCACCATGACCCGGAAAAACTTTTCCAAAATCTTTAATTTCATAAGTTCGTTTAATTTTCGAAGCCACCAAATCCCCAATTTGAACGGAACAAGAAATAATCATGGAGATAACTAAGGACCCACCAATGATGATAAAGGTTTCCGCTGTATTGGCAGGATTGCCGATTTTAAAGATGAAAACAGAAGCAACCCCAAACAAACTGCCAAAAACCAAGCCCGCCACAGCCCCTTCCGTAGTTTTTTTAGGGCTGATTTCCGCACATAATTTATGTTTTCCGAATTTTATACCGAATAAATAAGCGAAGGTGTCGGTTCCTAAAACAATGGAATATAAATAGGCAAAACTTCGACCACCACGAAAAATTAAATTAATCGAACCTTCACGAAACGGAAAAGGTTCAATATAACGGATACTGATAACATAACCCATGACCAAACCGCAATAAACAAGCGTCATAATCACAGCCATCATATCATAAGCCGTTGACGATTTGGTAAAGATAATAATCCCTAGGGAAATAATGATGAAAATCATTAACATTACTACCACTAAAAAGTGATAAACAAAGCTGGCCGCCGAAATATCATTGATATCCAATCCCTTCGTGGTTGATAAATAAACTGTATAAACGAGGATTCCGGAAAAGATGGGTACTAAATACCGCAACAATTTTAAAGATGGATATTTTTGGTAAAACATATTCATCATTTCATAGGCAGCAACCATGCTTAAAAAAATCCCCACTATCAAAAAGAGAATGCCGACCAGCGGATAAATTTGATGATCAATTACAATTAAAGGAATAAGAATCGCCATTAAAATGGCTCCGGTAATAATCCGTTTTTTCACTTGATGCCTCCAAAACGTCGATCCCGACTTTCGTATGCTTTGAGAGCTTTAATCAATTCTTTTTTGTGAAAGTCCGGCCACAATACTTCGGTAAAATATATTTCGCTATAAGCAATCTGCCACAGCAAAAAATTGCTGATGCGCATCTGCCCGCTCGTTCTAATTAATAAATCAACATCGGGGATGTTGTTGGTATATAATTGCGCAACAAAGTCCGCTTCTGTAATCATGTTTTTATTTTGCTTAAGCAACTGATTGCAAGCGTGAACGATTTCTTCATGTCCACCATAATTAACGGCAACAATGAGGTTTAAACCGGTGTTGTTAAGGCTTTGTTGTTCGACTTCCTTAATTTTTGCTTGTAGGGGTTCCGGTAAATCATCTATTTTACCGATCGCTTGAAATTTAATCTCACTTTTTTGAAAATCGTCTTGATACTGAGCTAAAAACTCAAAGGGCAGCTTCATCAAATAATCCACTTCTTCTTGCGGGCGGGACCAATTTTCCGTACTGAAAGCAAAAACAGTTAAATACTTAATACCAATGCTTTGGCTGGCTTTAACTACTTCCAATAAGGTTTTAGCACCTTGACGATGTCCCATCGTCCGCGGTAAACCCCGTTTTTTGGCCCAGGTGCCATTGCCGTCCATGATAATGGCCACATGATTTGGCAGTTTTGTAAATGTTGTTGTTGGGATTCTCATAATTTCACCATTAAGGTATTATACTACAATTTTGATTTTTTTTCCACACAAAGCATATATATTTTTCCATAAAAAAAGACCGAAAGTCGCCTTTCGGTCTAAAGAGTTTATTCAGCAGGTCCCCCAAACAAAAATTCCACAAGCGAACTAAAATCAATAATTTTTTCCTCTTGTTCGAGCGTTAAAGTTTCAGCATTGTAATCCTTAATTACCGACACTAAAGTAACGAGTTCATCAAAAGTATCATTTACCATCGTTTCCATCTCCGTAACATCAGCGACGGAACTTGCTCCAAGCAAAGGATAAATGGATTCGTCCTTGACAAAGGTGGCGACATCGCTAATGATACCACGAACAAGGCTTTGATTGGCACTTGTTAAGAAAGCATCTAAATGCTTGGAAATAAAGATGATGGTCATATTGTGATCATATTCTTCAAAGTCTTCACCTTCATAACTGGCAATCGTTTCTTCCAAAGCTTTAATTTTAGTAATAAGGTCATTCGTAACAACATAATCCATATAATTCTTAACTAAAGTATGAAGATTCGGAAGCACATCACCCAATAGCCCTTCCGCAAGATCAACAAGCGCTTGTGCTTCATCCGCAGTCATGTCCAATTCGGTCGCAATCGCTTCCACCGGAACACTGGCAACAATCATATCGATAAGCGTCGTTATTTGTGCATTGCTTAAGGTTCCTAAAGTTGGAGCATAATAGGTGAGCGCTTCTTTAATGACTGCTAACTCCGCCTCATTTTGAGCGTTGTAAAAATCATCCCAATTGTCATAAGTTTCGCCCGTAGCCTCATTATAGTAATACTCAACATCATTCTCCCAATCCCAATCATAAACAAAGGAATCCGAAATAACAATTTTGCGGAGTAACTCACCATCAGTGGTGACAAATTTAGTCAGGGCTTTATCCATCATATCTTCAAAGACAGCGAAAGAACCTTCAATTAAAGCATAGCTTAATTGCATACCCGCAAGTGAGAACGGTAATTCTCCACCGCTAGTTTCCATAATTTTAAGCATGGTTTGCAAATAGCCTTGGTACAAACTTTCCTTTTGTTCATCGGTGAAAACAGCTTCGATTTCATCAATGAGCGCTTGGTTAGCGTCTTTAAAATTCTTTAAATAGGTAATTACTAAAATAATAATTTCGCTTTGGACAATTTGCTCAGAATCTTCACCATTAACTAAGGCTAAAACTTCCTCAAAGAACGCTTTATCAAAGGCATCAAGCATTTTCAGTGAGAACTTAATCGACAAATTTGTTGATGTAGCAAAAGCCGTCGACAAATCGGACAATAAAGCTGTTAAGTCGTTGTCCTCTAAGAATTGGCCATAGCCGGTGGCCAGTAATTCATAAACCAATTTTAAATCATCCACGGATGGTAAGTTATCCATGAACAAATCAACGAATTCATCTTTTACAACCACGATTTCATCAGCTGTTAAAAACCTTGGGCCATTTGATTCCACAAGATTTTGAACATTGAGAATAAAATCATCGGTAACTTTTGTTTGTAAAGTAATTAAATAATCAACCGTCTTCGTGGCAACTAAGACCATTTCATCACGCGAAGACGCAATCATTGCCTTCATGTTGATTAACATTTCTTTTTCATTTGTTAATTCATCTATTCGGCTTTGATAATAATCACTTGGACCATATTGATCAATCTCATTTTGATACCAATCAATCTCTTCTTCAATGTTGGCAATTTCTTCATCAATGCCGGGGCCAGCCAACACTAATCCTGTACTGACAAGGGCTTCAATATTAAACTTGGTCGCTAAAAATGTCTTTAAGGCGGCATTGGATAAGACTGGATCACCATCGGCGGCTTCCATATCCGCCAATAAGGTTTCAACAGCTGCTTTAAGAGCTTCCACATCCGCACCGGTCATCCCTTTGCGAACAAGTTCTTCCGCAGCAATATCCGAAACCTCCGGCATAATTTCATCAAGAAGATTTTTAACCGCCGTAATCTCCGCTGTCGGATTAGCTATATAGGCAATCATTACACTTTTAGCAGAGTTGTTCATCCCCTTCGGGGCTTTCGCAACCACTTGGAAAACTAATTTGTCGCCAGTTAAAGCGGAAAAGTTATAAGATGTGGTAGTAACTGTCGCTTTTTCAACATCATTTACATAGATGATGTATCCAGTGGCTTGTTTAACCGCATCCCAAGTTAACACTTTACCGGAAATCTCTAGATTAACCGGAGCACTTATTTCAGCTGCCGTTGTACTATAGGTAAGCGCGGCACTCTTTGGAGAGTTAACCATCCCCTTCGGGGCTTTCGCAACCACTTGGAAAACTAAATTGTCTCCACTCAAAGAAGAAAAATCATAAGATGTGGTGGTGACTGTTGCTTTTTCAACATCATTTACATAAACGATGTACTCGGTAGCTTGTTTAACGGCATCCCAAGTTAATACTTTCCCGTTGAAAGCAAGATTAACAGGGGCACTCAAGACAATAGCGGCCGTATAGGTAATCGAAGCACTTTTAGGGGAATCAGCCATCCCTTTCGGGGCTTTCGCAACTACTTGGAAAAGTAATTTGTCACCGGTTAAAGCGGAAAAATCATAAGAATTACTTGTAACCGTTGCTTTTTCCACATTATTCACATAAACGATATAGCCGGTGGCTTGTTTAACCGCATCCCAAGTTAATACCTTACCCTTAAAAGCAAGGTTAGCGGGAGCACTTAAGACAGCGGCCGTCGTATAGCTAAGGGCGGCGCTTTTTTGGGAGTTAGTCATCCCTTTCGGAGCTTTCGCAACCACTTGGAAAACTAACTTTTCCTCACTTAAAGCGGAAAAATCATAAGATGTGGTGGTGACTGTTGCTTTTTCCACATCATTCACATAAACGATGTAGCCGGTGGCTTTGGCAACCGCATCCCAAGTTAACACTTTATCGGAAATCACCAGATTAACGGGAACATCAACACTTTCCGTTTCCTTTGGTTTATTGTCATCGTTACAAGCCGCTAAACCAAAAACGGAGAAAAGCAAAAGAAAAATAAACAAAAATTTTTTCAACATAAATCCCTCCTCTAAATTAATTGCTTTCGTTACTAAATTCATCTTTCTTTAAGGAAATAATTGACATCAATTTGTATAAAAGTAAAATGTCATCAATGATATCCCTAACCTTAAGCGATTAGAAATTAAAGATTACCAGAAAACAAAGCAATGGACAAAACCATCTTTAGTTTAACACCTGATTGTTTTTTAAACCCATGATTATGTCTTGCTTATTATACCATAGCTTAACTTAGCAATACCATTATTTTAGATAATTTTTTTAAAAAGGTTTTCATAATTGTAAAAAAAAAGACCGAAAGTCGCCTTTCGGTCTAGGGGTTTTATTTAACCGGTCCATCATCTTGATCCGGTCCATCAAACAAAAATGCCACAAGTGATCCAAACTCTTCAATCTTGGCTTTTTGGGCTTGAGTTAATGTTGCAATCTTGTAATCCTTAATTTCGCCCGCTAAAGAAACAATCTGATCAAAAGTACCATTTACCATCGTTTCCATTTCCGTAACATCAGTAAGGGAAGTAGCTCCCAACAAAGGATAAATAGATTCGTTCTTGGCAAAGGTGGCTAAATCGGTAATAATACCACGAATAAGGCTTTGGTTAGCATTTGTTAAGTAGGCACTTAAATGAGTCGAAATAAAGATGGCCGTCATATTGTGATCATATTCTTCAAAGTCTTCACCTTCATAACTATCAATCGTTGCTTCCAATGTCTTAATTTTGGTAATCATGTCGTTTGTAACAACATAAGCCATTAAGCTTTTAACTAAAGTATGAAGATTAGGAAGAACTTTACGGATTAATCCTTCCCCAAGATCAACTACCGCTTGTGCTTCGGCTTTGGTCATTTCCATTTCGGTCGCAATTTCTTCTACCGGAACACCGGCAACAATCATATCAATAAGGGCCGTAATTTGCGCATTTGTTAAAGTTCCTAAAGTTGGGGCATAATAAGTAAGGGCTTCTTTAAGGACCACTAATCCAGCTTCATCTTGAGCATCATAGTATTCATGCCAATTTTTATAAGTTTCGCCGGTTGCGGAATTGTAGAAGGTATCAGTATCCGTCTCCCAATCCCAATCATAAACAAAGGATTCCAAAATAACTATTTTGCGCAGTAATTCACCATCGGTAGCGACAAATTTAGTCAAGGCTTTATCCACCATATCTTCAAAGACCGCAGAAGCTCCATCAACTAAAGCGTAGGTTAATTTAGTATTAGCAAACGATGATGGGAATTCGTCCCCAACACTCTTAAGCATGACAGCAGTCATGGTTTGCATATAACCTTGGAATAAGGCTTCCTTTTGTTCGTTAGTGAAAACGGCTTCAATTTCGTCAAGCAACTTTTGGTTATCATCTTTAAAATTCTTTAAATGTACTATCAAAGCAATAATGATTTCGCTTTCGATAACTTGGTAAGGTTCATCACTGTTTGCGAAATTTAAAACTTTAGCAATGAAAGCTTTATCAAAGGAATCAAGCATTTTTAGCGAAAACTTAATCGACAAGACTGTTGATGCAGCAAAGGATGCCGATGAATCGGACAATAATGTTGTTAAGTCATTGCTTTCCAAGAATTGACCGTAACCGGTGGCTAGCAATTCATAAACTAACGCCAAATCATTCACGGACGGTAAGTTTTCCATAAACAAATCAACGATTTCGTCTTTTACAACCACGATTTCATCCGCTGTTAAATCACTTTGGTCTTCTGTTTCCGCAATATCTTTAATTTTAGTAATTAAATCATCGGTAACTTTTGTTTGTAAGGTAATTAAATAATTAACGGTCTTCGTAGCAACTAAGACGATTTCATCACGGGAAGACGCAATCAACGCCTTCATATTGGTCAACATTTCTTTTTCGCTTTGGTATTCCGCAATCATGCTTGCATAATAATCACTTGGACCAAATTGGTCAATCTCGCTTTGATACCATTCAATCCGTTCTTGAGCATGGGTAATTTGCTCATCAATGCTAGGTACGGCCAAAATTAATCCGGCACTGACAACCGCTTCAACATTAATCTTCGTCGCCAAGAATTTCTTTAAAGCCGCATTGGATAAAACCGGATCGCCATCAGCGGCTTCCATATCCGCCATTAAGGTCGTAACTGCATCTTTAAGAACTTGCATATCATCGCCGGTCATCCCTTTACGAACAAGTTCTTCCGCAACACCTTTCGGAGTTCCCGGAGCAATCTCATTAAGAAGCGTGTTAATGGCTTTAATTTCTGCTTCCGGATCAGCCATATAGGCAATCGTCACACTTTTAGCAGAGTTGTTCATGCCCTTCGGGGCTTTCGCAACCACTTGGAAAATTAAATTTTCTCCACTTAAAGATGAAAAGTCATAAGAAGTGGTTGTGACCGTCTTCTTTTCCACATCATTCACATAAACGATGTATCCGGTCGCTTTTTCAACCGCATCCCAAGTTAATACTTTACCGGAAATTGCTAAGTTGATGGGAACATCAACACTTTCCGTTTTATCAACATCAGGAGTATCGTCTCCGTCACAGGCCGCCAAGCCAAAAACGGAGAAAATCAAAAGGAAAATAAACAATAATTTTTTAAACATAAAAACCTCCTATAAATTAATTGTTTCTGTTACTAAGTTCATATTTCTCACTTTAAAGAAATAATTAACATAACTTAGTGAAAAGACTAAAATTCCGATTAATAAATACCAAAGCACATCACTGATATGGTATTGGTATTGAAAATAATAACCAACCATAATCATCAGTGACGGAAACAACGCAAAAACAATTAAGACATTTACAAAACTAGCTACTAAAGCCAGCGCCATGATAATAATTATCTCTTTCAAAATATTAACAAACAATTCCCCGTCCTTACATCCAAGAATCTTGATTTTCGCATAATCCGCTTTTAAAGAATAAAAGACTAACAACGAATTATTCATAATCACAAGGACGAAACAGCCAACTAACACCCAAACAATAAAAGTCAAGAAATTAGCAACAGCGACCAAACGCTCAACTTCTTGGAGAAACAAATCTTGGGCATCCAAAATGAAATACATGCGGTTGCTATATCGCTTAATTAAATCCTTTTGCAAATGCGAATCATCGCTATTAATAAATAAGGTGTTAACAAGCGGGGCCTCTTGATATTTATCGCTTAAATGAAGATTGGTAAAGGCGAGAATTTCACTATAGCCTTTGTAGAAACCGACCACCTCAAATTGTTCTTCGGGAATGGTCCGACCTAAAGACAGTATTACTACATCGCCTTTTTTAATTCGACCGATTTTTTCATACTGGTACGGTAAAACAATTGCTAAGCGATTCGTTAATTGTAAATCATTAAGACTATCATCAAGAAATTGGTAATTAAAAAACTGATTGATATCTAGCGAATCCATGGATAAAACATATTTGATTATCCGTGATTCATTGTTTCCAAAATTCATGGTTATTTCGTGATATACTGCCCCCTCACTAAGCTCATCGATATCATAATTAGCATTGATATCATTTTTTAAATTATTTCCATAATCATAGATATTGGTCATCAAATAATCCATTTTAATTTCATCGAAAGCTAAGCGCTTGGTGGTCTTAAACATGGATATCATCGTTAAGGAAACCGCTAAAACCACTAATGAAATAAAAATTACTTTTAAGGAATTATGGGTGATGCGGTTTTGTGATAAGTGTTTGACGGAATAAAGAGTGAAAAATGTTTTTTTCTTTTGCCATAATCGCGAAAGCAAACGCAAGGATGAAGAAATAAACATGAAGGTAAAACCGATAACCAATAATAATGTCAATAAAGCTTGAACTTTGGGAAACGGGTTAATTAATAAATTAACCACTAACAAGCCACCAAAACAAACAAGATAAAGCCAGGAAGAACTTTGTCGTTCTGCTTTTCGGTCCCTTGTTAATGTCAGTTCGTTTTGTTTTGTTAAGCGATGGTATTGATAAAAAATCTGCCCAGCCATAAACCCTAAAAACAACAACAACGAAAACAAAATGGGTAAGGGTTTAATTCCAATATAGGAATAAATATGATAAGCTCTAGCGCCAATATTCAAAAACAAATTAGCTAAACCAAGTCCTAAGGGAATGCAGATTGACAAATATATGACAAACTGGCTAACCCAGATTTGCAAGGCCAAGCGATTGCTACCGCCCAGCAATTTAATAACCCCCAGTTGTTGGGAAAAATCACGAAACAGAAGCGGAAACAAAGATTTGATAATCATGGCCATCGCTAAGAAAACCACCACAATCATGGTAATCATAATGGAGAAATTAAATTCTGCCCGAATTAAAACTTGTTCGTGGTCAACAGCTTCATAAATTAAACAGTTTTGGTATTTCTCATCGGCCAACAACTCTTCTTTAACCATAGTTAAGGAATATTGCGGCTTGACATTTAAATAGATTATATTCCCTAAATTGGGGGATGAGAACCACACCGTTTTTTCAAACAATTCCTCTTTATTGACGAAGATGGCATCTTTTTGAAATAAGCCTTGGTCGGGAATAATCTTTTTAACGATGTATGGCCAGTCCTGATTATTAATTTCTAAAAAAAGGCTGGCATTTTCATTAAGCTTTAATTTAGCTGCAAGCGATGCGGTTATGAACAATTCCCCCGGATTTAAAGCATCGACATCGCATTTGATTACCTGCTCAAATTCTCCCAAACTGGAAGACATGATTTGGGTATATTGGGTTTGTTCTCCCACTTTCACTAAGGAATGAAGATTAAAGAAGGTGGCATAAAAATCAAAGTATTCCGCATATTTTTGTTTAATGGTGCGAACATTAACAATCCTTGAAGTTGAATAGTTATCATAGGTCAGCACCAAATCAACATCTTGATATTGTTCACGATATTCCAAAGTAAAAATATCAATTAAATAATTTTTCAGCGCAAACATCATGACCGAAAGCATAACCATCATGATTAAGGTGAAAACAATGACCACAAACCGCCCTTTTTTAAAGGTCGCATTCCGAAAAGCAAATTTTAATTTAAACTTCCAACTTGTGGTCATGAATAATCTTACCATCAGTTAATTTAATATGACGCGAACAATAGCGTAAATTATCTTCACTATGGGTGACGAGGATAATTGTTATCCCTTGACGGTTAAGTTTTTGAAAAATGGTCATGATTTCTTGGCCGGTTTTCTGGTCAAGATTTCCCGTTGGTTCATCCGCAAAAATAACTTGCGGTTGATTGACCAAGCAGCGAGCAATCGCCACGCGTTGCTGCATGCCTCCCGAAAGCTCATTCGGAAAATAATCTTTAAACTGCGCCATTTCCACCATTTCTAAAGCCGTCAGCACTTGTTCATCATCATCTCTTTTCGCAATAATCTGCGCTAATTTAATATTTTCAAAGGCTGTTAAATTGGGAATTAGATTATAAAACTGAAAAACAAACCCAATTTGAAATTTACGAAGATCGGCAATTTCACCAGCCGAATAATCCTTAATATTTTTTTCAAATAATAATAACTCCCCATCGGTGATTGGCTCAAGTCCGCTTAAAGTATAAAGAAGAGTGGTTTTTCCACTTCCGGAAGGACCGGTAATCCCACAAAATTCCCCCTGTTCAATACTTAAGTTAATACCCGATAAGACAGGGGTTGTCACTTTCGAATTTTGATAAATTTTCACTAAATTCCGACAGGAAACTATTTTCATTTTTCTTCAACTCTTTGATTAATCTTACCACATTTGTGCTAAATATTCAATCATTATAATTTTATGCCTTTTAAAAAATCTCAACTTTCAAGTTGAGATTTCACAATATAACTAATAGTTTTTCTTAACCATTTCAAAATAAGCTTGGGGATGATCACAAACCGGACAAAGATTAGGAGCTTTTTTACCATAATGTAAGTGTCCACAGTTTAAGCAAATCCAAACCGTCGCTTCTTCTTTTACAAAAACACTTTCCTTTTCCACATTGTTTAAAAGTGCCAAATAACGTTCTTCGTGTTCTTTTTCAATTTTCGCCACTGCTTCAAATAAGTAAGCGATTTTAGTAAAGCCTTCTTCTTTGGCGACTTTCGCAAATTCCGCATACATTTCCGTCCATTCATAATGTTCACCCGCCGCAGCATCTTTTAAATTCTCAGCGGTTGATGGAATGCCATCATGCAACAATTTAAACCAAATTTTCGCATGTTCTTTTTCGTTGTTAGCCGTTTCCGTAAAAAAATTAGCAATTTGTTCAAAGCCTTCTTTTTTAGCTTGCGATGCATAATAGGTATACTTATTGCGGGCTTGTGATTCACCGCTAAAAGCTTCCCATAAATTTTTTTCTGTTTTTGATCCTTTTAATTCCATAATATCCTCCTCTTATTTTTTATAAAAATGGTCTTTGGTGGCCCCACATACCGGGCATCTAAAGGTATCGTCTTCTAATTCAATATCGCGGTCATGTTGATAACCACAGATATCACAAACATATTTTCCCGTCGTTTTTTCTTCTTGGAAGGTCGGCGCATATTGCGAGGTCTTCCCCTTCATAACTTGATGGTAATAGCTATAAGTTAAGGGGCGGGGGTGATTTCCTTTTTTCGTTTTTATTAACCGCGCTAAAACGACGGCATGCGTTTCTGCTTCCTTAATCGATAAAACTTCACAAACCAGTACACCACAAGCGTCTTTTGTTATAATGGGCGTTTCTTCAAACATTTCGTAGTCAAAGCCGCTAAATTTATCCACTTCTTTCCCGCTATAAAAACCGAAGCGGGAAATTAATTTCGGATCGGTATCCTCCGATAAAATCGAAATGCTGAAACGACGCGTTTTTTTCAGTAATGAAAACGAATAATTCTGTTGATTAATGCTAATAGCCATTATCGGGTCTTTACTGGTAATTTGCATCACGGAGTTGACAATACAACCGGAAGGCTTGTTACCGTCCATTACACCGAGCAGATACATACCATAACTAATGTTATATAAAACTGATAAATCCATTATCCACCTCTGTTTAATTATACAAAAAAAAGTGGAGAAAAGCAATCCAAAAAAAGAAGAGTTTCCCCTTCTTATATTTCCATGACCAAGGCTTCTTTTTCTTTCGCAATCACATCGGTTTGTTCAACAAACCTATCGGTTATTTTTTGAATCTGGTCATTATGACGCTTCAGTTCATCTTCACTAATAACACTGTCTTTTTCCAATTTTTTCATTTGTTCAACCATATCGCGACGAATATTGCGAATGGCCACTTTAGTGCCTTCCGCCATGTTTTTAATATCCTTAACTAACTCCTTCCGCCTTTGTTCGGTTAAAGCCGGAAAATTAATGCGGATAACTGTTCCGTCATTCATGGGAACGAGGTTTAAATCAGCCAATTGAATGGCTTTTTCGATATCTTTCAAACTGGAGCGGTCATAGGGTTTAATCACTAGTAATTGGGCTTCGGGAACCGAAATGGCCGCAATTTGAGATAAGGGTGATGGGACACCATAATAAGAAACCATGACAGCGTTGAGAACACCGGGATTAGCTCGGCCGGTTCGCACTAAACTTAAATCTTTTTTTAAAGCCACTAAGGCTTTTTCCATTCTTTCTTCGCCGTTATTAAAAATACTTTGAGGCATATGTTATTTTCCTTTCCTGATATTATTTGAAATCAATGTTCCAATCGAAAAATCGTTAGCAGCCCGAGCAATATTGCCCTTGACATTCATATCAAAAACTAAAATATCAATATTGTTTTCTTTACAAAGAGTGGCTGCCGTTAAATCCATCACATCAAGATGTTTATCTAAAACTTCTTGATGGGTTATTTGGGAAAATCGTTTCGCATGGGGATTGTCTTTGGGGTTGGAATCATAAACCCCATCAACACCATTTTTAGCCATTAGGATTAAATGCGAGCCTAATTCGGCACTCCTTAAGGCGGCCGTCGTATCGGTTGTAAAGAAAGGGATACCGTTACCACCACCAAAAATCACAATCCGGTTTTTCTCCAAATGGGAAAGGGCCTTCCGCCGAATATAGGGTTCCGCTACGGAGGGAATTTCCAAAGATGTCATCGTTCGGGTATCACAACCTAAACGTTCTAAGGAATTTTGCAGCGCCAAAGCATTCAAGATAGTCGCTAACATGCCCATATAATCCGCACTGGAACGATCCATTCCCGATTCAATGGCATCTCGTCCGCGCCAAATGTTGCCGGCACCGACCACAATCGATAAATCAATATTCCCTAAATCAAATAAGGTTTTAATTTCCGCAGCAATTTCATTGACTTTGTGATGATTAATCCCAACTCGCTTATCACCGGCCAAGGCCTCACCACTCAATTTTAAGACGATTCTTTTTCTCATTTAGCCTCCTTTTGATTGATAAAAAGGCACTATTTGCTCTAGTGCCTGATTGTTTTTAGTTGTTGACAGCGGCCATAACCTCAGCAGCAAAATCATCTTTTCTCTTTTCAAGTCCTTCGCCAACTTCAAGGCGAACATATGATAATATTTCACATTGATTAGCTTGGAGATATTGGCCAACCGTTTGGTCAAGATTCTTAACAAAAGCTTGATCAACCAAACAAATGGTTTTCAAGAATTTATCGACTTTACCCGCGACAATCCGATCAACAATGTGGGCCGGTTTGCCTTCGTTGATGGTTTCTTGCGTTAATACTTCACGTTCTTTTTGGAGATAATCTTGATCAACTTGTTCACGATTCAAAAAACGAGGGTTCATGGCCGCAATGTGCATGCAAACATCTTTCGCAACAACTTCATTATTGCCGCGAACAACACTGACAACTACAATTTTACCATTCATATGATTATAAGTGCCAAAGACATCGGCCGCCGTTTTTTCAAAAACTTGCACTCGGCGTAAGGAAATCTTTTCACCGATGGTGGCGGTAGCATTGATTAATAAATCATTAACCGTTCCCTTGGCACTTGCAACAGCTAAAGCTTCTTCAGTATTAGTAGCTTGACTGTTAATAATGGCTTCCCCAATTTCACTAACGATATCTAAAAATACTTGGTTCTTCGCAACAAAGTCCGTTTCACTGTTGACTTCAAAAACAAGGGCTTTATGGTCTTTAACGGTAAAATGGCAAACACCTTCGGCCGCAATGCGGTCCGCTTTCTTTTGGGCTTTTAAAATGCCTTTTTCCCGTAACCAAGTGATGGCTTCTTCAATATTACCATTAGTTTCAACTAAGGCTTTTTTACAATCCATCATTCCGGCGCCGGTTTTTTCTCTTAAATCTTTAACTAAAGCAGCACTAATCATTTTGAATCTCCTTATTCACCTTTTTTTTAGCCGGGGCAGCAACAGGAGCAACTTCGGGCGCAACTTCAGGAGCAACTTCGGGAGCAACTTCGGGAGTCGCTTTAGGAGCAACTTCAGGAGTCACTTCAAGAGCAGCCTCGGGAGCAGTTTCTTGAGTAACCGGAGCCGCTTCAGGGGCAACCGGAGCCGCTGGCCGCGGACGATTGTAGCTCGGGCGTGGACGGCTCGACCGTGGACGGGAACGACCATCACCACGACGGCTATCACGATCGCCTTCTTTATAGATAGAACGGCGACCGCTACGCTCTTCCGTTGATGGTTCATCGGTAAAATCAATCTCGATTGGCGTTCCGCCTTGAGCTTCTACAATCGCATTAGCCAATGTTCCGACGATTAGTTTAACGGAACGGATGGCATCATCATTAGCGGGGATGACATAATCAACTTCATCCGGATCACAATTGGTATCAACTAAGCCAAAAATAGGAATCTCTAGTTTTCTGGCTTCTTTAACGGCATTGTGTTCCGTTTTCGGATCAACCACAACAAGCGCGGAAGGAATGCTCTTCATATCGCGGATACCGCTGAAGAATTTATCTAATTTTTCTTTTTCTTTCTTTAATAAAATAACTTCCTTTTTCGGGAGAACTTCGAAAACACCATCAGCTTCCATTTTTTCAATTTCAAATAAACGGGCGATGCTTTTACGGATGGTCTTAAAATTGGTGAGCGTTCCACCCAACCACCGTTGATCAACATAGAATTGACCGGCCCGGATGGCCTGTTCTTTAATCACTTCTTGAAGTTGTTTTCTCGTTCCAACAAATAAAACCGTCCCTTGGTTTTGTGCAATGGTATAAAGACTTTTATACGCTTCTTCAATTAATTTAACTGTTTTGTCTAGATCAATGATATAAATACCATTTCTTTCCCCGAAAATATACTCTTTCATTTTAGGGTTCCATCGGCGAGTATTGTGACCGAAGTGAACACCGGCTTCTAGCAATTGATTTTTGCTAATTACAGACATGATTTTTCTCCTTTTTTTTCTTTTGTTTGGCCGCCACTAACGTCTTCAATAACCGCACCACATTGTGTACTAAACGACTACCTCGGCTAGTGTGTGTATTTTTTTTATTTGCCTGCTGTATTATACCACATTCCCTTGGCTAATGCAAATGTTTTTAACTTTTTAAAAGCTTGGGAAAAAACAAGTTTTAATAGGAATTATTCCCTTAAAATATTATGATTCGGAAGGGTTTTTTTGCGCCCGCGGATGAAATTTACGATACTCTTCTTGTAGTTTTTCTTTTGAAACATGGGTATAAATTTGGGTTGTGGAAAGATGGACATGCCCTAATAATTCCTGGACACTGCGTAAATCAACCCCATTATCCAACAAATGGGTTGCAAATGAGTGCCGTAATTTATGGGGCGAAATATTCATGCTTTCAGAAGCCACTAAGGCCAGTTCATCAAGAATCACCCGCACCCCCCGCGGTCGAAGCGGACCGCCATGATAATTAACAAATAAGATATCCGTGGGTGGGGTTTTCGCCCGCTTTAATAATTCCGGACGGGCGAATTGCAAATAATCAACCACCGCTTTTTTCACATTCTCATGAAAAGGAACATAGCGTTCCTTGGAACCTTTACCCATGACAATTAGGGATTGATTGTGAAAATCAAGGTCGGAAATTTTCAAATTGCAACATTCACTCACGCGGATTCCTGTTCCATACAAGAGCTCTAAAAGCGCATAATTGCGTTTCCCAAGGGCTGTTTTCTCATCAATCGCAGCGAACAAGGCCTGGATTTCTTGTGGATAAAGTTGTTTCGGAAGAATTTTATCTAATTTAGGCGAAGGGATTTCACTAAAGATATTGTCATCAACAATTCCTTCAGCTTGCATGAATTTATAGAAACTGCGTAAACTGGACATTTTGCGAGCGACACTGCGGGGGCGATAATGTTGATTGTTTAAGTGGGCTAGGTAATACCTCGTATAATTGGGTTTAACTTGTTTAAGTGTCCCAAAATTGTTCGTTTTTAAAAAATCCCGAAACTCATTAATATCGCTATGATAAGCTGATACCGTCAAATCGGAATAAGTTCGCTCATTTTGTAAGTAGGATAAAAAAGATAATACTAATTGCCCATCATCCATGATTTTTTTCCATCCATTCATCAATAATCGCTAAACTACGGTGAGCATAAGCCTGTTTTCGTTCCTTTTTGCGCATGACATTATCCAAAGCTGCAAACAAACCAAAATTAACATTCATCGGTTGAAAAGCAAAATTAGGCGTGGAAATATAATTGGCCAGAGCGCCAATAGCCGTCTGTGAACTAAAATTGACCAAAGGTTCTTGGTTAAGAAAGCGTGCCATATTCAGTCCCGCCATTAATCCCGACGACGCACTTTCCAAATACCCTTCCACACCGGTAATCTGACCGGCAAAAAATAAATCAGGTCGGGTAAGGCTTTGATAATAACAATTAAGCAACTGCGGTGCATTAATAAAGGTATTGCGATGCATCACCCCATAGCGAGCAATCTCGCAACGTTCTAAACCGGGAATAAGCCGTAAAATCCGTTTTTGTTCGGGGAAGGTCAAATGGGTTTGAAAGCCAACTAAATTGTACATCGTTTTAGCAGCATCATCCTGACGCAACTGCACAACGGCATAGGGTAATTCATTTGTAAAAGGATTTCGTAAACCGACCGGTTTCATCGGTCCAAACAATAAGGTTTCTTTCCCACGGGCAGCCATATCCTCAATCGCCATGCACCCTTCAAAGATTTTCATTTCAAATTCATGGGGAACTACCCGTTTGGCATGAAGCAATTCTTCATAAAAATAATCAAATTGTTCTTTTGTAAACGGACAGTTGTAATAAGCTGCCGTCCCTTTATCATAACGAGATTTCAAATAAACCCGACTTTTGTCAACCGAATCAAGATAAACAATCGGGGCAATCGCATCATAAAAATATAAATAGTCTTCCTGAACAAAAGCTTTAATGGCTTCACTGAAAGCCAAACTAGTTAACGGACCGCTGGCAATAATGGTGGGTCCTTCAGGAATCGATATTGCTTCTTGATTGATGATATTAACTAAGGGGTTTTGTTTGATGGTTTTCGTAATCATTTCCGCAAACATCGTTCGATCAACCGCCAAGGCCCCGCCCGCTTCCACTTGATTGGCATCGGCAGAGCGCATAATCAAAGAATCCAAGCGCCGCATTTCTTCTTTCAAGAGGCCAACGGCGTTTTCGATGCTCGCTGCCCGGAAGGAATTGGAGCAAATTAATTCGGAGAACAAAGCCGTTTGGTGGGCTTCCGTCATCTTACTAGGACGCATTTCCCACAAATTAACTTTCACACCTCGTTTTATTAATTGATAAGTCGCTTCACTACCGGCTAAACCGGCTCCTATAACATTGACAGCTTGCATTTTTTCACCTGTTTTCGCTTATTATTATACCATATTCCCAACCAAAACAAAAAGGCTGATTCAGCCTTTTAAATTTTGTTTCAGTTTTTGATAAGTTTCCGTTTGGCGAAACATATCCAATTCTTCGTCATTTTCCATATATTTAAAGATGGATTTATCCTTGAGATTAGCATATAAAAAACAATTATAAGCATTCTCAAAATCATTCATTACAACATAAAGACAAGCGAGGTTGTACCACAAAATGCTGTTGTTTTTATCTTGGCTAATCCCTTCTAAATAATAATATTGCGCTTTTTTATAATCCTGGTAAACATCTTTGTAAAGCAATCCTAAATTCGAATAAGCTAAGATATAAGGCTTTGGTTTCTTCAGCTCTTCTTGGTAATATTTAATGGCCTCTTCATACTTCTTCATCTTGGCATAAATAACTCCTAAATTATAGGAAATCATTTTCTCTTGGTCGTTCTTGCGATAAGCCCTTAAGGTATGCTCGAGTGCCAAATCCAAAAAATCATGTTTTTCATAAAAAGAACCAATGTTTAAATTGGCCCAAAAATGGCCGGGAGCATAGAGTAAAGTTTTTTTATAATAATTATAAGCTTGATTTTCATCTTCTAAATCATCATAAATTAAGGCTAAATTGAAATAGGCGTTCACAAACGCTTCATCCAGCTCAATCACTTTCTGATAAGCTTTAATGGCATCATCGCGACGCCCTACTTCTTCATAAGCCATCCCTAAACCATAAAAACCGAGGGGGTAGTCAAAAGCAAAGGCCGTGGCTTCTTCCAAGATAGCGACCGCTTTAAAAGGATTTTTATCATCTAAATAAACAAAGCCTAAATCTACCAAATCCTCCACAATGATTTTTTCTTGAAAAGCTTCTTCATAAAAAGCAATGGCTGTGGCCAGTTCATGTTTTTGGTAAGCTGTTTTAGCTTGGGCAATCAGTTCATCATATTTACTCATGATAGTAATCGCTCCGCTAAGAAAAACAAAATAATGGATAGGGTATTATTGACAAAATGCAAGCCGATGGAAACAACAACATTGTTGTTGGAAAGGGCATAAGCACCGGAGATTACCAAAGCTAGAGCCAAATATTGAAAGAAGAAAATATCGATACCATGGACAGCCGCAAACAACACCGCTGAAATAATGACCGCCCATAAACGGGATAAATGAAATTTTTCTTCCAAAGCGCCGAACAAAAGTTTTCGAAAGAGGATTTCCTCCACAAAGGGCGCTAGAATAATAACAGTAATAATCATAAAAATTTTTGAATCATAACTAAGAAGAGTTTCAATTATCTCCTGATTATTCGCTGTCCCTTCAATACCTAAGCGTTCATAAAGAAGCTCTAAAACAACGGAGGAAACAATAATAGCCACCCAACCTAATAAAATAATCAATAAGTTTCTGCCGATATTTTCTTTCTTGAAGGCTAATTTAGCATCATGAACCAATACTTTCCAAAGCACAGCCACAAAAAGCCCGGCCAACAATATTTCCCCCAGCATTTGGGAAATATTCAAAACGGCGACAATGGTTGGTGTATAAGCCGCATCATCAAGGCCGGAAATGATTCGCAAAAAACCAATAAAGAACCCCGGCTGTTGAAACTCCACAACCAAAGAGGAAGATATCATAAAAACAATCGGTAAGGTATTGAATAAGACAAAACTTACCAAAAAAGCAATTAAATAAAAATTAGGATTACTGAGTTTTTTGTGGAGCGGTTCCATTATTCCCTCCTTCCTGATTGATAAAAGTTTCAATAACCTTGGATAGAATGAAAATATTGTTTAAATCAATTTGCCGATCCCGATGGGAGTGGATATCATTGATTACTAATTTATTGTTATGATTTTTTAAAGCGAAAATCCCGACATGGGAGTTTTTAATAAAGGCGAAATGGTCGGATAATTCCCGTGCTCGAGCTTTGCGAACTTGGCATTCATAGCCCGTAATCTGCAAGCGATCAAAAACACTTTTAATACGCAGGGCTAATTGGGGGCGATTAAAGTGATCGAGTGAGAAAACATTTCCCCGGCCAACACAATCAAAATTGATGTATTTCCGCAACTGATAATTCAGTTTTTTCTTCCGTAAATACCGAGCGAATCCTAAGGATCCAAACAAGCCTTTTTCTTCATTATCAAAAAAAACAAAGGCAACCTTGGGGGTTTTGATGCGTTGCATCAAATAAAGGAGCGTCAACACCCCACTGGTGTTGTCGTTTAAATTGTATTTATTGGAAATGGCAGGAAAGCCGAAATTATAACCGACAAAAAGGAAAATAATTAGTGAAGTCAAAAAAGGATGAATTGAGAAAATAATGCTTAAGCCGATTAAAACTACAATCATAGCCATAATAATGATGTTATAAGTAATCACATTTTTGACTAAAAAAGGAGGCATTCGGGGCGGTGTGTCGTAGTGCGCACTTAATATATATTCAGCCGTATCAATGCTGCCAATGAAGACATTTTTGGAAAACCAGCTTTCGGGAACAATTTGATAGGGGAGATTAAGCTCTTGGGCTTTCGTGTGTAAATAGTCACGAAATTTCTTTTTACTCTTGCGATGCATGCGCTCTTGGTAAAGAGTCATTTCAACATACAAATCTTTAAGCATCGTTATTTTCCAAGCGTCCGAACTTCTTCTTTAATTAAGGAAACGAAGTCATCAAGGGAAACCGTTTTGGTAGCGCTGTGGCCGTATTGGCGGTAAGTAACTAGATTATCGGCTTGTTCTTGATCACCTAAAACTAATTGATAAGGGATTTTTTTCGTTTGCGCATCGCGAATCTTATAGCTTAGTTTTTCTTCGCGCTTATCGATTTCTAAACGGATGTCTTCGCTCAACAAACGTTGTTTAACCGCTTGCACATAGGCTTGGTGACGTTCTAAATTAACCGGAATCAGTTTAACCTGCACCGGAGCCAACCAAGTCGGGAAGGCGCCGCCATAATGTTCCGTAATAATGCCGATAAAGCGTTCCAAGGACCCAAAAATAGCGCGATGCAACATCACCGGTCGTTTTCTTTCCCCGTTTTCATCAATATAAGTTAAATCAAAGCGTTCCGGTAAGTTCATATCTAACTGAATGGTTCCACATTGCCAAATGCGGTGCATCGAATCACGCAGTTTAAAGTCCAACTTCGGACCATAAAAAGCGCCATCACCCGGATTGATTTTAAATGGTTTACCAACCGATTCGCAAGCTAAAGCTAAAGCCTGTTCGGAACGATCCCAAATTTCAATCGAACCGATGTATTTTTCTTTCGGGCGGGTTGATAATTCAATATGATAACTTAAACCGAACACGGCATAAATTTCTTCAAACAATTTAATCAAATTGCCGACCTCGGAAACAATTTGTTGTTCAGTCATAAAAATATGGGCATCATCCTGAGTGAAATTACGAACCCGGAATAAACCGTTTAAAGCCCCGCTCGCTTCATGACGATGAACTAAACCTAGTTCCCCAACGCGCAGGGGAAAATCTCGATATGAATGGATACTGTTTTTATAAACTAACATTCCACCCGGACAATTCATCGGCTTAATAGCAAATTGATGTTTGTCGATTTCGGAAGTATACATATTCTCCCGATAATTAAACCAATGGCCGGAGATTTCCCATAATTCCTTATTTAACATAATGGGTGTTTGAATAAATTGGTAGTTTTCACGAGTATGAATTTTGTACCAGAAATCTTCTAAATTTTTACGAAGAATCATCCCCTTGGGTAACCAAAACGGAAAGCCCGGACCATATTCCGACAACATGAACAAGTCCAATTCCCGTCCCAGTTTTCGATGATCCCGTTCACTCCGTTCTTTTAAAACCAATAAATGCTTAGCCAAGTCTTCTTCCGTAAAGAAGCAAGTGCCATAAATTCGTTGTAATTGTTCGTTTTGGGAATCACCACGCCAATAGGCACCGCTAAGGGCCAAAAGTTTGACATTTTTTAGTACTTTAGTGCTAACAACATGGGGACCACGACACAAATCGACAAAATCACCATGTTGGTAAACGGTGATAAGGACATGATCATCCAGTTCGTTAATAATTTCTTGTTTGTATTTATCATGTGAAAACAGTTTTAAAGCCTCGGCTTTCGTTAATTCCATCCGTTTAAAAGCTAAGTCTTGCTTAGCTATTTGGCGCATTTCGTTTTCAATTTTAACAAAATCTTCTTCTTGAAGTTTGATTCCTTCACCGGGGTTAATGTCATAATAAAAACCCTCTTCAATGGCGGGACCAACCCCAAACTGCGCTTGCGGATAGAGTTTGCGAACGGCACTGGCCAACAAATGGCTGCAGGAATGATTAAGAACTTCCAGAGCTTCCGGGGAATCCTTAGTCATCAGTTCCAAGGTGGCATCTTCAAAAATCGGGCGTGTTAAATCAAAATCCACCCCATTGACCTTCGCAAACACCGCTTTCTTCGCCAAGGAAACCGCTAAAGAATTGGCGATATCCAAGGCTGATTGCCCCGGGGTAAATTGTTTAACACGGCCATCTAAAAACTTAATGTTCATCTTGTTTCTCCTTTTTTTAAATAAAAAAGCATCCTGTAAAAGGACGCCTGTTAGCGTGGTACCACCTTGTTTCAACATCCCTTTTATCTTAAATTGGTTTGTTGCCCTCATTCTCCTTAACGGGGAGTCCAGCGGAACATCTTTCGCGTTCGGCTCCATGGTAGTAATCACTAGGGCGCTTAGATACCTTCCACTGTCGTATCCTCGCTTAAAAGTCGCTTGAATAGTGATGTTGTCCACTTCATAACCTTGTTTGATTATGGTAAATTATATATCAACAATGGGGTTTTGTCAAATGGTTTATCTTCAGTGGATAATTTCAATTAGCTTCTTCATTGTGAAAATAGTTTTTTGTATTACTATATAAAGCAGAAACAAAATCACCAGGTACAAAATGAGCCTCACCATTATTTAAAACGATGATTCCCTTTGCCACACCATATCCGTAATATGTGAGATGGTATTCCTTTGTGTCCCCATCAACTTGATAGAATAAAATAATCACAACTTTTGTCCAATAGTTTTTACTATCAATCTTTTTTTCTATCGTTTCTTGGTAGGGAAAATTGATAATCGATCCATAAACATGATTAAGGACTTCGCTATCACTTGTTGTAATCAAATCTTCAGCGGTCTTTCTTTCCTCGCCTTTAGGCTGTTTATGATAATTAATGGAAACTTCAAGCAATTGCTCTCTTTCAAAAGGGAGAACAATTCTCGGCCAATTTCTTGTATCAAAACCGCAACTAACAAGCAAAAAACATAATCCCAAAAACAAAAAAATCCAGCTTTTTTTGTTCATAACGACCTTCTTAATAACTTTACTTCGAATTAGAATCAACAGCGCGATAATTCTTATCAACCAATTCAATAGAATCCATTAATGACTGAATGCGCTCCAAAATCCGACCGCTTTTAATATGGTTAATTTCATCCTTGGTTTCGGAAAAATGGTCACGCAACAATGTAAAATTGTAGTTGGAACTCATACACACCGGTAAAAGAGCATCACGACGGAATTGTAAAATGGGACCCAATACTTCATCACGAATGAAAGCCGTATTATTTTCCGCTCCGACATCATCTAAAATAAGCACATCAATATATTTTAAACGGTTAATGAGCGGTTCAAACTCCGAAGTAGCGATATAGCTTTTAATGGTACGGACTAAATCGGGGTAGTAAACCATCATAACCTTAACACCTTTTTTCGTTAATTGTTTAGCTAACTGCCAAAGAATGAAAGTTTTTCCCGTCCCAAAAGCACCATGGAGGTAAAGTCCCTTGGTAAAGACCCCTTTTTGATATTTCTTTAAAAACATATCCATATGCTTAAGGGCAAAGACCCGTTCATTATTAATAAATAATTTCTGGTTTTCAAAAAGAGCGGGTTGTGAAAAAAAGAGCATTTCCAAATTATCGCTGATGGCTTGTTCGTACTTCGGACAAGGGAAATAAACTAAATCCAAATTGCCTTCCATCACCAATCTTGTTTGCATGGCTTTGGGATCCATTTGACAGTTGCTCCCATCACATGGAAGACAAATAGCATTATTCTCTTTTTGAATATAAAAACGACTAAGATTATTTAAAATGTCTTCTTCACTAAGCTTGTTTTTTTCTACAAACTCCTTTAAGAGTTTATCTTCAAAAATAGCCTTGGTGATTTTTTTAAATTCATTGCTCATAACAGCTCCTAGTTATATTTCTTTTCTGCTTCTGAGAGAATTTTGTTGACTTCCTCTTCCGAAAGCGTTTCGTTTTCCTTCTTCTTGCTCAGTTGCGTGGTATATTGATCATACCAATCCGGCAAGGGTTTTTCTTTTTTCGCATACATCCCCTTTTTTACTTCCTTGGTTGGTTTGGGTTGATTGAGATAATCCAAAGCATCTTTCACATTTTTAATGCCCATTCGTGCCCACACATTCGCCAATTTTTCAAAATAATTATAATTCGGTAACTCGCCCTTTTTTAAAGTATTGACATATAAAATCATTAGATTGATAACGCTAATCGGAAACTTCGTGTTGTCAATCAATTGTTGGAACATTTCCACTTCCGCAACCGAGGGTTGAATGCCGGATAATTCCGCTAAAATATCGCTCGGAGTTTTATTCTCTAATACTTCAAAAACCCGATAATAATCATCATCCATTTGGCTTTGCAAGAAGGCATCGGGAGTTTTAGTTAAAATGCGTGGCCTTTGTTGTTTGTGTTTTAATTGAAACATCGCTTTAGCATGCTTGGAAATGTCGGTATATTTGAGATCGCGGTCCGCGGAAATCGTCTTTTCGATGACTTCTTTCATCTCTTCTTCATTTAGTTTGTAATTATAACTGATGGATAAGATATGTTGTTTAAAGTCTTCATCGTCCAATAATTTTTGGTCAAAGAAATCCGTATCAAAACTCATTTTAAAAACAATATAATCAAAATCCGGGTTGATGACTTTAATACCTTTGTTTTTCTTAACTTTAAATAAGCGCTTAAACAAATTGCTGACATTATCCGTGGAAACATCATAGACTTCATCAAAAGCTTTTGAAATTTCTTTATATTGGCGAACATTGATTTTGTCTTGTTCTTGCATTTTCTTCATTTCAACTTCACCAATTTGCATGGATAAAAATGAAGCCAATAAAGAATTTTCTAAAAAAGAGGTTCGGGATAAGGGTGTTTTTAAATTAAATAAATAACCCTTGTGCTCATGATAATAGGTATCAATCAAGGACACACCTTCCAGTTTATGGAGAGCTTGTTCTAAAAAAGAAGGCGAACTGCAGGAAAGAAAGTCCACTAACTTTTTAATACTGTAAGTATCACTTTCATTAAGCGTAAACAATAAATGATAGAGAGAAAAGCTGTCAATGCCAATAATCGGTAAATACATTTGTGAAAGCACAAAATAATCTTCCCCGCTTAAAGCATGTTTTTGTGTGATTTTAAAATTATCGCTAATGGAAATGGCCATCATGAACCTCGATAAAGACTGACTCCCTTAAACGGCAAGTGGGCATCAAAATATTTATACATTCTTTCAATCGTTTTTTTGCCCGCCCCCCAAGGAATAAGTCGATAAGTAGTTATTTTGATATCAATAGCTGCTTCACCAATGCGCGTGTTGATGTAGGTAATCGTTGATGAATAGTTGGGAGTCACAAAAAAGATTTCATGATGTTCATCCATAATCGCTTTCACAACGCCTTTTTCCTCCTCAACAAATCTTAAGATGGCTGCTTTTACATCTTCAATCCGACAACGGTAATAACGCGTTTTTAAAGAAGGCAGATAATGATCTTCGCCGGTTTCAAAATCGTTGGAAAAATAATCTCTAATTTTCATTTTTTAATCTCCTTAAGATTTGTTCAACTTGAAATTGGGTATGAGTCGGGCGACCGTTGTTGTCAATCACAAAATCGGCCCGCGCTTTTTTGCTTTCTAAATCATCCTGACTGTTGATTTTAAGTAGTGCATATGCTTCCGAGATTCGATCTCGTTTCATTAGTCGCTTTAATTGTTGGTCGCGATTAATCCACACGACAATTATTTTATCAAATAGTGCTTCCATCTTGGCTTCATACAAAAGCGGAACATCCACAAACACCAATTCCTTGGCATCTTTAATTAAGTGCTTAATTTCTTGGATAATTAAAGGATGTAAAATTTGATTTAAAATTTGGCGTTTTTGTTCATCTTGAAAAATGATTTTTCCTAAAACTCTTCGGTTAATTTGCTCATCTTGAATGATTTCTTTTCCGAAAGCAGCCCTAAGCTTCGTAATCACTTCCGGTTTTTGCAATTGAGCTCTCGCAATCACATCGGAATCGATGATTTGATAGCCTTTTTCTGCTAAATAGCTAGTTACAAGTGATTTACCGGAAGCAATGGAACCGGTGATGCCAACAATCATAATCTCCCCCAAGAATGTGTATTTAGTGTATGCTTTTTAAATTTCTATGTCAAGGGCTTTTGACAATTTTCACAGACATAAGTGCCCCGACCCCCAACTTTAATTTTTTTAATTTTCGCTTGGCAAACCGGACATTCCGTCTTAGTGTGCACCAAAAGTTCGTTTTGAAAACGACCAGAAACATCATGAGCCGAAGTAAAACTGCGGATAGTCGTCCCCCCAAGAGCAATCGCTTTTGTTAGAACGGTTTGCGCATTGGTAATGATTAAGGCGATTTGCTCATCACTAAGAGTTTTTGTCGGCGTTTCGGGATGAATTTTGGATAAAAACAAAACTTCATCAACATAAATATTCCCCAGTCCCGCCATTATCTTTTGGTCCAAAAGTGTTGTTTTAATGGCTTTCGTAGACTTTTGAAAACGAGCTTTTAAGTAAGCGACATTCATGTTCGCATCCATGGGCTCTAAGCCAACTTGAGAAAGGGGTTCAAGCTGAGTAATTAAGGTCATATCCCTTGTTGGAAACAAATACATCGTCCCAAATTTGCGGGTGTCATGATAATGCAAACTGGAGCCGTCCGTAAACCAAAAAATGACATGTTCATGTTTTTCAATCGCAGGAGTCGTTTTATAAAAATATTTTCCTTCCATCCGTAAATGCGAAACCAAGACACATTTGGTAAACACCACAATTAAAAACTTCCCTTTCCGCTTAATGTCGGTAATGGTTTCATTAATAAGCGTCCCCCGAAAATGCGAAAAAGATAGATTCTTGATGATTTTCGGGTAAGGAGCCGAAACATCGGCAATCGTTTTGCCGACAACTAAGGTCGCAAGGGTCCGACGGACCGTCTCAACTTCCGGTAATTCCGGCATCTTTAGAACTCTTCATAGGAAATCTTTGTGGGATCGAAGCGATCAACGAAGCGAAAAGCATCGGCATCTTGCGGATAACCGAGAGCGATTAACGAAAAGACTTCATATTGGTCCGGAGCCTTAATGAGGACCTTTAGACTGGCCATCCGTTCCGAATTAGGGAAAACACCGCACCAGCAACTGCCAATTCCCAGTTCGGTCGCTCTTAATAAAATATTTAAAGTAGCCGCCGATAAATCTTGCGGGGCCATAAGCTCATTTTTCAAATTCGTTTTATCCATTAAAACAATAATGGCGGCAGTGGCTTCGGTGAACATTCTTGCATAGGGTGATGTTTCATAAATTTTCAATAATTGCTCGCGGTTTTGGACAACTAAAAAATGCCAAGGCTGTTGGTTACGAGCGCTGGGAGCCTGCATCCCCGCTCTTAATAATTGTTCGATTTTTTCCGGTTCAATAACTTGATCGGTAAAAGATCGGACACTACGTCGATAATTGATAATATCCATATATCCTCCTTATTTGGCTTCGGCCCAAGTTTTGCCGACATTGACTTCGGCTTGTAATTTAACTTTTAAAGAAAATGCTTGTTCCATTTCTTCCTTCACAAGTCCTCTCATAATCTCAACTTCGGCTTTTGGACAATCAAACAATAGTTCATCATGCACCTGCGCAATCATAAGCGACTTTAGTTGTTCGTTCTTCATCCGTTCATCAATGCGAATCATCGCTATTTTAATGATATCGGCGGCACTGCCCTGAATCGGGGCATTCATCGCTGTTCGTTCGCCAAAACTGCGCAAATTATTGTTTTCAGACACCGCTTCCGGAATATAGCGCCGGCGCCCTAAAATAGTTTTTGTATAGCCGTCTTTTTTCACATTAGCCACAACGGCATCCAAAAAAGCCTTTGTTTTTTGGAAAGTGAAAAAATATTTATTGATAAATAAATTCGCTTCCAAAGGTGAAATATCAATGGTTTCACTTAAACCCCAAGCACTCATTCCATAAATAATCCCGAAATTAATGGCTTTCGCCACCCGCCGCATCTCTTTAGAAACTTGTTCGACAGGAACTTCAAAAATCGTACTCGCCGTTTGCGTATGAAAATCAAAGGCTTGAGAGAAAGCAGCAATCATCACCGGATCATCAGCCATATGGGCCAAAACGCGAAGTTCAATTTGCGAATAATCGGCACTTAAAATCGCACCATCGGGAAAACGGGAAACAAAGAATTCGCGGATGACTTGCCCTTCTTCCGTACGAACGGGCATATTTTGAATATTAGGTTCAACCGATGATAATCGCCCCGTCAATGTCAAGGCTTGTTTATAAAGCGGATGAATAAAGTGATTGCCATCCATCGCTTCTTTCAACCCGTTAATATAGGTAGAAATGAGTTTAGTGTAAGCGCGATATTCCAAAACTTTTTTCGCAATCTCATAATCCTTGGCTAGTTTTTCTAAAACATCGACATTGGTTGAATAACCCAATTTGTTCTTTTTGCCGTGAGGTAAATGTAATTTTTCAAACAATACTTCACCTAATTGCTTTGGTGAATTGATGTTAAAGTCCTCGCCGGCAATAAAATAGATGTCTTGCGCAATATGATCAGCTTTTTTCACAAGTTCCACGCCGACCATTTCCAATTTATCCACAGCAATCAATAAACCATTTTGTTCGATACGCGACAAAACAAAGGATAATTGTAATTCCATTTCATAAAGCGAAAGACAGTCAATGGCCGCTAATTGCTTCCTTAGTTCCCCCAGCAAAGCTTTCATCGTCAAGCCTTTATCAATGCTGTATTTCGCATACTCTTCTAGGGCGGGAATGCTCATTTTTTTATTAGCCCCATAGACATTATCATAATAGGCTAAATGGTTAATGCCAAAGTTATCAAAGGTTTTTTTCGGATCATCGAAGGCATATTGCGGATTAATGATATAACTGGCTAATAATAAATCATCCGTCACCCCTTGAAGATGGATGTCATTTCTTGCCAACACCAAATTAAGCGTTTTTACATCATAAGTTATTTTCGGAAGTTTGGCATCTTCCAAGATTTGTTTGACATCCTTGTTACTGCCCACCGCTTCCGCCGTCACAAACCACTGCTGAAAAGCATTAACCAAACCCAAACCTAAAAAGGTGCCGGTATAATAATTGCTTCCGAAAACTTCAGCACTGACATAAAGAGCTTCGTTTGAGTCGACTTGCATAGGTGTCAAGGCATCCTTCACAAAAATGATATCCTTGCTTGGTCCTTCATGCTGCTTATTTAATTTCTTCAAAAAGTGATTAAATTCCACCTTTTGGAAAAAGGCGACCAATTCATGCAAGTCAAAATGACCAATTTTTAACTCGGACAGTGGCCAATCAAACAAAATATCTCGTTTTAAACTGGCTAGAAAGCGACATTGATAAGCAATCTCTTTGTTCTCAATAAAGGCTTGTTTCATTTTCGGTGTTAACTCATCTAAATGTTCATAAATGTTATCAAGCGTTTGATATTGGTTTAAAAGTTTGATGGCACTGACATTCCCAAGACCTTTAATCCCCGGTAAATTATCGGAAGCATCGCCGACAATCGCTTTGTATTCTACAATCTGAAAGGGATGAAGTTGCATTTTTTCATAGAAATTGGCTTGATTATATTCATCGAGTTCGCCGATACCTTTTTTGGTTAGGAAAACGGAAATCTTATCATCCACCATTTGCAATAAATCCCGATCCCCGGTAATAATGTGAATTTTTTGAAAGGCCTTCTTGCTATGAACGGCCACACTCGCTAACAAATCATCCGCTTCAAAATCAAGGCTTTCCGCTCTTTTAACTTTAAGAATATCTAAATATTGTTTAATAAGCGGAATTTGCACTCGCAACTCTTCCGGGAGCGGTTTTCTGGTGCTTTTGTAAGTAGTAAACTGTTGATGGCGGAAAGTTTTACTGCCGGCATCAAAGGCTACAAAGGCATATTCGAGTTCTTCAGTTAACATCTTATTGAGCATATTACAAAAGCCAAACAAGGCATTAGTATATAAGCCGTCTTTCGTTTTCATTAAATTGTTGGTATATGCTGTGGCATAGTAAGAACGGAACATTAAACTGTTGCCATCAATCAGCGTTAAGGTTTTAGTGTTTTCTGCCATAATTTCCTACCTTTATCTTCAAGTTATTTTATCATATAATCTAAAAAATTTCACCCTCAAATAAATAAATGATTCTCTTCTAAAGAATCATTTACTTAAAGCTTATCATAATAATCGCTTCATCATCGCTAATGCTGATGATTTCCACAGTAAAGTTAATCAATGTTCGATCGTACCAACGATAACCGGGATAACTGGTTTTACCGAAGATATCACCCGGTCGGTATAAATCGGCATTATCGGCAACTCCAGTTTTTTCAATCGAATAATTACCATCGGCTTCAATTAACTTAATCAGCTTATGGTCGGTATCGCTATTATTGAAAGAAAAGACTGAATAATAACCATTCTCATTTTGGGGCGAACCTTGCTTGGGGTCAGCAGTTGCATCAACATGGAAGATTCTTATTCCTGATTCCGAGAACAAACCCCGATAACCGGCATGAGCTTCATTCAGAAAACTAGGAACATAGAAATCAATTAACAAATATTCATCAAAATAACTATTTTCCCAACTGGGATTAATCATAATAACATCGCCACTTTCGGAAAACGGCCTTAAGGTCACAGTCACCGATTCTTCGGTCACAACGAGTGGTGTCGTCCAACCGAGGATAATTTTCGAAAACGGGTTATGGTCGCCGACCGTATAATCCATCATGTCCGCTCCTCCCAAACCACCATCGGGACCCTTAAATTCATTGTAATCGTAATAATCATCTAAACCGAACATATGTCCCGTTTCATGAATATAGGTTGAAGCATTAATCGGAATCATTTGTTTATTATTACCTTCATCAATCAAGGGTTCATTGATAAAATCCAAACCCGCCCATAAATAGTAATTAGCTTCTACACCGTCATAATACTCATAGTCATCACTTAGATATTGATAAACATATGCCCACCATAAATCAACATTGTTTAGTGAGAACCAAGAACCTTTAAAATTAACCGGGGCCGCATAAATAAAATAAAGGGCATCGATATAACCGTCGTTATTGCGGTCATATTCAGAGTAATCGATTTGACTATCATAATATTCTAAAGCAGCCTTGACGATTTCGTAATCGGCATCAATCCCTTTTTTAAAAAGTCGAGAATAATAAGAGGCCAAACGATGCGTTTGAAAAGGGGGTAAAACCGTTCCGTTAAATTGCAGTTTTCCATACGAACTTTGTTGGTAATAACTTTGGACACTTTCCCATCCGGTTTCGGCGGCTGTCCCAAAAAAAGCCAGCTCCAAACGTTCTAAATCCACTTGGGTAAAAGAATAATCAGCAAATTCTACCGGAATTATCAATGCATGAACATCATTTAAGCTCGGTAAACCGGCCGTGATTTCGGTTTCAATCAGTAAATCTTCAAGCAAAGAAACGGAACCTGGTTCAGGGTAAAAAGCGGCTTGTAAATTAATATTTAAACTTTCTAAACTTGATTCTTGTACAAACTCAACTTGACGAGGATTTAAACTGCTGACAATGACTTGGTGTAAATGAACTCGGTTATTAGAAGGCAACTGAGCAATTTGCTCAATAAGAGTTTGATAATTGGCATGCGTTGCTCTAATCAACAATTCCATTGATTGTTGATTTTGATTAATAAGTTCAACCCGAACATCGCTAGAATAACTACTTTCTTTCACAATCATCGTAACGGACTCAATCGTAACCATGTCATTAACTTGGTTAAGGAGCGTAAAATCAGCTATCGTTTGGGATTTAATGACGAAGTCAATGTTTTCATCGACTGTTTTTTCCACAAACAAAAGTTGTAACTGCCCGTTTATAACTTGTTTTATTCCGGTTACAAGCAAAAATGCTCCTAATTCCACATCGCCGATATTCTTTACCAAAATCCCATCCCTACCATCATGAAGATAAGCATCATGACCAACGGTGCCAATGACGGTCCCATTAACGGTGACGGTTTTTTGATCACCAATGCTTTTCGCTTTACTAATGGGGTAAAACGAACGCTTTAATACCGTTACTAATAATTGGCGATGGTCCGTATAACCTTGATATTCCAAAACAACATCAATGACGACGGTGACATCTCCTTCAGCCCTAAAAACATGACCTTGATTATCGATAACTTCTTCATTGTTGGAAGACCAAGAGAGGGAAACACCATCCACTTGTTTAGGGAAAAACAAATCGCTTGTGACTCTCGTTAAATCAGCTCCCCAAAATAAGCCTTGAAAAACCTTCTCCGTCTTAGCGGATGGAGAAAATGAACAAGCACTTAAGATGGTTAAAAAGAAAATAAAAATGATGAGCTGACGATGATGTTTCATATTCCACCTATATGAATTATTATAACTGATTATTAAAAGAGAAGCAATTATTTCTTTTTGAGAAAACAACGCTCACAATCGGAATGATGACAAGCAAGACAGGGGGCTTTTTTACGGTTCCGCCACAAAAATACCACCGTCCAAACAACCATTAACACCAGTATTGTAATCACCACCCCGATTTTAAAAGCATCGGATTTTATCCACCAACTTGCTAGTTGGTAAATGGCCAAACTGATTAAATAAGCGCTCCCCGTTTGCATTAAAACGCTAGCAAGCGTTAGCTTCCACGACCCTAATTCTTTTTTGCTAGTGGCAATGGCCGCTACACAAGGAGCCGCTAACAACACAAAGACCATGAAGGAAAAAGCGGCTGCTTGGGAATGAGAAAAAAGCTTAGCAATAGCCGCCATTAAAGCCGGCAAAGATTCCGAGGAATTAAGCACAATCCCGAAAGTGGAAACGATATTTTCTTTCGCAATCATTCCCGCTAATAGCGCTACCGTCGATTGCCAGTTGCCAAAGCCAAGCGGAACAAAAATCCACGCTAATAAGCGCCCGATTGCGGCCAGCATGGACGATGCCGGATCAATAACCATCTGTAGTGACCATGTATAGCTTGATAAAAACCAAATGACGATGGATGCTAAAAAGATAATCGTTCCGGCTTTAATCAAAAAGGATTTAGTTCGTTCCCAAACTTGTAAAAACAAGCTTTTTAGGTTAGGAAGATGGTAATCAACCAACTCCAAGATGAAAGGCGAAGTATCGCCTTTAAAAGAGGGGATTTTTTTAAGCAACAAACCACCGCACAGCACGACCGCAATCCCTATGAAATATAGGCTTGTGGAAACAAGAGGATGGAAAAAAGTCCCTACAAATAAAGCAAACACCGGCAGTTTGGCACTGCAGGGAATAAAGGGCACGAGCATCACCGTCATTTTTCGTTCACTTTCATTGCTGATGGTCCGCGTGGACATAATGGCCGGAACAGAACATCCCGTTCCTAACAACAGGGGAATAAACGATTTTCCTGATAAACCGAATCTTCGAAACATCCGATCCATAATAAAAGCAACACGAGCCATATAACCGCTATCTTCTAAAATCGTTAACAAAAGGAATAACACAAACAATTGCGGTAGGAAACTTAAAACGGAACCAACACCACCAATAATGCCGTTTGTGAACAGATCAATTAACCAAAGCGGACTGTTAATGGCGGTTAAGCGCTGACTCACCCATGTCTTTAAAGCAGTCAACAATTGTTCCATTAAGCCGCTGACATTGTTTCCAACCACCGTGATAGCGGTGTAATAAATGATAAACATAATGAGTGCAAAAATCGGTAAGGCCCAAATTTTATGAGTCAACACTGAGTCGATTTTTGCCGATAAGGACTTCGTTTGTTGCGGTTTTTTGATTAAAACCTGCGAAACAACTTGTTCGGAAAACCGATATCGTTCATTGGCAATGATGCTTTCACCGTCATCTTGTTGTTTTGCTAAATAAGAAGCAATAATCTCCTTGACTTTTTTCCCTTGCTCATTAAAAGATTGATCACCTTCAAACAGCTTAACGGCCGTAAATAAAGAAGATTTCGTTTCCGATTTGATTTTATCTAAAGTGAAAGCTAATTCTAAAGGATAGATAACTAGTTGCGAAACATTTTTCTCTTTCGCAAGCAAAACGGCTTGATTAATTAAATCTTTTAAACCTTGATTCTTTTTAGCACTGATGGGAACAACGGGACAATGCAAAAGTTGGGCTAAACGCTTAACATCAATTTTTATTTGGCGTTTTGCGACTTCATCCATCATGTTGAGGGCGACAATTGTCGGTATGGACATTTCCAAAACTTGGGTTGTTAAGTATAAATTTCTTTCCAAATTAGTCGCATCAACCAAATTGATGATGACATCAACTTGATGGGATAAAAGATAATCACGGGTAATAACTTCTTCTTTCGAATATGGAGATAATGAATAGATACCGGGAAGATCGGTAATAAGGATGTCCTTACCAATCCGACCTTCTTTTTTCGCAACCGTCACTCCCGGCCAATTCCCAACATCTTGCTGAGTTCCGGTTAAAGCATTAAAAATAGTGGTTTTGCCACTATTAGGATTTCCTATTAAACCAATCCGGATCATCTTTCCTCCTCTAGTTATCTATGCTTAACTACTACCTTAAAAGAAAGCGAAGCTAATCTTCGCCATTTAGATTTCTTGAACAATAATTAATTCGGCATCACTTTTGCGAATCGATAAAATATAATCACGCAAGCTTAATTCCATCGGATCGCCTAAGGGAGCATATTTGATTACTTCAATAACGGTCCCTTTGGTAATGCCCATATCCATAAAGCGGCGGCGCAAGGGTCCGGTGGCGTTGATGCCGACAACCACAGCGCTTCTTCCAATTTTTATATCTTTTAGCGTTGTTATCGAATTGACAACTGCTTTTGTTTCGTGGTTTTCTTGTCCGTGACGAAAGCCACCGGCAAGATGTTTGTTTCGCTGTTTTCTGTTATTAAACCAAGGCATAGCATCCTCCAAGTTAGTATATGCTAACTAATAATATTATACACAAAGTTTCCAAGAATGCAATCAATTTTAGCAGAAAGCGTTTAATTTTTAAGCTTTTTATGCTATACTATTTAAAGAATTATTCAAAAGGAGTATCAACATGCGCAAGAAAATTTTTATTGGCATCTTTTTGCTCGTCGGTCTTATTACTTTGGCTTTGTTTGTGGTTTATTTATTGCAAACATCGGGTGTTTATGGGCAATATGAATGCACCGTTTACACAGAGGAAACCACGGGTGATCCCGTGAATCTGCTCCCAAATTATTCTTATTATCGTTTGGAGTTAAAATTAAACCGCACTTTTGTTATGACTTCTTTAATCAAAGGTCAAGAGGAAGCAAGCACCGCCACCGGGACTTTCACAAAATCCCGACAAACCATCACTTTAACATATGCCAAAGGACAAAACCCTGTTGAAGCGGTCATTTTCCCAAGCGAAGTTTTTGTCTATCGTAATGGTACCTTAAACCGCAACCAAAGCGGTTCTTTTTCCGGGACTTCTTTTCAAACCACGGTTGTGCAGGAATTTGTAAAAAAGAGGTAATTAAATGAAGTATCACAAACTATATACGAAATATGCTTCCTTATTAGATGAAAAAGCACCATGGCCGGAATATCCCCGACCGCAAATGGTCCGCCATTCCTATTTATCTCTAAACGGCACTTGGGATTATTATTTAGGAAACGAAGCCTCCCTTCCCAGTCATTATGATGGCCAAATTCTCGTCCCCTTTCCAATTGAATCACTCTTATCCAAAGTCCAAAAACGCGTAAAACCGAAGGAATATTTATTTTATCGACGCCATTTTCGCCTTCCAGAAGGATTTTTAAAAGACCGTTTGTTGCTTCATTTTGAAGCCGTCGACCAAAAGGCGATTGTCTTTATCAATCAAATTAAAGTCTTTGAACATATCGGTGGCTACTTCCCTTTTGTTGTTGATATTACTCCCTATTTACAAGAAGATAATGAAATCATCGTTCAGGTTACTGACCCCAGCAACCACAGTTTTTATGCCTACGGAAAACAACATACCAAGCCAAAGGGCATTTGGTATACTCCGGTAAGCGGGCTTTGGCAATCCGTCTGGTTGGAAGCGGTGGCGGATGACTATCTTCATGATTTATTTATTACCCCGGATTTTGATCACAGTTCCGTTCATTTTGATTTGGTGGGATTAAAAGAAGTCAGCGGAACGATTACAATATTCGCTAATAAGAAAATAGTTGCCCAAGAAAAAATTAATAAAGCCAGCTTTGATATTGTCCTTCCCAATTTTATTCCCTGGACGGTGGCTCATCCCCATCTTTATCAAGTATTAATCGAATTAGCCAGCGATACGGTCGAAACTTATTTTGGGATGCGCAAATTGACTATTGGCGATGGCCAATTTGGGAAAGCCTTGTTTTTAAATAATCAGGAAATCTTTTTAAGCGGGGTTTTAGACCAAGGATACTATCCGGACGGCCTCTATACTCCGGCCGTTGATCAAGCCTATATTGATGATATCAAACTTATGAAAAGCATGGGTTTCAATGTTTTAAGAAAACATGCGAAAATTGAACCGCGCCGTTTTTACTATCACTGTGACCGCCTCGGAATGCTGGTTTGGCAGGATATGGTTAACGGGGGGCGTTATTCCTTCCCCCATATGTCCGTTCTACCGCTACTTGGTTTTTTATCCCGGAGTGATCAAAAGCGGCTAAAAATCTTTGGAAGAAAATCATTAATATCCCAAGAAAGCTTTCGCAAAGAAATGGAAGCGACTGTAAATTTACTTAGGAACGCGCCCTCGCTAGTTATCTGGACTATTTTTAATGAAGGCTGGGGCCAGTTTAAAAGCCAAGAAAATTATCAATTCCTAAAAACGCTTGACCAAAGCCGATTAATCGATGCTGCCAGCGGTTGGTTTGACCAAGGTATTGGCGATTTTGCCAGCAAACATATTTATTTTAAAAAAATCACTTTTAAAAAAGATGTTCGCCCCCTTGTTTTAAGCGAGTTTGGCGGTTATTCTTATAAAGTTCCTAAGCACTCTTATCACTTAACTAAAGAATTTGGCTATCGTAAATATCCTTCTTTAGATACTTGGCAACAGGCGGTAGTGAAGTTATATGAAACGGAAATCATCCCCCAAATAAGCAAGGGTTTATGTGCCACTATTTATACCCAGTTAAGTGATGTCGAGGAAGAAACCAACGGTTTAATTACTTATGACCGAGAGTTTGTGAAAATGGATGGGAAAATTATGAAGCAAATTAATGAGCGTCTTAATGCCCAATTTAGTAAAAAGCACTGATGTGCTTTTTTTGATTTTTTACCTAAAATCTAAAGAATATGATATAATGATTCTATCAAAGATGGAGATGCTTATGAAAGAAAGGCCGAAAATTTTATGCCTTGGGGGCGCCAATATTGATATTAAATTGCACTTACATCACATGCTCATGTTAAACACTTCCAACCCGGTTTTTTCTACCAAAAGTTGGGGCGGTGTTGTGAGAAATGTTGCGGAAAATTTGGGACGTTTGGACTGTGATGTCAGTTTGCTTTCCGTTTTGGGTGATGATGAACTGGGAAAGGAACTGTTGATTGCCGCTTCGGCTTTTATGGATGTGACGCAGGTTGATTGCTTAAAACAAAAATCATCCGGTTGTTATTATGCCGTTTGCAATCAACAGGGAAATATGGAATTGGCCCTAGCCGATATGGATATCGATGATTTCCTTGATAAGACTTGGGTGTTAAGCAAAACCCCTTTAATGAAGCATTATGATATGATTGTTGCGGATTTAAACATTCAATTAGACGGGATTATTGAACTAATTTCCTGGTGTCGAAGCCATCAGCAATTCTTAGTTCTCATCGGTGTCTCCGGACCGAAAATGGCTAATTTGCCTAAAGACCTTGTTGGAATCGATTTAATCATCGTCAACAAAGATGAAACCCAAGCGTATTTCGCAACATCGGAAACCGACCTAAAAGCTTTGGCCTTACTGTGGAAAAAGGCCGGTTTAAAACGGGCCGTCATCACTGCCGGCGGCAGTGGTTTGGCTTATTTCGACGAACACCACGATGTTTCCTTTTTGCCTGCCAAAGCAATTGAGAATATTGTTGATGTGACGGGCGCCGGTGATGCTTTCTCGGCCGGAGTTATTTTTGGTCTTGCCAATCACTTTCCTTTTTTAACCGCCCTTCGTTTCGGGCGAGCCAATGCCAGCCGCACAATTCAAACGGAAACAACCGTCCGCACTGATTTAACGAAAACCAAACTATTACAGGAGGAACAACAAGATGAGTAATTTTAATCCCTTATTAGATATTAAAGAGGAAGTTAAGCAAGCCTTACTTCATCACCAAGCCGTCGTCGCTTTGGAATCAACGATTATTTCCCACGGCATGCCCTATCCTCAAAATGTGGAAATGGCGAAAAAAACCGAACAAATTATTCGCAATCAGGGTGCTGTCCCGGCCACCATTGCCATCATGGACGGAAAAATCAAAATCGGTTTAACGGAAGCCGATTTAGAACGCTTGGCAAGGGCTAAAGAAGTCATTAAAGTATCACGCCGGGATTTAGCCAGCGTCATTGCCTTCAATAAAGTCGGCGCAACTACGGTCGCTTCCACAATGATTGCCGCCGCCATGGCCGGTATTAAGTTTTTCGTTACCGGTGGCATCGGCGGGGTCCATCGCGGCTATGAAGAAACCATGGATGTCTCCGCCGATTTGGAGGAACTGGCCCATACCGATGTTACGGTCATTTGTGCGGGTGCCAAAGCCATTTTGGATTTACCGCGCACGATGGAATATTTAGAAACCAAGGGTGTCGGTGTTATCGGCTATCAAACCAAGGTTCTGCCGGCTTTTTATACCAGAGATTCTCATTTATCGGTCCCCTTAACCGCCGAAACACCCGCCGAAATTGCTAAGGTAGTCGCCACTAAAACAACGCTTGGCTTAAAGGGCGGGTTGTTAGTTGTTAATCCGCTACCAAAAGCCGATTCACTTGACTCCTCCTACATCAATCAGATTATCGATGCGGCTGTTGAAGAAAGTAAGCAGCAGGGAATCTTAGGAAAAGAAGTAACTCCGTTTTTATTAAAAAGGATTGTGGAAAAAACAGAGGGCAAAAGTCTAGCCGCTAATTTAGTTTTAGTTTATAACAATGCTAAACTAGGGGCTCAAATTGCTTGTGCTTACTTTCAAACCCAAAAATAGTGTTTCACTTAACGATGATTTGTTTCAAAAGTTCAATTGTTCTTGTTTAAAATAACTGTCCTTTGCTAAGCGAAGAACCTTAGAAATTAAAGAAGGTATTAAGACAATTGTCTTGGAGTTTATCTATAAAAAAAGCATTTCGTTTTTATGACGAAATGCTTTTATTTATAGCCCTAAATTATTTAATTGAGTCTTTATTTTAAGTTCTCTGGACTTTCATTTGTTTGTGGTTTCAATGGAGTTCTACTCACTTTTATTCTTCTAACAATTAATTTTGTTACATATACAACATAGCCAACAAAAATAAGAAAACCAACTAAACCAATGATGGGAAAAATGGTTGAATGAAAAAGACTGATTCTTCCACCACTTAACATTAAAACAACAGACCATTGTAAAGTACCGGTAACTAAAACATTAAATATAAGTTGAACAATCGCAAGGATAATTAACTTAAATGTTCGATGTTTTACCAAAACATATATTAGAACAATTAAAGAATAGAGTATTAAAGTAAGAGCAACCCAAAATAATACCATGTTAGTTATTAACATCTTAATTTTCTCCTTTACTTTATTTTACATGCTTGCATAAGCAAAAACCATCTTGTTTCTAAGAAAGTTAAAAGATAACAATTCTATTTAAACTTTAGTGATTGACTAAAACCATCTTAAAAACAAGTTTGTTTACAATATTATTCTAGCAAAAAAAAACTTATTGCAAGCTAATAATTAAAAACGATAAACTTAAGAAGGACTTTAATATCTCCTCATAGAATTAATTATGATGGAAAAAAAAGAAGGATGAATCCCTCTTTAATTACCAACATATTTTAAATTATAAAGTCGTTGCCAAAGAAGATTAATGACAATCGCAACAGAGCCCCATTTAATGAGGTTGAACAAACCGAAGATGGTCAACACCTCTTCAAAAGTCCACCAATCCTGTCCATAAACAATCGGTAAATTGATAAAATAATTATATAAAACCATGAAGACCGATGTAAACAACACCCCAATAATGGTGGAGACAATTACCTCCAATGGGGACGGTCGTTCTTGCATCCCTAAATTTCGCATTATGATGGCGGATGGCAAAATAAAGGCCATCGTCGCAATCAAATTAATTCCTTCATCTAAAAACAAAATCAAAGGCGGAGTTGAACTTGGCAAAAAAACATGAATGAAATTCGTCAAAAGCGAAACAATCATCGCTGTTTTAAAGTCATACCATAATAGAACCATGAAAATAACCAAGCCGCTTAATTCTAACTTTAAATAAGAAGCTTGGGGAAAAATCGGAATACTCATCATCATGAGCACACTGGACATGGCGATTAATAAACTGAGGATAGCGATTTTAGTCGTCTTTTTTTCATTGGTTTTTTGTTGGCGGCTTTTAATAATCAAAAAGGTGATACCAAAATAAAGCAAAACAATCAATAAATCAACCAAAGCAATTGTAATAATCGGAATCGGTTTATTGTCACTTTGAAAATCAAAAGCAATAGCATAAGAAACACCAAATAAAATCACAATAATGGCCACAATCGAAATAATGATGGTTTTAAGGGAACGTTTTTCATGACTTTGAATAATGGATAAGGCCACCAACAAGCCGACCATAATAACAAAAAACAAAGACGATATTAAGATTTCTTTTAAATTGTCCGTCCAAAAACTTAACACTAGCATAGTAAACTCTTTCTATAAAAAAATGCTCATGAAAAAACTTCATGAGCAAAAATAACCACAAATGGTCTCTTCTTCCATCTAGACTTTACTATCGGTTTTGGAGTTTCACCAAATCATGCTCTTGCAAGCTCGCGGACTATACCGCCGGTCGGGAATTTCACCCTGCCCTGAAGATTTCACTGGTTAAATTATAGCAAACTGGAGGAATAATGTCAAATAAACTACTTCGCGAATAAAACCTTTTCACTCTTAAACAGTTTAACTAAGAGAAAAACCGTTAAGACAATGAACACTAATGATGAGGCGATAATCAATAAATAATTAAGCAAGGTAATTTCCATGGACAAAACCGCTTTTAATCCAACGGTACAATTATAAATCGGAATAAGGTAATGCCAAAACTTTTTGCTAACCGATTCACTAAACATGGTGAGGACGGGCATAATAATAGCAGCCAAATACAAGGGCATCGCTAACATCGTTGCTTCTTTAACCGTCTTGGCAAGCGTCGAGAAGATTAATAACAGGCTTGATGCTAACACTGAAAGCACAATTAAGATTAATAGGATTCCTAAATAATCCCAAAGCGAATAACTTAAGCCGCCTTCAATGGGAAACATCGCTTTCGCAAACGGCAAGGAGGCAATAATCCCCACAAAGGAAGAAAAAGCGGAAAAAACAGTTAACACGGCCGTGGAAAGAATTTTCCCGAAAATAACATTAGTCCGGGAAAGCGGGGCCATTAAAAGCGTTGCGAGGGTTCCTCTTTCCTTTTCTCCGGCAATGGCATCGGAACCAATGGATAATGCTCCCGCAAAAATAAACGAAATAATCAACATCGGTAAAACCATGGATAGAATTTGTGCAGCAAGTTTATTTTCTTCCGTGACGATGTGATCTTGAACAACAAAGATATTCGGATCAATATTTAGGGACTCTAAAAAGTTGTTGCGCTGAATCCCGATAATCATTTGAATTTTCGCATAAGTAACATTGGAATTGGTTTTGGATGAATCATAATAAACGGCAATTTGGGGATCTTGACCGGCAGCAACATCGGCATCAAAGCCGGTTTGATAAACTACTAAAACATCCAGTTCACCACTTTTTACCAGTTCGATTAAATTATCTTGTTCACTACTTGGCTTTTCTTCAAACGAAAGATGGAAATTATCCGGATTGTTGATGGCAAAAGCCAAGGAATCAGGAGCATTGATAATAGAAACTAAACCTCGATATTCTTCAGCACGCTCCATTTCCGCTTGCATGCTTTGACCAATGAAAGCATAAATTAGGAAAATAATCAATCCCGGAAGCACAAGCGAAGTGAAAATCATTCGCGGAAAACGGAATATTTTATCCATTTCTTTTTTAAAGATTTTAAAAACATCATTCATGGCTGACCTCACTGTAAATATCAAAGAAGATTTCTTCGATATCTTGGCCGGGGTGGTTCTTTAATAAGGCATCTACACGGTCGCAAAGACGCATTTTTCCATCAATAATGATGCCGGCACGGTCGCATATTTTTTCGACTAGGTTCATAATATGCGTACTAATAATCACTGTTTTTCCTTGTTCTTTCAGTTCTAATAAGTAATCCGTTACGGTTTTAGCGGTAATAACATCTAAACCGTTAGTCGGTTCATCAAAGATAACAATTTTGGGATCGTGGACAAGCGAAATAACAATCGATACTTTCTGTTTCATCCCGGATGAAAGTTCGCCGATTTTAACTTCCGCAAACTTAGACACACCAAAACGGTCGAACAATAATTGTTTTCTTGCCAACATCGTTGCTTCTTCAACATCATATAATTTTGAAAAATAATCATATAAATAGTTGGGTGTAAACTGTTCTTCCAGTTTTAGTTCGTTGGTTAAAAAGGCAATTTCTCGTTTGATGCTCACTTCATCCTTAATATCAATTCCGGAAACGGTGATTTCGCCTTTATCCGGTTTGATTAGGGTCGCAATGCATCGAAGGGTGGTTGTTTTTCCAGCGCCATTAGGGCCTAATAAACCAAAGATTTCACCTTCAAATGTGGAAAAAGATAAATCATCTACCGCCACTTTAACTTTTTCGGTGGTTTGGTTAATCTTCATCTGTTTCTTTGATAATTGAAAAGTTTTGGTTAAATTCTTGACAATAACTGTTTCTTTCATCTTCATACCTCTTGTTAATTTTATAATATTAAAAATCATAAAGCAATGTTCGGTAAAGGTTTTTTACTATTTCTTTACAATCAAGATAATATATTGTATGATTATTCCAACAAGAGGTAAGTATGCGTATTTATGAATCGGGCGAAAACTATTTAGAAGCCATACTCATTTTAAAATCATCCCAGCCGGAAGTCCATGCCATTGATGTGGCCAATTATATGTCCTTTTCTAAACCAAGCGTTAGTCGAGCCTTGGCCATTTTAAAAAAAGCCGGCTTAATTACAATTGATAAAAGCGGAGTGATTGAATTAACTGCGACCGGACATCAAAAGGCCACAAAAATTTATGATCGCCACTTAACCATTACTAGATTTTTAGTTGACTTAGGCGTCGATGATGAACTTGCGGAACGCGATGCCTGTAAGATTGAACATGTTATCAGTGAAGAAACTTTCCAAGCCATTAAGAAGCAGGTAAAATAAAATGTCAAAAGTTGCGATTGCGAAATGTCAACAATATGAACTAGAACAAGTTAAAACAGCCATTAAAAATACTTTGGACCATTTGGGGGGACTGAATCAACTCATTCCCCAAAATGCCAAAGTTTTTATTAAGATTAATGGTTTAGGACCTTTTTCTCCGAGCATGGGGATTACCACCCATCCGGTTTTTGTACAAGCCATCATTCAGCTTGTAAAAACCAGAACCGCTAATATCCTTATCGGTGATAACCCCGCCACAAAAGAAATTCATCATGTTATGAAGAAAAACGGTGTTTACGATGTTGTTGTCCAAGAACAAATTCCCATTTTTAATGGAAAAACATTAACAACCATCCACAACCCAAGTGCGAAAATTTACAAAACATTTGAAGTGTCGCAGGAAATGCTAGATACCGATGTGTTAATTAACCTGCCCAAATTGAAAACCCACAGTTTAACTTATGTTACGATTGCCCAAAAAAATTTATTTGGGTTTATTTACGGCTTAAGTAAAGGCGGATGGCACGTTAAAGCGAGCAATCCACTCCAATTTGGGGAGGCTTTAAATGATTTATATGGGGCCATCTTGCATGCTTTCAAAGGGAAAACCCTCCTCCATCTTTGTGATGGCATCATTGGTTTAGAAGGGGACGGACCGTCTTCAGCAGGACACCCGAAACAAGCGGAAGTTATCCTAGCTTCGCTTGATGCTGTCAGTTTGGATCGTGTGGCCATTGAACTTATGCATTTAAACCCCGAAAAAGCTTTTGTTAATACTATTGCTCAAGAGCGAGGTTACGGTGAAGGGCATCTTAAGAACATCACCATCGTTGGTGAACCCTTATCAACATTCCAAGATTTACACTTTGTTCCACCGGGAAACACCGTTAGTCAGTTTGGTTTGAAACTACTAAAAATTAAACCTTTAAGAAACTTTGTCTTAGAACATCCCAAAATCGATCACTCTCTTTGCATTAAATGTGGCGAATGTGTACGAATTTGTTCGTCGAAAGCGATGACTATCAAAGCGAGAAAATTCCCCGAACTTAAAAAGAATCTTTGCATCCGTTGTTGGTGCTGTGCGGAAGTTTGTCCGCAAAATGCGATTAAAAAAAGCAAACGTCCGTTAGTCGGACGCATCGTTTTAAAAGACCGAATGTAAAAAAAGAGCTGAAGCTCTTTTTTTTACACTATTTTCCCCTGTAAATGCCAAGTATAAGCTTTTTCGACTTTTATTGGAATAATCTGCCCAATTAAAGTTTCAGGACCTTCAAAATTAATTAATTTATTGTGTTCGGTATAACCGGTTAATTGTTTAGCGTTTTTTGCACTGAAACCTTCAACCAACACCTGAACCACTTGACCTTCAAAGCGTTGATTGCCTTTTAAAAAACCGTCATTGATTAAGGCATTTAAAGTAAGCAAGCGTTGCTTTTTAATTTTCGGGTCCAGTTCGTCTTCATAGCTACTAGCCGGAGTCCCACTTCTTGGTGAGAAGATGAAGGTATAGGCACCTTCAAAATGGGCTTTCCTCACTAAATCCAAGGTTTCATTAAAATCATCATCCGTTTCACCGGGAAAGCCGACAATGATATCTGTCGTAATCGCTATACCCGGAACTAAAGCGCGCAGTTTCGCAATCTTTTCCAAATATTCTTCCTTGGTATACTTACGGTTCATCCGCTTCAAAACTAAATTACTGCCTGACTGAACAGGTAAATGTAAATGAGGCATGATGTTCCCCCGCTTGGCCATCACCGCCATCGTCGCATCATCCAAATCCCGCGGATGGGAAGTAGTAAAACGCACCCGGGCAATCGGCATTTGGTTTAAATCATTTAATAAATCTGCAAAGCGATATTGGCGATTTAAAAAATCATGGCCATAAGCATTGACATTTTGACCTAATAATGTGATTTCTTGATACCCTTCTTTAATCAGTTCCTTAACTTCATTAAAAATATCTTCCGGTAAACGGGATCGTTCTTTTCCTCGTGTATAGGGAACAATACAGTAAGTGCAAAATTCATCGCAACCATACATAATATTGACCCAAGCTTTTTTATTATGGGCTCTTTTGGTGGGAACATCTTCCACAATGTCGCCTTCTTTAGAAAAAACTTCAACTACCTTTTCTTTAGTCAAATAAGCGGTAGATAAATATTCTCCCAATTGATGAAGGTTATGCGTTCCAAAAACAATATCGACTTGCGGGTATTTGTCCATAACCATTTGCACAACGCGTTCTTCTTGGGGCATACAGCCACACAACACCAGCAACAAATCCGGATGGTGGCGTTTTAAACTTTTCAAGCGACCGATTTCCCCAAACACGCGGTTTTCCGCATTTTCGCGAACGGCACAAGTGTTGATGATGATAACATCCGCCCATTCTTCTTTTTCCGTCGGTGTAAACCCCAACAATTCCAAAATCCCGGCCATCTTTTCGCTGTCCGCCAAATTGCCTTGACAACCATAGGTTTTGATTAAGTATTTTTTATTATTACCCAGTCCCACTAATTGTTCAGTCGTTTGAAAAGTAATTTTGGTGACCGTTTTATTTAAGCGTTTACGAGCATCTTTTAATGATGGGCCTAAATATTGACGATTATCTTTATTCATATTCTTTACCTAAGTATTCGTTATTATCCTTGTTTATTATTTTACCATTCTCCCCTTAATGAAAAAAGGGCTCATCCCTTTTATTCATCAATAAAACCTTTCGCTTTTAAGAATTCATAAATTTTGGAAACTGGGGTAGCTCCACCGATAACATAATCGGTGATTTCTTCTTCATCATCAAAACCCCAAGTATTTAAACCGACAATTTCATAATTTTGATTAATGAGCATACTACCACTACTGCCATGACGGATGACGGCATCATGAATGATGACCTCATAACTGACATTGTTAATGTTTTGGTAAGCTAAAACCTCACCCGCAGTAATAATATTGTGTTTCCCTGAAGGACTGCCGATGGAAAAAACCAATTCGCCGACTTTCGGGTCGCTCCTCGCTAATGACATCACTTCCATCTCTTCCGTTGATTCAAAGCGGAGAATCGCTAAATCGTAATCCTGATCATATTCTAACAAAACCGCACTGGAAACATTATTATAAATATCTTCGACCGTATAACGATGATAATATGATTCCGATAAAACCACAACATGATAATTCGTCAATAAATAATATCTTTGATCCGTGTTTTTGATGATGACACCACTTCCCGTTCCTTGCAAAGGTCCGGGAATCTCCGTATTGAAGACCTTCGTATAAGTCGTGGTTTTAATTTTTAAATTGGAATTAAGAACCACGGTACTGATGTGATTCAAAGTATCCGTGTCAATTTTCGGTTCGAATAATTGATTAACTAAAGTGCAACCAGAAACAATAAAACTAATGAGAAACAAAATTAATAATTGAAAAACTTTTTTCATTTTCACCACCACTTACCATGACGAATCCGTTCATAAAACTCATCATCAATAATGGAATAACAAAAGAGATCGCCAATAGAACCATCATAAAGAAGATAGCCCTTGCGCTTTAAGCCTTCATAAACCAAGCCCAGTTTTTCGCAAACTCGCTGGGATTGAAGGTTGTTTGTAAAAGTCGTGCATTCAATTCGCTTTAAGCCCAAAGTATCAAAACCCCAAGCAATGATTTTTTTGGCGGCCTCCACCACTAAACCTTGACCCCAAAAAGACGGACTAAGCGTATAGCCCAATTCGGCTTTATGTTTCATAGTATAGGTATGCAGTTCAATCGTCCCAATCATTTTGTTGGTGCTCTTTAAGACAATGGCAAAAACGCCGAGTTGACCGTATTTTCTTTTGCCTTGAAACATTTTAATCACAGCTTTTGTTTCCGCAACTGATTTATGCGGTTGCCAACCGGCAGCCGGCCCCACATAGGGTATTTTCGCATATTCAAACATATCAAGATAGTCGTTGTCGCTAATTTCTCGTAAGATTAAGCGACTCGTAGTAAGAACAGGTAATTTATTGTCCATAAGCTTTTCCTTTTAATCAATGATTCGGATTGTCTTTATTTTGCTTGCTTTTTTGGTAATTTCGTTCACTTCCACGAGCACAGCGGAAAATTGGGTTTTTCCTGTTTCTTGGGGAGAAAATCTTTCCAGTCCATTATTTAAATAGCGGTCTAAAATAATTCTTTTTTCTACACCAATCACCCCATCCAAAGGCCCCGTCATCCCCACATCGGTAATAAAGGCGGTTCCTTGGTCAAGAAGGCGGGCATCGTTGGTTTGAACATGGGTGTGAGTGCCAAAAATAATCTGTATTTTGCCATCAAAATGATAACCGAAAGCAATTTTTTCGCTGGTGGCTTCTCCATGAAAATCACAAACATAAATATCACTTGGTACTTGATCCAAGATTTCTTGCGCTTTTAAAAAGGGTGAAACAACTTCACCATTCATAAAAACCTGACCAACCACTTGCATAACGGTAACGCTTAATTGGTTATATTTGATGGTGACATAACCTTGGCCCTTGGCATCATCGCTAAAGTTGGCAGGACGAACTAAGTTTTTGGCTTCATCAATGTATTTATAAATACTGCGATTGCTGAAAGAATGGTTTCCTAAAGTAATTACTTGAATACCTTGTTCTAAAAGCCATTTATAATGACCTTCATTTAGACCGCGACCATGGGAAGTATTTTCACCGTTAACAATAACAAAATGAATCGCTTCGGTTTCTCTCAGTTTTTTTAAATTGTATTCTAAACTTTTACGGCCTAGTTTCGAAAAAACATCACCGATGATTAAGAAATTCATGTTGATACCAACCTTTTGTTAATTATTATATCATAGACTATGGGCTTTCACAAGACAAGCAACTTAAAATTTACATGCCTGTGGGATGACAATATCTTTGAACTTTTAGGAAATTAATTACTTAACCAACAAAAAAGGAATATGCTGACATACTCCTTAATTGGCTTTTTGATGATTCGTTGTCCGTCCACAATCGACAACTCCTCTTCTTATTTGGCAATTTCATGAACTCTCGTTTCCCGGATGACCGTCACTTTGATGGTTCCCGGATAGTTGACATTGCCTTCAACTTTCATTCTGATATCACGAGCTAGTTTATGTGCTTCAACATCATTAATTTCATCCGGCTTAACAAGAATGCGAATTTCCCTTCCGGCTTGAATCGCATAAGCCTTATCAACACCTTTAAACTCGTTACATATTTCTTCTAATTTGCTTAAACGCTTAATGTAATTTTCAATTGATTCGCTACGGGCCCCCGGTCGGGCGGCAGACATCGTATCGGCAGCAACCACTAATTGGGAAATAAACGACGTTGGTTCGTTATCACCGTGGTGGGAAGCAATAGCATCAATGACAACCGGATTTTCACGGAAACGGTTGGCTAACTCGATGCCAATGTCCACATGGCTACCTTCCATTTCATGATCAACGGCTTTACCGATATCATGTAATAATCCCGCTCTTCTTGCCAACATCTCGTTAGCACCAATTTCGGCCGCCATTTTACCGGCTAAAAAGGCTACTTCCAAGGAATGGGCAAGAGCGTTTTGACCATAGCTGGTGCGGAATTTCAAGCGACCGATTAATTTCACAATCTCCGGATGAACTTTACCGATTCCGGTATCAAAGACGGCTTTTTCACCGGTTTCTCGTAATTCCACATCTAATTCTTTTCTAAACTTATTAACTAATTCTTCAATTCTGGATGGCTGAATACGGCCATCAGCAATTAAGGTTTCCATGGTGCGGCGGGCAATTTCCCGTCTAATTGGATCAAATGAGGACAGGACAACAGCTTCAGGGGTATCATCGATAATAATATCAACCCCTGTCGAGGCTTCAATCGCGCGAATGTTGCGACCTTCACGACCAATAATCCGACCTTTCATTTCATCGTTTGGTAGTGGCACTACCGAAACGGTGGTTTCGCTGACGATTTCACCGGCATATTGTTGGATCGCATTCGCCAGTAGACATTGGGCTTTGCGATTCACTTCAAGCTTGGCTTTTTCTTCAGCATCTTTGATAATTTGGGCAACTTCCATTGCCATGTCTTCTTCAACACGTTCAATAATAATTTTTTTGGCATCTTCCACACTTAAGCCAGAAATCTCTAATAATTTCTTATTTTGAGCTTCAATGAGTTCTTCCGCTTTGCTGTATTGTTTGTCGAGATCGTTCTTCCTTTGTTCAATTTTTTGCTCTTTTTGATTTAAATTCTCTTCACGCTTGTCAAGATTGGACATCCGATTGTCCAAACGCTCTTCGCGTTGGGATAACTTCTGTTCTAACTCCGCTGTGGCTCGGCGTTTTTCTTTAATTTCACGTTCAGTTTCTTGTTTTAAGTTGCGGATTTCTTTTTCGCTCTCTTGCTTTAATTTAAAAGTTTCTTGTTTAAACTCAATTAAAGAAGCTTTGCGATTTTCTTCAGCAACTTTTTTCGCATCTTCGATTAACTTGGCAGCGGATTTCCCCGCTTTTTCATATTGTCTTTTGAAAACCAAGTAACCGACGGCAAGACCGATAACGACTAGCAAAAGGGAGACAACAACATAAATGGAGACCAGCCAAAAACCATTGACTAACATCATGATTTTTTGCATTCTTTTATGTTCCTCCATAGGTAATTATATAATTATAACAATTATAGTCTACTGGTTTATTATACCTTAAAAAGCCTTTTAGGTCAATGAAAATATATGGTCAATTTCCGGCAAAATTAAAACAGGCAGCTTTCTTTCTGCCTGTTTTTGGTTTATTCTTGCGAATGAAGCTTTCCTTTTAACTTCTCGCGGATTTTCATTTCAATTTCTTTAGTTAAGTTAGGATTATTCTTTAAATACTCCTTCACATTTTCCCGACCCTGACCCAGTTTTTCGTCATTATAGGAAAACCACGCTCCACTTTTATTAATGATGTCGGAGGAAACTCCCAAATCAAGAACTTCACCTTCATAAGAGATTCCTTTGCCATAGATTAAATCGACTTCCACAACCTTAAATGGTGGGGCGACTTTGTTCTTGACCACTTTAATGCGCGTTACATTACCGATAATTTCCGTTCCCAATTTAATGGCATCAATACGACGGATATCCAAGCGCAAGGAAGCATAGAATTTTAAAGCGCGCCCGCCCGAAGTCGTTTCCGGCGAACCGAACATGACACCAACTTTTTCACGAATTTGGTTAATAAAGATGGCAATCGTTTTGCTTTTGGAAATCGCTCCGCTTAATTTGCGCATAGCTTGCGACATCAATCGGGCTTGCATGCCGATGTGAGCATCACCCATATCACCGTCAATTTCCACTTTCGGAACTAAAGCTGCTACCGAGTCAATAACGATAACATCGATGGCATTACTGCGAATTAAGTGTTCCGCAATCTCCAGCGCCTGTTCACCGGTATCCGGCTGCGATAAAATTAAATTATTGATATCCACGCCTAAGTTCTTCGCATATACGGGATCTAAGGCATGTTCCGCATCAATGAAGGCGGCATATCCTCCGGCTTTTTGGGCCGAGGCAATGGCGTGAAGGGCTAGGGTTGTTTTCCCACTACTTTCAGGACCATATATTTCAACAATCCTACCTTTCGGATAACCACCGACCCCCATGGCCAAATCCAGTGAAATCGAGCCCGACGGGATAACTTCCATATCGCCGAACACCGCTTCACCCAGTTTCATAATTGAGCCTTTCCCAAATTGTTTTTCAATCTGCTTAAAGGCATCTTCTAAAGCTTTTAATTTTTCGTCTGCCATTTTTTACTCCTATTTATTCTTTAAGATAATGTCTTTGTTTTTCCAAAAATAATCTACGCCCGAAATAATCGTCAGTCCACCTGCTAAAACAATGAGCGTTAAACTGACGATATCTTGCGCCAAGCTTCCTAGTAATGTGAAAGGATAACCGTTGAGCAACAAGATAATGATGAGAGCCATTTGGGAAATTGTTTTGAATTTACCCAGTTTGCTGGCAGCAATCACTAAATGATCGCTTGCGGCAATGAGGCGAATCCCTGTCACCATAAATTCCCGGGCTAAAATTAAGGTGACCACAAAGCCGAGGCTGAAGCCAAAAGCTTCCATTCTTCCTCGTTCTAACAAAACAATTAAAGCCGCCAACACCAATAATTTATCCGCCAAGGGATCCATAAATTTCCCAAAATCCGTTATTAAATGATGCTTGCGGGCAATGTAACCATCCAAAAAATCGGTAAACGCCCCCACCACAAAGATAATCAATACAATTAAGTTTTCTAATGTAAATTGGGTGTTGAGCTTGACATCGCCAAATAAAACAACATTATTAAAAAAAGGAACCAAAGGAATAAAAATAATGAACGGAATGAGACAAATTCTAGCTAGTGTTAAACGATTAGGTAAATTCATATTATTCACACTTTCTCTTGTTTATTATACATTTTGTCATTTTAGTAAACTATTTCCCGTTTTTTTCAAAAGAAGCAATCGCCCGACCGGCAATCATCCCACTTAACCAAGCAAAGTGTAAATTGTAGCCCCCGGACGCCCCATCCACATCCAAGACTTCACCGATAATAGAGAGATGTGCTTGTTTTCGAGAAGAAAAATCAAGGTTGATATCTTCAAGACTAATACCGCCACGAGCAATCTGCGCCCATTCAAAGCCGTAAGTAGCAACAACTTCAAAACTTAAATGATGGATGGTTTTTACAATCGCTTTAATATCACGATTAGGATTTCTTTTTAAAATCTCCCATACCAACATTTTCGGCAAAAGCCCCATTAAAGCATCTTCTAGTTCTTTCCAAGTAAGTAAGCTTGTTAATTCCCTTTCCAAATGGGGATAATCAAAAAGCAAATCAAGCGCTACTTCGTTTCCTTTTGTAAGAAAACGAGATAAATCAAAGGCCAAAATGCCCGATAAACCATCATCTTTAAAGAGGATTTCCCCTTTGTCTTGATGGAGAAGTCGCTTTTGTTCGTAAATACCAGCTTGGCATTTGACTCTTAAACCTTGCAAGTGGCGAAGTTTTTCTTTCGTCTTAAGAGCCGCCAAGCCGGGAACAAGGGGAATTAAGCGGTGTCCAAGCTCTTGAAGAATGCGGTAGCCTTCCGTCTGCTCTTGAGCTAGGGAGCCACTCGCCACTACCACATAATCAGCCTTAAAATCGCGTTGATTGGTTTTCACAATCCACCCCTGCTCATAAATTAAAGACTTGACCCTCACATTGCAAATCGTGTCAATGTGATGGCGTTTTAATTCATAACGCAAAACTTCCAACACCGTTGTGGCTTGTTCGCTATAAGGATATAAGCGTGTTGAACCGTCGGTTTTTAAGAACAAACCGCAACTTTGGAAAAAAGCCTGAACCTCACTAATTGGGATTTGGTTTAGCCAAATTGATAGTTCATGGGGGTGATTGTAAAAGTGCTCGCTCATGTTGAGATTGCTAAGATTACATTTACCATTACCGGTTTTTAAGATTTTTTTACCAATGCGCTCATTTTGTTCTAAAATGCTCACTTGTAACGAGGGGTTTTCGCGTTTAGCCGTTAAAGCACAAACAATTCCGGCTGCCCCGCCACCCACAATAATTAATTTTGTTTGCATAATCGCTCCATTAAGTGATTTCATTATAACATGAATGCTTGCTTCCACAAAAATTTTAATCGTAATTTTACTTGCTTTTGTAAACGATTTTTAGTATAATATGACATGTATCATTTGGAGGTATAAATCATGGCTAACATTAAATCACAAGCTAAACGTAATCTAACAAATGAAAAGAAAAGACTGCAAAATGCCTCTTTCAAATCTTCTTTGCGAACGGCCATCAAAAATGTGGAATTGGCTGTCCAAAAAAAGGATCTTGAAGAAGCAAAAAAAGCTTACCAATTAGCGAGCGCCAAATTAGATAAATCCATTGTTAAGGGATTATTCCATAAAAACTATGTGGCGCGCAATAAGTCCCGACTTTCCAAATTAGTAAATACTTTAGCGTAAATCACCCAAGACACTTGTTCGATGGGTGTTTTTTTATACAAAAAGCGCTTAATAGCGCCTATATTTCAAAAAGAAAAAATTCAAAACCGGTTTTCGCATCTATTAATCCGCTTTTGATTTTATAATCCAATTCGCCTAATTTTTGAACATATTTTTCAATGGTAGATAAATTCATGCTGCGGGCGTTCTTAACTAAATAAAAGGCTTTCCCGGAAGACACATTCAAAGTGTTAGCAACTTCTTGCTGTTTATAGCCATTTTTAAGCATTAAACTGACGGCTAATAATTCACGCATGCTTTTCGCAACCAAAGCAAACAAAAAATTGACATCATTACCGATTTTGGTTAAGTCTCGATACAAATTGATTACTTTGGGGCGGTTATGATCAATAATGGCATTGGCTAAAGCAAAAACATCATTTTGGATTTCTTTCACCACTACTTTGTTGACAACATCAACCGTAATCAGGCCTTTATCACCCACATAATTAATCAATTTATCCAATTCGTTTTTCGCATTCATCAAGGTTTTTCCAGCTAGTTGATAGAAAACCCGGGTGGCATCATCTTTAATATCAACATCGTTAATGACACATTGCCGTTTAACCCAACCATAAAACTCAACTTCTGTCAGTTCGTTGTTGTCGCTAATTTGGGCGACTTTTTTTAATCTCTTCACAACTTCTTTGCGTTCATCGAGTTTTAAATTAACGGCATTGATGATGAACACGGTGGTGTCCATCGGTTTAGTTAAATACTTGAGAAAATCATTGGCTTGTTCTTCCGTCAAACTTTTTTCCGCAGTTAAAAAGCGTGGATTCTTCACAATCACGACTTTTTGTGAACACATAAACGGTGGTGTCAAGGCATCACGAATGGCGTCGCCGATTTCCACATCATCCAAATCATAACTCATGATATTGTATTCGTCGGCCCCCGCCTCTTTCACAAGCCCTTGAATTTTCGTATTAATCCGATATTTTTCTTCACCGGTATATAAATAAATATTAGCCATCTTAGCACCATCACTTTTCTTTTAAGAATAAAGTTCATAAATAACTAATGTTCGAGCTTCATAATCATAAATCACTAAGACAAAATAATAATCCTTTTGATAATTTTCAAAATCATTAATTGCACCGAATTGTTTGTTTAGGCGATTATATAATAAATACTGCCCTGAATAATGTAAATCGAGATTGAATTTGTTTAAAAAGCTCATCATCTCTAGATTAAAAGGTAAATCCAGCCAGCGCTCATCGCCCTTAATCGCATTATTAAAAGTGTTATTGTCTTCTTCTTCAAGTAAATAATGAAATTCCCGGCGGGGAAGATTATTCATAGAAGCATAAATCCCAAAAGTAATAAAATAATAATTAGGAACCAAATTTGGTAAGGGAATTGCCAATTCGTTTTTGTAATGAGATGTGGCGTTGAGAGCTCGTTTATGATTAATAATTGATGAAGAAAAAGTAAAGCTCCCGAAAATAAGACCTAGAAAGCCTAATACTACGCCGGTATAAAAAACGGATTTGGTTTTTCGATAATCAAAAACGGTCAAAAGCAAGGCCGTAATCCCCAGCCCAAGGGCAATCACAGGAAGATAAAAACCGCCGCACAATAAAGCCAAGTTACAAGATAGCAAAGCAAAAAAGAGAGCTAATTTTCGTAAACGGGAACTTCGAAAATGGGGATGTTCAAGTTCAGCAACAGGGCAATTATTTAAATCTTCAGGAATGTCTTGGCCTATTTGCGACATTTCATAAGACCCTCCTTGCATGTATTTTTATGATAAATCATCACCAAAGGAAAGTCAAGATTTTTGTCAATTTGCCTTAGTTGTCAACCGGGGGCTTGGTGCATTGTTTTTACCGTCCACTTTCGAAAGCGATAGCGAAAAACAATGGAATAATCTTGGTCCGTCCGATATGTTTTAATTCCTAAATGATTTAAATTGGCAATCGTTTGGGAATCGGGAAAGCCGAAATAAGTTAATCTTCCGGTTTGAATAACGGCGATTTGGGGTGATACCTTCGTTAAGAAAGCTAAACTGGAAGAAGTTTTACTACCGTGATGGCCGATTTTAATAATATCGGCAGAAATATTTTGCATCATCAATTGCTGCTCGATGGCTTCTTCCGCATCACCCATCCATAAAAAACGTTTATCCCCAATCGTTGTTTGAAATACAAGACTATTATTATTAATATTCTTGTCAGCTTGATTGGGTGACCAAACGAAAAAGGATAATTTCCCACAGCTGAAGTAATCATTACTTTGAACTTTGGTGGCATGAGCCGCACTGATACTATTATCAAAACGACTGGTAATCACTTGACGAACATTAATCTCATTGAAAACCATCGATGCACCCCCATTATGATCATCATGGTCATGGGTTAAAATCAATAAATCGATTGTGAATAGACCATGACTTTTTAAAAACTTGATTAAATCGCTATTATCACGGGTTCCGGTATCAATGACCGCATGGCATTGTTGTTGGGGAGCCGCAATCACGGAGGCTTCACCGCCGGGCAAATCTAAAAAATAAACCCTTGTCGCTTTAAGCAAAGACGATAATCTAATCGCCCCCAAGATGGCTACCAGCAATAGTAAAGCGTAAATTTGCTTAGGCTGTCGTCTAAAAAAAAGGCGAACAGCTACAATCATAAGGAAATAAAAAGCAATCATCATCCCTAATTCCATCTTTGGTAAGGGTAGATAAAGCGTAAAATATGTTTGGAAAAAACCGTTGAGCGTTTTAAAGCTCCGAACTAAAGGTCGATAGAGATATGATAAGTACGGAATTAACAATGTTATGATGGAAGCCGGCATGATAATAACTTCAAATAACAAAATAAAGACGACATTGGTAATCGGACTGAGGAGATTAATCCGATAATTGAGGTTGCCGATTAACGGTAAGGTGAATAATAAACATAGGCATGACAAAGCAAAAAGGCGAACGACACTGGCTTGGTTTTCTAAGAGCGGTCCGCCGATGATGATAACTAATGTTGCCAAGAAACTTAACTGAAAACCGAGATTATACATATAAAAAGGATTAATAATCATTAATATCATAAAAGTTAAACTGAGAACATCGAGCGATGATAATCGCAACTTAGCTTTTTTATTAACTGTTCCTAACCCCCACATCAAAGCAGCCCGAAACACCGAAGCGGAAAAAGCCGTCACAATTAAATAAGCAACTAAAAACAAAGTGATTAAGACAATTTGATGATTGTCTTTAATTTTGATTCGCGTTAATAAAGTTGTTAACATCCCCACAAACAAGGAAATATGTAAACCGGAAATGGCAAACAAATGGAGAATGCCATTATCTTTAATGGCTTGAGAAAAGTTCGCATCAAAGCCATCATCATCTCCTAAAAGCACCGCTAAGATAAAAGCCGAGGATTCCTCATCCATGTTTTTTTTAATTTGTTGCTTTAAAAAAGCTCCTAGCATCGGTAAACAAAAGCGGTGACCGACGACATTGATATGGGAAGCACTTATCCTCCCAACAATTTTTTTATGGAATAAAAAAGCCCGATAATCAAAACCTTTCGGAAGACGAGCCGAATCACTCATCAAAGCTTCTCCTTCAACAACAATAATATCTCCTAATTTTATTGCTTGATTAGTTTTGTCATAAATTAAAAAGAAGCCTTGCTGTTTTCGAACCGTGATGGTTTGATAATGATCCTTGCTTTCCACATTAACAACCATCCCTGTAACCTCGTTATCCATTACCGGCTGAAAACGCCAACAACAGCAAATAAAAATAATGGTGACGATCACCATTATCACAACACTAACATAAAAAAGCGTTTTTTGAGCTTTCCAAAGCCAAAAACCAAAACCAACAACTAAGAAAATGACCCACCAATGATTGAGGGCAAGAGCACCAAGCATGATGAAAAAAGCCACAAAAAACCAATTGTTGACTAGTTTTTCATAGGCAGATGTCATCTTTAATTTGGTCAAATAATTTCTGTGATATTCCTTCCACATTTAACAATTCCTCAAGGGTTTTAAATAAGCCTTTTTCGTTACGATAATTAATGATATTGCGAGCTTTAACTTCACCAATGCCATTTAATTCCATTAATTCATTTAATGATGCCCGGTTAATGGAGATTTTGGTAGTGATGACATCGCTGTCGTTGGCAGGTACTAGGATGACCATGCCATCCGTCACTTTTAAAGCCAGATTGACGGCTGCCGTATTGGCCTTGGTCGTAAAACCGCCCGCTAAGATAATGGCATCATTGATGCGGGAATTACTGTTGAGAAAATATAAACCCGGACGGTTAACTTCGCCTTTTATTTCCACAACCAAATCATTAACAACTTGTTCTTCATTTTGGTTAAGCGAAAAAATTTCCGCCGGTTCGGATGGATTGCCAAGCACTAAGCCAACGACAATCAAGATGATGATGGCGAAAACAATGATGATGATTTTCCATTTGGGTTTCATATTATTTATCCTCCATTCATATATTATCCGGCATTTTCTTTTTTTCGTTCCTTTTTAGTCAAAATACTTTCGCAAGCTAAAATAATATGATATAATGAAAGAAAAAAGGAGAGCTTATGAAAACTAATAAAAGATTTTTTCTTGTTTTGTTTCTGCTAGTTTTAGGGACATTATTCATCGCTTGCAAACCCGATGATGATGTCAATGACGATCCCGTGCTTCCCACTTTAAGCGTCACCGAAACCAGCGTCACATTGAAGATTGCGGAAACACAACAAATTACGGCGACCATCAGTGGTACTACTGAAACACTAACACCAACCTTCACTTCTTCCGATGATGCGATTGCCACCGTTTCCACAAGCGGTTTAATCACCGCCCTTAAGGAAGGACAAGCGACAATTACTGTCGGTGTTAGTAATTATGCTTCCGTTACGAAAACCGTGACCGTGACTGTTGAAAAAGTTCCCGAACCCGTGCTTCCGACTTTAGCCGTTACCCCGGCTAGCGTCACTTTGAAGGTTGAGGAAACACAACAAATTACCGCTACCATCAGTGGTACTACCGAAGCA